>Ga0193743_1002801_pt1 | contig 11980 bp, 11 predicted proteins | sample L2c2metaG_FD_143038 | JGI IMG/M metagenome (GOLD analysis project Ga0193743, IMG submission 143038) | Soil microbial communities from a riparian zone of the East river system, Colorado, United States - L2c2 | ecosystem: Environmental > Terrestrial > Soil > Riparian zone | place: USA: East River... | reverse complement strand
CTTGAAGGAAAGTGTAGTATAAGTAAATAACAGATGTAACTAAAGTAATCCATGTTATTATTGCACTGTTAACAGGCCCGCCGCCATTTCAGCGCGGTAGATGCCTCGGATCGAGTACATCGACGGGATCCTCTATTCTCCCCTGACACTTGCCGGCTTCCGGAATAACCGTTCGAACGCAATTGATGAATGGATGACTTGCGTCCTCCATTCGGTTGAATGGGGCATTCATGGGTCTGCCGAGAAAATCCGCGGAGCAGTTGTTTGCAGATGCGCTCGAGTTGGAGCCCGAGAAGCGGCAGACCTTTGTCGACCGCGCGTGCCGCGGGGACCCCGCGCTGCGAAGGCGGGTTGAGGAACTGCTGCGGAAAGACGAACGCGCCGGTAGCTTCCTGCGCTGGCCGATCGTCAGGAGCAGGCAAGACGCGGCTGCTGTTGATGCAACCGTCTCCAGCCTTGATCGTGACCATACAGCGGACGTGACAGCACGCTTCAGCGCCGGAGAAACCATCGCGCACCGGTTTCTCGTGGTGCGCTTTATCGCGCGCGGCGGCATGGGTGAGGTTTACGAGGTGGAAGATTGTCTGCTTCAAGGCAATCGAGTGGCGCTAAAGATGATTCGGCCGGAGATAGCCGCACATCAGGAGTCATCCCATCGCTTCGAGCAGGAGGTTCTGCTTGCCCGGAAGATCAATCATCCAAATCTGTGCCCGATCTACGAGATATTTCGCTGCGATGATGTGCCGCCGCCGTTTCTCTTTCTCACCATGAAACTGCTCGCTGGCGAGACCCTGGACATCAGCCTTCAGAAGAATGTGCTGCTTCCACGGGATGAGGCGCTCGAAATTTTCCGGCAGATGATCGCGGGCATTGCTGCGATCCACGATGCCGGTATTGTTCACCGTGATATTAAGCCGACCAACGTCATGCTTGACCGTTCGGGTTTGCGGCTCTCAGTGTCCATCATGGACTTCGGTCTCGCTCGGCAATGGGAGTCCGACGCAACGCTCCCGGGGATGGGCACAATCGCTGGAACTCCTGGCTATCTTGCCCCTGAGCTCATCCGCGGCAACCGGCCGTCACGTGCTTCGGACGTTTTCGCACTTGGCGTGCTGCTGCACCAGGTGCTTACCGGAAAGCGCCCGGTCGAGTCAGCGGATGGCCTCAATTTGCACCCGGCACCGTCGCTCGATGCGACAACCGCGCCCGAGCTCTATAGACGAACCGTCTGTGAATTTCTTTCGGAAGACCCAGTCGTTCGCTGTCGCGCCTTCGAGCAGTTCCGTTCCACTATTGAAGGAGGACCGCTGCAAGCGGAGCTCCGGCGATCACCTCACACGTGGACGCGGCGCCAGGTGCTGGCAGCTTCCGGTGCCGCATTCTGTGCGGTCGCCGGTGGTACCTTCTGGAAGCGAGACACCATCGCGGACTATATGCACCCCTTGCCGGTCAAGCGCTTCGTGGCGCTGCTTGGCTGGCCGCCTTCTGCAGACGCGAAGATCAAGCTGGTCCTTATGGGCTTGATTGATTCGATCTCGAGCGAGCTCGCGCGGGCGGAGGCGTATGACCGCAATCTGTTCCTGATTCCTCAACAATCCCCGGATGACGTGAAGACCACTGCCCAACTCAACGAGGTCCGCGAATCCCTTGGCGCAAATCTTGTCCTCGCCGCCTCCGGCTTGCAGTCGTCCAAGGGTCTCCAAATCGCTTTGAAAGTTCTCGACCCTTCCATGCGGACTCTTCGTTCCAAAGACATTCGCGTCCCGCTCGACCGTCAACTTTCCCTACCGCAGAAGGCCGTGCACGCCGCAGCCGAGTTATTGGACCTCACCCGTTACCAGCCGAACGACAAACGTACAGCGGTTGGAACCGACAACCCTGAGGCGTACGCTGCGTTCCAGGCAGCAGAAACGTGGGGGCAGGAGAATGACTCCGGTCTTGAGCAGGCCATAGAAAAGTACAAGGAAGCCACGGATCTGGATCGACACTATGCGCTGGCATACGGCAGACTTGCTCTCGCTTACTGTCGGCTTTGGTCTTTGGAACACGATCCGGGAGCGCTTATGCTCTCGCGTGCCGCCGCCGATGCCGCCCTCGCGCTCAATCAGGACTCGACAGATGCGCATAACGCGCGCGGCTTTGTCATGCAGGAGACCGGGGACCACCAGTCCGCGATGCGTGAGATGAAGATAGCCCTGGCGCTTGATCCAGGCAACACGCAGACGCTCATATGGCAAGCCCAGGTCTACACGAACCTTAACCAGTGGCAGGCGGCGGAGGCTGGTTTCCGCCGTGCGCTGCAACTCCGCCCAAACCATTGGCTTGCACACAATGAATTGGGGAATCTTTTGGAGATGCAAGGTAGGTACACGGAAGCGCTCTCGGAATTCCGCGCTGCCAGCCTGGTCAATCCGAGGAATGCGTTGGCTCTGCTCAACATGGGTTGCATGTACCTGCTGTTAGGCCGAGCCGGTGAGGCGAGTGATCGACTGCAGCAGAGTATGAAGTTGAAGCCGGACGCAACAGCATCCGCCACCATGGCTCAAGTGCTCCGCAGCCAGGGGAAGCCGGCGCTTGCGCTCCAGTTTGCAAAGGATGCCACTAAACTTGACCCGCACGATAGCACGACCTGGTTGGAGCTGGGGGACTGTTACTCCACACTCCGCGACCATCGCACTGAGGCCAGAAGAGCGTATGCGGAGGGTGCGCAGACACAGCAGGAGAATCTGCAGATGAATCCGCTGTATGGGCCTGGCTGGATACTCCTCGCCCTGCTCGAGGCGAAGGCAGGATCTGCGACAGAGGCCCGACTCCATATCCGCAAGGGTGACTCATTGCCCACTGCAGACATCGACACCCAGTTATACAAGGCGCGAACATTCGAACAACTCGGCATGCGAAAGGTTGCACTGGACACTCTGGAAGCTTGCTTTAAGCGAGGAGCTACCAGGATTCAGATAGACCTTATGCCCGAGATGGGCTCTCTCAAGAAAGACCCCATGTATCAGAAGATGGACAATTCTACGGGCTCCTAAGTAACAGACCAATGTCAGAGGAGAACGAGGAGAATTCATGCGTATCCGTCATTCAGTTTCGGCACTAGCTCTCCTATTGGTCCTGTCAGCGATCTCTGGCTGTAAGCGACAGGTAACCATTGAATTGAGCCGCTATCACACACCGGTCATCTACGTTTACGAAGGTCAACTCCTCGAGTTGCACCCCAGTACCGGCGTCATGACGTTGACCTTCGATAAAGGCCTTTGCAAAGAGAGCGGTCCAGTGCGCGGCACCGCTGATCACGCTGCTGTATGCACCATCCCCAAACAAACCTTCAATGACGACAAGCCGAACATTTACACCTTGACAGTCTCAGGTTCAGACGGGGTCTCGTATGAGGTAAACGTCAAGCGGTGTACAGGTCTTTGTCCATTGAAGTCGTGTACAGGTTTTTGTCGATAAGCCGCACCTGATATTGCCAAGGCCACTAGCGTGTTACGTGTCGTGTCTTTGCGTTTGAACTGCCTTGTCGCCCTTGCGAATCTGGGAGGCGTAGTTCTGCTCCTCCGTCTGAATACGGTTTTCAATCGCAAAGCTCAACACAGCGGTCGGACCATGCCACTGCCCATACTGTTAGCTTCAGGAAGCGACAGTTTTCCCCGGCGAACGTCGCAGGGCCATGCCAACGTGTCCTTGCCACAACTACGCCGCCTGTGATCTCCTTCCCCCTCAACCCGGAAGTAGTTTCTCAACTGACGGTAACAGTCAACATGGAGTGACCGGCGCCGATGCGCTGATCGTGGGTTAGGCTGTGAGGTCAGAAGGACGCACAGCTCAGAGCCACAAACGGAAGGGAGCCGGTCATGAAGGAGAAGTTACGATTTTTGGGTTTGGATGTCCATGCCGAGACGATCGCCGTAGCGATTGCGGAGCCGGATGGTGAGGTGCGCGGTCTGGGAACGATTCCGAACCGCGCAGAATCAATCCGCAAGCTGATCAAGAAGCTTGGCCCAGCAGAGAAGTTGCGAGCCTGTTATGAGGCCGGACCAACTGGCTATGTCGTGTACTGGCAGCTGGCGGAACTGGGTGTTCAGTGTGAGGTGGTAGCGCCGACGTTGGTACCGGTTAAAGCCGGTGATCGAGTAAAGACGGACCGGCGCGATGCAGAGAAGTTGGCGCGCTGCTACCGCTCCGGAGATCTGACGGCCGTGTGGGTTCCGGACGAAGGTTCCGAGGCGCTGCGCGATCTGGTGCGTACGCGCGAAGCAGCCAAGCAGCCAAGCAGCCAAGCAGCCAAGCAGCCAAGCAGGATCAGATGCGGGCACGGCATCGGTTAAGCAAATTTCTGCTGCGCTCAGGCCAGCGTCCACCGTCCGGAGTGAGACCTTGGACACGCCCCTATCTGATCTGGGTTGCGCAGCTACGTTTCACCCAGATGGCCCAGGAGGCGACGCGGTTGGACTATCTGCACGAGGTCGAGCACATGCGGGAACGGGTAGCACGTCTGGAGCAAGCCATCACCGAGGCGGTCAAGCTGGCCTCCCCCGCATTACGACAAGTCATCAACGATCTACAGGCATTGCGGGGCATCGCAGATATCTCGGCAGTAACCATCGCAGCCGAGTTGGGCCAGGTGTCCCGCTTTGCGAGTGCTCGGCAACTGATGGGTTATAGCGGTGCTGTACCCAGCGAAGACTCCAGTGGGAAGCGAATGAGACGCGGGAGCATCACCAAAACCGGCAACGCGCACTTGCGACGAATCGTCGTCGAAGCAGCGTGGAGCTATCGTCGTCCACCAGGTATCTGGTACGGATTGCGCAGACGGCAGGAGAGTATTTCGCAAGAAGTCAAAGAGATTGCGTGGAAAGCGCAACACCGGCTGCACAAGCGCTATTTGAAACTGGGCGCAGCCGGCAAGGACAAGAGGAAAATCACTACCGCAGTTGCTCGTGAACTGCTGGGCTTCATCTGGGCCATTGGAACCAGAGCGGAGACTATCGTCAGCCAGCAAGCTGCAGCCTGACAAGAACCAAGCAAAGACGAAAACCCTTCCTAAGAAGGAAAAAGAAGAAACATTCAATCGATGAACGGTGTCACCCATCTCGAGCACAGAGCCAGCAGCAGGCTGAGCAAGCACGAAGGAGAATCCTCGTTTGCCCTATGCGACAGGCTCGACCGGACTCGCGCTAACAGTCAGAGGCAGCTCCCGACGGATCATGATTATGCGGTTCCGACCCGCGAATATCAGACTGATCAATCGTCGCTCATCACTTGCCCAGGCTGCTGCTCGCTCTGTCCTCGGAAAACGGCAAAGGCAACAACAACGACAAAAACAACCCCACGGATTCGCAGATGTTGACAGGGTCACTCCATATCAGGGCAAGTCGCTCATCGAGCAGCTCAGAATATTGGTGGTTCGGTTTCGCTGAGTGAGTTGGCGATGATGCGCTCAGCGGGATCTGGCGGCCGAAACTCCGGCTTGCTTGGCTGAGCCAGAACCGTCTGCAATGGGAGGAGAACGTCAATATATGTTTGTCCCTGGAGGCCCAAATGCATTCCAAGAAACCTCGTCGTGAGTTCTTGAAGACTGCAGGATTGAGCGCGTTGGCGGGTGCAGGGGCGCAACTTCTGGCATCGCCGGTCGCCCAAGGAGCAATCGCGCATGCCGATGCGGCCACCGGTAAAGGGGCCCGATTGCTTTCGGGCTGTTGCGCCTACTCTTATGGTCAAGAACTAAAGCGTGGTGCGATGACGCTGGAGGACTTTATTTGCAAGGCCGTGGAACTGAGACTGGATGGCGTCGACATGACGGCATACTATCTCAAATCCACAGAGCCCGAATATCTTGATGGCCTTCGTCACCTGGCTTACAAAAACGCCATACCCCTCTCAGGTTCGGCATGCGGAGTCAGCATGGTCCAAGCCAGCCGCGCCCAGCGCGCCGACAGCGTCAACGAAATCAAACAGTGGGTTGACGTCACCGACCGGCTGGGAGCTTCCCATCTTAGGGTTTTCGCCGGTAAGCTACCACCCGGCAATACTTTACAAGAAGCCATTGGCTGGGTAGTCGAGACAATGAAAGCCGGCTGCGACTATTCCGGCCAAAAAGGTATCACTCTTGGACTCGAAGACCACGTCGGTGTGTCGCAGAGTGCGGACGTATGTCTTGAGATCATGCAGCGCGTGAATTCACCTTATGCCGCAATCAACCTCGATATTACGAACTTTATCCCCACCGCCACTCAGGACGCCTACGCACAAATAGCGGCATGCATTCCGTATGCCTCCAACACCCACATCCGCGACCGTTTTTACGACCAGACACCCGTGGATCTGGACCGCGTCTGGCGGCTATTCGCGGCGGCAGGGTTTAGAGGTTACATGTCAGCCGAATACGAACGAAGCCGCGCAAACAACGAAGTCGCGGCCACTGGCGTTCCTAAGCTGATCGCCAAGATCCAAGCACTGTGCAGAAGGTATTCGGGGGCCTGAAGCGGATTCTCCATTCGGAGTGTCCACCATTCCCTGGGCGCCCGATAACCGTTTTCGAGTCCTGCATGATTCCCTCTCCTGTAAGACAGCAACTCGCGATGCTTCGCCTGCCAGGCAAGATAAGCGTACTCGGGTCGCTCGACTGGTGATATCAGGGCAACTCACTCATTGAGCTGCGCTGATCGTTGCATCTTCTTGACCCGAACCACTTGTCTGTATAACCGACTGTCCGGACACTGAACTTCGATTTGAATGAAGCATAATTTGGCAATCTGGCCAAATTATGCTTCCTTTCACATAGTGGTTCCCAGAGTCTCGAAGGGTCTGACGAGACGTTGCGGTTCCCAGAGTCTCGTAGGGTCCGACGAGATGTTGCGGTTCCCAAAGTCTCGCAGGGTCTGACGAGATGTAGTGGTTCCCAGAGTGTCGCAGGGTCTGACGAGACGTTGCGGTTCTTAGAGTCTCGAAGGGTCTGACGAGATGCGATGGAAAACCTGGGAGGGCCTCCCGCTTTGCTGGAAGAGATCCGCGGAATGCTAGGAATGCTGCCCCTCAAAGCTCAAAGCACGCATCTGGCATGAGACAGCGCCAACGGCAGAGGTTCTCTTTTACGCTCAGTGAGTACATCGTCCTGTTCGTCAGTTGAGAATCGAACTTACCGATAAGGCGACTTTCAAGGAGTCTGGTTCGCTCCACTACCGAATGGAACAGATTGACTCAACGGTGTCTGTGCTGGCGGCTCGCAGTACAACCTCTAAACGACATTCTTTCTGTAAGCACACTAAATGCGAAGGTTGTTGAAACCCTTTTGCTTCAGAAGCTAAAAAGCGGTATTGACCTGCTTCAATGTTTCCGAGGTCGAAGTGCCCGTCTAAATTTGTCGTTACTGTCATGAATGGCGTCTGGCGCGTCGGTGAAATCCATAGACGCAACTCTACCTTAGAGAGCTTGAAAGGCGCTCCAGACTGGTCAGTAAGAGAGCCAGACAGGTGAACCGATTTGTTCACTTGAAGATTTTGTTCGACCTGTCGTTTTTCGCAGTCCTCCACAGTGCAGCACATGTGCCTTTTCTGCGCCCCAAGAAGGTAGAAGTCTCCAAATATCAGCAACACAGCAAAGACTCTGGCAAGGTAAATCAGTTGCCTGATGAACATGACGATCTCCGAACGACTTGCGGTGTACTTCCGTATCGAAATACTACGTGCCAGCTGGCAGGCCAACAATCTCCCGCAAAACGTTAGGACTCTATCGGGACTGCCCCGAGCCAAAGGCGGCTAGCCAGGGCATCTCTGGTGGGCAGTTTCGATAGAGCCGTTTCAAGTGGGTCGCTCGCGTTTGCGGCGGATGCGGTTTGCTATGGGAATTCAATCGTACTTTTGCTGTTTGACCGCTTCACGACTGCCTGGGAACGGTATCGTTGAGAGAAGCAGCAGGTCACGATGCCTCCATTATGCTCCAGCAATGAAGGTTATGCGCATTAGAAAATGCCTCATTTGTCGGCACGCGTAGCGTCCGCCGCGCGAGCGGCTTACTTGAAACGGGGTTTCTGGAAACTTCACCTGTTCACGAAACAGTTACCGGGGCAAGTTACCCTAAAGCCGACTTTTCGGCCGGCGCCGGTCGCTCGCATTTAAAGGGACGCAATAAGCTGGCGTGCGTTTCTGAAAGCGACGGCCTTCCGCGAGCGGGCCAGTATCAATGACATCAAAGCCTAACTGATTCAGTAGATCGGCTACGACCTGCTTCGCTGCAGGATCATCGCCTGCGATGGGATGAGCGCGTCGTTCCGACGAACTCGGTAAGTGGCCTTGTTGTTCAATGCCCGGGGCTTCAATAGCATTGAGCGCCTTGACTATCTTCGATTTCGGGAGATGACGAGCAAGTAGTTCGCTCGTTGTTGTCTCATCGCGATCCAATTCGCCGATGTGCCCATCGCGCTCCGGGTAATAGTTGTTGGCATCGATAACGATCTTTCCCTCCAGGGGTGCGACGGGAACAGATGCATAGTTCTTGAGTGGAATGGCGACTAGAACAATATCGCCAAAGGCCGCTGCCTCTTGAGGCGATCCGATCTTGCAATTCAAGACCGCGCGTAGCGCGAATAACGTGTCCGGCGTCCGGGAGGACGACAGCATGACATCATGACCATGCTTCAGTGCCTCGGCTGCGAAGGCCCGTCCCACCATTCCTGCTCCGAGAATTCCAATCTTCATGTCTTTGCCTTTCGAGCCCGCTTTCGGGGCCGTATCTAATTGCGAATGTAGCGGGTGGACGGTAGAAATGTGAAGTACACACAAGAAAGTCCAATACTCGCCAAAAGGTAAGTTTCGTGAAAAGCAAGAGGAAGACTACGAGCACACCGGATAGCGACGTTCTCTATCGTCGTGCCTGCGGAGCGAAGATGCAGGATGCTCTGCGCTCCCTAGAAGGGCGTTGGAAGCTGATGATTATCGCTCAACTGCTGCCTGGGCCAGCCATGCGATTTTCCGACTTGGAGCGGGCCATCCCCGAGATTTCTCAGAAAATGCTGATCCAACGGCTTCGCGACCTTGAGGAAGATCGAATCGTATCGCGCACGGTCTACCCCCAGGTCCCGCCTAAAGTTGAATACTGCCTGACAGAGATCGGAAAGGGCCTGAGGCCCGTCTTCGTTGCTCTTCTCGATTGGGCAGAATTGCAGCAGTCAGGAATCTCAGGGCGAGGAGCTAGTCTCTACAAAAGCCGAATTAAATGTTGAGGTGCTATTTTCGGCATTTCTCCAGAGTCAGAGGAGCTGACGCCGCTCGCAAAGTGGCAATAACGACTTCAGCTTTGGGCACGTTTGAAAAGCCTGTCTATGCTGCCAGAAATGACGGGATATGCCTCGACCTCCGACAAGTTCTCGCGGACGAGGTCGCTCAAAGCATGACCGGGCGGCATTTCCAGAAAAAGCTGACAGCCTAATTCTTGCGCCACACTGGTAGCGTCGTGCCATCGCACTCCGTGAGCGATGTTGTCCGCCAGATCTGTTGCAATAGCGACTGCGGAACGAATAGCTCTTGCTTTGACATTGGAGACATAGACGAACTGCGGATCAAGAATTTGCATCGATCGTAATTGTTCTCGGAGAGATTTTGCGATCGGTTGCAATAGCGGACAGTGAGATGGAACAGAGACATGTAGAAGCTCAGCTTTGCGTGCTCCCAGCTCAACGGCTCGGCTTAACACCTCTTTCATCCCGTCGATAGAGCCAGCAATCACGATCTGTCGCGGAGCATTGATGTTCCCCACGAACACTGGATGAGCTTCGCTGCTGACGGCTTTGACGAGCCCACCGACTTGAGGCTCATTCAGACCAATGAGCGCTGCCAGACCGTAGCCGCTTGGATACATCATCTCCATCTGTTCGGCGCGAGACCGTACCAGTCTAGTAGCATCGGCTAGGGAGATTGCTTCGGCAACCACTGCGGCAGCGAAGGCACCAACCGATAGACCAACTACCGCGGTGGGTCGCACCCCACTCTGTACCAGGACGCGCGCCGTGGCGACCCCTGACGCCAGAAGCGCGAGTTGAACAAATATTGTGGACTTGAGAGCATTCGCCGAGTCGGTGATTCGGACGTCGAAGCCCAAAGTTTGACTCATCTCCTGCAACACCTCTTCCGCCGCTGGATGGGATATGAGATGGTGAAGCATCTCAGGCTCCTGAGAACCCTGCCCAGGGAACAGGAATGCAACCTTCATTCATTCCCCCCTACCGGTTGATTCCATGGGTCAGTTGTGAGTCGGGAGCCCGTCGAAGTACGAACGAGGAGCTTTTCAGAGGTTCTGCGAACATATTCCTCCAAAGAGAACCCACAACAGGGTGTCTCAATTCGCACGTCAACCTTAGCCGGCGCTACAGCGATGTTCTTCAACAAATGTTGAGCGAAATCTCTATCAAAACGGTCTGGAGCACTGATTACGAGGTCGAGATCACTTCCTTGCGTGACGACAGCTGCACGGCTGGCAAGCTCATATCCGACGCTTCCGCCTGGCCCCCAATCGTTAGAGAGTGAAGCCAACTCGATCTCGAGGAAACGAAGTGACTGCATTGCAGGAAGACTAAGCCTCACCGTATTCGCCAGACCAGAGCGCAGATTCCATGGCGCGATTACCTTCGCTATCTGATCCTTCCTAATGAACCCACCCCACCGTTGTTGCCGCTCCTGTCCACGTACTCCAACAGCGATTCGATCCTCTGGTGAAATAGCACGTCGTGCGACGACCCACGGATATTTCGCTAACGCAGGTTTAACCCATGTGGGTTCGGCCATGCATGCTTCCTCGATCATCGTCGACTTCACGAGAAGAAGATCATGTGCATACGGGATGGGAGATCGCATAGACATTACGCTCACACAAATCGGGTCAAGATCAGAATCCATAATGGCAACGTGCGACCGCGAAACCATAGGTGGCAATCAATCCGGAGCTCGCAATCTCAGGTGTCGCATTGAATGATTTTCCGATCGCAACAAACCGGTAAATATTGGACAGAGTGCGTCAGCGAGTACCTTTGTCATAAGAGGCCCTTAAGCGGTCACCCATTGTTTTTCCATCAGTGCCCGCACGGTCCGACTGGCCTTTCGTGTCTCCCTAGCGGCAGGTGAATTCAGACGGTTGCCGAGGTCTTCAGCCCCCGTACGCGCGTCGGCGATGGCATCGGCAATGGCCTGTTTAACTTCAGAAATGTCTGACTCCGTGGGCTCAATGGGATTGTTTACGTGAAGCAATTTGTGAAGGGTGCCGAGTTTTGCATAATCCCGAACGTCGTATGACATCGGAGCGATTTGGTGTCCCAAGCGCCCCAAGTCGGAGACGGAACGGCGGGTGATTCGCGCGGCGGCCTCTTTGTGCATAGCGTGGATCGTCACTCCAGAATCGTCGAATGCGAGGATTCGATTCGCTTGATAGCCGTGGGTCAAAAAGCCGCCGGAAAACGCGTGACCTACGACCAGGGAGATGACTGGATGTCCGGCCATTCGAGCTGACGCGTACGCATCGGCTGCAGCTGCGGCTGCGAGGGTGATTCCGGCTGTCTCTTCACGACGACCGTATGCCTGACTCTTTACATCGATAATGGCGATGATTGGACGCTTCTCGGCTTTCGGCTTATCACGGTCATCGTCAATTGCTTCCCGTATCCGGGTTGCTAACGCATAAGCTTCTTCAAGACCCACCTGCCCGTCTCGCACACACGGGAATCGACTGTCTGGATTCGGTACGACACAAAGAAATACTGCGGTCTCACGACGTACTGGCGCGTCTGCCGTTAGTACTGAGCCGGGGTCTCCGGTTCGCGGTTGGTCTTTTCCCGTCAGCGCCTGGAACCATGCTCTGCCTCGCAATCCTACGTGCTCGCTCATCGCGCACCTCCTTGGGTGTCACGTAGGCCCCACTGCTCTCGCAGGGTTAGTGGATCGATCTGTTTCGAGGTATCAAGGGCTGCAATACGTTCACGGTATAGTGG
>Ga0193743_1002800_pt1 | contig 11983 bp, 7 predicted proteins | sample L2c2metaG_FD_143038 | JGI IMG/M metagenome (GOLD analysis project Ga0193743, IMG submission 143038) | Soil microbial communities from a riparian zone of the East river system, Colorado, United States - L2c2 | ecosystem: Environmental > Terrestrial > Soil > Riparian zone | place: USA: East River... | reverse complement strand
CTACTCTCGCGCAATTTGAACGACTTTCTGCCTGCCGCGAATTTCGGCGCGGCCAAACCGCTCGGCAGTTTTCCGATCGTTTTAGATGGCGGCACGGCAACGCTGCAGGCTCAGGTGACGGGCAAGCTTTCGGCGCCGCAAATAAACAGTTATCTGGAAATGGGCCGTTTCGCGGCACAAAAGCGAGTGTTCGAGCGCCTGGCGCTGGACGTCTCGGCATCGCCCTCCGGGGCAACGATTCAGAATGGAGAGCTCAATGGGCGAGAGTTCCATGGGAAAACGCTGCGAACCGATTTCAGCGGTTCGCTCGGCCTGCGTAAGTGGCAGCCGCTTCCCGCATCGCCGCTGGTCGCCAACTTGCAGATGCGCAACGCGGATCTGGCGGACCTGGCGAGTCTGGCGGGCCAAGCGTCAGTTCGAGCCTCGGGACAACTTAGCGCCGACGTGAATATCAATGGCACGTATGGCAATCCTCTGGGCGCGGCCACTCTGGAAGTGGCCAATGGCAGTGCGTACGATCAACCGTTTCAGCGCCTGCAGGCCGGGGTCAGCCTGACGGATCAGCTTATTACTTTGTCGAACGTGCAACTCGATGCCGCCGGCGGCCAGCTAAAGCTGGACGGAACGTTCCAGCATCCGCGAGACAGCTTTACCGTGGGCCACGCTCAGTTTCGCGTTTTTGCCGATCAGTTGCAGCTAGCGAATCTCTCAACGGTAAAACGTCAAGACATGGGCATCGCCGGCCTGCTTCAACTGACCGCTAACGGCGCCGCGGACGTGGTGAAGACAAACGGAGAGACAGCGGTTATGGTCTCGGACGTGACGGCGGATTTGTCAGCAAAGGAACTGCGCGTGCACAACGAAGCGGCGGGCAGCTTTACGGCGAAGGCGCGCACAGCAGGTGGAAACGTCAACTACGATGCCGCCTCCAACTTCGCCGGATCAGACATCCGCGTCAACGGGCATACGACGCTCGCCAAGAATTATCCAACTACCGTGGACGCATCCATTCAACATTTATCCGTGGAGAAAACTCTGCAACTGGCGGGCCAGGCCCAAATTCCGGCGCGCGGCGACCTCTCGGCGGATGCGCATGTTACGGGATCGCTCGACTCTCCGGATGCGAAGCTCAACTTCACGCTGTCCGACGCTACTCTCTATAGCGAGCCCGTTAACCGGCTGCGGGGCAGCCTGCATTATTCGGACATCCTGGCGGATATTCCGTCACTCCAGTTAGATACACCGGCGGGAAGTATTTCGCTGGCAGGAAGCTTCTCGCATCCCGCGGGTGACTTGAAGCGTGGCGCTTTGCAATTGCACGTTTCCAGCAACGACGTGCAACTGGGCAGGATAGAGCATGTGCGCGACGCGCAGCCGGGCCTGACTGGTACGCTGCGTCTGGCCGCTGATGTTTCCGCCAGCCTGAACCCGGGCCGGCAAAGCCCGGGCCGGCAAAGCCCGGACCTTCTGATCTCCAGCCTGACAGCCGATGCTTCCACTGCAGGGTTGAGATTAAACCGGCGCGATTTAGGCAGCGCAAGTTTCACGGCAAAAACAAGCGGCTCAAATCTGGAGTTTCAGCTGGACTCCAATATCGCCGGTTCACAGATTCACGGGGCCGGGCAGTCGCAGCTGGTGCGCGGCTATCCGCTCCGCGCAAGCTGGACATTTGCCAACATTCGCTATTCGAATTTCGCTCCGCTGCTGTCTTCCGGCGGTTTGAAGCCAAGTTTCGAGGCCCTGGTCGAAGGGAAGGGCTCTATTGAAGGATCAGCCCAGGAACTGCAAAAGCTTTCCGGGCGGCTGCAGCTTGACCGGGTCGAGGCGGGAACCGATGCACAACTATCGGCTACCGGCGGCCCGGCGCTGCGGGCGGTCCAATTTCAGAACAACGGACCAGTGGTCGTCACGCTCAAAAGCGGGGTGGTGCATCTGGATCAACTGCATCTGCAAGGACCGCGTAGTTCCTTGAAAGCTTCGGGCGAAGCGGATCTGAACACTGCCAGCGCGCCTCTGCGGTTGACGGTGGACGCGAATGGCGACCTGGGTGTCCTGCAGGACATGAACCGCGATTTCTACTCGTCGGGCGGTATTGTCGTGAATGCCGTCGTTCGCGGCAGTTTTACTAAGCCACTGGTGAACGGTCGCGTGGAGCTCAAAAACGCTAACGTCAATTATTCCGGATCGCCCAATGGTCTGTCGAATGGCAACGGCGTCATCGCATTGAATGGAACCACGGCTACCATCCAAAATCTGACTGGCGAGAGCGGGGGTGGGAAGGTCTCACTCAGCGGCTTCGTCGGCTTCGGCACTTCGCTGTTGAGCTACAACCTGCGCGCCACGGCGAACAGCGTGAGGGTTCGCTACGCGGACATCAGCCTCACTTCGAACGCCAGCTTGAGTTTGACCGGGAACAGCCGGCGATCGCTTCTGGGTGGAACGGTCACCATCAACCGCTTGGCGTATTCCTCTTCGAGCGATGTGGGGTCTTTGCTGTCTGCCACTTCCAAGCCGCCCACCAGCGCCGCGGAGGCTCCTTCCGGTCTTCTAGCAGGAATACGGCTCGACATTCGCGTAGTCACTGCGCCTGACTTACACGTGGTGACGACGTACGCCGAGCGGCTGGAAGTATCCTCAAACCTGAGGATACGCGGATCTGCCGTGGCGCCCGGAGTCCTGGGCCGAGTCAGGGTGACAAGCGGGCAACTGGTCTTTTTCGGCAATACCTACACGGTCAACAGCGGATCCATCGACTTCTACAACCCCAACGTCATCGAGCCGGTGCTGAACGTATCGCTTGAAACCAGCGCGCAGGGCGTAGACGTGTCCATCGGAGTCTCGGGGCCGATGAGCGAACTGAAGCTGAGCTACCGCTCCGACCCGCCGCTCACGTTCGAACAGATCGTCCAGCTCCTCGCAACGAATACCACGCCGGCCGATGCAACCATCGCGTCGCACCAACCCGCTCCACCGCAACAGTCGGTCAGTCAAATGGGCGGATCGGCGATTCTCGGCCAAGCCGTGGCCAATCCGCTGGCAAGCCGCGTGCAGCGGGTTTTTGGATTAACGCAATTCAAGATCGATCCCACACTTTCCGGCAACAATGGCCAGCCCAGCGCGCGTGTCACCTTGCAGCAGAAGATCGCAAACAATATCACTTTTACGTACACTACCGATGTAACCCAGACTAATTCCGAACTCGTTCGCGTGCAGTGGGATATGAGCTCAGCATTTTCCGCGGTTGCCCTGCGCGATTTTAACGGCAACGTGAGCGTGCAATTTCTCTACAAGTTCAAAAAGCGTTAAGAGGCCGGCCTTGGCTATAATACAAGCGTTGTATCAATTGCGCCAGGAGTTGAGTTGAGAGAATTGCTGCGGGATACCTACGGGTACCGGGAACTGATATGGGCGCTGGCCCTCAAAGAACTCAAAATCCGCTACAAACGTTCCGTATTGGGTTTTCTTTGGGCGCTTTTGAACCCCTTGCTCTTCATGGTGGTCCTGACTTTTGTGTTCTCCACGCTGATGGCCACCAATGTTCCGCACTATGGAGTCTTTATCATCTGCGCGTTGCTGCCGTGGACGTTTTTTTCTCAATCCCTTAGCTACGCGGCCGAGTCCATTGTCGGGAATGCGGATTTGATCAAGAAAGTTCGCGTGGCTAAATTGGTTTTCCCGGTGGCGGCGGTGGTTTCCAACATGATCAATTTCCTGTTGTCGCTGATTCCGCTAGCGTTGATCGTGCTGGTGATGGGACACCCGTTCCATTTGACATGGCTGTATTTGCCGGTTCCTCTGCTGGCGTTGACCATATTCACGCTGGGCGCAACGTTCTTCTTCGCGGCCGCCAATGTGTATTACCGCGATGTCGCGCACATTCTTCAGATTTTGCTGCAAGTCTTGTTTTACGTAACCCCGATTATTTATAGGGCAGATATGATGCCCGAAAAATACCGGCTGCTGCTCAAGTTGAATCCGATGAATTACCTGATCAACGGGTTTCGTTTGGGTGTTTACGACGGAATGCTGCCCACGTGGCAATCTGTTTTTGCCTCGTTCTTCTGCGCTTTTGCGATGCTGTACTTTGGATTCTCGCTGTTCCGGAAGCACCAGAACGAATTTGTCTTTTACGTGTAGTGGACGCCATGACTACTAACCCCGTCGCGGTCAGCGTTGAGAATGTAACCCAGCGGTTCCGCATTATTCACGAGCGCCCGGATTCACTTCGCGAACTGTTCGCGAAGTTCTCACGCCGCAAAATAACGCATCACGATTTCGAAGCCGTCAGCGATGTCTCCCTGGAGGTGCGGCGGGGCGAAATGATCGGCATCGTGGGGCGCAACGGTTCGGGAAAAAGCACCCTGCTTAAAATCATCGCCGGTGTCTATACCCCTTCCTCCGGCCGCGTGACAGTGAATGGCACGCTGGCTCCTCTCATCGAACTGGGCGCGGGCATGCATACCGAGATGACCGGGCGCGAGAATATTCTGCTCAACGGCCTACTCATGGGCTATTCGAAACACGAAATGCGGCAGCGCGAACAGCAGATTGTAGATTTTGCGGATATCGGGGAGTTTATCGACGTGCCTGTCAAGCAGTACTCCTCCGGCATGTACATGCGGCTGGCTTTTGCCGTTGCGACAGAGATCGATCCGGAAATTCTGGTTGTCGACGAGATCCTGGCCGTGGGTGACTTTGCTTTTCAGCAAAAATGTTTTAACCGCCTGCGGCGCTTCCGGGAATCGGGAAAAACCATTCTTATGGTGACCCACACCATGGGGCCGGTTATCGAGTATTGCAACCGTGCGATATTGATCGAAAAAGGACGAGTGGTGGCAGACGGTCCGCCGGTGGAAGTTGTGGAGCGGTATACCGGTTCATCCGCGGTTGCGAACGAACCGGTGCTAGTGGAAGCGCCGACCGCCCACGCTTAAGCTCAACCGCGTTTACTTAGGGCGTTCGTGAGTCATGGAACATCGTGGTCGCTGACGCTTCCGGCTCGGAGTCAACAATTCTTAAGTAAATGACATTGCGCTTACGCTTTCCCAGCAGCGGCCGCGGCATTCTCACCAGCCGGCGCGTAGCGGCGATGCAGACTTTCAAACTGACGGCTGCGGCGCAGGCCGCTCTTATGCAGAGCGTATTTGCCCAGCAGCCAGAGAATTCGCAACCCGTACACCGTGCTCTGCATAAAGCTTGCCGATGAGGCCTCGCTGAAATAGCGGACCGGAACAGCGATCTCTCCAATGCGGAAATTGCAGGCTACCGTCTGGGCGATGATTTCCTGATCGAATACAAACCCATCCGAGTTCATTCCGAAGTTAACGGCTTCCAGGACGGATCGGTGAAAAGCGCGATAGCCGGTGTGGTACTCCGAATGGTTCAGGCCGAAACATACGTTTTCGCACCATGTGAGAAAGCGGTTAGCGAAGTACTTCCACCAAGGCATGCCCTGCTGCAAGGCAGAGCCGGTGTGTAGACGCGATCCCAGCACGAGATCCGCGTGGTTTTCGACAATGGGCTTAATAATATCGGGCAGCAGAGACGGATCGTATTGGTAATCCGGATGAACCATCACAACGATGTCGGCGCCCGCCTTCAAGGCTTCCGCGTAGCAGGTCTTTTGATTGGCCCCATAACCGAAGTTACGGGTGTGGATGAATACTTCGAGGTTCAGCCGCCGCGCAATTTCGATGGTATCGTCTGTTGAGCCGTCGTCCACCAGGATGATGGAATGTACATATTCTTTAGGTAGCTTCTCGTAGGTCATGCGCAGCGTGCGCGCCGCGTTATACGCGGGCATGACCACAATCACTTTGGGCTGCATGAGCTCCTCCGCCGCGGCACCCGCCGCACTTTCAGATTAGCCTAAAGCAGATGCTTCACACTCCGCGCACGGGGCCGGGGTATTGAGCCACTAGCGGATCGGCCGTTAGCAGGACGGTTCCCTCGACGGTTGCTTGCGCTACAAGAATCCGGTCGAAAGGGTCTTTGTGGAGCAACGGCAGGCCGTCGATGGCGACTGCGTGCTCGCTGGCAACCGGCAGTTCGGTATAGCCGTTATCAAGCAGACCACGGCGCAGGACCCGCGCGTCCACATGAAAATCCTTCCGCTTCCGCGTCAACCCGCCTTTGATTGCGATCTCCCACAAACTGGCTGTACTGAAGAGCAACTCGTTATCCGGGTCATCCATCAAAGCGCGGGCTGCTATGGGTAACCGGTCCGGTTCCCCTGCGGCCCATAGCAGCAGATGCGTGTCCAACAACAGCTTCATTTGTCAGCGCCGAAAAGATGCTCGATCTCGGCACTGCCGATCCGATCGAAATCATCCGGCGTAGCAATGCTTCCGGCCATAAAGCCCAATCGCCGTATCTGCGCTCCGGCTGGAGCATCCAGAGGCGTAACTTTCACGAGAGGCTTGCCCGCCTTTGCGATGATGAACGGCTCACCCTTGAGCGCCTGGTCGATCAGTTTTGACAGGTGGGTTTTGGCTTCGTGAATGTTGACGGTGCGCATTGGGCAGGTAATGGACTAAGTCTTATTAGTTTAGTCTATTATTAAATCAAGCCGGACGCCCTATGCTCAATGCCGTTTACTTTGACCGAGCATCGTGGTCGCTGACGCTTCCGGCTCGGAGTCAACAGGCGTTGAGGAACCGCCGCGCGAAGCACGGCGACCGGCTGGGCATCCTCGGCTCCGGTCTCGACGGCTCTTCTCTCTCTTCGTCGTCGTTCGCCGGCTCTGTTAAGCCGGACGTCTACGCTTGCAATCGCCGCAGAGTCCGTACAGCACGATCTCGTGGGAGCGGACCTGAAACTTCGGCCCGGCGAGCTTGTTCACGCTTGGCAAACAGCCTTCCAGTTCGAAAACGCGATGGCAGTGATCGCACTGGAAGTGATGATGGTGACGCTTGCCGGCTCGCTCATAGACGGGCGCGCTACCCGGCAGTTCCACCAGAGACAGCCAGCCTTCTTCGAGCAGCGCCTTGATATTCCGGTAGACAGTAGCAATGCCAACCCCATCCACCTCTTTCTGCGCCAGTTCCAGGACCTGCTGGGCCGATAGCGGTCTGCCCGTGCGTTCGAAAGCTGAACGAATGGCGGACTTTTGGCGAGTGCTTCGCCTTTCGACAACGGTTGCGGCCATTACTTCTTAATGATAGCGGGGTTGCTTTACTGAGCGGCCGCTGCAAATCCTTCCGCCAGTTGCTCAATAAGGGCCGCTTCGCCGGTAAGAGCCTTTGAGACGAGCGCCAGCTGCTCTTGCGCTTCCTGGTAGCGGCCTTGCTCCAGCGCTTCGCGCACGCCGGGTATGGTCTTGGCTCCATAGCCCGTGTAGGTTCCGGGAGCGTACAGCAGATGGCGGATCCACGGCCGGCCCGGCAGCCCTTGTTCGCTGGTAAGGTGGCGCTCGGCCAGTGCCAGCTCGGCATTCAGCGCCCTCCGCTTCTCCGGCGCGAGAGAGCCAATTCTCGTGGTCGCCATGCGGTATTGCACGGCAGCCCTACCGAGGTCAGCGATTGCATTGTCGAGGCCGGAAAAATCCATATTGGGAGGCGCCGCCAAAGGTCCGGGCGCATGCACCGGATTCTGAGGATCGTTCACCAGCGCATATAGCCCCATGTCGATATTCCGCTTCCGCAGTTCCGCCGCACCCTGCAGGGACTTCACCAGGGCTTTTAGATCCGAATCGTAACCCTTTAATGTATTCGTGAGAATAGTGAAGTCATAGGGGAGTATGTCGGCACCGGCCATGCGCATAATGAGCGTGCCCGCGGTCTGAGCCAGGGCAACCCCATAGGCTTCGCTTTTGTCCCCGAATTTATCTTCAAACCAGGGTGTGTCATAGGCAGAGTGATAGGTGCCGCTGCGGTCTTCACCGCCGAATCCCAGGTTCAGCGACGCTATGCCCAAATGGTCGAGAAACACGCTGAAGTCGGAGCCGCTTCCAATCGCTTCCAAGGGAAGCGTTTGCCGGCTTGCAGACTCCTCGCTGTTTCCGCGTCCAGCGCGTGGCCGTCTTCCTCCCTGCAAAAGCGCCGCCGCTTGCTGACGTTTCCAGACGGGCACTTTGGTCTCGGGATCCATGATGTCCTTGGCCACATCGTTGACCAGTTGTTCGAGCGAGTGCGAGCCGCCCGCGCCCAAAAAGCCACGCCCGGTCTCATCGGTATTCAAGTACAGCGCCACGTGCTTGCTAAGCTCTTCGGCGTGCGTTTCACCCCATTCGGTGGAACCAAGCAGACCGGGTTCTTCGCCATCCCACGCCGTGTAGATGAGCGTCCGTTTGGGCCGCCAGCCTTGTTTCGCAAGTTCGCCCAAGGCACGCGCTTCCTCTAAAAGAGCCGACTGGCCGGAAATGGGATCGTTAGCCCCGTTCACCCACCCGTCGTAATGATTGCCGCGTACAATCCACACGTCCGGTTCTTCGGAACCCTTCATGGTGGCGATCACGTCCAGGACAGGTTTTTGCTCCCAGTTAAACGCCAGCTTCAAGTGAACCTTGGCGGGTCCCGGACCAAAGTGATAGGTCAGCGGCAACCCGCCGCGCCAGGCCGCCGGCACTACCCGCCCGTCGAGCGCTTCCAGAAACGGTTGCGCGTCCCCATATCCGACCGGGAGCACCGGAATCCGCATCAAAGTCTTCGCTTCCGAAATCTTGAGCCGCTTGGCGCCGGGGACGGAGCCGATGTCTGGTGTAAGCGGATCTCCCGCGTACAGCGTCGCATCGGCAACGCTGCCGCGTTGAATGCCGCCGGGCGGCCGCATGGGACCTTTGGGCAATATGTCGCCTTGCACATAGCCATCATCGGCCGGATCAGAATAGATGATGCAGCCGACCGCCCCGTGCTCATACGCGAGCTTCGGTTTCAACCCGCGCCAGCCGCCACCGTAGCGCGAAATAACGATTGCGCCTTTCACCGAAATTCCGTTGCGCTCCAACTCGTCGTAGTCGTTCAACATGCCGTAGTTAACGTAAACCAAAGGAGCCGTTACGTCGCCATCGGCCGAATATATATTGAAACCTGGAAGCTGAGTGCTCTTTTCCTTGGTGTAGGGATCATCGGGCAGCGGCGGCTCCTCGAGCTTGGCTTTAAAGCTGCCGGACCCGACCAGTTCGAGGACGCGTGTTTTCGGAGTGGGATAGAGTACGTCGAATTGCTCAATGTGGGCGTCCCAGCCCCACTCCTTGTAGCGGGCCACCAGCCATTCGGCGTTCTTTTTCTGATCCTCCGAACCTACGTTATGAGGATGGGCGGCCAGACGTGTCATGTTGGCGTGAACGCGCTTCGCATCCGGGATGGCGCGAAAGCGCTGCTCCCAATTCAGCTCCGTTTTCGTGCTTTGGGGATTGAAGCCGAGCAGTGGCGCGGACGCCGGTTGCCGCGCGGAAATCCCGAATGTTAGAGCGAAAACGGCAAAAGCCTTCAGATGACGCAAAAATCCCCCAGTTGAGCACTTACCACCAGCGACCAGGGCAGCAGCAATCATTCATGCTAAAGCATTGACGATGCGCTGACAAGACGGTCCTATAGCAACCAAGCTGCGTCCGCTTGCCGCCCAAAACAGCCCGTTCACCAGCCAAGTAAGGTAGGTTGCTTTATTTCTATAAGGGTTTTTGCCTATTCACCAGAGACTTGAGGAATGATGAAGTCAGTCTCGGCCGCGTTTGCGGGCCTTGTCCTTATGCTTGCATTGGGCGCACCCAGCTATGCCCAATCTATCAGCAGCGGATCGGGAACCGTCCGCGGTTCTGTTTTAGATCCCACCGGCGCGGCTGTTCCTGGCGCCACCGTACGCATCGCTAATCCCGTGTCCAGCTACGACCGGACCACGCAAACCGATAGTAAGGGAAACTTCGAATTCGACAATATTCCCTATAACAACTACCACTCAGTAGCCTCCGCGAGCGGATTTCAAACAGCCGAGCAGGACTTGAACATACGGTCGACTGTGCCTATCCAATTAAAGATCGGGTTGACGCTTGGCGCGGCTTCAACGAGCGTCACGGTGACGGATTCCGGCGATCTGGTGGAGAACGATCCGACGACCCATACGGATATCGACCGGAACCTGTTCGATAAGCTTCCGCTGGAAAGCCAATCGTCGGGAGTGAGTTCCCTGGTGACCCTGGCGTCTCCCGGTGTTTCCGCGGACTCGAACGGTCTTTTCCATGGACTTGGCGACCATGCGTCGAACTCCTTCTCCGTGGACGGGCAGCCGATTACCGACCAGCAAAGCAAGGTTTTCTCAAACCAAATACCGCTCGACTCGGTGCAGTCGCTGGAGGTAATCGAGGGCGCGCCGCCGGCGGAATATGGCGGCAAAACGAGCCTGGTGATCGTGGCGACCACGCGCTCCGGCCTGGGCGTGAAGCAGCCGCACGGTGATATCACCGCGTCGTATGGCACTTTTGGCACCTCAAACGAAACTGCCAACCTCGCCTATGGTGGAGAAAACTGGGGTAACTTTATCTCCCTTAGCGGTTTGAACACGGGCCGCTTTCTGGACGGGCCTGAATTGCAGGTGTTCCACGATCATGGCAACGAGCAAAACCTATTTGACCGTGCCGATTTTAAACTTTCTCAGGCCGACTCCATCAATTTTAATTTTGGCTACACCCGGTCCTGGTTCCAGACGCCCAACTCCTACGACGCGCAAAACGCGACGGCCTGGTCGGGCCTGGTGGTCGATAACGGCGGCCTTGGTCCCAACGGCCTGCCGGTCGGTTCGCAGGATCAGCGTTCGCAAATTAGAACGATCAACATCGCTCCGGTCTGGACGCGTCTGCTGAATCCGAACACGGTGTTTACGTTCGGCGGCTTCTTCCGCCAGGATCAATACAACTACTATCCAAGCGCCAATCCATTCGCCGACTTTACGCCAGGCGTGCAACAACAGACCATCGGACAAGACCGCAGGCTGACGAACGCCGGACTGCGGACCAATATCTCCTACGTGAAAGGTATCCACAACCTGAAGATCGGGGCGACGTATCAGCACACCTTTCTGAGTGAAAAGGATACGTTTGGAATCGTCGATCCGACCTTTAATCCGGTCTGCTTGAATGGAGACGGAAGCGCCGATACCGATCCGGGTCTGACTGAGCCATCGCAGTGCTCGGGAAATTTACAGCAGAATCCGAACTACTCGTCAGCACTGGCCGGTATTGATTTGACTCGTCCGGGCGCTTCCACCGGGCAATACCTTTATAAGGGCCGCGCCGACATCAAAGAATTAGGCGTCTACATCCAGGACACGATCAGCATTAAGAACTGGACATTCAACCTTGGGCTGCGCGGCGATAAATATAATGGCCTCACCAGCGCGGGCCAGGCGGAGCCGCGGGTTGGCGTTGCCTACCACTTCAAGCCAACCAACACCGTGTTGCGCGCTTCCTACGCCCGCTCGCTCGAAACGCCGTTTAACGAAAACCTCGTGCTTGCCAGCACCGGTTGCAACGACCCGGTGATCAATGCACTCGAGTCGACCATCCAGGGCTATCCTTGCTTGACCGCGCCGCTGAAGCCCGGTACTCGCAACGAATATCACGTCGGCCTGACCCAGGCTTTCGGCCGCTACTTAGTGGTAGACGGAGAGTACATCTGGAAGTACACGAATAGGGCGTATGACTTCAGCATCCTGGGCAATTCACCGATCACGTTCCCCATCGAATGGGCCAAGTCGAAGATTCCCGGCTACGCCGTTCGCGCCACGGTGCCGAACTTCCACGGTTTGACGGCGTATGTTGCGTTCTCCTCGGTTGCGGCCCGGTTCTTCGGCCCGCAGGTGAGCGGCATCGGCACCACGCCATCGTCGCTCGGAGATACATCGGTTTTCCGTATAGACCATGACGAACTTTTCAACCAGACGACGCACCTGCAATACCAGCCCTGGAAAAACGGACCCTGGTTCAGTTTCAACTGGCGCTACGATAGCGGCCTGGTGGCTGGTCCGGTCCCCTGCGCGGGCGGCAATTGCG
>Ga0193743_1002799_pt1 | contig 12005 bp, 10 predicted proteins | sample L2c2metaG_FD_143038 | JGI IMG/M metagenome (GOLD analysis project Ga0193743, IMG submission 143038) | Soil microbial communities from a riparian zone of the East river system, Colorado, United States - L2c2 | ecosystem: Environmental > Terrestrial > Soil > Riparian zone | place: USA: East River... | reverse complement strand
CCATTCTTCAGCACGAGACTCGTGTGCTCCAATTTCTGCAAGGTCAAGTCGCGATTCCTGTTGTTTATGGATGCGGTCGACTGGAACATTTTGAGTGCATGAGTTTGGAGCTTCTGGGGCCAAGCATGGTAGATGTGCAAAACGGCGGTGCTGGTGTAATGGCACAGACTGTCTTTCAACTTGTGGGACAAACAGTGTGTCGAATCCGAATCCAGGCTTCATACATTACTGAGATCCGGCGTACCTCGCAGCTTTAAAGCACCTCGCTCGGCATAGTTCATCGTGACATAGGCATTATACGGTCATTTGTTCTTATTTCTAGTCAACCAACCGCAGATCTCACTCCCCGCGATGACATCGAGTCCTTCCCTCACTGCACTCTTCCTTCTTCGCAGAAACTTGCCTTGGATCCCCCACCGGCGCCTGGAGGATTTGCTTCGTTCGCAGGAGATTATCCGACCCATGAAATTGGGTTGCTCATGCCCACTGGCTTTCCAGACCAATTCGGCGAGTTGCTCAAATACAGCCGCTCTCTAGAATTCGACCAGTTTCCCGACTACTTGGAAGTCAGCCGTTCATTTATGGGTCTGGCTGGGAGGATGGGCTATTTTCCCATCAGAGGGTCACTTGACTGGACCCCTTCAATCCTATGCCGAATGAACCCGACATCTTGATCTCTGACATGGGCATATACAATGATGACGATCTGGGCGAGGATAGTCATTTTGGGTTGGATATTGGTGATGGGAGCGTCAAGGGTCGCGAGCCAAGCAGGAGGTGGAGCTCGATAACATCACACCGCTGATCTTTCGTTCTAATTTCTAACAACGCACAATGCAGCTTTACTGGCGGCAATGCCCTTTGTCTAGGCGCTTGCGACCCTGCAGGTAAACATACCCCTGAATTTTGTCAACATCAAATCGGTTGTGCCTACAATGCTCCCAAGACAAAGCCTTAGAATCACTGGCATGCAACGCTGAAAACGCCGAAAAAGCTGATTTCCAAGGAGTTCACACTTCTGATGGTGTCGTTTAGATAATCAAACAACCATGTACCCCAGCCACTGCTCGTCGTCACATTTTCTCCAGACTCTAACTCCCTCTGCTTTGTTCATCAGCCTTCCGACCAGTGCTACTGCAGGTATGGGAACGGGTGGAGCTGCCTCTAGCCCCACTGCTAAGACAGGGACATCGAGCGGCAGTGTACAACTCATCGTCAGGAGGGGAGCCGAAGTTCAAACGGGGCTTCTGCGTTTTTCAACTCGTAGTGGCAAAGAATGACTTGATACTTGGGGTCGGTCGCTTCATGAATCACGCACGAGCTTCATCCACAGATGCTACATGCTCCGGTGTATGATATTTGCGTGTACGAATTTGATTTCAAAAAAGTCGTTTTTGAGATTTAATATATCACTTCTGGTACTGTATCATAAGCAGAATTTGGAGGAATCGAAGTTCCACAAAGAAACGGAAACAAAAAAAAAATACAATGCAACCCTTCCGCACACACATTGGGATATCGTATAGAAAACCTTAGTGTTCCGTTTCCTCCCAAGTCCTACCAACTGTCTTAGCAAGATCCGCTTCCGTAATCTGCTTCCCACTGGAGAAATACCCGGCTGCAATTTTAGCATCGATCTCTACCCTCGAATCCGGGGGAATGAGATGATCTAAAGGCAAAATAAAATAAAAATAAAAATAAATCAGCAACAATCATGTATTTGACTATCACAAAAATGTGCCAACGAGACGAAAAAAAATATATCAAGTGCAGTAGAAGAATACGCACCAGGCAGATCGTATCTCTTTTTGATCGGAATCCCACTTTTCACAATAGCATCATACTTCATATCACTCATCGATATCATATTGTCAATCTTAGTGATCCCAAGCCAATGCAATATATCAGGCATCAAAGCTTGGAATCGCATATCTTTCACACCAGCAATCATCTCCGTCGATTTGAAATATTTGTCGGCGGAATCGCCGCCTCGTTTGCGGAGATTATAAACCAGGTATCTTTTTGGTAAAAAAAAAAAGAAAGTCAAAAATAAGAAAAACTAGCGTGAATGACAAAGCGCATACTTGGTGACTTCTCCCAACGCACGGCCTTCTTTACGGAAATAAACGACGAGGCCTACACCACCTTGCAAACCGAGTTAATCCAGTAATGACAGATAACTATTCAAGGATTACCTTTCTGAGCGGTTCGTATACATTCCTCCATGGCATATGTAAGGTATGGCTTGCAAGTGCAGATATCTGACCCAAAGACGTCGGAACCGTTGCCTTTAAAAGAGCGATAATTTTTAGCAAATTATCCGTAAAAAGATTTGATAGTTACATACATTCGTCATGCACGCGTAGCGTCAGCTCCTTACTTGCGTCAGACATGAAAGCAGGATTTCCGACTTGAGAAAGGAGCAAAAAAAATGAACATCAGAAAAAGTGACAGCAAAAAGATAAGCCTGTACAGATGTAGACGGTGAGACCACCAATAGGAGGTAGAAAGACTTTGACATCGGAGCGTGTGATGAGCTCGGGGTACATTCCTCCCGTGTCTTCGAACAAAGCACGTCGCAGAAGACTTTCCGAACTGATGGAAATTAGGAGATTCGTCAGTAAAAAAGTTGGTCAGTAAAAAAAATGGATCAAAGAAAAAGGAAAAGAAAAGGAAAATACATACATGCCGAACCTCTCAGCCACCCCAGGTAAATACCACACCGGCTCCACTGCTGCCTTGCTCACATTCACTTCAACCCCCGAAGATTGACTCTTCAGAACAATATGTCCGTCAACCGTAATATCGCCTTTCCTCTCTGCATCATCCATTTCACTCATCTTCAAATGCGCTTTGGTAACCGCGATGCTGGGCCTCGCATCCAGCCCCACTTCTTCTATCTCCCTGCGAAAGACGCTTGGTACTAGATGACCCCAAGGATCTAATGACACGATCTTAGTCGGGTCATACCAAGCAGGGTTAGGTGGGATCGATACGGGAGGTTCTGTGTTACTGTAGTCGGGTTTATGGGTGGGGCTTAGAGACCCCATAGCAATCGACAAGGCTCGATAGATAGAGTATGATCCGGAGTGGGCACCGATGGCATTTCTTTGCTTTATAGAAGAAGGAAGTCGTGAACAGATGACAGGGCCTCTAAGGATAGGATCTTCAGCTCCCCATTTGAGCGGATGAGGTGTGATACCATGTTGATCAGAATAAGCTTATAATATGAGTCGCAGATTAGCTTTTTTGAAGGCGTAATGAGATTTTCCGAACAAAAGGGATGGTTATTACTCACTTGTAAGGTTAACTCTACCTGGATACAACAGCTTTTCTCGCTCTTTGTCAGTCATAACCCCGGGACTTGAGTTCGAGTTAACCGTCGGAGGGGCAGAAGCTAATGCTATTCTTACAGTACCCGGAGAAGAAATCGGATTGGATTTTGGGGGACTAGACGGGATGATTGACTGCATAAATCTCGGCTCAAGGGGCGAAGTCTGGCCATTTGTCGACAAGTTATCCAACTAAAGCTACGAATGAGACTACGTCTGATTCTGTACTAATCAGATCTTACCTTTGCCTGCATTGTTTGCTGAGACAGCTGCATTGTCTCTAGTTGCGCGAGAATTTGTGTTAATATCGCATCTGATACTGGCATCTTGGTTCTTGGTGGATGGGATTCAAGTGCTATGACCCCAATATGATCCGTACTCGGTGCTTAAGTCTACGAGAAAACCTGCACGTGTACATAATCCCATAATGTAATTATAAATCTAATCGCAGTAAAAGCCTCCACGTCTGTGCAATGTGTACTGGCGATGCGGCACTGTGTAAGAATCCGGAAGGCGAAGAGTTCGAAGCCTTCCTCTTGTACGAAATCAAAACGCCTACCAGTGTTCCCTTCCATCATCTTCGTCAGTGAGTCAAGAAATAGAATGTGCGTATGGATAGGGTACAGTAATAAATACAACGCAGTTGTTGATAAAGCAGTAGTTACCGGACCAGCTTAAAGTACAATATAAAGCAGATGAGGATGACAAAAATGACACCGATAATGCTGAGAAGGATCCGCTGTTTATGCATTCTGTTGTGGAGAAAAGGGCAATCAGCACATGAGCTTTTTGATTCAAAATGAAAAACTGGGAGACGTACTGTCGTATCATCCCTTTAATCGTACTCGACGCTTTACCGATAGACACATCTGCAGTTTGTAACTAATCATGAATGTAAGGGGCATGTGAGGAGGAGCAACAAAATAAAAAACGAACCGTATTCCGTGAATTCTCAATTTGCTCACGTTGTCCCACTAGCGTACGCAATATATCTGCTCCATGAGTCTCCGTTTCTAGTGCAATGCCCGTCGATTCAGCTATTCTCCTGGAGCCATCTGAAAGTGTCTGTGTTCCAGTCAGAAGTCTCGTTCGGTCACTTCTTTCGCCATATGGATCATCAGAGTTGAGGGACCCGCCAGTCTTGTTGAACGCTCCGAAAAGATCCGTACGAGCGGATTGAGAGTGCAATTCTTTAGAAAGTTTCTTGTATTTGGTTAAATCGGATTTGGCTTGCTTTAGACGAGACGTGTAGGGGGGTTTAACAGACTGCGGAATGACTTGAATCTCAACTTCAAGTTGAGAAACCTAGAAAAGATGGTGAGGTTGACATTTGTGTGAGCATTAAGTGATGAAGAATGTACGATATCGTCTGCTTCATCGAGCTCAAGCTCTACTTTGCGTAGAGCAGCTTTGCGTTGTTCTTGCGGGAAACGGTGAGGTTGGGGATGTTTACGTGTAGCAAAGTACATACCTCCGAGTTGATTCTTCCCATTTCCTTCGAGTTTGTCCGATATGCTTCGGATGATATGTTTGAAGTCTTGTTCGTAAGAGTCGAACAGCGCCGTCGGCGTTGCATCCATTGTCAGGGAACAAACTCAAGAGAGGTCGAGGTAAAAGGAATGTGACATGTGACATCACTCAACTCTTCCCTTGTCCACCACGATCATTCGCGTCATCTCACCTGAGGTACTCATGCGATTCCAAATTCTGCTATCTCTCACGAGAGGTCTTCATGTTCGTCATGACTGTCCCTAGGTTATAAATTTTATTTCATCGTACTGTAGCCTGAAACAGGGTGAATTAAAAGATTCTTTTCTACAGAGATCACTTGTCGACGCTGAAGTAGGGATCATCTCGATGGCTTTGCTTTTCACGGTCATCGTTGCCCTTCTTGTGCTGCAACTCCATTGGTCTCTGTGTGGTCTGACGCTTTTATTAGTCTTCTTCTTGGCTATGGAGTACTACGACTCTACGATTACATGGATTCATGCTCTTCAACAAATACTTTTACGAAGTTATTCTTCTTTACTTTCATCTCACTTTCACACTTTCACGTTGGACTGGATCATAATTACGGTTTGGGTGGACGGGGCGAGCAACCAAGAAAGGATGGCAAGGACATAACAAAATCCATTTGACTTTATCGTCCTAAGTCTCCGAGGACATCTTCTTAATCTCTCGTCGGCCTCGGTCTTGTTTGACTACTTTGCATTCGTTTATCCTACCGCCTTCGGCGAGGACTTGTCTCTCCTTACTATCGTCATTTCGAACCAACACACTTTCGAAGCGTTTCAATTTAGAGCCCACCACTGATTCCGAACCACATTATGCTATCCACCTTCTGGCTGGCCCACTCGACCCCCAACACGTCGTTTGCCAACCACCAAACCACCTGCGCTTCCCCTGACATCTGAAAGGCTGGAAAGAGATAGTTCGTTCCTGATTGAGGACGAACAGACTGACTGTGTAACTGCCCCGCCTTGAGGCACGTGTATAACTCATGGTTCGAAAACTGGGCTTATGCGGGTTTCTACCGTTGAAAATGTGCACAATCTATAGGAAGTTATATACAGGTGCTCCGTACGCCGACATGACATTTTTAGGCACTGGAGTTTTGGATGACCTCGGCCCCTGTATCACAGATTTGTTGGAGAAATCAAGGGTCGGATTCGAGATGAGTTGGAAAGGCGTACTGGTGAAACTGATAGTAAAATGTCGGGTACGTCCGTTCCGGCTCTGTAAGCACGGTTTGAGCGACGCTTGTAGTCGCCGTAGCGCTAAACTACCCAAAACTACAAGGTAATACACTCTCTCCATGCTGTTGCCATCTAAACCGAAATGTTTCCACCGTTTGACGGGGCGGCCCTCAACCTGCGCTATTCTAGACAAAATGTGGAAACGAAACTTCGTATCTGTCGGTGGTATCTCCCTAACCCGCTTTTTCTGCCCGGTAATCCGAATCGCGGCTAAACACGGACCAAAAGCCATTACCCAAGTGCTACACTACAGTACAGTTGACAGATCGTGATTCCGACACTTATCAGATTTTTTTTGTTGTGCTTTCAGAGATGGCAAAAAATGTTCAGAATCCCGTGGTACACTCTCGGTGAGTGAATTTTAGGCATATTACTTGGAAATTCACACCCTCTTATTTTGCTCAATGTGCTGTGCTATGCGATACTGCGAGTGAATAATTTCCTTCCATTGTGAAGCTCCTGAATATATTTAAAATCTGTTTCATAATCTTCCAGTATACACCATTGTGTGTATGCTTTATTTGGTGATGGACCGTCGAAAGCTACCCTTTTTGTTCAACTGTTAGTTTCTTTTCTACTTTTCGTACATATAATGCTGTAGTATTTTTGATCGACAAGGTAGATAGTTTTTGTTGTTTTTTTTTGGTTTCGAAAGAAATGGAACGAGAAATGAGTGGGGAAAAACAACCCGAAGCCAGCGTGATGGACCCCTATTTGAGTTCAAGCTAGCGATGGGTGTGGAGGAGAAATTGGAGTTTTGTCCAACTCCATGCAATTTGAAGCTTGAACCTAGCTTGTCGTCTATATGTCAGCATGAACAACAAACGTATACGAACCATAATAATGTTAACTACCACTGAGCTCTGAGACCATCTCAAACTATGTCTACCAGCACGGATCTCAAATCGTTAGCCCCTGAAATATGTTCTCTCATATGTCAGGATCCAATTCTCGAACGACGCGACTTGAACTCCAGTTGCTTCATTTCACATAGCTTTCGAAGGGAGGCTCAAAGGCTACTTTCCTATCGTTTCCCATTTCTTCGGGGTGCCGGCCGCATCAAAGCCTGGTGCCTATCTCTCAAACGCAGGCCTCATCTTGCACTAGGCGTTCGTGACCTCGTCTTGCTCATGCCACAACAAGTAGCCTTCCACGCAGACGCTACTATTGCACGTCTTACACAGGCATTGAGCATGTGTATAAACTTGAAGGAATTGACGGTGCTTTCTCAAAGCCGTAGACGCAGATCACAACAAGATTATTCGACATCGATGTATATGTTTGGCGAACTTCCGTTCAAGTTGACCAAATTTGTCAACGACTATTTCAATCAAGACGCTGAGTTGGGAAAATTTCTCAGTTCTCAGATGACCTTAGAAACGCTGCAATTGCATTCGGGTGCACACTATCAGCTCCGTTATGTGTATCTCCCTTACCTGCAAACGTTAGCTTGCCCTGCGCATCTTTTCGATGAATTGTCACACATACATGTCAGAAGGTTACGGCTTAATTTTGAATTGAAGGCTCCAGTTCCATACGAAGCGGCCATGCTGAACTCCCACTACCGATTCCGGCGATATCGCGCAGGTTTGACGAGCTTGGCCATATTTCTAAAGCGAAAACCGGATGGGAGGCATTCCCATTTTTTAGAAGTCATGGATTTCGTTTCAGAATGGCTGCCATGCATCACGCATCTCCAGATCCACCAATTTCTACCCATCGTACGTCCCTAAATTTCAAGCAGTCATTCGAGCGAATGGTTTACTGACTATGTGATGAATTTAGCACGAGGACCATACGCTACCCTTTTTTTCCAAGACTTGTTTTCAGAGCATTGAAACACTGGTTCTTCGTCCCCCTCCGCGTCTACCCATAAAAGTTTGTGATGATCCCAATCTCTGCGCCTATGTTATATTACGAACTAGAGATGGTCGACGAAAAGTTGCGGGGATGATAATGAAAACATTACGAACACTAACACGCCTGGTTTTTGTCGGTCATGAAATCGACTACGAATTCCGAAGGGACCTGAAGACTGGTATCATAACCGGGGAGCAATTGATTACCCTGGATGAACAGGAATGGGCTTTGGTAAAATAGACTTTTTGGAGCAAAAGTGCGGCTGTGATTATTATGCTCGGAGTCATAATCATCATCATCTTTGACCCATATCCAATCTCCGTCTTTACATAACATTGACATAACCATGTTCTCCGCCTCCGTCTGGTTTCCAGACCCATTGAAAAAAATCTCGACTCAACAGTTGGATACTTTGATTCTTGAAGATGTCTTTGAGTTCCGATAGTTTCACTGTTCAATGTTCTCGAGTCTCGGACTCGCAGCGAGCGTACATAATTACCTGGTTGTCTAACTATGGTCTCGAAAGGTGCTCTGTTGGTGGGCGTGTCGGTTTGCCTCGCAGTTCTGTTTACTCACCTTAAGTCCTAGTTCCTCATGGCTCGGAATAAAAAGATCCAAAGAGGTAGTAGCTTAGGCTGGTTCCTGGACATTCAGAGATTTGATTCGCAAATGTATTCCTAGATTCTACGTTGTATGACTAGCATATCAACTGGAAAATGTAAATAGTTGTCAGACTTGATGGAAGTGCTTGCGACCAACTGCTCGAAGTGGCCTCATTGTCAGTGGACTCGCCTATATTCCATCCTCTGAAGATGATGGTTCCGTCACTAATCATTGGCGATGTTCAACCCGCACCTTCTTGTCATCGCTCGAGCTTCAAGTCTCCTACCTCGATTCAAGGGGGTGTCAGGAATAATTAAATAAATATCACCTAGGGGAGGAGGGTCAGCTGATGTTGGCTTAAGAAATTTTTTTCAAGGCATAATGTTGGCCAAATACTTGCCAAAAATGGCAATAAGAAGTGTGAAATAGCTGGTCATGATCATCAAATGATCATTGTGGGCCACAGTCGCCTAAACAGGCAATGCTAGCATGCATCCTTACCATTGTTAATGGGCCACAGCCCAAGTTGGTGGTAGCATATATATCCTTTGGAATTATAGAGTATGAATTCCCCCTTTCTATATTGTCCTACATTTTCTAAAATGCTTGCAATATCACCAATTTACATGCCTTCCAAAAATAAGGTACAGATGAATCAAGTCTCTAGTGATTTGTGGATTTGTGATTCCTGTGAGGTGTCTGGAAGCGGTAGCAGGGAGAAGAAAAGATGACAAATGTAGCTAGCTTACCTAAACATATAACTAAAATCCATAATTCACACGGAGGGTAACTGAGTCGACCTTGAAAAAATTTCTGAGGTGATGTGCAGGAAATTTTTTGAGACACCCCCTTGCCTCAATTCTTTTGAGAAAAATCAGAGCCTTCTATTGATCTAGAGGTCTCCGCATATACAGAAACTGGTCTCCATGACTGCAAAGGTGCCGGCTCTTGGGAGATGATGAATTGACTCATTTGAAATTGCAACTCCGACCACCACATTTGGTACTTAAGAAATTTGCATCTACCAACCTGCCATGTCTGACGATGGATTTTGTGTGATCTGCTGCTTCACAGACCTTAGAGTCTTCAAGGTCAGGGCGTCTATTAATGACGATGTAATTGACTTGAAGAAGCATGTTCATGAGGAAGGAAAATACAGCACATTTCGTGATGTAGATGCCACAAATCTGAATCTTTGGGTGGTGAGTTGTAGAGGATGGCCATAATACTATAGCTTCCTGTCTTTGGGTAGCTCAAGGAACCATTGCCCCTCACATCCTTCAAAGCCATTGCCAAAACTGTGAGGTCACTAGGCCCCGATCTTTCACAATTTGCTGTTGAACTGCATGATCCTGGAAGTCTTGTGTTGGAAATATTTCCAGATGCACCCATGAAACATCATCTCCATGTTATTGTACAGGTCAAGCTTCCTGGTGAGTTGGGGGCTTGTTTTATACTAACATTTGTCTCACCATCAATTCTGAACCCTGCCCATTACTTCTCAGGAAATATCAATCCAGCATCCCCCAAACCTCTGGGTAAGCCAATACATTTACGGTTAACCATGTACTACATGTTCTTTAGCAACGATGTCTTCACGCAAGGAGACCGTATTAGCATTATATAACAAACTCAAGACTTATTGCTCCATTCAGGTGAATTATGTATAGTGATGTGCAAGGGTTGGGCAAACCCCTAGGGGTCAAGGGTAATGTTATGACTTCGAAAGATTCAGGCTATTTGCAGCCGTGATCTTAGCCAGTCATTTGAGATCGAGTTCGTTTGAGACTAAAGAGTGCCTTTGTTGCCAAAGGTATTGTCTTAAGTTCGTTGAGTTGGTACAAGTCTTTATTAAAGACTAACTAGAGAACAAGTTGTAAACTACTAGAGTTTATATACTTGTAAAGACAATGAAAAGTCTAGACAAGAGAACAATGGTAAACCATTGTTCGACCAAATCGTCAGACAATAAGTAAAAGAGAACAATGCAAGTGCATTGTTCTATTGTTCGTTCAAAAGAGAGAACAATGTAAAACACTGTTTGCTTGGAAAAGTAATCATAGTAAATGTTTGTTGTCTGAATTGGTAAGAAAGTAAAAGTAAAAATGGAGTTGTAACAGGTAAGGGTCAGGAGGGTAAGGGTCAGGGTGAGAATTTTATGACCCTCAACAAACTCTTACCCTTCTGAAGGGTCAGGGGTTTTCCAGGAACTTTTATTCCTCAGATATCAAAGTGCTCTAAAGCTTGTATGTTTATTAAAAATTCAAAAATACCCATTGAATATCAAGTAAAACCATTATTCAAGCCTATTTGTGATGTTATACATAGTTGTTAGTGTTGGAATAATATTTACAGCTAGGATATAATAAGTCTCAACTTGAATAGAAAGTTTTATTATATTGATATGCACCTAGGATATAATAACTAGGTGTCTATGAGTAAGGTATATAATATAAATAAGAATCCACTCACGTCTCAACTTGAATAGAAAGTTGAGACATGTACGAAAATCCGTCACTGTAATGTTGATGTGATTATGTAATATAAAGATGTCCGGTGATTGATAAGATAACAGATATAAAATATAAGACATAAATGAGATAATTACTCGTATATTTCAACACTCCCCCTCGAGTTTAATGAGTTTGTGTCATCTTGTGTATGCGTCATGACCATGTGACTCCAAAACTGTTTATAACAGATCAATAAGGTGAAATGCTCTTGTACTTGGACCACACACTCTTGTGCGGCCAGGACTCCCCCTCGATTATATATCATGGCACACATGTTTATCAGGTGGCCATGGTCGTTAAAACTTGGTTGGACCCATTTTTATTGGCTGTGGCATTGTTGTCAAAACTTGGTTAGACCCAGTTTTGCGATGAACCCTTCGAATTTCGGCCTTGTGAGCACCTTTGTAAAAATGTTGGATAGGTTTTCAGCCGTTGGTATGTATGTCACCAAGATTTTTCCATCTTCGACAGCCTCACAAATGAAATGATACCGAAGGTCGATATGCTTGGTATGGGAATGGTACTTGTTGTCTTTTGCTAGCGCAATCACCCTTGGTTATCACAGTTGATATTCATTGCCTCTACCTTCGCTCCCCAAATCTCCTCCACAAAACTCCGTAGCCACAGCACTTCCTTCACCACATGTGTTTGTGCGATGTACTCAGCTTCAGTGCTAGACAACACTATGATATGTTGTTTCTTTGAACTCCAAGATATTGCGCCGGATCCAAAATGAAACAAATATCCAGATATGGAGTGTCTATGTTTTTGACTGACCCAGTCTGTGTTGCAGTACCCCTCAATGTTAGGGGACGCTCTGCATCGTCCGATGTCTCCTCTGATATTTCTCCGTCACCTCTGTATATTCCTCCTCATCGTCGCTAGTCCAAGACGGAGTGCACTTGCGGCTCCGATACTGGAGTCCGATGATCACGTGACGT
>Ga0193743_1002798_pt1 | contig 12010 bp, 10 predicted proteins | sample L2c2metaG_FD_143038 | JGI IMG/M metagenome (GOLD analysis project Ga0193743, IMG submission 143038) | Soil microbial communities from a riparian zone of the East river system, Colorado, United States - L2c2 | ecosystem: Environmental > Terrestrial > Soil > Riparian zone | place: USA: East River... | reverse complement strand
CGGTGCCCAACGCCGTCAGGCCGATATTGCCGACGCCCAGCAGAGCCTGCGCACCGGCGAGGCCGACACCCAGGACGGCCTGCGTCCCGGCCTGACCGACACCCAGGATGGCCTGCGTCCCGGCGGTACCGAGACCCACCACGCCCTGGCCGAGCGCGGTCCCCGCGCCGCCGACCAGTATGCCCACCGCGGCGGCGAGGTCACCGGGCGAAAGGGCCAGTGCGGAAACTGGATCCGCCGGTGCGGCCGCAGCGACCAGACCCGCCGGCGCGGCGGCAGCGAAGGGTGCTGGCGCCGCGAGCAATCCCAGCGCAGCCGCGATCGCCGTCGTCAGAGTGCCTGCGATGCCGCCGACGGTCGCCAGCGTCGCGTTGCCGATGCCGCCGACGGCCGCCAGGGCCGTGTTCCCGATGAGGCCAAGGGTTTGTTCGGCCGTGTTGCCGATGCTGCCGACGGTCAGTAGCGCCCCGTTGCCGATCGTGCCGAGGCCGAGCAGTGCAATGTTGCCTGCCGTACCGAGACCCGTCATCCCCAGGCCCAGCGCGGTCCCGCCACCGGTCACCAACGCTGCCAGGGCGGTGGCGTAACTCGCCGGGTTCAGCGGGTTGGCGAGGATGGCGCCCAGTGCGCCGCCGACGGTGCCGAGCAGTGTGTTGCCGACGGCGCCCAGTGTCAGAAGCCCGGCGTTGCCCACCCCGCCGAGGGTCGCCAACGCCGTGCCGCCGATGGCGCCAACGCCGAGAACCGCCTGCGTGCCCGCGATGCCGAGACCCAGCAGTGCCTGCGTGCCTATGGCGCCGACGCCACCGACGGCCAGCCCGCCGATGTCACCGAGCCCCAGGAAGGCCTGGTTGAGCGCGACCGCGGCGCCGGCGGCGAGTACGGCGATTGCGTCGAAGACGTCATTGGGCGCCAGCGAGGCCACCGACACGTCGCCGGGCGCGAGCGCGGCGGCCGACAAAAGGAGGCCCCCGGACGTGAGCGAGGTCAGGGCGCTACCCAGTCCGGTGATCAGCGTGTTGCCGACCGACCCGACCGTGGCCAGTGCCGTGCCGCCGAGCGCGCCCAGGGTGGCGAGCGCCTGTGCGCCTACGGCACCGACACCGAGGAGCCCATTGGTCAGCGCCGTCCCGCCGCCTGCCAGCAGGAGTGCCAGTGCCGCCGGGTACGCGGCGGGGTTGAGCGGGTTGGAGGCGATCGCTGCGAGGGCGCCGAGGGCGGTCGCCGACAGCGTGCCGGTGGCGCCACCCACGGTGGCCAGGGCGGTGTTGCCGATCGCGCCCACGCCGGCCAGGGCCTCTTGCCCGATGATGCCGACGCCTTGGGTGCCCTGGAGGGCCGCGACCGACACCGAGCCGACGATGTCCTGGATCGCCGAGGCGAGCGAAGTGGGGGTGTAGTCGGCGTAGACCGACGAGATTTCAGGCGCCTTGATCGTGAGATCGGGCGCAGGCGGTGCGATGGGGCCGAGTGCGATGGCGGTTGCTCCAACCATCGCGATACCGGCGGTGAGGGACGAACGAATGGCCAGTTGCATGGCAACCCCCTACTAGAAATTCAACCCGACTAGCAAAAGTTACCTGAGAAAAAGGTGTGTAACCAACTGATTTCCTCAGGAAGTTTTCAACGTTGTTTTTCGAATACGAAACGAGTTTGCTAGATGAATGAGCGTCAATTTTGCTGAATTCACCAATGGTGGTCGCGTAGCAAAAATTTGCCGCTCAAACCGGAATCGCTCGCAGATCTGACGGAGCGAAGTCCTGCATCGCGTGAGCTGCGATGTGGAAGTTAACTGTCGTGGCCGAAGATCAGCATTCATCCCGTGAAACATGGAGAGGTTCTGGTGCTGATGTTTGCGAACGGTCCGCGATGATTGCGATCGGCCGCCGACAGCAATCCACTATTCGCCATCCGTCGATTCGATCACGTACCCCACGTGCCGAATGAGCGCATTCAACTGTTCCAACAGCAATGTTCGCTGTGATGCAGACTTTCCGGAAGACGGCCGCGAACGCGCCGCGGGCGACATCGGCGTGTCTGCGTGCCGGGATCGGGGCTCGCCGATCATGGGCCACTTCTGCATCGGGACCTGGGTCATCGACACCCGTCCCGGGCGGGGGACAAGGTGGCCATTCCACGTCTGCACTCCGCCACCAAGGGCCAGGAACCGATTGGCCCGACTCGTCGACGCCACTCGGGCCAGGTCAAACTCGGCTGGTCGGGCGCACTGACTGTTATCAACCATTTATCGGCGATTCAAGGGTTGCCAGATGCGGTTTCGCTATACGATGACGACTCGCACAAATTGGCACCCCCACAGATCGTCCGGGCGCCCCATAAGACTGCATTCAGCTAATCTCCCGATGGCGTCTCGGCGCACCGTCGGCATGGATCGGTGCGCTGATCGACGCCAGGCCGGTGAATACCTGCGGAACGTTGCTTACCAGTTGTGCATCACTCGGTCCGCGCCCGCAGCGCGGTCGTATCGGGCCATCGAAACCGCCACTCGGACGGCCGACCCCGAGCCCCGCCGGCTGGTCAAGTAGGTCGGTGGTTAGCGCTCGTCGAGCAGCTTGAGTGCCTTGCGCGGCGCAACGAGCCGATACGAGGCGTCTACCAGCTCTCGCACCTCATCCCAGTCCACCTTCGCCGTGGTGAGGTCGAGCCCGAGCCAGCCGTAGGGGCCCATGTACGCGGGGAAGAAGAACCGCCGGTCCTGCTCGAGAGCCTTGCGGTCGCTGTCGTCGGCCTTCACCAGGACCGAATGAGGGAATGGCGTCATCTCGCCGGGACTGATCGTCTTGCAGCTGCCGCCGTACACCGCGTACATCTTCGGCACGCAGAACACCGGTCGCCCATGGGAGATCTTCTCGAATGCCTCGGGAAAGCCGAGCGCGATCGCGCGCAGCTCGGCCAGGCCGGGATCGTCGTCGCGAAACATGATCGGGTGCGGCACGGAAGCATTCTAAGGAGTGAGGAAGCTGCGCGACCTCGCCGAACCGGAGGGCTTCGTGTTCCAGGCGAGCGAGGGCACGACCTGGCGTGACATCGTGCGGTTCCGGCGGGTCTCCACGCTCTAAGAATGACCGTGGCACGGTTGTCGATTCCGCGCCGCGGTGTCACGCTCGGATCGTGATCGACCGGCGCGGCTTCCTGGTGCTGTCGGCGGTCGGCGCGGCCGCGGGAGTGGTCGGCGCGTGTTCGTCCCGGGCCCAGGACGGAACGATCGCGGACCCCGGCGCCAATCCGGTGGTGGCCGACATGAACCCGGCAGAGACCGACGTCGACCTCGGCGGCGTCCGCGTCCGCACCTGGACCTACACCGGAACCGTGCCCGCCAAGGAGATTCGACTCGCCAAGGGCGGACAGCTGCGGTCGACGGTGACCAACGGCCTGCCGCGGGAGACCACGGTGCATTGGCACGGCCTGGCCATCCCGAACGCGATGGACGGCGTGATCATCGAGGACCCCGACGACGGCAAGGATTACGACGACGAACTCGTCGTGGTGCTCGACGACTGGATCGATGGCACCGGCACCACGCCAGACCAGGTGCTCGAGAACCTGAAGACGACCGGCATGAAGCCGATGAACATGACTGGGCCGATGACCAGCACCAGCGCTCCGCTCGGGAGCGACGGCGGCGACGTCACCTACGCCTATTACCTGATCAACGGGCGCACCACTACGGATGCTCAGGTACTGGACTACCGTGCCGGACAACGCATTCGGCTGCGGATCATCAACGCGGGCGCGGACACCGCGTTCCGGGTCGCGGTGCCGGGTGCCGAACTCAACGTCACCCATACCGACGGCTACCCAGTGGTGCCCGCCGCACGGGTTCGGTGATCCTGGGCATGGGCGAGCGGGTCGACGCGTTCGTCAAGACACTGCGGACCTCCGAGGTGCTCAACACCGCCGTCCTGACGCCCGCGCCGGATGTCGTGCTGCCGCAACGCGATCCGGACACCACCCTGGATCTACGGCTGGCCGGCCCGCTCGACGGGTACACCTGGCCGATCAACGGCAGGCTCTACGATCCGCCGAACGACGGGCTTGCCGTCGAGGCGGGCAAACGGGTGCGGCTGCGGTTCGCCAACGAGTCAATGATGTTTCATCCCATGCACTTACACGGGCACACGTTTCAGGTGGTCCGGCCTGGCAGGCCGGGGCCGCGCAAGGACACGGTGCTGGTCCCGCCGATGCAGACCGTCGAGGTGGACTTCGACACCAACAATCCGGGCCGGTGGATCGTGCATTGCCATAACGAGTACCACCTGGAATCCGGAATGGCGACGTTCGTCGAGTACAGCCCTTGACGACTCGGCCCGCGGTGTCGGAACGCTCGGCTAGCCTGCCAGGGTGAGCTCACCCGACATCGATCCGGTCGCGCCGGACGTCCGGCGCGAGTGGCAGAAGCTCGCCGACGAGGTCCGCGGCCACCAGTTCCGCTACTACGTCAAGGATGCGCCTGTCATCTCCGACGGCGACTTCGACAAACTGCTCGCCGAGCTCACCGCGCTGGAGGAGTCGCACCCCGAGCTTCGCACCCCCGATTCGCCGACCCAACTCGTCGGTGGTGCGGGGTTCGCCACCGACTTCACGTCCGCCGACCACCTGGAACGGATGCTGTCGCTGGACAACGTCTTCACCTCCGACGAGTTGACGGCGTGGGCGGCCCGGCTGACCGGTGAGATCGGCGACGATCCCGATTTCCTGTGCGAGCTGAAGATCGACGGCGTGGCGCTGGCGCTGGTGTACCGCGACGGCAAGCTCGTCCGCGGGGCCACCCGTGGCGACGGGCGCACCGGCGAGGACGTCACGCTCAACGCCCGCACCATCACCGACGTGCCCGAGCGGTTGACGCCCAGCAAGAAGTTCCCGGTGCCCGCGGTGCTCGAGGTCCGCGGCGAGGTGTTCTTCCGGTTGGTCGACTTCGAGGAGCTGAACGCCGGGCTCGTCGCGGAGGGCAAGGCCCCGTTCGCCAATCCGCGCAACAGTGCGGCCGGGTCGCTGCGGCAGAAGAATCCGGCGGTGACCGCGCGGCGCAAGCTGCGGATGATCTGCCACGGCCTTGGGCACATCGAGGGCTTCAGTCCCGCCACCCTGCACGATGCCTACCTAGCCCTGAAGGCGTGGGGCCTCCCGGTGTCCGACCACACCACCCGGGTCAAGGGCATCGGTGCGGTGGCCGAGCGGATCACGTACTGGGGCGAGCACCGGCACGACGTCGAGCACGAGATCGACGGTCTGGTGGTCAAGCTCGACGACGTCAACCTGCAGCGCAGGCTGGGCGCCACCTCGCGGGCCCCCCGCTGGGCGATCGCGTACAAGTACCCGCCGGAGGAGGCCACCACCAAGCTCCTCGACATCCGGGTCAACGTCGGCCGCACCGGACGGGTCACCCCGTTCGCGTACATGGAGCCGGTCAAGATCGCCGGCTCCACGGTCGGGCTCGCGACGTTGCACAACGCATCGGAGGTCAAGCGCAAGGGCGTGCTCATCGGCGACACCGTGGTGATCCGCAAGGCCGGCGACGTCATCCCCGAGGTGCTCGGCCCTGTCGTCGACCTGCGCGACGGGTCCGAACGCGCATTCGAGATGCCCACCGAGTGTCCCGAGTGCGGCACCACACTGGCGCCGGCCAAGGAGGGTGACGCCGACATCCGCTGCCCGAACTCGCGGAGCTGCCCGGCGCAGTTGCGGGAGCGGGTGTTTCACGTCGCGGGCCGCGGCGCCTTCGACATCGAGGGACTCGGCTACGAGGCAGGCATCGCGCTGCTGCAGTCCGGGGTGATCACTGACGAGGGCGACCTGTTTACCCTTACCGAGGACGACCTGCTGCGTACCGAGTTGTTCACGGTCAAGGGCGGCGAGGTGTCGGCGAACGGCAAGCGGTTACTGGCCAACCTCGGCAAGGCCAAGCAGCAGCCGCTGTGGCGGGTGCTGGTCGCGCTGTCCATCCGGCACGTCGGGCCCACCGCGGCGCGGGCGTTGGCCGGCGAGTTCGGCAGCCTCGACGCCATCGAAGCCGCGTCCGAAGAGCAGCTGGCAGCAAGCGAGGGGGTTGGGCCCACCATCGCCTCGGCGGTCGTCGAGTGGTTCACCGTCGACTGGCACCGCGCGATCATCGACAAGTGGCGCGCGGCGGGGGTGCGAATGGCCGACGAACGCGACGCCAGCATCGACCGCACGCTGGAGGGCCTGTCGATCGTGGTGACCGGGTCACTGACCGGGTTCTCCCGCGACCAGGCCAAGGAGGCCATTCTGGCCCGTGGCGGCAAGGCCGCGGCGTCGGTGTCGAAGAAGACCGCGTACGTCGTCGCGGGCGACGCACCGGGATCGAAGTACGACAAGGCGATCGAGCTCGGGGTGCCGGTGCTCGACGAGGACGGCTTCCGGAGATTGTTGGCGAACGGCCCCGACGGCATCTGATGCGGCGCAGTTTCGGTCGTCGGCCAATCAGGGCGTGTGATTGTCCTTCCCCACGGCACAAGCACTCTCTACGCCGTCATCAATTGATGACGCGATTTCGGCAGGTATGCGATTCACCTGCGGGCACGTCAGCGCAGAATCGTCGCGACGATGCCGGCCAGGTAGCCCAGCCGGGCCACCTCCGATGGCCGGAACAGCGGGCCGCCAGGGCGACCGAGCATGACCGCGGTGCGGTGATCGCCCAGCGGCGCGGCGGCCAGCGTGGTGTCCATGTCGCGCCACACTTGCGGTATCCAGTCGGCGGAGCCGTCCAGCGACTCGGCGCGGTCGAGAGGTAGCCACGGCGCCGTGTCGGCCTCCGTTTCCGGGGCGCCCCCGCTGCCGACGACGCGGTCCAGTCCCGATTCGGCCAGCCGGACCACCGTGCACCAGCCGACCCGCAGCACCTTGGGAGCCTCGTCGACGAGCACCTGCAGCTTGTCGAGCTTGTGCTCGGCGGCCGCGATGTGGTCGATCAACTCCAGCTCGCGATGGGCCTCGAGCAACCCGGTGTGCGGTCGGATGCTGTCGACGTGCACGCCGTTCAGCTTCTCGGCGGCGGTGATCAGCATGTCCGGCATCGCGCCAGGCGGGAGGTCCACGACCAGGTCGTCGACGGCATAACCGGCCGTCCGCTCGACCACGTCGAGGGACAGGATGTCGGCGCCCACCGACCCCAGCGCGACGGCGAGCGAGCCGAGGCTGCCTGGTCGGTCCTCCAGCTGGACCCGCAGCAGATACGAAGGCACGCGCAACACTGTTGCACGGAGTGCAGGAGCGAGGCGACTCGGGAAATGTGCGCAGAGGTCGGTCGGTAGCACTCCGGCGCAGGCCGCGTCGCCGCCGTGACTAGGCTTGTTCGTCGTGTCACAGATCTCCAAGGACGACGTCGCTCACCTGGCGCGACTGGCCCGTCTGGCCCTGACCGACGCCGAGCTCGACGGCTTCGCCGGCCAGCTGGACGCCATCCTGGCTCACGTCAGCCAGATCCAGGCCGTCGACGTCACCGGCGTCGAGGCCACCGACAACCCATTGAAGGACCTGAACGTCACCCGGCCCGACGTCGTCGAGCCCTGCCTGACACAGGAGCAGGCGCTCGCCGCCGCGCCCAAGGCCGTGGACGGCCGGTTCGCCGTCCCTCGGATCCTGGGGGAAGCCGAATGACCGAGCTGATCCGCCTGGACGCTGCCACGCTGGGCGCCAAGATCGCGGCCAAGGAGGTGTCCTCGACCGAGGTCACCCAGGCTCACCTGGACCAGATCTCCGCCACCGACGACCGCTATCACGCCTTCCTGCACGTCGCCGCCGACGAGGCGTTGGCCGCGGCGGGTCGGGTCGACGCGGCGGTGGCCGCCGGTGAGCCGCCGTCGTCCCCGCTAGCCGGGGTTCCGCTGGCGCTCAAGGACGTGTTCACCGCCACCGACATGCCGACCACGTGCGGGTCGAAGATCCTCGAAGGTTGGCGCGCCCCGTACGACGCCACGGTCACCGAGCGGCTCCGCGCGGCGGGCATCCCGATCCTGGGCAAGACCAACATGGACGAGTTCGCGATGGGCTCCTCGACGGAGAACTCCGCCTACGGCCCGACGCGCAATCCGTGGAACGTCGACCGGGTCCCCGGCGGCTCCGGCGGCGGCAGTGCGGCCGCGTTGGCCGCCTTCCAGGCGCCGCTGGCCATGGGGTCGGACACCGGCGGGTCGATCCGTCAGCCTGCCGCGCTGACCGCGACGGTCGGCGTCAAGCCGACCTACGGCACGGTGTCGCGGTACGGGCTGATTGCGTGTGCGTCGTCGCTGGACCAGGGCGGACCGTGCGCGCGCACGGTGCTCGACACCGCGCTGCTGCACCAGGTCATCGCCGGCCACGATCCGCGTGACTCGACGTCGGTGCACGCCGACGTGCCCGACGTCGTCGGCGCCGCCAGGGCGGGAGCCGGCGGTGACCTGAACGGCGTCCGGATCGGCGTGGTCAAGCAGTTGCGCAGCGGTGAGGGCTACCAGCCGGGCGTGCTGTCGTCGTTCAACGCCGCCGTCGATCAGCTGACCGCCTTGGGCGCGGAGGTCACCGAGGTCGACTGTCCGCACTTCGACTACTCGATGGCGGCCTACTACCTGATCCTGCCGTCGGAGGTGTCGAGCAACCTGGCGCGCTTCGACGCGATGCGCTTCGGCCTGCGCGTCGGCGACGACGGCACGCACAGCGCCGAAGAGGTGATGGCGCTGACCCGCGCCGCCGGTTTCGGCCCGGAGGTCAAGCGCCGCATCATGATTGGCACCTACGCGCTGTCGGCCGGCTACTACGACGCGTACTACAACCAGGCGCAGAAGGTGCGGACGTTGATCGCCAGCGACCTCGCCGCCGCATATGAGAAGGTCGACGTGCTGGTGTCGCCCGCCACCCCCACCACCGCGTTCGCGCTGGGGGAGAAGGTCGACGACCCGCTCGCGATGTACCTGTTCGACCTGTGCACGTTGCCGCTGAACCTGGCCGGACATTGCGGGATGTCGGTGCCATCGGGTCTGTCACCCGACGACGACCTGCCCGTCGGCCTGCAGATCATGGCGCCCGCGCTGGCCGACGACTGGCTGTACCGCGTGGGTGCCGCCTATGAGGCCGCCCGCGGTCCGCTGCCGACGGCGCTCTGACAGGGGAGGATAGGGATATGCGGATCGGAGTCCTTACCGGAGGCGGCGACTGTCCCGGCCTGAATGCGGTCATCAGGGCTGTCGTGCGGACGTCCAACGTCAGGTACGGCTCGACGGTCGTCGGGTTTCTGGACGGTTGGCGCGGCCTGTTGGAGGACCGCCGCATCCAGCTCGCCAACGACGACCGCAACGATCGGTTGCTCGGCAAGGGCGGCACCATCCTCGGTACCGCGCGGGTCAATCCAGACAAGCTGCGGGCGGGCCTGGACCAGATCAAGCAGACGATGGAGGACAACGGCATCGACGTGCTGATCCCCATCGGCGGTGAGGGTACGCTGACCGCGGCCCACTGGCTGTCGGAGGAGAACGTCCCCGTGGTCGGCGTCCCGAAGACCATCGACAACGACATCGACTGCACGGACGTGACGTTCGGCCACGACACCGCACTGCAGGTCGCCTCCGACGCCATCGATCGGCTGCACAGCACCGCGGAGTCACATCAACGGGTGATGCTCGTCGAGGTGATGGGTCGCCACGCCGGATGGATCGCGCTCGGTGCCGGCATGGCCTCCGGCGCGCACATGACGTTGATCCCCGAGCAGCCGTTCGACGTGGAGGAGGTCTGCCGACTGGTCAAGCAACGTTTCGTCCGTGGCGACTCCCACTTCATCTGCGTGGTCGCCGAGGGCGCGAAGCCCGCGGAGGGGTCCATGCAGCTGCGCGACGGCGGCATCGACGAGTTCGGCCACCAGCGATTCACCGGCGTGGCGCAGCAGTTGGCGATCGAGATCGAGAAGCGGATCAAGAAGGAAGTGCGCACCACGGTGCTGGGGCACGTGCAGCGAGGTGGCACTCCGACGGCCTACGACCGCGTGCTCGCCACCCGGTTCGGGGTCAACGCCGCCGACGCCGCGCACTCCGGCGAATACGGGATGATGGTGTCTCTGCGTGGACAGGACATCGGGCGGGTGGCGCTGGCCGACGCGGTGCGCCAGCTCAAGCTGGTGCCGCAGAGCCGCTACGACGACGCCGCCGAGTTCTTCGGCTGACTCTGTTCTGCGCGAGCAGACGCAAACCAACCCCAAACCCGGCGAAAACAGGCAGTTATGCGTCTGTTCGCGGGGGAATCGGGCCGCCGCCTAAGATCGAGGCATGACTGTCGCCTCCGCCGAGCTGCTCGACTACGACGAGGTCATCTCGCGATACGAGCCCGTGATGGGCATGGAAGTTCACGTCGAGTTGTCCACCGCGACCAAGATGTTCTGTGGCTGCGCCAACAAGTTCGGCGCCGAGCCCAACACGCAGGTGTGCCCGGTGTGCCTGGGCCTGCCCGGGTCCCTGCCGGTGGTCAACGCCGCCGCCGTCGAGTCGGCCATCCGCATCGGCCTGGCGCTCAACTGCCAGATCGCGCCGTGGGGCCGATTCGCCAGGAAGAACTACTTCTATCCCGATCAGCCGAAGAACTATCAGATCAGTCAGTACGACGAACCGATCGCGATCAACGGCTACCTGGACGTCCCGCTGGACGACGGCACCACCTGGCGGGTGGACATCGAACGCGCGCACATGGAAGAGGACACCGGAAAGCTGACCCACCTTGGCAGCGACACCGGCCGCATCGAAGGCGCGACGACGTCACTGCTGGACTACAACAGGGCCGGCGTGCCGCTGGTGGAAATCGTCACCAAGCCCATCGAGGCCACGGGGGAGCGGGCGCCGCAGATCGCCCGCGCGTACGTGACCGCCTTGCGGGATCTGTTGCGCGCGTTGGGTGTATCGGACGTCCGGATGGATCAGGGTTCGATGCGGGTTGACTCCAACCTCAGCCTCAAGCCAATCGGCGCAACCGAATTCGGTACCCGAACCGAGACCAAGAACGTGAACTCGCTCAAGAGCGTCGAGGTGGCGGTGCGCTACGAGATGCGCCGCCAGGCAGCGATTCTGGAGGCGGGCGGCCGAATCGTCCAGGAGACGCGGCACTTCCAAGAGGCGGGCTACACCACGGCCGGTCGCAGCAAGGAAACCGCGCAGGACTACCGGTACTTTCCCGAGCCGGACCTCGAGCCAGTGGCGCCCAGCGCCGAGCTCGTCGAGGAACTACGGCAGACCATTCCCGAGCTGCCCTGGTTGCAGCGCAATCGGATTCAAGACGACTGGGGCATCTCCGATGAGGTGATGCGCGATCTCGTCAACAACGGCGTCATCGATCTGGTCACCGCAACGGTCGCGGCCGGTGCCCCGAGCGAGTCGGCTCGCGCCTGGTGGGGAAACTTCCTGGTACAGAAGGCCAACGAGGCGGGCATCGAGATCGACGCGCTGGCCATCACGCCGGCGCAGGTCGCCGCGGTGGTGAAACTGGTCGACGGCGGCACGCTGTCGAACAAGCTGGCCCGCCAGGTGATCGAGGGCGTGTTGGCCGGTGAGGGTGAACCCGAGCAGGTGATGGCCGACCGGGGTCTGGCAGTAGTGCGCGACGACTCGGTGATCCAGGCGGCCGTCGACGAAGCATTGGCCGCCAATCCCGATGTGGTGGAGAAGATCCGCGGCGGCAAGGTACAGGCCGCGGGTGCGATCGTCGGCGCCGTCATGAAGGCCACCAAGGGCCAGGCCGACGCCGCGCAGGTGCGCGAACTCGTATTGGCCGCCTGCAGCTAGGTTTTGGCGCCGAGGAGGCCCAGCGCCGCGACGGCGTATTCCTCCAACCGTTCGCGCGGATAGGCGTCGGGATCGCTGACCGCTAGCCGGCCCAGCATCTCGGCGAACGACAGCATCGTGTGTCCCAGCAGGGCCGCCGCCCCCGCTGGAAGGTCTGGGCGTCCGTTGCCGTTGAGTGTGTTTTGGTGACACGCTCATGCGGCGTCCCCTTGCGGGGTTTGGGTTCTGGCCTCGCC
>Ga0193743_1002797_pt1 | contig 12010 bp, 10 predicted proteins | sample L2c2metaG_FD_143038 | JGI IMG/M metagenome (GOLD analysis project Ga0193743, IMG submission 143038) | Soil microbial communities from a riparian zone of the East river system, Colorado, United States - L2c2 | ecosystem: Environmental > Terrestrial > Soil > Riparian zone | place: USA: East River... | reverse complement strand
GAGGGTTCCGACGAGGGAGGTCTTGTACTCGCCACGGCCCTGGAGGCTGTTTACGCCGTCGTAGGGGGAGTGGAAGGGACCGTGGGCCTGGAAGATGATGTTGGCCTGGCCGGTGGCGAGGAAGCGCGAGGTCTCGGAGTGCGGGAAGATCGTGAGAGCAGGTTCTTGCAGTGGTTCCTGTGCCTTGGCTGCTGTTCCAGGCCGGTCTGGGAGCGTTGTGGCGAGGCTCTCCTGTTGCGCGAGAGTCTGACCTGGCAGGGCGGAAAGCGCAACTGACAGGCAGAGAATCAGGTGTTTCAGGGAGAAGGTTCGTGGCATTGACGTCTGATCTTCAAACCTGCGCGTGAATAGAGTGAGAATGGTCATGCGAGGTCTGTCTAGTGTCTTAGACGAACTCGTTTTGTGAGGCCGGTGATGCATGTTTCTCTTCTCCTTATTCCATTCCATAGGGACCCCCTCCCCCCTCCCCCCGCTTTGACGTAAGTTCCTCTTGTTCAATGGTTTACGAGGTTTTGTATGTGCAAAGTCGTGCAACTAAACGAGTTATGCCTAAAGTCGTGTGGTGATTGAAGTTACGGGTATTAATCGGAAGGCCCCGGCCGAAGCTGGGGCTTTTCTTTGATTCTGTATCCAGTGTAATTGATGGAGGGAAACTGATCGGCAACGTGGATGTTGTTTGTTTTCTGTTTGTTGGGGGACTTTTTGAGTTGACAGGATTTGAGAAGCCTTTGCAGGTGTGGCGGGTTTGGAAGAGGAGAATTGAAACAGCAAGGCAATAGGCGTTGTCCTCCGCTTCGCGGAGGACAACGGCAAAGGCCAGGATAGGAGAGATGGTTGGCCGAAAGGTTTGAGCAGTATCGGTGGGTATAAAGCTTCGGGATCCTTCGCTGCGCTCAGGATGACAGCCAAAAACAAACAAGAGCAAGAACAGGCAACAAACAAGAGCAAGAACAGGCAGCGACATGAAAAAGGGCAAGAATTGCCTGGGAGGGGTTTATCTTCCCGTCGCGGTGAGGCTGCGCCAGGAGGAGGTTTTCCGAGAGCGAGGGTTAGCGGCTACGAGCAGCACCTACGACGACTAGACCGACACCGGCAATGAGGGAGAGAGTGCTGAGGACGGGCGAGATGGGGAAGGTGTCCTTGGTCTCGTGGGAGACCTGGACCGGGCCCAGATCCACATCCTTCTTCTGGTGGGTGAAGGAGATACCACCTGTGGCGAATCCGATGATGCCAAGGATGATGAGGACAATTCCGATGATGGTTGATGGCTTCATTTTGAGAGAAACCTTTCCTGTTTCTTGAGCGTGACATTGTTTGTGATGCGTATCTGATTGGAGGTAGATGCTTTGGGCGCGGCTTATTCCATGGGAGCTTGTGCGTGGAGGGAGACTGGAGTAATCTGCGGTTACACGGGAAAGGAGGATGATCCAGCCTATGAAAATTGACAGTAACAGTTGCATCAACGTACGTGAGGTGACTGAGGCTTAGAGTGCGTCCTGCTCTAGACCTGGCGGTCTTTCAGAAGTAGCAAAGATCCTTGCCGAGGCCCGTTCCGAGTGGGGACGCCTCAGGTCAATCTCAACAGTTCACCGCCAGACGGCTCACGGCTCTTCGGAGTGCGCGAGCCGTTTGCCTTTGATCCGAGTGACAGCTTTAGAATGACTCTATGAAACCCCTCGTCATCGCCGGAAGAGCCTTTCAGTCGCGCCTCATCGTTGGAACCGGAAAGTACAAGGATGGGCCGGAGACGCAGGCGGCCATCGAGGCCTCGGGAGCGGAGATGGTGACGGTGGCGGTGCGGCGGGTGAACCTCGACCGGTCGAGCGAGTCGCTGCTGGACTACATCGATCCGCGGCGGTACTTCCTGCTGCCGAATACGGCGGGTTGTTATACGGCGGACGAGGCGATTCGGGCGGCGCGGCTGGGCCGGGAGGTGGGACTCTCGGACTGGGTGAAGATCGAGGTGATCGGCGACCAGCAGACGCTCTATCCGGATGTTCAAGCGACGCTTGAGGCGACCCGTGTGCTGGTGAAGGAGGGCTTCACGGTTCTGCCGTATACCTCGGATGACATTGTGTTTGCGAAGCGGCTGATCGATGCCGGTGCGGCGGCGGTGATGCCGCTGGGTGCGCCGATCGGCAGCGGGCTGGGGCTGCAGAATACGGCGAATCTGCGGATCCTGCGGGAGCTGATCACGGAGGTTCCGCTGATTGTGGATGCGGGGGTGGGGACGGCTTCGGATGCTGCTGTCGCGATGGAGCTGGGCTTCGATGCGGTGCTGATGAATACGGCGATTGCGCAGGCGAAGGATCCGCTGCTGATGGCCGAGGCGATGCAGCATGCCGTGCTGGCGGGACGGCAGGCGTTTCTGGCTGGCCGAATGCCCAGGAAGTTGTATGCGACGGCTAGCTCGCCGCTTGAGGGAATCTCCCGGTAGTTGTCACTGGTCTACGGTTTGCAGGTTTGCAACGAGATTGCACTCGTTGGAGCAGAGCCTTCCGGCTGATCGAAGATTGCGGTGGGCAAGCGGGTTTCTCCGCTACGGCGGCAAGTGCGCCGCCTCCGGTCGAAATGACGATTTCGTGGCAGGGAAAAGCGAACGGTTCGCGCTTTGCGCGAATACCCCACCTTAGCAACGATGAAACCGTTGCGAAGATGGGGCACCCGATTTGTGGGGACCGCATCTGCGATGGCATTGGAAGGTGGGAGGGAATGCAGTAAACTTCGCCCATGCGAGTCTTCGGTATCGATTGCGGGACGGAGTTCACCGGATATGGTGTGGTGGAGGTGGACTGCGATGCGAGGGTGCCGCGGCTGGTGCATCTTGCAGCGGGAACGATCCGGTTAAGCAAGAAGGAGAAGACTCCGCTGCGGCTGGCGCAGGTGTATGCCGAGTTGACTGCGTTGATGGCATTGCATCAGCCCGAGGTTGTGGCTATCGAGGAGGTCTTCTTCTCCGCGAATGCGAAGTCCGCACTGAAGCTGGGACAGGTTCGCGGCGTTGCGATGCTGGCTGCTGCCACCAGCGGCCTTCCGGTGGCGGAGTACGCGCCGCTTTCAATCAAGAGCTCGGTTGTGGGCTATGGGCTGGCGGCGAAGGAACAGGTGCAGTTTATGGTGACACGGCTGCTTGAACTGGATAAGGCGCCCGAGTCGGCTGATGCCGCCGACGCGCTGGCTATCGCGATCTGCCACATCCACACGGCGCAGACGCTTCAATTACAAGGTGCGGGACGATGAAGTTTTATGCCTGGGTGATGCTTGGGGTTGTGGCGGCGATGTCGTCTTCCTCCGTGATGGCCGGTCAGCCTGCGACGCCGACCGATCCTCCTGCCGTTCTGCAGGCGGAGGTCAGCTTCCAGTTCGAGCGTATCGGCCTGCCTGTGCCGCGCTTCACGGTTCAGGTTCGCGAGGATGGAACGGGCAGGTACCAGGCCGATGAGGCCGCGGGCTCGTCCAGTCAGTCAAGCTCTGCGGTGCGCTATGTGGGGGAGAAGCATATCGATCGCTCTATAACGCTGAGTTCGGCGACGGTCGCGAAGATATTCAAAGCGGCACGGGGGCTGGATCGCTTCAATGTCGCGTGTGCCTCGAAAGCGAAGAATATAGCCGACACCGGCAAGAAGACACTGAGCTACGTTGGGGCCGATGGCCGGGGCTCTTGCACCTACAACTACTCCGAGATCAAGAGCGTCACCACGCTGACAGACACTTTCCTGGCGATCGCCTTCACGATGGATGAGGGACGAAAGCTTGATTTCCTGCATCGTTACGACCGGCTGGGCCTCGACGCCGAGATGACCACGCTGATGCACGAGATGGATGAGGGGCGCGCGCTGGAACTGGGTACGATTGCGCCGTCACTGTATGCGATTGCAGGTGACACAGCATTGATACAGCGCGTACGATTGCGGGCGGCCAAGCTGCTGGAGCAGACGAAAGACGACAAATGACGCTCCGGAGGTGATGGGCGAGGAATAGAAGCGCCGGGATGCCGGGGAGCGTCTAATATTCAGGCGCCAGGCTGGGCCGTGGGCCGGAGGATTTCGATGAGAGAGCGTGCGGTTATGCGCCAGTGGCAAGTGGGCCGGAAGGTGGGGTTGGCTCTGCTTGGTCTTGTCTTTGGTCTTGTCTTTGTTGCGTTTACTGGGACGGCGCGAGCCTACGATGCTCCACCGCCGCGTGCCGCCCGGCTGAGCTATCTGCAGGGTAGTGTTACGGTCGTGCGGATGGACAACACCGGCAGTGACACCGCGCAGCTGAATATGCCGCTGGCTGAAGGGTTGCGCGTCACGACCGGCGACAACGGCCAGGCTGAGATTGAATTCGAGGATGGCAGCCTGGTACGGCTGACGCCGAACAGTTCGCTGGGTCTCGATAGGATGAGTGTGGACGCCAGCGGGAACTTCCAGACACAACTGGCTCTGGTCCAGGGATTGGTCTATGCGGAGCTGCGCGCCGCATCGAAGTACGTCTATCGCTTGAGCGCGGGCGGAGTGGACGTCTCGCCGGTGGAGAATGCGGTGGTTCGGATCAATCTGGATCAGCCGCCTGCGGCTATCGCGGTGCTGTCCGGCACTGCGCACGTCGAACACTCCGCCTCAAGGGATGGGGGGTATCACACCGATGTGCGCGCAGGGGAGACGCTGTCTGGCGACCCCGCAGACTCCGGCCGCTACTCTCTGACGCAACAGATTCCCGAAGAGTCCTGGGACGCCTGGAACGAGGAGCGTGAGCAGGCTGCTTCAGATGAAGCTGCCAGCCAGACCGCGGCACGGGACAACTATGCCGGAGATCAGGGCTATGGGTGGTCCGATCTGGATGCCAATGGAAGCTGGTATGACGTGCCAGGACAGGGCAGGGTGTGGCAGCCCGATGTTGCGGCGGACGCTGATTTCGACCCGTATGGGTACGGTAGCTGGGTCTGGTATCCCAGTGCCGGGTACGTCTGGGCTTCGGGCTATGGCTGGGGTTGGACGCCCTACCGCTGCGGCCGCTGGTCGTACTGGAACGGCTTCGGCTGGGGCTGGATGCCGGGTGGCAACTGGGGCTTTGGTCGTGGTGGAGGCTTCAACATCGTGCGTCCTCCCCAGAACTACCGCTTCAAGCCGCTTCCGGTTCGCAATCCTGGGGGTGTCCATCCCATTGTCGTGGTGAATCCGGGCCGTGGTCCGAACAGGTCGTTGCAGCCGTTGCGGGGGCCGCGCACCATCGCGGGACAGACGGTAGTGCCGTTGCGACCGATCGGCAATAGCTATACTCCGAGAGGCGGCAGCGCGGTTGGCTCGTCGCTGCGGCGCGACTTTCCTATCGACCGGAACAGCCATCAACCTGTCATGGGAAATGTTGTGACTCCGGGAGCGGCTCCTATAGCAAGACCAGGGGTTGGTTGGCGCTCCGGCGTTCCAAGGCCTGGGAATGGGAGGACCGGGGAGGGTATGCCGGCGGCGGCATCACCGGGACAGCCGATACGCTCGTCGCCGCCCGCCGGACAGCGGGTGGACGGGATACAGGGTGTCCACCCCACGCAGGGGCAACAGGATTTCAACCGACCTGCATCGCGTATGGCTCCGTTGGGACAGTCACCCTCGCAGTCGTCGCGTCCTGCGCCGCCAAACCCCGTGGCTCGTCCTATTACGCCACCGCCGTCGCAGGCACCACGTCCGATGCCGTCGATGCAGCCGCAAAGATCGGCACCTGCGCCTGCGCAGCGCTCATCTCCGGTTCAGAAGTAGGGAGTGTCTGACTGAGCGCCTGATCCTAACCAGCTACTTCTTCAGGAGAGGGAGGATTAGCGGCAGCACGTTGTTTGCAACCACTTTATTGCCTTTAGCTGTGGCGTGGGTTCGATCGCGCTGCATCATGCCGTCTACGCCAAAGACGCCGTTCAGCAGGAAGGGCAGCATGGGAACGCGGTACTTCTTTGCCAGCAGGGTGTAGGTCTCGTTGAACTGTTTGATGTAGTCGGGGCCGTAGTCCGGAGGAAGCGTGATTCCTGCGAGCGCGACCTTCGTGTCGCTGGCCTTGAGGGTTGCGATGATCCTGTCGAGGTTCGCGCGGGAGTCTTCGATGCGCAGGCCGCGGAGGCCGTCGTTGCCGCCGAACTCCACCACGACCAGGGCGGGCTTCATGGCGACGACGCCGTTGACGCGCTCTACGCCGTCCTTGGTTGTGTTGCCGCTGATTCCGGCGTTCACGACGCGGTACTTGTAGCCGCGGGAGTCGAGGTCGGCCTGCAGGTAGTCGGGGTAGGTCTGTCCTGCTTCGGTGCCATAGCCGGCGGTCAGGCTGTCTCCGAAGCAGACTATGAGCGGCCGCTTGTCTAGAGGGTCTTGCGGTGAGGCGACGGCTGCGGGCACGGATGTATCCTCTCTGGGAAGATCGCCCGGCCGGGAGGCGGTGGTCGACAGCTGCTGCGTGGCACGGTCGGCTTTGCAGCCAGCCAGGTCCAGCGACATACCCGCTACTATAAGAACAATTCCAAATCGCCGCATCCTTACGAATCTACCAAACTCCAATCAAATAGCCGGCAAACGAGGGTTCCGTCAAGTGAATGAAGCTCCATCAGCAAATGTTCCGATGATCGTGGTTGAAGGGCTCCGCAAATCGATTCGCAATGGGCCACGTACGGTCGACATCCTGAAGGGGCTGGACTTCACTATTCCGCAGGGGCAGTTTGCCGCGATTATGGGTGCGTCGGGCTCGGGAAAGTCGACGCTGCTGGGCCTGCTTGCCGGGCTCGATACGCCTAGCTCCGGCGATGTCCATCTGAATGGGACTGCGATCTCTTACCTTCCTGAAGACAAGCTGGCGCAGGTTCGCGGTAAGACGATCGGCTTCGTCTTCCAGTCGTACCAGCTGATTCCTACGCTGACGGCGCTTGAGAATGTGCTGCTGCCCTATGAGTTGAATACTGATGTGCAGGACTCCGATGCGGGGACGGCGCGGGCTCGGGAGCTGCTGACTAATGTTGGTCTGGGAGACCGGCTGGACCATTATCCTGTGCAGTTGTCCGGGGGGGAGCAGCAGCGTGTCGCACTGGCGCGTGCGTTTATTCTGCGGCCGCCTATCGTACTGGCGGATGAGCCTACCGGGAATCTGGACACGACCAATGGGGCGCATGTGCTGGAGCTGCTGCTGAACCTGAATCGCACGGAGGGCACGACGCTGATGCTGGTGACCCACGATCCGTTGCTGGCGACGTATGCCAATCGCCGTATCGTGCTTCGCGATGGACTGATCGTCTCGGATGAGATCAATCGGAATCCGACGGCAGATCCGCAGCAGACCGCCGCTGTGGCGCGGTAGCAGGGGAGATCATGGCTACGCTTCGTTTCCGCTCCGCCGCAAAGATCGCCGCTCGCGAGATGCACTCGTCCCGTGGCAAGTTCTTCTTTGTCATCCTCTCGGTCGCGATAGGGGTTGCTGCGCTTACTGGCGTGCGCGGCTTCTCATCTTCATTTCGTGCGACGCTGCTGAACCGGGCACGCAGCATTATGGCGGCGGATCTGTCGGCGCGGATGTTCATGCAGCCTACGCCGGAGCAGCAGAAGGGCCTTGAGGAGATTGAACGGGAGGGCGTTGCGATTACCCCTGTGACGGAGCTGCTCTCGATGGCGTCGGATCCGAAGACGCTTGATCCGTTGCTGGTTTCGCTGAAGGCTGTCGATCCTACGATGTATCCGTTTTACGGTGAGGTGGAGCTGGCACCGGCGGGTCCGCTGAAGAGTGTGCTGAGCTCCGACTCGGTTGCAGTGGCAGATGATCTGCTTGTCCGGCTGCACCTCAAGGTTGGGGATCAACTCAAGATTGGGACTCGGCTCTTCCGCATCGCTTCTGTCGTCGTCAATGAACCGGACCGTTTGTCGGGAAGCTTCGCGGCTGGGCCGAGAGTTCTGATTTCGAGGGAGGGGCTTGAGGCAAGCGGATTGCTTGCTCCGGGCAGCCATGCAGGGCAGCGGTATCTGTTCAAAGTTCCAAAGCCGGAGAGTGGGGCGCCGATCTCGGACAAGGCGGTGGCGGAGCTGAAGACACGGCTGGAGAAGCTGCTGCCTGAGTCGCAGGTCATTGACTATCGTGAGACCAATCCTGCGCTGACGCAGGGGCTTGATCGCGCGACGAGCCTGCTGTCGTTGATGAGCCTGGTGGCGCTGGTGCTTGGGGCTGTCGGCGTGGCGATGGCGATGCGCGCGCATCTGCAGCAGCGTCTGGATACGATTGCGATCATGAAGTCGCTGGGGGCGCGGTCAGGGCAGATCATGAAGATCTATCTGCTGCAGACGCTGATGCTGGGACTGTTTGGAGGCCTGCTGGGGGTGGCGCTGGGGGTGGGGGTTCAGCTGGCCTTCCCCTATTTTCTGGCCAAGCTCATCAACATCCCGACCGATCTGCATGTCCAGCTGGGAACCGTGGTTACGGGGTTGGCTGCTGGCATTCTTACGACGCTGCTGTTTACTCTGCCACCGCTGCTCGATATCCGTGGGGTTCGTCCGATTCTTATCCTGAGGCGTGCGGTTGAGGACAATGACGATCCGTTCGTTACCGCAATCTGGCGCAAGATTACGAAGAATCTGGCGCAGATTGGCGCGGCTGTTCTGATCCTGGCCGGGTTGGCTGCCATTGCAACCACGCTCAGCGACTCCGCGACCGTGGGCAAGGTCTTCTCACTTGGGCTGGTGGCGGTGCTGGCAGTTCTGCTCGCGGCTACGGCTGCGGTTCTTGCAGGGCTTCGGTTCTTCCTCAATCGCACGCGGCTGCATCTTCCGTCTTCGGTTCGACATGGGCTGGCGAATCTGTATCGCCCGGGGAATCCGTCGGCTGCTCTGCTGGCTGCGCTGGGGATGGGTGTGATGCAGATCATGACGGTGTATCTGGTGCAGCAGGCGGTGGTGTCGGAGCTGCATCTGTCGAGCGCGCCCAACTTGCCCAATGTGTTTCTCATCGACATTACGAACGATGAGATTGGTGGAATGCGAACGCTGCTGAAGGGGCAGAAGAGCGTTACCTCCGAGCCTGAGCTGCTGCCGGTTGTCTCGTCCCGGATCATTGAGATCGATGGCGTTCCTGCGAATCAGGCGAAGCTTAAGAACTTTCCGAAGCGGATGCTGCAGTCGATCAACCTGACCTGGTCTGAGAGTGCTCCACCCGGTACTGGTGTCGTTGCGGGGAGGTGGTGGCCGGCGGGGGAGAAGGGTGTGGTGGTGGCCATCGCTCAGCGGCAGGCGGAGCGGCTGGGGGTGAAGGTGGGGTCGAAGGTGACGTTCGCGGCGCAGGATACGCGGATGGTTGCCACGGTCGCTGCACTGGTCAAGGCCGATGGGCAACATGCTTACTCGCGGGCTGAGTTCATCCTGCCTCCGTCGGCTCTGGTTGGACTTCCTGTGGTCTGGTATGGCGGCGTTCATGCCGATCCGAACCGCGTGGGCGAGCTTCAGAGGGCGCTGTACAAGGCTTATCCGACCGTTACTGTCATCAATGTGGCGCAGGCGCTGGAGACGGTTCGTTCGGTCGTTATCCAGATCACCTACGTGATTCAGTTTCTGGCTGCGTTCTCGATCTTCGCTGGCATCATCATTCTGGCCAGCAGCATCGCCGGGACTCGCTACCGGCGGATTCGGGAGGTCGTGGTCCTGAAGACGCTGGGAGCTACGCGTGCGCGCATTGCGACGGTGTTTTCGATCGAGTTCGCGGTGCTGGGGCTGGTGGCCGGGGTGGTCGGTATCGTCTTCGCCAACGTGATTGCCAGGGTTCTGCTTGGGCGAATGAGCGCGACGTACCACTTTCACTGGGGTTGGAACGCGGTGGCTCTGGTTGGGACTGCCGCGCTTACGGTTGTCACCGGCTGGTTGGCGAGCCATCGCATCCTCGGGCAGAAGCCCCTGGAGGTGCTCCGCGAGGAGTAGTTCCAGGGGGGTACCCCCCCTCCCCCCATCTGAATCGCAAGTCGTTTTATTACAGTTAGATAGAAAAGATTGTGTCGCTAAAGTCGTCCAGGCAAAAGGGTTACGGCTAAATTCGTCTTTCTGAAAGGGTTATACCCGGTTTGTGAAGATAAATGCGGTTGAGCGAGGTTTGTGGATTCCGTCAGCACCCTCTGTGAGAGTCTTCATGTCGATTTTTTCTACTATTTCTATTCTAGAGAGTTGGGCATAACTAATCGGCAGATCTTTCCGGGCCTAATTTCTTGTCTTTAAGCGATTGTCTTTGTTGGATTTGCGGGGTGGGGTGCCTCTTTTTGCGAGTGCGTGGGGCCTTGACAAGAGAGGTGTGGAGAAGCGGGTTTCTCCGCTACGGCGGCAGAGTGCGCCGCCTTCGGTCGAAATGACGATTTTTCGGGGGTGGGACCTGGGATGAGGTACGGGAAGGGCTTCGGGCCTGCTAGGGGTGTATCGACATAAAGAGGACGTGGATTGGGTTGAGATGCGCGGGAGCTAGGCTGAACAGGTTGGCTCTCCGAGCAAACCGCAGGTCCTTCGACTGCGCTTCTCGCGAAAAACCGCGAGAAGCTCCGCTCAGGATGACACTTCTAACTCTGCTCAGGATGACAGATTTTATATAAATCAGTTACTTACAAGCAGCCTATATGTCGATACGCCCTAAGCGAAGATGAGATATGGGATCTCGTCGCCGATCTCCAGCCAGATGGAGTACCTGGGCTGTTGTGGCTGGTTGAAAGGAGATGGGTTGTTAGGATGAATCTGTCTTGCAATTTTGAGAGTGGCAGGTGTGGTTGATGAGGTTGGATGAAGGAGAGGCGCTGCGGCGTCATGGGCAGCGGTTCGGGCGGGATGGCAGGGTGTTTGCCGCTCCGGCTCGTGTGAACTTAATTGGCGAGCATACGGACTATACGGGCGGGTTGGTGATGCCCATGGCTATCGACTTTTCTACGGTGGCTGTTATCAGCGCGCGGGAGGACGGGCGTGCGGTCTTCTACTCGGCCAACTATGAGGAGGAGGTTTCGTTCGAGATTGCCTCTCTGGGGCGGTCTCCGCGTGGGCACTGGAGCGACTATCCGGCTGGGGTCTTGTGGAGCCTGCGGCAGGAGGGGATTTCGATTGGCGGGTTCAGTATGAGCCTGGCGGGGGATGTTCCTTTGGGGGCAGGGTTGAGCTCTTCGGCTTCGGTCGAGGTGGCTACGGCGATGGGGCTGCTCTGGCTTGCCGGGGTAACGCTGCCGCTCGAGAGGGTTGCGACGCTTTGCCGTAAGGCTGAGAACGAGTATGTCGGAGCGAAGAGCGGGATCATGGACCAGTTTGTCGTTGCGGGAGGGGTGGCGCATCGGGCGATGATGCTGGATTGCCGGTCGCTGGGATATGAGCTGCTGCCGCTGCCGGACGAGGTGCGGGTGGTGATCTGCAACTCGATGGTGAAGCATTCGGTGGCGACGGGTGGGTACGGCAATCGGCGCGATGAGGTGGAGGCCGGACAGGCTGTGCTGCGGCAGGAGCGGCCAGGGATCGAGCTGCTGCGGGATGCGACGCTGGCCGATCTGGAGGCTTGCAGGGGGAAGATGCCGGAGGCCAGCTTTGCGCGGTGCAGGCACATCATCACGGAGAACGTGCGAGTGCTGGAGGCGCGAGAGGCTCTGTTGAAGGGCGATCTGCAGCGTCTTGGGAGGTTGATGATCGCAGCCCATGCGAGTATGCGGGATGACTTCGCGGCGAGTTGCCCGGAGGTGGATGCGATGGTGGAGATTGCGATGCGGCAGGATGGATGTTTTGGAGCGCGGATTACGGGCGGCGGATTTGGCGGGTGCACTGTGAATGTCGTGAGCGTGGATAGGGCGGAGCAGTTTGTCGGAGCGGTGCGCCGGGAGTATGCGACGGCTACGGGGATTGCGGATGCGCAGTGTTTTGTCTGTGAGCCTTCGGATGGTGCGCTGGAGTTGCTGGCGAAGGGTGGTGCGCAGTGAATCCTTTGGCGCAGCAGAATCCTCATCGGCGGTTCAACCCTCTGAAGCGGGAGTGGGTGCTGGTCTCGCCTAATCGGACGCAACGGCCGTGGCAGGGGC
>Ga0193743_1002794_pt1 | contig 12022 bp, 6 predicted proteins | sample L2c2metaG_FD_143038 | JGI IMG/M metagenome (GOLD analysis project Ga0193743, IMG submission 143038) | Soil microbial communities from a riparian zone of the East river system, Colorado, United States - L2c2 | ecosystem: Environmental > Terrestrial > Soil > Riparian zone | place: USA: East River... | reverse complement strand
TTCGCCAGTGGGCGCGTAGCTTTCAACAGGAGTGCGCACGCCGCCGCTGGATGCCGCGCTGTGAACTGACGGATGCGGTGACATATGCACTGTGTTTCGGTGTGCTGGCAGCGCCAACAGACATCGGATGGCTTGGATTCGATCGCGCAACTCCAGCCGAAGAAGCATTGCAGTCAGCCCTCGAAACGCGTAGTACAAAGCAGCAGACGTTGACTTGGCAAGTCGAACAACAAGTTCCGCCAGCTCTCTATACTGCGCAAAGCGAGAAGGACGAGACAGCAGCATGCGCGGCATGGGTACGGAAGCGACTGGAAATTGATCCGAAGGCGCGCATCGGCATCTTCATGCCTGATCTGGGAAGCCGTCGGTCGCAACTGGAACGCAGCCTCTATACCTTGCTGAGTCCAAGGCAATTTCCCATCACGGCTGGCGCGGCGCCAGCGCTTCCCTTTGAATTTTCTCTCGGTCAGCCGCTCGCTCAGGTGCCGCTGGTGCATGCGGCTCTGCTCTTGTTGCGCTGGCTGCGCCAGCCGCTGACCCAGCAGGAGATTTCATGGCTGCTGCTTTCAAGTACTCTGGGCGCGGCCCAAGGCGAGGGGGCTCGCGACGTATTGGCGCACCTGGACACGAAGCTGCGCAACGCGCGATGCGCGCCTCCGGAGATGACACTCGAGACGCTGCTGCGCAGGCCTCAAAGCGGTGCACCCGCCGCCAGTGCGCTGTATCACGATCTGTCGGCGATGCTGCAACAGCATCGCCGCGCCTCGCGTCCCGCCATGGCTGGCGAATGGGTGCGGCGCATTACGAATCTGCTGCAATTGGCGCGGTGGGGGGAGCGCTCCAACACATCCAGCCTGCTGTTCCAGGCTCGCGAAGCGTGGGACCGGATGCTCGATAGCGTGGCTTCGCTCGACTTTGCGAATAAATCCTTGCCCTTCGAAGAATTGCTCGCCACACTGGAGCGCACCGCCCGCGAGACCATCTTCGCGCCAGAGTCGGAGGATGCGCCAGTACAGGTGATGGGCGCATACGCATCCGCGGGACAGTCGTTTGACGCTGTATGGTTTCTCGGCGCTACCGACACCGGCTGGCCTGCTTCTGGCCGCCCCAATCCCCTGTTGCCTGTTGCGTTACAACGCGAACTCGGCATGCCACATGCGTCCGCCGCCGACAATACCGCGCTGGCCCATCGCGCGATGGAACGCATTGCCGAGAGCTGCGGCGAGGTCGTCTACTCCTACGCACAAATGTCCGTGGATGCAATACAGCGCCCTTCTTCTCTGGTGAGCACTTTCGCAGCCGCAATCGTCGCGACTGGTGTGGAGACGCCGCGCGCGATTCCTCTCGAGCCGGTCGCGGATGACGCATGGGTTCCGTTGGCGCACACTGGTGTTGCGTCCGGCGGCCAGTCGGCGCTGCAGAATCAGGCAAACTGTCCATTCCAGGCATTCGTCCTCCGCCGGCTTGGCGTGCGCGAGCTCTCGATTGCCGGCCGGGGGCTGTCGCCGGGCGACCGTGGCAATCTGATCCACCGCGTGATGGAAGGAGTCTGGTCAAAGGACATTGGCGGCCACGTTCACCTGACGAGCCACGCGGACCTGCTGAAGGCAACCAGCACGGAAACGCTGCGGCCGCTGGTTGCGGAGCACACCGCCGCGGCCATCCGGTCACTGAATGCGGAACATGGCGATCCCTGGCAGCGTGCTTATCTCAAGGCCGAGGAGGCACGAGCCATCGATCTTGTGATGGACTGGCTCACTGTGGAATCCTCCCGTCAGCCATTTCGGGTCCTGACGGTAGAAGAAAAAACTACTATCCAGGTTGGAGATCTCGCGCTGAGCGTGCGGGCGGACCGGATCGACCAGGTTGCCGGTGGCGAGCTGTTGATCGACTACAAGACCGGGGAGGTCTCCACCGCAAGCTGGGAGGGTCCACGTCCAGAGCAGCCACAGTTGCCGCTCTATGCCGCCTTCGGCAACGCAAAGAATCTCATCGGCGCCGTCTTTGCACAGATGCGTCCGTCGAAGATGGCCTTTAAGGGCCGCGTCGAGGACGCGCGTGCAAACCTGTCGGACACTCTCGATGCCAAGCGGATGGTTACGGCGCCTTACACCTCCGATCTGGTGGAAGAGTGGCACGGCACACTGCTGCATCTGGCGGGGAGGTTTGTGCGCGGCGAAGCGCAGGTCGATCCGCATGTGTATCCCAGGAGTTGCCAGTACTGTTCCCTTCACGGGGTCTGCCGCGTGGCGGAGTCTCGCGGAACCGGCGCGTACGAAGATGCCAGCCAGGACGAGGGCGCGGAATGAACGCTACGCGCACAACGCCTCTTGTAAGTGACGCGGCGGAGCGGGCGCGCGGACTCCAGCCGCACGAGTCATTTCTGGTTCAAGCGCCTGCGGGTTCCGGAAAGACGGAGCTGCTTGTCCTCCGCTACCTTGCCTTGCTGCCATCTGTGGAGGAGCCGGAGCAGGTGCTGGCGATCACTTTCACCCGCAAAGCAACGGCAGAGATGCGGGTTCGCGTTCTGCAGGCACTGCTATCGGCAGCACGCCCTGAAGACGCTGCAACCAACGACCATGAGCGAGAGGTTCGCCGATTGGCTGCGGCCGCGCTGGCGCACGCAGAGGCCCGGGGCTGGCAACTTACAGAGCAGCCGCAGCGGCTCAATATCCAGACCATCGACTCTCTGGCGCTCTCCATCGCGTACCAGACGCCACTGCTCTCACGCCTGGGTGGTCAATTGACGCCCACCGAAGAGACAATGCCACTCTATGCTCTGGCGGCGGAACGCACGCTGGCGCAGCTTGGCAACGCCACCGATCCGGAACTCGCCGATGCTCTGGCGGACATCCTGAAATTGCGCGATGCCAATCTCCAGGATTGCGAGTCGCTGATCGCCGGCATGCTGGCGCGGCGGGATCAATGGCTGCTGCTGCTTCCAGGAATCGTGCGCCGCGATCGGCCATGGGAAGAGCTACAAGCACACCTCGAAGAGCCCTTCCATCGCGAGCATCATCGGGTTGTAGGAAACCTTCAGCGGGAGCTTGCGCGCAGTCCGGGTGTATTGGAGGACCTTCTGGACCTTGCCAGAATCGCTTATTCCAACGGCCAGGAACAGCTCATCGGGGTGCGCGATTTTCGGAATGCTACAGAGCTCACGGACGCCTCACACTGGGAATGCCTTTGCTCTCTATTGCTGACGAATGACAACGCATGGCGCTCCAGCATCGACTCGAGAACAGGTTTTCCAGCCAAGACCCATCGAGCAGCCGGAGCACAACTCAAGGCGCTCATTGGAAGAATTTCTGCCAATGATGCGTTGCTCTCGGAGCTCTGCAAGGTACGGAAACTTCCGCCCAGCACCTATAGCGAGGAGGAGTGGCGCACCGTACGCGGTATCTTCGTCGTTCTGCGGCACGCCATCGCGCAGTTGCGCGTGGTCTTCGCCGAACAGAATGTCATCGACTTCGCCGAAGCTGGCATTGCGGCGCACTCCGCGCTTGAGAGCCCCAGCGTGCTCATGCGGCTGGATGAGCGCGTGCAGCATCTGCTCGTGGATGAGTTTCAAGACACCTCGCGGCCGCATTTCGCTCTGCTGCACGCACTCCTCGAGGACTGGCAGCACGGAGACGGCCGCACCTGCTTCTTCGTCGGCGACCCGATGCAATCGATCTATCTCTTCCGAGATGCGGAGTCGCGACTGTTTCATCAGGTGCGGGAGGATGGAATGGAAATAGGGGGAGGACATCTCCCGATGACGGCTCTGCAGCTCTCGACAAACTTCCGGTCCACCCCGGCCATCGTTGGCCCGCTCAACGAAGTCTTCGCCCGGGTGCTCGGACTCGATCCTGAGGACGATGTGCAATACGCCCCTTCCAAATCGAGTCAAGACACTGGGGATCGCAGCGGCGATGCCATGCACCTGCATGTACAGGCTTTCGAAAAAGACACGCGCTCCCCGGAGGAGCTGGACAGGGTGGAGGCAGATGCGATGATCGCGGTCATTCGTGACCATATGCCGGCCATCGAGCAGGCGCAGCGCGAGGGCGAAAACTACCGGGTTGCAGTGCTGGCCCGCGCCCGACCGCACCTGATCGAGATCATTGGAAGACTGCGTCGAGAGGAGATTCGTTTTCGCGGGGTCAAGATCGATCGGCTGCGCGACCGGCAGGAGATCCTCGATCTACTCTCTCTCTTTCGCGCGCTCCTGCATCCGGCGGACCGGATTGCGTGGCTTGCGGTATTGCGCGCGCCGTGGTGCGGGCTAGCCATACCGGCACTGCACGCTATCTCAGGCGATACAGCGGATCTCGATCGCGATCGAACCATCCCTGCACTCATTCGCTTGCATGAAGATCGCCTCGACGCGGAGAGTCGCAGGCGCGCCTTCCATGTCCTATCTATTTTAGAAGAGGCGCAGGCTGCCTATGCCGCTGGCTCCCTTGCCGGCTCGCCCGCGGGACTGGCGTTGTGGCTAGACCGCACATGGCACGCACTCGGCGCGCCGCAGTTTCTGGACGCTGAATCGGTCGCCAACTGCGAGGCGTTTTTCGCCACGCTGGCGCAGTTGCCACCAAGTTGCTTCGGAACCCTGGACGAAAGCCTGAATCAGCGACTCGAAGAGTTATATGCGCAACCGGACCCCACCGCCTCCGAGATCTGTGGTGTGCAACTCATGACCATTCACGCCGCAAAGGGGCTGGAGTTTGAGGTGGTCCTGGTGCCGCAGCTCCACAGAACTGGCAAGATCGACGATTCACCACTGTTCCACTGGCTGGTACGAAGACAGCCTGGAGCAACGGAGGAGGAACTCCTGCTCGCTCCCATTGGCTATAAGCATGGCGACAAACCCAGGCTCTACGATTGGGTGGGGAAAAAGTCGTTGCGCCGTTTGCGGCAGGAAGAAAAGCGGTTGCTGTATGTCGCTTGTTCGCGCGCCATCCACGAGCTGCATCTCTTTGCGACCGTCGAGCGTAAACAGGACGGCAACCTTGCACAGCCGCGGCAGGGCAGTCTGCTTGCGGCGGGATGGGCTGGACTGGAGCATCGCCTTGTTGAAGCGACCCGACCGACGCCCGCTTCCAATCTCCTCGCGATGCCTGCCACTTCCCCATCGTCTCTGCCAACGCAGAACGGAATCGTAGACACGCTTGTGGCCGCGGCTCAGCCGACACAGGTGCTCCGCCGCCTCCCGGTGGACTGGTTCGCAGATGTCACGGCGGAGGTGGAACCCGCGCGTGATACAGCCGTGCGCGTTGCGAAGTTCATCGAGGATACCGGCAGCCGGCTCGCGCGCGTGCAAGGCATCGTGCTGCATGCTCTGCTGGAACGGGCGGCGGCAGGCACAAGCGGCGATCATCCAGACTGGAGCCGCCTCACCGATGCCCTTCTGCGGCAACATGGACTCGCCCAGGCAGATGCTGACTCCGCGCACTCTGCCATCCTGCAAGGCATCCGCAACGCTCTTGGGCACGACGTGGGCCGTTGGCTGCTCACGCTGGGTGAGCCCTCGCGGAATCAGCAATCTTGGAGCGAAACATCATGGACCAGCTCCGGCGAGGGGCGCATGCTGCGTCAGCGCCCCGATCTCGTCTTCTTTGGGGGTGAGTCGCCTGGCGCTCCCGGCAACCACTATTTGTGGATTGTCGATTACAAGACGGCGGCGCTTACCGACAAGACGGATCGCGATACATTCCTGGCCTCAAGCCGCGAGCAGTACCGCAGCCAACTGGAAGCGTACAGCGAGCTTTTCCGGAAGCTCCCTGAGTTGGATGACGTTGTAGCGCGCCCCGAGCACCGTCTCGCGATCTACCATCCCATGGTGCCCTGGCTCGACTGGTGGCCCGCCTAATGCAGTAAGTTGTTGCCTTCAGGAAGTTGCGTTTTGCGGATCGCCCTGGTGATGCCGGACGTCGGCACCGCGCACCCAGAAGATGACATCCTCAGCGATGTTCGTCGCATGATCGGCGACGCGCTCCAGGTTGCGCGCAATTACCAGCGCATTGAGTGCCTGCGCGGTAAGGGAGGGTTGATCTTTAATGAGGATCGACAGCGAGTAGTACGCCGCCTCGTTCATCTTGTCGACCTGATCGTCCATCGCCAGGACGGACCGCGCCATCTCCGCATCGCCTTCAATAAACGACTGCAACGCCTTGCGCACCATACTAGACGCGAGCGATGCCATGTGCGGGATATCGACCGGCATCTCCGCTGCGGCAAACGCGTTGAGGTCACACACACGCTCAGCGATGTTCACCGCCTGATCGCCCACCCGCTCCAGGTCGGCATTGATCTTGATGACGGCGAGAATAAAGCGCAGATCGATGGCCATCGGCTGCTCCATCGCCAGTAGATCCAGCGCCATCTGGTCGATCTCGCGCTCCAGCTTGTTGATCGCCAGTTCGCCGTGCATGACGAGATCGCAAATCGAGGTGTCACGCGTGCGATAGGCTTCGATCGCGCGCTGGATCGCCTGCTCGGCCATGCCGGCCATCACGAGCAGCTTCTCTTTCAGATCGTCCAGGCTCTGATGAAAGCGTATGCGCATTACCCAAACCGTCCCGTGATGTAATCCTCCGTGCGCTTGTCATGGGGATTGGTAAAGATCTTATGCGTCGAATCGAACTCTATCAGCTTGCCCATAAGGAAGAATCCGGTGTTCTCGGCCACACGCGCGGCCTGCTGCATATTATGGGTCACGATCACGATCGTGTACTGCGATTTCAGCTCAAAGATCAGATCTTCGATCTTCGCCGTCGAGACAGGATCGAGGGCGGATGCCGGCTCATCCATCAGCATCACCTCAGGATCGACGGCAAGCGCACGCGCGATGCAAAGCCGCTGTTGTTGGCCGCCGGAGAGACTCGCGCCCGACTTTTTCTTCAGGTCGTCCTTCACCTCTTCCCAGAGTGCGGACTGACGCAATGAACGCTCGACGACCTCGTCCAACACACGGCGGCTCCGAAATCCGTTGAGCTTTAATCCGGAGGCGACGTTGTCGTAGATCGACATGGTCGGGAATGGATTTGGCCGCTGAAATACCATGCCCACGCGACGGCGGATCTCGACCGGCGATGCGTCGGCATAGATATCAACGTCATTGATCAACACCTTGCCGGTAACCCGTGCGATGGGGTTGGTTTCGTGCATGCGATTCAGGCAGCGCACGAAGGTGGATTTCCCGCAGCCGGAAGGGCCAATCAACGCCGTGGCGTGATTCGCCGGAATAGTGAGTTGGATCTCCTGCAGCGTGTGATTGGTGCCATACCACGCATTCAGGTCGCTGACTTCAATGCCGACGCCCAAGCTAACTTGCTCCCTTCAACGTACCGCGGCTGACGACATAGCGTACCAGCGCAACTGAAGCAATGATGAGCACGATGAGTACGAGCGCTCCGGCCCATGCCAGTCGGTGCCATTCATCGTAAGGCGAGACGGCATAGACGAAGATCTGGAGCGGCAGCGCGGCAATGGGCTCGTTCAGACTGGTGCTGCGGAATGCGTTGCCAAACGCCGTGAACAACAGTGGCGCAGTCTCGCCGGCCACGCGTGCAAAGGCCAACATGCAACCGGTGACGATGCCGGCAGATGCGGTACGCAGCGTGATCGTCAGCACCGATCGCCACGTCGGGACTCCGAGCCCGAGCGCCGCCTCGCGAATGGCATGTGGCACCATGCGCAGCATCTCTTCCGTCGTGCGCGTCACCGTGGGCACCATCATGACGCCCAGCACCACGCCACCGGCAAAGGCGGAAAAGTGCTTCTGCGGTAGCACGATCAGAGCGTAAATCGCGATACCCATCACGATGGACGGAACGCCATTCAGCACATCTGCTGTGAATCGCACCAGGTTGCCAATGCGGGTTTCCCCCGCATACTCAGCCAGGTAGATACCGGCGCCAATGCCGAGCGGGATACCGATAAGACTCGCGATGGCGAGAATCACACCCGAACCGACGATGGCGTTCTCCATGCCGCCACCCTTCTCACCCACCGGCACCGGAATCTTGGTGAAGAAATCCCAGTTCAACGAGGTCACGCCCTGCTTAAGCAGGTAGAAGAGGATGGCGATCAACGGAGCGACGACGATAATCGTCGCCAGCACGGCCAAGCCGCTCACAATGCCGCTCTTCATGCGCCGGGTAAAAACGTTCACGCTGGATGCTCGCAGCGGCGGACGCATGGTATGGGCTGCCATCTCAGGCCACCCTTGCTGGCGCGCCGCGCGTCACAGCCCACACCAGCACGCGGGCGCAGGCATTGACCACGATTGTGACCAGGAAAAGTGCCAGCCCGATCTCGATCAGCGCGCTCAGATACAAATCGTCCGTTGCCTCGCTGAACTCATTGGCCAGTACGCTGGCCATGGTGTAGCCCGGAGCCAACAGCGACTTCACAATCTCAGGCCGGTTGCCGATCACCATCGTGACGGCCATCGTCTCGCCCAACGCGCGGCCCAGCCCCAGGATGATGGCCCCCACGATGCCGATACGTGCATTGCGCAGCACGCCGATGCGGATCATCTCCCAGCGTGTCGCGCCCAGAGCCAGCACGCCTTCGCGCTGCACCATCGGCACTGAAGTCATCACCTCGCGTGTCAGCGAGGAGATGATAGGCAGGATCATGATGGCGAGGATGACGCCGGCGGCCAGCATGCTGTACCCCGCGTTCGACCCACCGAAGAAGCCGGTCCAGCCCAGCGTAAACGTCAGCTTGGGGTTCACGTTATCGCGCAGAATCGGGATGAGGACGAAGATGGCCCACAGGCCGTAGACCACACTCGGAATCGCAGCCAGAAGCTCCGTAAGAAACGAGAGCGGCCCGCGCAGCCACTTGGGGCACATTTCAGTCAGAAAGATCGCCACACCTAGCGCGAACGGCACGGAGATCAGCAGCGCCAAAAAGGACGACATGAGCGTGCCGAAGATAAACGGCAATGCTCCAAAATCGCCGTTGACCGGATCCCAGGCAGAGCGGAAGAAGAAGCTCAGGCCAAACTTGGAGAGAGTGAGTTGCGAACGCGAGACCAGCTCGTAAGCGATAAGGAAGACGATGCCAAAGATGCTGAGCGCGCACAGAAATACCAGAACCTTGAAGGTGCCGTCTGCAATCGCAGAACTGCCACGGCCGCGCAGGAAGGTGCGCACCACGGAAGGTTTGGCGGATGACTTTACGTCAGACAAGCGGGAAACGGGTTCAGATGACACATGTATCTTCGCAGGCTGCGTCAAGGCAGGATCCTGTATTTTTTCGACCACTCCATTGAAGAGTATCCACCCATAATGAATAGAATATGAAAGGGTTTAGGGCAATTTCCCGCAGGTTTCGTGATCGGGTGACATGTGATGCGGTTTCCCTCCGGGGCCGCCTTGACCGCCGCTCAGCGGCCTTATTTGCGGGAGATCTTGCTCCCCGCGGCACGTTGACACACCACAGATAGATTCCTGAAACGGCGAAGGCGCTGCAAAAGCAGCGCCTTGGGGGGCCGCAACGGGGCCTACTTCAATTGGCCGATGGTGCTCTTGACCTTGGCAACCACCGATGTCGGCAGTGGTGCATAGTTCAGCGCTGTCACTTCCGACTCATGGTCCAGCATCCAGGTCAGGAAGTCCTTTATGATCTTTCCTTTAGCGGGATCAGGAGCGGGATTTGGAATCAGCAGCCAGGTGAAGCTGGAGATCGGATAGGCATCCTTGCCGGGCGCATTGGTGATCGACACCCGATAGTCAGCGGGCATTTGCTTCGCGCTTGCGGCAGCTGCCGTCACGGAATCGATGCTCGCCTTCATGAAGACGCCGGCGGGATTCCTGACCAGACCTGTATCGATCTTGTTCTGCAGCGCGTAAATCAACTCGACGTAGCCGAGCGCACCGGGTGTCTGACGCACCATACCGGCCACGCCTTCATTGCCCTTGGCGCCAATGCCCCGCGGCCAGCTGGGCGAGGTTCCGGTGCCCGGGCCGCCCTTCCAGTCTGCGCTGACCTTGGAGAGATAGTCGGTGAAAATGTACGTGGTGCCGCTTCCATCCGACCGATGGACCACGAAGATCTCCGTATTCGGCAGCTTCGCGCCAGGGTTGTCTTTGGCAATGCGGGCGTCGCTCCAGTTATTGATCTTGCCAAGGTAGATGTCAGCCAGCACATCGGGCGCAAACTTCAGATCGCCACCCACTCCCGGCAGGTTATAGACCGGCACAACCGCGCCCAGTACGGTCGGGATGTGCTGAATCTTCACCTTCGAAGCGGCGAGTTGCGCATCTGTCATCGGGCCGTCGCTTGCCCCAAAGTCAACCGTGCCCGCCGTCACCTGCCGGATGCCCGCACCGGAGCCGATCGGTTGGTAATTGATCTGTATGCCATGGCTGGAGCTGTATTCGCTGAACCACTTGGAATAAATCGGATTCGGGAAAGTTGCGCCTGCGCCATTCAGCTTCTGCTGCGCCCCCGCTATATTTGCCGACGCGCACACGACGAGCGCCGCGGCTGCTACTAGGATTCGTTTCACTGGATTTCCCCCTCGAAATTGATCGCAGACGCGATTCTTTCGGGGTTCTGTGAATGCTGGTTTACGCGTCGATGAAAAGCCGGAGAATGAGGGGGGTTAGCCAGCGACAATATCCGGCATTGCATCTTTCGCCTTTTCGGATTCCTCGGGCGCAACCGCCACCGGAAGGGTAAAGACGAATGTTGCCCCACGGCCAAGCTCACTTTCGACGCGGATGTCGCCTCCGTGCGCGTTCACAATGTGGCGCGCGATGGAGAGTCCCAGCCCGGTTCCGCCCGATTCACGCGAGCGCGCCTTGTCGACACGATAGAAGCGCTCGAAGATGCGTCGCTGATGCTCGAAGGGAACGCCAGGGCCGAAGTCCTGCACGTAGAACTCGACACGCTCTTCGCGGCGTCGCGCACCGACCAACAGCTTGCTTCCGCTGCGGCCATACTTGGTGGCGTTTTCTATCAGATTGCCGAAGACTTGTTGCAGCGCATCGGAATCAGCCAACACGAGATCGGCGGCATGCTCGCCGATCTCCATCGTCATACCCGCATCCTGCACGACCGGCATCAGAGAATTCGCAGCATCCTCCACTAGCATGTCGGCGCGCAGGGGCCGCAGCGCCAGCTTGAAGTCGGCCGATTCCACCTGAGCCAGGGTCAACAGATCTTCCGTCAGCCGGGTCATGCGCGTGGCGTTCTTCAGGATGATGCCGAGAAACTCCCGCGCCACCGGGTCGGTCGATGGCATGTCGAGCATAGCCTCGACGTAGCCCGAGATAGAGGTCAGCGGTGTTCGCAGCTCGTGCGAGACGTTCGCCACAAAGTCGCGGCGCGTGGTTTCTGCGCGCTCAATTTCGGTGACATCCGAAAGCACGCACACCGCTCCTCCGGCGGGCATGGCTGCGGCGTGAACTTCAAAGACACGGCCTGGCGAAACCGCTGTCGCTCGCGCGCGCGACGCCGTTCGCTCACGCAGTGCGGTAGCCACACAAACCAGCACATCCGGGTCGCGAATGGTCTGCACGAGTGCGCGGCCTTCGCGAATCGGTTGCTTGGTCAGGCGTGCAATCGAGGCATTCGACCAGCTCACCAGGCCTGCCGAGGTCACCGCGATGACTCCCTCCTGCATGCTGTCGAGTAACGCCGTCAGCTCACGGCGGCTGCTCTCGAGAGAATGGAAGGTCGATTCCAGGCGGCTTGCCGTCATGTCCAGCGCCCGCGCGACGGCAGAGAGTTCATCCAGATCCCCTTCCTCGATGCGTGCCGAGAGATCGCCTCCTGCAATGCGCTGCGCAAATGCGACGATGCGTCCCATCCGCTGCGCCACCCGGTGCGCCATGACAGCCGCCAGCATGGTGGCAAGGAAGAACGACAACATGGATGCCAACAGAATGTCCCGGCGCAGCAATTGCAGTTTGCCCGCGATCTCCGCCAGCGGGTAGCTGAGACGCACGATGAGATTGCCCTGGCGAGCGGCTAAAAATAGCTTGTTGTCCCGGATTTCATGGCGCACCGAGTGGCGCAG
>Ga0193743_1002793_pt1 | contig 12024 bp, 9 predicted proteins | sample L2c2metaG_FD_143038 | JGI IMG/M metagenome (GOLD analysis project Ga0193743, IMG submission 143038) | Soil microbial communities from a riparian zone of the East river system, Colorado, United States - L2c2 | ecosystem: Environmental > Terrestrial > Soil > Riparian zone | place: USA: East River... | reverse complement strand
CATCGACGCCCCCGACGCCCCGTTGCCCCTGCGCCGCCTGGATGTGTTCCCATTCCAGGCGGCGCAGGGGCAACGGGGCGTCGGGGGCGTCGATGAGTTCGTCGTCACCAGCGCCGCCGTCATCGTCCAGCAGGGCGCGCACCACGGCATCGGCGTCGACGGGCTTGGCCAGGTAATCGTGGGCGCCGCGCTTGATCGCTTCCACCGCGGTCGCGATCGACGCATAGCCGGTGAGTAGCAGCACGCGGATCTCCGGGACCAGTGCCTGCAGGTCCGGTATCAGCTTCAGCCCGTTCTCGTCGCCCAGCTTCAGGTCCAGCACGCAGTAGCGCGGCTGGTGGCGCCGGGCCAGCGCGCGGGCCTCGGTGGCGTTGTCGGCGGTGAGCACCTCGAAGCCGCGGGAGGCCAGCGCCCGGGCAAGCACGCGCGAAAACGTCGGATCGTCGTCGACGATCAGGAGCGGAGCGGCCGGTCCCGGTAGCTGGTTCATGTGGCATCTCCAATCACGGCAAGGGGAAGGCGCAGGCGCATCTCTGCGCCGTGTGCGGTATTGGTGGCGATGAGTTCACCGGAAAGTCGCTCGGCCGTGGCTTCGGCCAGCGCCAGGCCGATGCCAAGGCCTGTCTGTTTCTCAGAACCGCCGATCCGGGTGGCGAAGTCCCCATCGTCGGCAAAGCCAGGCCCGTGGTCCATCACTATCCATTCAAGCATGGCCCCGTCGCGGTGCACTTCCAGGCCCACCACGTTCTTACTGCGCATGGCCGAGGCATCGGCGGCGTTGTTGAGCAGGTTCATCAATGCATGGCGTAGGGCAGGGGGCGCCCGCAGCGGCAGCTGACCCACGGAACGGCCCAGGCCCAGTTCCACCTCGGCTTCGGGCCGTAGCAACTGGAACCGCTCCAGGCAGCCATGGACGAAGGCATCGACAGTCTGCCGCTCCGGTTCCTGGGACAACTGGGTCTGGCCAAAGGCCACCATCTCGCGAAGGATCGTGCGGCAGCGGTCCACCTGGTCCTGCAGCAGCGCGAGGTCTTCGTTCAAGGGGCCGTCGGTGGGATGCTCGCGGCGCAGTTCCGGCAGCAAGGTGCGCATGGTCGATAGCGGCGTGTTCAGTTCATGCGCCGCGCCGGCGGCCTGGGTGGCAATGGCAAGGATGCCCTCATCGCGCAGGGCCCGTTCGCGCACGCGCTGCACCTCCAACTGTTGCGCGCGCACGGCGCGGGCGAGCGTATTGATGAAGAAGCCAAGCAGCAGCGCCATGATGATGAAATTCACCCCCATGCCCGCCACGTGCAGGTGGAAGTCGCTGAAGCGGCCACCCGTGGCCCCGGGCAGCGGCACGTAGTAACGCGCCAGCAGCAGGTAGGCGAATCCGGCGAGCCCGGACACCGCCAGCACACCGCCGATGCTTAAGGTAGCCGCCGACAGCGCGATGGGTACCAGCAGCAGGGTAACGAACGGATTGCTGGCGCCACCGGTGAAATACAACAGGTAACCCAGCACCAGCGTATCGGCGGCGATGTGCACCACGGTTTCCCATTCGCGCAGCGGCCAGGGCTGGGTGAGCCGCCATGACGCCATCACCGCGAATACCCCCAGCATGCCCACGCCCAGCAGCAAGGGCAGCAGGGGAATATCCAGTCCCATGGCAAAGGCGCAGACCAGTACCGCCATGCTCTGCCCGGCGATGGCGCACAGGCGCAACCAGGCCAGCGTCCGCGCCAGGGCGAACGGGCCGGTACGTTGCAGGGGCGTGACGCGCATGGGGCTCATGGGCCCATGATAAGCCGCCCGGGGGCTATTCCTCGCTATGGACGGCTGGCAAAGGCGTGTGCTGCTGCGAAAGCGCATGCGTGGCGGAGAGCTTCTTCATCATCGGCAGCACCGCCAGGGCGATCACCGTGCAGCCCAGGCCGACGAAACCGAGCTTGTTGAACAGCGCCGTGTAGATCGGCAGCGACTGGTGCGGGTCGGTGATGTCCGACGGGATGGAGGCGAAGTTGGCCACCACGCTCCCCAGGTACTGCGATACACCCACGGCCACGTAGTAGGCACCCATCATGAAGCCGCCCATGCGCGCGGGCACGTAGCGGGCGATCATGGCCAGGCCCAGCCCGCTTACCAGGAGCTCGCCCAGGGAATAAAGCCCGTAGCCCCACACCATGAACCACGAGGAGATCTTCGCGTCCACCGCTGTGTTGCTGCCCACGCCGTACATGAAGAACCCGGCGGCCACGGCGGCAAAACCCCAGGCGAACTTCGACGCGACGGAGAAATTCTTCCCGCGCGCACCGAAGTAGTTATAGATGAACACCAGCACCGGGCTCAGGATCACGATCCAGATCGCGTTGAGCGACTGGAACTGCTCGGGGATCCAGTTCATCAGGTGGAAGCCGAAGATATCGAACGACAGGTCGACGTTGCGCTGGGCGAAGAGGTTCAGCGACGTCGACATCTGCTGGTAGAAGATGAAGAAGAAAATGGTCTGGATGGTCAGCACCAGCGCCGCCGACAACCCTGAGCGCTCGGTGCGTTCGCTCGAGCGGATCAGGTGGATGAAGATGCCCAGGATCACGACGCCGGCGCCATACACGCACGCACGCGCCACCGCTTCGCTTTGCAGGATGAAGGCCGAGACGGCCACGGTAAGCAGGGAAGCTGCCAGTACAAACGATGCATTGCGCAGGCTCACCGGCCTTTCGTCGGGCGGCGAACCGATGTGGGCCAACGTGCGGTGCATCAGCATGTAGTTGCCCAGGCCCAGCAGCAGGCCGATCGAGCACACGCCGAAGGCGGTATGCCAGCCCAGCGAATCGCCGTAGTGCTCGCCGACATAATCGCGGATCCAGGGCGTGAGCAGCATCGACACCGTGGAACCGATGTTCACCGCCATGTAGTAGATGGTGAAGGCGCTATCGATGCGCACTTCATCGCCTTCGTAGATCTTGCGCACCAGGTTGCCGGCGTTGGGTTTGAAGAAACCGTTGCCCACCACGATCACGCCGAGCGACACGTACAGGAACATCGCGTTGTCGGTAGGGATCCACAAGAGCGCATACCCGAAGCCCAGCACCACCGCGCCGAGCAGCATCGTACGGCGCGTGCCCAGCAGTTTGTCGCCGATCACGCCACCGAGCGCTGGCGTTGCGTAGATCAGCGCGGCGGCCGCGCCCCAGATCAGGTTGGAACTGCTGTCGCCGAAGCCCAGCTTCTTCACCATGTAGGTGACCATCAGCACCTGCATGCCGTAGAAGCCGAAGCGCTCCCACATCTCGATAAGGAAAACAGTGCTGAAAGATCGGGTCTGGGAGACCGGCGGCAAGGTTGTCGACATGGTGTTTCCGTGCAGGTGGAAGCGGCGGGCGGAACGGCGGATCGCCCGGTTTTTTTCGTGGAATAACCGCCGAAGGTTAACCGATAAAACCCTCATGTGGGCGTTTCGTGAAAGGCGAGGGTACTTTCATCTTTGTCATGCCGCAGCGCAGCATAAGCGATTGTCCCACAAGGACTTTCGTGAAGGCTCGACGGCCTCGCCGGTTGCGGCAAATCGACGCAACCGGCAGCCGCGGCGCGATCTGGCATCATGTGGCGCTTTCCACTGATTGACGGGATTCCATGGCAACCGACCAACCCCGCGGCCCACGCCAGATATGGGCGGCCTTCCTTTGGTCGATGAAGGGCTTCCGCGCCGCCTTCCGCCACGAGGCTTCCTTCCGGCTGGAGGTCTATCTCGCCGTGGTGGCGATACCGCTCGGCCTGTGGCTGGGCAACGGACCGGTGGAGAAGATTCTGCTGATACTGGCGCCTGCACTTGTGCTGTCGGCGGAGTTGCTCAATTCCGCAATTGAGGCCGTGGTGGACAAGGTCAGCCCGGAGTTCCATGAACTGGCCGGGCGTGCGAAGGACATGGGGTCGGCGGCGGTGTTCGTGTTGCTGATGCTGGTGGTGGTGAGTTGGGCGTTGATCCTGGTACCGCGGTTTCTTTAGCCTTGGGTCGGCCATAGACCGATCCGAAACGGCTGTACTTGCGAGTCCGACATCCTTGTGCCGTCCGACCACCACCATCGAATCCATGATGAGCGAGCAGTCTGATTCAAATTCCGCATGCAAGAAACGGAGCATTGCCGGTCTTATTCGCTGGTCATGCGAACTTCCTGCGTACGTCTTCGTGCCTTCGGGCTATCGAAAGACTTATTTTTTCGAGACGCCGCTAAGGGCGAGATTCGATGAACTCAGGGAATGGTTGCGGCTCGTGGACAGAGCCTTCGGGAATGAAATAATTATTTCGGCAGGTTACGACAGTGCCGGACACTTCAGCGACGTCGATACTGCGAGATCGATTTGGCGGGTGGACGGTAAGGCGTTCAGCCAGACTGATGAGTACTTTGCCAAGATGGCATCGACGCTTGATTCAAGTCGTGACGTAGGATCACATTTGGTGGCAACTGATGATGCTCGTGACTGGATACCGTTTGAGAATCCCGCCGAGGCTGTCGGCGTAATCGATTCGAAACGTGATCTGAGCGAGTTCTCCCCTGATTCCGAGGCGATCTTTGATATTGATCGCTTCGAGAACATGGCTCGTTCGTCCATGAATCTCGTTCCATCAATCATCGACGCGATCCTGAAGAACTATCGGCTGGACGATTGAGCGCTCGGACGGCGGATATCCAGACTCCGATCACTTCCATAGAAATGCGTTGCCACTTTTGCGACCGTTACTATGGACCTCGCTTTCGCTGTCAGGGATCATCTTCGTCGTTGCCAGCACATCGGCAACCGGGTGTGACAGCCCGTTTAAGAGGGGTTCGGGTCCCGCAGCTTCGGCTGCGGGACCCGAGGCTTCCCTGCCGATTCATGGCGGGCAGCCAGGCGGGCGCAAGCCCGGCCGTCCTCTTTCGGTCTGTCACCCTGGCTCGCCCGCCACCCACGACTATGGACGTCGGTGGTATTCGTCCTTCCGAGCCATGGCCGGGCGGATGAACGCATGGAACTCGTGGAAGTGTTCTTGTTGGTCAATGGTCGTCCTCCCCCACCCAGCGACCATGCACAACGCGGGCTCAAACGCCTGCATCGTTCATCCGCCTGATCCGGCGCCCCATTACACGACACGTCGACTTTGAACGTGCGCTCAAGAAATAGAAAAGCCGCCCCGTTTCCGGGGCGGCTCGTCATGACGCTATGTCAACCTTCGCTTGCAGACTGAAGTCGTGCTGCGCCATCAGCCCCTCAGGACGTTATTTTGCCGGCGCGCCGGGCCCTATGTTTTTTTCCAGGAAGGCCTGGATACGGTTGTACAGCGCGATATTGTTTTCAGGTTTGTAGAAGCCATGGCCTTCGCCCGGTACGGCAAGCCACTCATAGGTCTTATGGGCCGCATCCAGGGCGGCGCGCATCGCCTTGGCTTGGGCGAAGGGCGCGCGCTCGTCGTCTTCGCCGTGGACGAGGAAAACCGGTATGTCGATCTGGGACGCAAGCTTGTCCGGCGAATTCGCCGCCAGTTCCGCAGGGTCCTTGCCCATGGTCTCTTCGAGGAAGGTACGGCCGCGCACCGAGGTGTGGGTATCACCCTTCTGGAACATCATGCCAAGGTCGTAAACACCGGCGTAACCGATGGCGCACTTGAACGTCCCGGGCGAGCGGATCGGCGCCATCATGGCGGAGTAACCGCCGAAGCTTGCGCCGAACACGCATACGCGGGCTGGATCGGCGTAGTTCTGGGAAATGGCCCACTTCACGCCATCGACCAGGTCTTGCTGGATGCGAGTGCCCCACTTGAGGTAACCATCGGTAATAAAGCGCTTGCCTCGTCCGCTAGAGCCCCGGAAGTTGACCTGCAACACCAGGTAGCCGCGGCTGGCCAGGAACTGGGCGTCATCGTCGAAGCCCCAGTCGTCACGGACATCGAAAGGACCGCCGTGCGGGATCAGCACCATCGGTAGGCTCGCTTCGCTGCGGCCGGGGGGCATGGTGAGATAGCCCTCCAGTTCCATGCCGTCGCTCGCTTTGAAGCGGATCGGGCGGCGTTCGGCCATCTTCTTCGGGTCGATCCATGGCGCGCCGTCGAACAGCCTGCGGACCTTGTACGTGGTCAGGTCGATAAGGAAGTAACTACCAGGGTCGCGGTCGCTGGAGGTGGAAAACAGCAACTGCTTGCCGTCGTCGCTGAAGTTGATGAACTGGAGTTCCAAGTCGGGGAATTTCGCCGCCAGCGCCTGGTGCAGTCGCGCGTATGTATTGGTTGGATCGGTGTAGATCAGGCGTGGCCTGCCGGTCAGCGTCCACACGCCAAACGGGCGCTCAGGCTTTGCAGTCCACTCCACGCCCGATACGGAGGAGAAGGCGTCCTTGGCCAGTACACGCTGGTTGCCGGTAGCATCCTGTTCGACCAGTTGTGACGGCCCGCCTTCGGCGCTATGGAACGCCAGGATATCCTTCCCGTCGGCCGACATTTTTATTGGCGCAAACACCTGTCCCACGATGCTGTGGTCCAGTTTCGTCCAGCCGCTGCCTTCCTTCCGGTAGATGACTGATTCGAAATCCTCCGATGTGCCGAAGGCGTAGCGTGCGTTGCCGTCGTCGTCGAGGGTAAAGTTCATGCTGCCGATGCCGATCTCGGCGATCTGGCGGCGCCCGCCATTTCCGTGCGAGTCGATGTCGTAGAGCTGGCTCAATTCGTCACGCTGATAGATATACGCGCGCATGAAGAAGCGGCCGTTGAGTTTCTGCGGCGTGCCTTCGATGAAACCCCAGCCCATGTCGGTGCCGCGTGTGGCGCTGTGGTTGGCTATGTCGTAGCCGAAGAGATAGTCCTGATGCTTGCCGTCGACATCGGTGGCAATGATCTCACCGGTCAGCGCGGGCTTGTCGATCGTGCCCATCTGCTTGGCCTGGCCAAGCACCAGCCGTGTGTTGCTGACCCAGGTGATGTCTTGCGGCATGAGGTACTTGGGCATGCGCAGGATACTGGCCGGCGTGGTCATGTCCTCGACGTGATAGATCACCAGCGCGTGCTGGTCGCCTGAGGGGTCATGCATGGCTACGGCGAGGTACTTGCCGTCAGGTGACAGTGCCGGATCGGACAACGAGGGCCGCCGGGTGAAATCTTCGACCGGGATCAGGTCGGCGGCAACGGCCGCGGCGGATACAGACAGGCACAGCGCGGCCACGGCGGCACGCACGAAATGGCTTTGCATCGAATGGTTCCCCTTTACGGGCGGCTGCCCCCTGGCGGACCGTCCCCGGGCGAGTATAGCGAGCTGGCGGGGGGACGCCAGTACTCCGCCAGGCACCGCGCGGACGGTACAATTCAGGGTCTTCAAGCCCAGCGGACCGCCATGGCAGCTCCTTTCGTCGTCAATTTCAACCCGGTGGCCTTCCAGGTGGGGCCGCTGGCCATCCACTGGTACGGACTGATGTACCTGGGCGGTTTCCTTGGCGGCTGGCTGGCCGGCGAATACCGCCGCCTGAAGGGCCGTTTCCCGGTGTCCCGCGATGCCTATAGCGACCTCATCTTCTACGCCATGATGGGCGTGGTGATCGGCGGCCGCGTGGGCTACATGCTGTTCTACACGCCGATCAACTGGATCTGGCACGACCCGCTGGCGCTGGTGCGCATCTGGGACGGCGGCATGAGCTTCCACGGTGGCCTGCTGGGCGTGGTGGCGGCGATCTGGTGGTGGTCCCGCCGCCATGGCCTGCATATCTTCGATACGGGGGATTTCATCGCCCCGCTGGTTCCGATCGGCCTGGGCCTGGGCCGGCTGGGTAATTTCATCAACGGCGAGTTGTGGGGCAAGCCCAGCGACGTATCCTGGGCGATGGTGTTCCCCAATGCGCCCGATGCCTTGCCGCGCCATCCCTCGCAGCTTTATGAATTCGCGCTCGAAGGCGTGGTGATGTTCGCCGTGCTGTGGATCTACTCGATGAAGCCGCGGCCGCGCTATGCGGTATCGGGGATGTTCGCCGTGCTTTACGGGTGTTTCCGCATCTTCGTGGAGTTCTTCCGGCTGCCCGATGCCCAGTTGGGTTACCTGGCCTTCGGCTGGCTGACCATGGGCCAGATCCTGTCGATCCCGTTGCTGCTGTTCGGTGTGATCCTGCTGGCATTGTCCCGCCGCGCGCCCACCTTGCCCCTCGCCGCGCCAGCGGCGTAGGCTGGGCGGCATGCACACCTATCTCGACCTCCTGCGCCACGTCCTGGATCACGGCGCGGAAAAGCAGGACCGCACCGGTACCGGCACGCGCAGCGTGTTCGGCTGGCAGATGCGCTTTGACCTGGCCCGCGGGTTCCCGCTGGTTACCACCAAGAAATTGCACCTGAAGTCGATCGTCCACGAACTGATCTGGTTCCTGAAGGGCGATACCAACATCGGCTACCTCAAGGAACACGGCGTCCGCATCTGGGACGAATGGGCCGATGCCAATGGCGATCTGGGGCCCGTGTACGGACGGCAATGGCGGGCGTGGCCCACTGCCGACGGCAAGGTGGTGGACCAGATCGGCTGGGTGATCGACGAGATCCGGCGCAACCCCGATTCCCGCCGGTTGATCGTGTCGGCGTGGAACGTGGGGGAGCTGCCGAAGATGGCGCTGATGCCCTGTCATACGATGTTCCAGTTCTACGTGGCCAACGGCCGGCTGTCATGCCAGCTCTACCAGCGTTCGGGCGATATTTTCCTCGGCGTACCGTTCAATATCGCCAGTTATGCGCTACTTACGCACATGATCGCCCAGGAAACGGGGCTCGCCCCAGGCGACTTCATCCATACCCTGGGCGACGCCCACCTCTACGCCAACCATGTCGAGCAGGCACGCGAGCAGCTTTCGCGCGAGCCGCGGCCATTGCCGAGTCTCGTGCTGAACCCCGACGTGAAATCCGTCTTCGATTTTACTTACGATGACATCGGCATCGCCGGCTACGATCCTCACCCGGCCATCAAGGCACCCGTGGCCGTGTGATCGAACGATTGTTGGATTGGCGCGCTACGTGGCAAGCACTACCATAAGCGGGTTGTGAGACGTCAACCGGTTTACAAGGACACCCATGGCCGTATCGATCATCGCCGCGCTGGACGAGAATTTCGCCATCGGCAAGCATGGACAGATGCCCTGGCACCTGCCGGCGGACCTCGCCCACTTCAAGCACCTCACCCTGGGCAAGTACGTGGTGATGGGGCGCAAGACGGCCGTGGCGATCGGCAAGGCCTTGCCCGACCGCCACAACCTGGTACTGACGCGCCGCCATGACGCGCCGTTCCCGGGGCAGGTGACGGTTCGTTCGATCCCCGAGGCGCGGGCCACGGCCGGCGGCACCGGCATCACCGTGATCGGTGGCGGCGAGGTCTACCGGGAAGCCCTCCCGTTTGCACAGCGCCTGTACCTGACCTGGGTCTATACCGCCATCGAGGGCTGCGACGCCTTCTTCCCCGGCATCGATTTCAAGGAGTGGACGGAGATCTCGCGCGTGCACCATGCCGCCGACGCCACGCATCCCTATTCCTTCGACATGGTCGAATATATCCGCGCATGATCCACGTGGCAGCCGGCGCGCTGATCGACGCCGACGGCCGTGTCCTGCTGGCCCAGCGGCCGCCGGGCAAGCACCTGGCCCTGATGTGGGAATTTCCCGGCGGCAAGCTCGAGCCGGGCGAGGATGCCCGCCAGGGCCTGGCACGGGAACTTGCCGAGGAACTGGGCATCGTCATCGGCGGGGCCACGGCGCTCATGCAGTTCCCGTGGGACTACGAAGACAAATCGCTTTTGCTGGACGTCTTCATCGTGACCACCTGGGACGGCGAGCCCCGTTCGCTCGAAGGCCAGGCCCTGCGTTGGGTGCTGCCCGCCGAAGCGGACCCGGCCGACCTCGCACCGGCCGACCGGCCGGTACTGGCTGAGCTCGCGCGCACGGTCCTGGTCCGCCCCTGACGATTACAATGGTTGCCATGACCGACCACGATGCCGCCGCGCTGCTCGGCGCGGATGGCCCTTTTGCCCGCGAGATCCCGGGTTTCCTGCCCCGCGCCGCACAACAGGCGATGGCTGCCGCCGTGCAGGATGCCATCGCCCAGGCCGACACCCTGATCGCCGAGGCGGGCACGGGCACGGGCAAGACCTTTGCCTACCTGGTGCCGGCACTGCTCTGCGGGCAGCGCGTGATCGTTTCCACCGGGACCAAGGCACTGCAGGACCAGTTGTTCTTCCGCGATCTCCCGCGCGTTCGCAGCGTCCTGGGCGCGCGCCTGAAGAGCGCCCTGCTGAAGGGCCGTGCCAACTACCTATGCCTGCACCGGCTGGACCAGACCGTACGCGAGGGCAGCCTGGCCAGCCGGGAGGAATCCACGCAACTGGCGGCCATCCGCGCATGGTCGGCGCGCACGCGCGCCGGTGATCGCATGGAACTGGCCGAGGTGCCCGAGGAATCGCCGCTCTGGCCCCGTGTTACCTCCACGCCCGAGAACTGCCTGGGCAGCGAGTGTTCCTTCTTCGACAGTTGCCATGTGGTGCGTGCGCGACGCGAGGCCCAGGAGGCCGACGTGGTGGTGGTGAACCACCACTTGCTGTTCGCCGATCTTTCGTTGCGACAGGAGGGTTTCGGCGAGATCCTTCCCGGTGCGCAGGCATTCATCCTGGATGAAGCGCACCAGGTACCGGAACTTGCCGGCCAGTTCTTCTCACAGAGCATCAGCGCGCGTCAGCTCACCGATCTTGCCGGCGACGTGCTCGCCGAATGCAATGGCGTGACCGGTGCCATGGGCCTGTTGCTGGAACCTGTCGAAGCGCTGCAGGGCGTGATCAGGCGCTTGCGCCTGGCGATGGATGCGCTGCCCACGCGTGGCGCCTTCGCCACGCTCGACCGTGATGAAACCATCGGTTCCGCACTGGCGGAACTGCGCGAGGTGCTGGCGTCGCTGGAAGACCTGCTGGGCGGGCAGGCCGAACGCTCCCGGGGCCTGGCCAATGCGTTCGAGCGCACCCAGGCCATGCTGATGAAGCTCGACCGCATCGTCGAAGGCAAAGGCGACGCCGACGTCCGCTGGTACGAACTCTATCCGCGCGGGTTTGCCTTCCACGCCACGCCGCTGGACCTTGCCCCGCCGCTGCGGGCCATGCGCCAGGCCACGCAGGCAGCGTGGATCTTCACCTCGGCCACGTTGTCGGTGGCCGGGGATTTCCAGCACTTCGCCCGGCAGCTGGGCATCGACGACCCGCATGCGATCAGCTTGGAAAGCCCGTTCGATTACCGAACGCAAGCGCTTTGCTACTTGCCGGCCAACGTGCCTGATCCCGCCGCGCGCGACCATACCGATCGTGTCGTCGACGCGGTGCTGCCGGTACTGGAAGCCTCCAACGGCCGGGCCTTCCTGTTGTTCACCTCGCACCGCGCGCTGCGCCGAGCGGCGGAATTGCTCACCGGCCGCGTGCCGTGGCCACTGTTCGTGCAGGGCACCGCGCCGCGCCATCGCCTGCTGGAAGACTTCCGCCACAGCGGGCATGGCGTCCTGCTGGGCGCGGCGAGCTTCTGGGAGGGCGTGGACGTGTCCGGTGATGCCCTGAGCGTGGTGGTGATTGACAAACTTCCCTTCGCCAACCCCGACGACCCCGTGCTGCAGGCGCGGCTGGATGCACTGGAACAAACCGGCATCAGCGCCTTCATGGGCTGGCAGGTGCCCACCGCCGCCATCGCGCTGAAGCAGGGTGCCGGCCGCCTGATCCGCGACGTGCACGACCGCGGCGTGCTGATGTTGTGCGACCCGCGCCTGGTGACCAAAGGCTATGGCCGCCTGTTCCTGGCCAGCCTGCCACCCATGCCGCGCACGCGCGAATTGGTAGACGTGCAAACCTTCTTCGCTGCATCCGGCGAAACGGCTGCGAATTCGCCCGCCGCCGCCCGAAGTTAGCCATGCCGCGGCCGCGCCCGGCCCCAGGGGGGTGGTGTGATGGTGGCCCGACAGGTGGAAGGAGTACGCAATGTCAGGCTGGATGCATTCGATAACCGCCAAGGTGCTTGGCGTGGGCGCGCTT
>Ga0193743_1002792_pt1 | contig 12027 bp, 10 predicted proteins | sample L2c2metaG_FD_143038 | JGI IMG/M metagenome (GOLD analysis project Ga0193743, IMG submission 143038) | Soil microbial communities from a riparian zone of the East river system, Colorado, United States - L2c2 | ecosystem: Environmental > Terrestrial > Soil > Riparian zone | place: USA: East River... | reverse complement strand
GGCCTGAGCGCCGAAGAACCGCTTGCGGTCGAGGTCCATCCCGAAGTCGCCGAGCGCGACCACCCGACCGCCGGGGCGCAGCAGGTCGAAGGCGAAGTTGACCAGCGTGCTGCTCGGGTCGGCGGCCGCCACGATCACGGCGTCGACACCGAAGCCGCCGGTCAGGCCGCGTACCCGGGCCAGCCCGTCTAAAGAAGTGTCGGTGAGTGTCGCGACCGCGCCGAGCCGGGTGGCCAGCGCGAGCCGTTCGGTGTTGGTGTCCAGCGCGACCACGTAGACGCCGGCCGACGCCGCGAGTTGGGCGATCAACAGGCCGAGCATGCCGCTTCCGAAGACCGCGACGGTCTCACCGAACCGGCACTCGGTGCGGCGCAGCGCCTCGATCGAGACCGCGCCGAGCGTGACGTGCGCGGCGGCGGCCAGGTCGACGCCCTCCGGCACCGGCACGGTCAGGTTGCGCGGCACGGCCACCAACGAACAGTGGTAGGCGCACTGGCTGCCGCTGCACGCCACGAGGTCGCCGGGGCGCAGGTCGAGCACGTCCTCGCCGACCGCGACCACCGTGCCGGCCAGGCTGTAGCCGAGCGAAGCCGCGTCGTCGGGCGGTGCCTGCGGCATCCGGGTCTGGCCGCGCACGGCTCCTGAGCGGACGGTGCGCCACTCGTACGCGGCGTTCGGGTACTCGTGCGCCGCCGCGACGCTGGTCCGGGTGGCCCGCACGATCGACCGTTCGGTGCCCGGGCTGATCACCGAGTAGCGCGGCCGGACCAGCACGTCGCCGGGGCCGGGCGTCGGGTCCGGTACCTCGCGCAGGATGATCTCGCCACCCTGCGCCAACACGCGGCGGGCCATCAGCGGGCCGCCTGGGCGAGACCGCGGGCGTGCGGGCGGATCGCCGGGTTGACGATTGCGTCGGTCCAGCCGGTGCGCAGCCACTCGACGGTGGCGCCGTAGACCGCGCGGCGCAGGTCGCCTCCGGACTGCGGCGAGTTGGCGCCCTCGTGCGGTGTCAGGATCACGTTGTCGCGGCCGCGCAACGGGTTGTCGGCCGGCAACGGCTCCTGCTCGAAGACGTCGAGCCCGGCTGCACCCAGCCGGCCGGCGTCGAGCGCCTCGACCAGGGCCGCCTGGCTGACCACCCCGCCCCGGCTCGTGTTGACCAGCGCGGCGTGCGGCTGCATCAGGGCCAGCGTGCCGGTGTCGAAGAGGTGGTGGGTGTCCGCCGTGAGCGGCACGTGGACGCTGACGAAGTCGGACGCGGCCAGCAACTCCTCGAGCCCGACCTGGCGTACGCCCGGGTCGGTCGACGTGGCCACCGGGTCGTAGCCCAGCACGGTGGCGCCGAACGCGGCCGCGACGTGGGCGACGTGGCTGCCGATCCGGCCGAGGCCGACCACACCGACGGTGCTGCCGGCCAGCCGGCGCTGCCGCGCCGGGCCGTGCCGCCACAGGCCCTGCTGGCCCTGCCGGTCGCGGTAGACCACCTGACGGGAGACGGCGAGCAGCAGCGCGAGGGCGTGCTCGGCGACGTCTTCGGTGCAGTACGCGGGCGCGTTGGCCACCGCGATCCCCAGCTCGGTCGCCGCGGCCACGTCGATCTGCTCGTAGCCGACACCCCAGCGGATCGCGAGGCCCAGCCGGGGCAGCCGCTCCAGCACGTCGCGGGTCAGGTGCGGGGTCCACTCGACCCAGATCACGTCGGCGTCGCGGGCCGCCTCGACCACGGCGTCGCCGTGCGCCGCGCGGACCACGGTCAGCTCGGCGCCGACCTCGGCCAACGCCGCCGTCTCCTCGTCGTACGGCGCGAGATCGCCGACGTACTCGAGCTGCACGACCGAACTCATCGCGGGCTACCTCCGGGTTTCTATGTGCGGCGCCAACACGTCGGCGACGAGCCGCGCCTGGGGCAGGTCGTTGTAGAGGTGGAACGACAGCCGGATCAGGGCGCCGGGGCCGGTGGGCGGCACCGACGTCACGATGTTGGCCGCGCGCAACGCTTCCGCGGCCGCCGCGCGGTCGGCGACCGGCACCGCGAGCACCGACGAACCGGTGGGCGGCAGGCCGAGCAGCTTGGCGGTCTCGTCGGCCAGGCCGACGCACCAATCGCGCCGCTCGGAGGCAGGCACTGATGTCAGGAACTCCAGCGCCGGCACCGCGCCGACCCAGGCGTGCCAGGCCAACGAGACGTCGTAGCGGGCCGCGGTCGGCGCGAGGTCGTCCAGCGAGGGGCCGTAGTAGTGGGCGTAGGCGTCGCCCGCCGACCGCCACGAGGCGACCGCTGCCGGCACCGAATCCCACCGGGAACGGGCCACCCGCATCAGCGCCACGCCGCGCGGGCAGAGCAGGTGCTTGTAGGCCGCGACCAGCACATAGTCGAGCCCCAACATGGCCGCGTCGACCGGCAGCACGCCGGCCGCGTGGGTGGCGTCGACCAGCACGGCCGCCCCGACCGCACGGGCGGCGGAAGCAACAGCCGCGAGGTCCTGCACCCGGCCGTCGTTGGAGCGCACCTGACTGGTGGCCACCAGCGTCGTACTAGGCCGGACTTCCTCGGCGAGCGCGTCGAACGGCACCTGGCGCACGGTGACGGCCCGCGACTGCGCCGCCACCAGCGCGGGCAGCAGCACCGACGCGAACTCACCGGACGGCACCAGGATCTCGTCGCCGGCGGACAGCGAGCCGAGCACGACGCCCGCGCCGACCGAGACGGCCGGCAGCAGCGCGATCTCGTCGACCGGGGCGCCGAGCAGCGGACCGGCGGCCACCCGGCACCGCTCGGCCGGCACGTCCCAGTCGTTGACCCAGTCGGCCGAGCCGTCCTGCCACGCCGCGAGCGCTCCTTCGAGCGCGGCCACGGTGCGGTTGGACGGCAGGCCGTAGCCGGCGGTGTTGAGGTAGGTGCGGGAAAGGGACGCGAACTCGCGCTGCGCGGCGGGATGCACGGTCAGGACCCTCCACCGAGGAACTCGCTGGACCGCTCCGGGTTGGGAACGGCCGCGATCAGCTCCTTCGTGTAGGAGTGGGTCGGCGCGCGCAGCAGCTTGGTCGTCGGCCCCTCCTCCCGGATCGCGCCGTTCTGGAGGATGATCGCCTCGTCGGCGACCGCCCGCAGCACGCCCAGGTCGTGGGTCACGAAGACCACCGTCAGCTCGCGGTCGGCCTGCAGGCCCACCAGCAGCTCCAGGATCGACGCCTGCACCGACACGTCGAGCGCCGACGTCACCTCGTCGCAGAGCAGCACCTCGGGCTCGGCGAGCAACGCCCGGCCGATCGCGACCCGCTGCCGCTGGCCGCCCGACAGGTTGCGCGGGAACCGGTCGAGCAGGTCGGGCGAGAGCCGCACCTGCTTCATCATCGCCGCGACGGCGTCGCGCCGGTCGCGCTTGGCGATGTCGGACCGGAACAGCTTGAGCGGCCGTTCGAGCGACTGGTAGACAGTGTGGCGCGGGTTGAGCGTGGCATCCGGGTTCTGGAACACGATCTGGATCGCCTGGCGCAGCGCGACCGGGCGCTCGCCGGCCAGCGGGGCCAGTTCGGCGCCGCGGTAGCTGACGGTGCCGGACGACGGGCGCACTAGGCCGGCGATCGAGCGCAGCAGCGTCGACTTCCCGCTGCCGCTCTCCCCCGCGATGCCCAGCGCACGACCGGCCGGCACCCGCACCGAGACGTCGTCGACGGCCACGAACGGCTCACCGGTGCCGGGCCGGGCGAACACGACGCCGACGTTGTCGACGGTCAGGATGGCCTCAACCTCGGCCGCCGGCGCCGCACGCGCGGTCACGACGGCCGGCGCCGGCTCCGCGGCCACCTCGAACGGCGGTAGGTCGTCCAGCCGGATGCAGCGCGCCGACCGCTCGTCGGCCAGGGTGACCAGCGGGATGTCGGTGGCGCAGGCGTCGGTGCGGAACCCGCACCGCTGGGCGAAACCGCACGTGTGCACCGGCACCGACGGCAGCGGAATGCCGGGGATACCGTGCAGCGGCCGGTCGGACGCGATCGTGGGCACCGCACCGATCAGCGCCGAGGTGTACGGGTGCCGCGGCGCCGCGTACACCTGGGCGGCCACGCCCTGTTCGACGATCTGGCCGGCGTACATGATGGCGAGCTCGTCGCAGACGGTGGCCAGCAACGCGAGGTTGTGGCTGACGTAGAGCGCGGCGATGCCGGCGTCCCGGGCCAGGGCCACGATCAGCCGGTTGACATGTGCCTGGGTGACCACGTCGAGCCCGGTCGTCGGCTCGTCGAGGATCAGCACCTCCGGCTCGACCGACAGCGCCAGCGCCAGCGCGATCCGCTGCTGCTGGCCGCCGCTGAACTGGTGCGGGTATTTGTGCAGCGCGGACTCCGGCTCCGGGATCTCCACCCGGGCCAGCCACTCGGCGCTGCGCCGCACGGCGGCCGGTGTGTCGAGCCCGCGATGCCGGCGCAGCCCTTCGACGAAGTGCCGGCGGATGGTCAGCGCCGGGTTGAGCGAGGTCGCGGTGTCCTGCGGCAGGTAGGCCAGCCGCGCGCCCCACACCTTGCGCAGTTCCTTGATGGACACCCGGTCGAGGTCGCGGCCGTCGAACGCGACCTTGCCGGCCAGCGTCTCCTGGCCGGCGACCCGGTAGCCCAGCAGCGACAGGGCCAGGGTGCTCTTCCCGGAACCCGACTCGCCGGCCAGGCCGAGAATCTTGCCGGCGTGCAGCCGCACCGAGACGTCGGCGAGCACCTGGGTCAGGCCGGCGCGGGACCGGTAGCCGACCGAGAGGCCCTCCGCCGCCAGGTCGCCGTCGCGCTGCGCTGTCTGCGTCGTCACACCATCAGCCGTTCGTGGATGCGGTCGCCGAAGAACTGGGTGAGCGCGTCGGCGATGAGGTTGACCGCGATCGCGAGCACGCCGATCAGCAGCGCGGGCACGAGCACGCCGACCGGCGAGACCAGCAGCAGCGTCCGGTTCTGAGCCACCATCACGCCCCAGTTGGCGCTGGGCGGCTGGACGCCGAGACCGAGAAAGCTCAGCGAGGCGATGAACATGATGGCGTACGTGAACCGCAGCGCGATCTCGACCAGCAGGGTCGGTCCGATGTTCGGCGTGATCTCGCGGAACAGGATCCAGCGGAGCGACTCGCCCCGGGCCCGGGCGGCCAGCACGAACTCGCGCGGCGCGATGGCCTGTGTCGCCGACCGGATGACCCGGGTGATGTAGGGCGCGTAGACCACCGCGACCGCGGTGACCACCACCGCACCGCCGCCGCCGAACGCCGCGACCACGACCAGCACCGCGAGGTAGGACGGGATCGCCAGGGCGATGTTGATGATCCAGGTGACCACCGCGTCGACCTTGCCGCCGAGATAGCCGGCGAGCAGCCCGACGAGCGTGGCCACCACCATCGCGGCGGAGACCGCGACCAGTGGCAGCAGGATCACCGAGGCGCCGCCGTGCAGCACCCGGCTGAGGATGTCGCGGCCGTAGGAGTCGGTGCCGAGCCAGTGCTGCGCCGACGGGCCGAGGATCGGCTGGTCGCTGATCTCGTTGGGCGAGTCGGGCGCGATGAACGGCCCGATCACCACCAGCGCCAGGAGCAGCAGGAGCAGCCCCACGCCGAAGCCGCCCTGCGGGATCGCCAGGAAGCTGCGCCACCGCCGCTGGCGGGGCAGCGGCAGGTCGGCCGCGGTGACGTTGTCGAGCACGCCGGCGCTCATGCCGCCGCCTCCCTTCGGTCGGCGGGGCAAGAGCGCTGGCGGCTGCGTTGGCCGCGCTCGCTTCGCTCGCTCATCGGGCCGCGTCCCGCAGCTTCGGCGTCACGTAGACGACGATCGCGTCGGCGGCCAGGTTGGCGATGACGAACACGGCGCCGATCATCAGCGCCACCGCCTCGACCACCGGAGCGTCGCGGGACGCGGCCGACTGGGCCAGCAACTGGCCCATCCCCGGGAAGCCGAACAGGGTTTCCGCGACCACCACGCCTCCGATCAGACCGGCGAACTGCAGGCCCAGCGCGGTGACCACCGGCGGGGCCGCGTTGGGCAAGATGTGCCGCAGCGACAACGACGGCTCGGTGACGCCGCGCAGCACCGCCGCCCGCACATAGGTCTCCGACGCCACTTCGCGGGCGTTCGCCCGCATGAGCCGGATGATGTAGGGGATCGTGCCGAGCGCGATCGTGATGGCCGGCAGCACATACGCAGACGGGCTGTCGAACAGGCCGCCGTAGCTGACCGCCGTCGAGTCGACCGGCAGCCAGGCCAGCCAGACGCCGAACAGGATCGCCAGCATCAGGCCGAGCACGAACTCCGGGAACGCCGCGACGATCAGCGTCACGAAGGTCAGCGAGGCGTCCCGGCGGCCGCGCAGGCGTACCCCCGAATAAAGCCCGATCGGCACCGAGATGACGACGGTGAGCACCCAGGAGAGCAGCACGAGGACGATCGACGGGCCGAGCCGCGGCGAGATGACGTCCCAGACCGGGCCGTTCGACTGGTAGGAGACGCCGAGGTCGCCGCGCAGCACGCCGCCGAGCCACTCGAAGTAGCGCACCACCACCGGCTGGTCGAGGTGGTGCAGTTGCTGGAAGGCGGTCACCTGCGCGTCGGTCGCGTATTGGCCGAGGATGTCGCGGGCCGGGTCGCCGGCGATCGCGGTCAGCCCGAAGATCACGATGGTGATGGCGAACAGCGTCACCAGGAGCGTGATCAACTGGCGGGCGAGGTAGGGCAGGCGGCGGGGCGCCCTCCGGATTCGAGGGCGCCCGGCCTGCTGTGCGGTCTGTGTCATGGGCTAGCTGAGGTAGGCGCCGGCCAGGTACATGTGTGCGCCGTTGGAAGCGTCCAACCCCTGCACCCTGCGGTTCTTCCCGTACACCTGACCCTCCCAGCCGGGGATCACGTTGGCGGCACCGTCGTTGACGATGGTCAGCGCGTCGCTGAAGAGCTGCTTCTGCTTCGCCGGGTCGGCCGACGCGGTGGCCTGCGCCACGAGGTCGTCGAACTGCGGGTTGCTGAAGTGGGTGATGTTGAGGTCGCCGCCCTTGCCGTAGAGCCGGGGCAGGGCCTGCGAGACGTGCAGGCGGGCCACGCTGATGCCGATCGCCGGCTTCTTCTTGAAGATGTCGGTGAAGAACGTGGCGTGCGGCCAGGTGATCACGTTGGCGTTGATGCCGGCTGCCTCGGCGGTGCTCTTGAAGCTGACCGCGGTGTCCAGCTTGTCGCCCTCGTAGGCGTACACGTCGAAGCTGAAGTTGCCGCTGACGCCCGCCTCCTTGAGCAGCGCCTTGGCCTTGTCCGGGTCATAGGCCCGCGGCTGCATCCCGGACGGGAAGAACGGGTCCTCCGGCGGGATCGGGATGTCGGGCGAGATGATGTCGATGCCCGGCGCCACCACCGACATGATCTTCTTGCGGTCGGCGGCGTACTGCATCGCCTGGATGATCTTCTGGTTGTTGAACGGCGCGGTGTCACCGAACATGGTCAGCCCGACCCAGCCGCCGTTCTTCAGCATGTAGGGCTCGACGCTGCCCTTGAGCAGCAGCGTGTTGGCGCCGGTGATGTTGTCGACGACGTCCTGGCTGCCCGACGTGACGGCCTGCAGGCGGGTGGCGTCTTCGGCGATTACCACGATCTGGATCTGGTCGAGGTAGGGCTTGCCGTCCTGCCAGTAGCTGTCGAACCGGGCCAGCGAGGTGCGGGCGGCCGCGTCGAAGCCGGCCAGCGTGAACGGGCCGGTGCCGTTGCCCTTGCTGAAGTCGGTGGTGCCGTCCTTGACGATGCTGAAGCCGGCGTGCGAGACCATCACCGGGATGAATGCGTTCGGCTTCTTCAGCGTCAGCTTCACCGTGCTCTGGTCGGCCGCCGCGATGCCGGACGCGTCGAGGTAGGGCCCGATCTGGGCGAGGCCGACCGCCGCCAGGGCCGGGTCGAGGATCCGCTTGAACGAGTAGACGACGTCCTGCGCGGACAGCGGGCTGCCGTCGTGGAACGTGACGCCGGGCCGGAGCTTGAAGGTCCAGGTCGAAGAATCCGGGCTGGCCGACCATTCGGTGGCCAGGGCCGGGGTGAGCTGGTAGTTCTCGTCGGCGCGGACCAGCGTGTCGTAGCAGCTGGTGGCGATCAACAGCGGCATCGTGCCGCCGGCCTTGGCCGGGTCGGCGACCTGGGTGGCATTTCCGGCGGCCACTGCCCAACGCAGCGTGCCGCCCTTCTTCGGGCCACCGGCGGCACCGGCACCCGCGGGCGCCGGTGAACCGTCGTCGCCGCACGCCGCGAGCCCGAAGATTCCGAGGCCGAGCGCGGCGCCGGCGCCCGTCTTCAACATCGTGCGTCGATTGATCACATTCGTCATGAGGGGGTCTCCGATCGCGATCAGTTCATGCGTGGTGTCAGCCGGCGGTGGCGTGCCGGACGAAGTCCTCGTCGACAGTGATGCCGAGGCCGGGACCGTCCGGAATAGCCATCCGGCCGGTGGTGAGGGTGAACGGCTCCTGGGCGAGCCGGGTGCGCATCGGATTCTCGAACCGGTCCACCTCGAGCACGGGTGAGTCCGGTCCGTCCAGTTCGGAGGGTTCAGGTAGCAGGCTGATCGCCTGGAGGGTGGCGGCCAGCAGCACCGCGCCGCCCCAGGCGTGCGGGACGCACTGCCGGCCGCGCAAGGCGGCGAGGTCGGCGACGAAGAGCAGTTCGCCGATCCCGCCACAGATCGCCACGTCCGGCTGGACGATGTCGACCGGCGTGTGGGTCAGGTAGGAGTCGAAGGCACCGCGGGTCTCCAGGCCCTCGTAGGCGGCGATCGCGATGCCGAGGCCGCCGAGGTGCTCGTAGCCGGGGTAGGTCAGCCCGCCCCGGTGCCGGATCAGCGGCTCCTCGAGCCAGCGGAAGCCAAGGTCGGCGAGGCCATGGGCGACCTCGCGGGCACGCGGCACGGCGTAGGCGCCGTTGGCGTCGACCATCAGGTCCACGTCGGGGCCGACCTGGTCGCGCACCTTGGCGAGGATCGGCAACTCGCGGGTGGGCGCGAAGCGGCCGATCCGGATCTTGCAGGCGGTGAAGCCGTCCCGGATCGCGGCGGCGACCTCGTCGGACCAGCTCTGCTCGGGCTCGACGCCGTCGACGTAGCCGCCGCTGGAGGCGTAGCCGCGGACGCTGTCGCGACGGCGGCCGCCGTACAAGGTGGACACCGGCACGCCGAGGCGGCGGGCGCGCAGGTCGTCGAGGGCGATGGCGAGCGCGCTGAGGGCCAGCCCGTCGGGGGTCGCGATGCGCAGCGCGTCGAGGAGTGGGCGGGCGTCGGCGGCGTCGCGGCCGATCAGCAGTTCGCCGACCTCTTCGATGGCGGCGGCGACACCGACGCGGGCGTAGGTCTCGCCCCAGCCGTCGAGCCCGTCGCTGTCGCGGAGCCGGACCAGGATGCTGTTGCGCTCGCGGTAGGTGGCGCCGGACGGGCCGGCCGCCGCGGTGACGGGTTGGCTGAGCCGGAAAACCTCGACCCGCTGGATCGCCATTGCCCACGCTCCTCGTCGGTCAAAGCTGCCCGTCCCGCAGGCCTCCTTGATTGGCGAGTATGTTCAGCCGACCTTCGAGGTGTCAATACATTTTCGAATCCCAGGGGAGATCTGTTACTTCACCCGTCACATTCGCGAGTCGGATCGGCGACAGGAGCCGTGTTCGACATCCGCCGCGGATTTCGAGATTGTGCCGATGTCTCAAGATTCTCCTAGACTGTCAACCATGCCACGCAGTGAAACCCGCGCGGAGCGCATCTACATCAACCTCCGCGGCGACATCCTGACCGGGCGCCTGCTCCCCGGGCAGCGGCTGCCGTTCGCTGACCTGGGCGTCCGCTACGGCACCAGCGTCGGCGTCCTCCGCGAGGCGCTGTCCCGGCTCGTCGAGCAGGGCCTCGTGCTCTCCGAGCCGCAACTCGGGTTCCGGGTCACGCCGGTCTCGGAGGAAGACCTCCGCGACCTGACCAGCACCCGGATCGACATCGAGACGCTCTGCCTGCGGCACGCGATCAACCACGGCGACCTGGCCTGGGAGTCCCGCGTCGTCGCGGCCTACCACACCCTCGACCGCACGCCTGAGCTCGCGACCGTCCAGCCGCGCGCGGTCAACGAAGACTGGGCGACCGCGCACGCCGCGTTCCACGCGGCGGTGCTGGAGGGCTGCCCGAGCCGGCGGCTGCGCGACATCGCGGCATCGCTGCGCGACGCGGCCGAGCTCTACCGGCGCTGGTCGCGCCACCTGGGCAGCGAGGACACCCGTGACATCGCGGGCGAACACCGCGCCCTCCGCGACGCGGTGCTGGCGCGCGACGCGGAGCAGGCCGAGGCGGCGCTGTCGAAGCACATCTCCTACACCACCCAGGCGCTGCTCGACTCGGCACCCGACGAGCTGATGGCGGCCCCCGCGGACGCCTAGCCGGGCACCGCGATCGCCTCACGGAGCAACCGGCGGGCCAGCACCAGGCGGTCCTCGTCCTCGTCGAGGCCGGGCAGGTCGCCGACCCGGGTGACGCCGCCGTCCAGGAACGCGCGCAGGGCGATGGCGCAGCCGGCCGGGAAGGTCACCGCGCGGTCGAACACCCGCAGCGTGATCCGCTCGTCGCCGTCCGGCTCCAGCCGCCAGCGCAGCCGTTCCCGGGGAACGATCCGGTCGTCCGGTGCGAGCGCGCGGATCGCGGCGGCCTGGGCCAGCGGGCGCAGCGCGGCCGGGCGAGCCGCGGGCCAGGACCGGCGGCGCAGCCGCTCGGCGACCGCCGCCGGTGAAGCGGTGTCGAGCCAGTCGCGGAGTGCCTCGATCGTCTCAGTCAGCTCCGGCTCGATCTGGTCCGGGTCGCTGACGTCGAGCGCGTAGGGCAGCGTGGCGCGCAGCCGCGGGTCGTTGGCCGCCTCGCCGAGCAGGGCCTCGACCAGGGCATAGCGGGTCAGCGCGCGGATGCCGATGGTCAGGTGCAGGGAGGAGTCGTCCTGCGCGGCGGCGCTGTGCAGCCAGCCGCGCGGGAGGTAGAGCGCGTCGCCGGGTTCGAGCACCACGTCGAGCGCCGGTTCGCCGGCCGCGGTCGCGGTGACCTCGTCGGCGCGGCCATTCCAGGCCTGCCGCTCCAACGGGTCGTCCAGCACCGGCGGGTGGATCTTCCAGCGCTTGCGGCCGTCGACCTGGAGCACGAACACGTCGTGGGTGTCGTAGTGGGTCGCGAAGCCCTGGTTGCCCGGCGGCGTCAGGTAGGCGTTGATCTGCAGCGGCTGGCCGAGGGCGGCGCCGAGCTCGCCGGCGAACGCGATCAGCGGCGGCCAGGTCCGATGTAGACCCTGAAAGACCAGGGTGGCGCCGTCGGCGTACCACGCCAGGATCTTCTCGTCCAGGACCTGGTCGTCGATCTCGGCGCCGGCTCCCCCGCTGCCGGTGTAGCGGCCGGGCGGCACGATCGCGCCGTCCTTGGCGACCCGGATGAACGGGGTACGCAGGCCGCGCCGGCTGAGCAGTTCGTCGGCGTCGTCCGGGGACAGCAGGTCGCGGAAGCCGTCAGGGCCGTCGAGCTCGCCGGCCAGCGACAGCAACGGCGCCCGGCCCCAGTAGGCACCGGCGAACTTCGCCGGGTCGGCGCTGACACAGCGGGACAGCGCCGGGCGGTGTGCACCGCCCGGCGCTTCGGTTGTCATCCGTCGGTCCGCGTCAGGCACTGCCGTCGGCGCCGCCGTCGTTGCCCGACGGGTTGGCGCCGCCGTCAGCGGGGCCCTCTGCGCTGCCGTCGGCACCACCGTCGTGGCCCTGTGGGTTGGTGCCGCCGTCGGCGACCCCTTCCGCGGTCCCGTCCGCGGCCCCGTCGTGGCCGGTCGGGTTGGTGCCGCCGTCAGCCGGGCCCTCCGCGCTGCCGTCGGCACCGCCGTCATGGCGGCCGGGCATCGCCCCGCCGTCAGCCGGGCCTTCCGCGCTACCGGATCCGGTCGTGGCCATGTCGTCGTCGTCGAGTGTCATCGAGTAGCCCCCTCGCGCTTGCGGCGCCCCGGGTGAAGGGGCGCACCAGACGCCCCTGTACCCGGCCAGCGATCT
>Ga0193743_1002791_pt1 | contig 12027 bp, 7 predicted proteins | sample L2c2metaG_FD_143038 | JGI IMG/M metagenome (GOLD analysis project Ga0193743, IMG submission 143038) | Soil microbial communities from a riparian zone of the East river system, Colorado, United States - L2c2 | ecosystem: Environmental > Terrestrial > Soil > Riparian zone | place: USA: East River... | reverse complement strand
CTTGACGGCGCTGGCCTCGTAGCCGGAATGCACCATGCAGTTGGCGCACTTCTCGTAGTTGCCGGTGCCGTACTTGTCCCAGTCGGTGTCTTCCATCAGCTCCTTGTAGGTCTGGGCATAGCCCTCGCCCAGGAGGTAGCAGGGCCGCTGCCAGCCGAAATAGGTGCGCGTCGGGTTGCCCCAGGGCGTGCAGTGGTAGGTCTGGTTGCCGGCCAGGAAGTCGAGGAACATGGTCGACTGGCTGAACGACCAGCGCTTGCCGTTGTCGCCGCGCTTGAAGATGTCGCGGAACAGCTGCTTGGTGGTCTGGCGGCTCAGGAAATGCTGCTGGTCCGGCGCCCGCTCATAGGCATAGCCCGGCGAGACGGTGATGGCGTCGACGCCCATCTCCTTGACGTCGTCGAAGAAGGCCGCGACGCGCTCCGGCACGGCGTTGTTGAACAGCGTGCAGTTGATGTTGACGCGGAAGCCGCGGGCCTTGGCGGCCTTGATCGCGCTGACCGCGCGGTCGTAGACGCCGTCCTGGCACACCGACCGGTCATGGTCCTCCTGGTCGCCGTCGAGATGCACCGACCAGATCAGGAACGGGCTCGGCTTGTACTGATCGAGCTTCTTCTCCATCAGCAGCGCGTTGGTGCACAGGTAGACGTACTTCTTGCGGTCGATGATGCCCTGCACCACCTCCGCCATCTCCTTGTGCAGCAGCGGTTCGCCGCCGGCGATCGAGACCACGGGCACGCCTGAATCGTCCACCGCCTGCAGGCAGTCGGCGACCGACAGGCGCTGGTTCAGGATCTCGTCGGGATAGTCGATCTTGCCGCAGCCGGCGCAGGCGAGGTTGCACCGGAACAGCGGTTCCAGCATCAGGACCATCGGATAGCGCTTGGTTCCCAAGACGTGCTTCTTGAGAAGATAAGCGCCGATACGGATCTGCTGTTGAAGCGGAATACCCATGGGACCTTCACAGACTTTCAGCCGAAACCCAGGCCGTGCAGCCCTGCCTACTCGGCAGGGACCGGCACGGTCAACTGGGAGGGGAGGCGGAAGCGGATGTTTTCGGCGACGCCCCGCAGGGTCGAGACCTCGACCTCGCCGAAGCGTTGCAGTGTTTCGACGAGTTCCTGCACCAGGCTGTCCGGTGCGGAGGCGCCGGCGGTGACGCCGACGGTGTTCTTGCCGACCAGCCATTCCGGGTCGAGGCCCGAGGCGTCATCGATCAGGTAGCTCGGCACGCCGAGCTCGTCGCCGATCTCGCGCAGCCGGTTCGAATTCGAGCTGTTGCGTGCGCCGATCACCAAGAGGACATCGACGATCTGCGCCAGTTCCCGCACCGCGCCCTGGCGGTTCTGGGTGGCGTAGCAGATGTCCTTGGTGTCAGGCCCGACGATCGCCGGGAACTTGACCTTCAGCGCATCGATCACCGCCTTGGTGTCGTCGACGCTCAGCGTGGTCTGGGTGATGTAGGACACCTTGTCCGGGTCCGGCACCCGCAGGGTGGCCACGTCCTCGACCGACGAGATCAGGGTCACGCCGCCGGGGATCTGGCCCGTGGTGCCCTCGACCTCGGCGTGGCCGGCATGGCCGATCAGGATGACGGTGCGGTCCTGTGCCGCATAACGCCGGCCCTCGATATGGACCTTCGAGACCAGCGGGCAGGTGGCGTCGATCACCTGCAGCCCACGCTGCTCGGCATCCGCCTCGACCGCCTGGGCGACACCATGCGCGCTGAAGATCGTGATGCTGCCGGCCGGAACCTCGTCGAGCTCGTCGACGAACCGGGCCCCCTTGGCGCGCAGGCTCTCGACCACGTGCCGGTTGTGCACGATCTCATGGCGAACATACACAGGCTGGCCGTAGATCTCCAACGCCCGCTCGACAATTTCTATGGCTCGCTCAACGCCGGCGCAAAAGCCTCGGGGTTGGGCCAAGATGATCCGCATACGACACCTTTGGGTCTGGCTTGGAAGCAGGGGGACGCCAGAGTGAATCGCTCTCATTTGAAACATACAACGCGTCAACTTCGTGTGTCACTACGCGTGACCATGAGGGAACCGCAACGGAGATGCCCTCTCGCCAATCGTCAAATTGCCCGCCACCCGCAGATGTGCTTACTCTCTAGGCCGCCGGAGCGCGATATCGGGACGATGCCTCCGCCGAGGAGATTTGGGAGCGACGTTTGATGGGACGACCCAGGACGGATAGTCGAACACCGCTCCTCGATCAGCTTCAGGGACCTGCCAGCCTCCGCAACCTCAATGACGACGACGCGCTCAAGCAGATCGCGGACGAGCTGCGCACCGAGCTGTTGGATGCCGTCTCGGTCACCGGCGGTCATCTCGGCGCCGGCCTCGGCGTGGTCGAGCTGACCGTCGCCCTGCATGCCGTGTTCGACACGCCGAACGACCGGCTGGTCTGGGATGTGGGGCACCAGGCCTATCCGCACAAGATCCTGACCGACCGGCGAGACCGTATTCGCACATTGCGTCAGGGCGGCGGACTGTCCGGCTTCACCCGGCGGTCGGAGAGCGAATACGACCCGTTCGGCGCGGCGCACAGCTCGACCTCGATCTCCGCCGCGCTCGGCATGGCGGTGGCCCGCGACGCGAAGGGCGAGCAGCGCAACGTCATCGCCGTGATCGGCGACGGGTCGATGAGCGCCGGGATGGCCTATGAGGCGATGAACAATGCCGGGGCGATGGCGTCGCGGCTGATCGTCGTGCTCAACGACAACGACATGTCGATCGCGCCGCCGGTCGGGGCCATGAGCGCGTATTTGTCGCGGCTGATCTCGTCGCGGCCCTACCGCTCGCTGCGGCACCTGGTGCGCGATGTCACCGCCATGATGCCGTCGCCGGTGGCCCGGGCGGCGAAGAAGGCCGAGGAGTATGCCCGCGGCTTCGTCACCGGCGGCACGCTGTTCGAAGAGATGGGCTTTTCCTATGTCGGCCCGATCGACGGGCACAATCTCGACCACCTGCTGCCGGTGCTGCGCAATGTGCGCGACTGGCGCGACCCGGGCCCGATCCTGGTCCATGTGGTGACCGAAAAGGGCCACGGCTACGCGCCCGCGGCCCAGACCGCGGACAAGCTGCACGCCGTCGCCAAGTTCGACGTGGTCACCGGCGCCCAGGTCAAGGCGACGCCGGCGGCGCCCAGCTACACCGCGGTGTTCGGCCGCGCCCTGGTGGCCGAGGCCGAGGCGGACCCGCTGGTGGTCGGCATCACCGCCGCGATGCCCTCGGGCACCGGCATCGACGCCTTCGCCAAGCGCTTCCCCGACCGCACCTTCGATGTCGGCATCGCCGAGCAGCATGCGGTCACCTTCGCCGCCGGCCTGGCGGCGGAGGGGATGAAGCCGTTCTGTGCGATCTATTCGACCTTCCTGCAGCGCGCCTACGACCAGGTGATCCACGACGTCGCCATCCAGTCGCTGCCGGTGCGCTTCGCCATCGACCGGGCCGGGCTGGTCGGCGCCGACGGCGCCACCCATGCCGGCAGCTTCGACATCGGCTATCTCGCCATGGTGCCGGGCATCGTGATCATGGCGCCGGCCGACGAGGCCGAGCTGATGCACATGGTCGCCACCGCGGCGGCGATCGACGACCGGCCCTCGGCGGTGCGCTATCCCCGCGGCGAGGGCACCGGCGTGGCGCTGCCGGCGCGCGGCGAGCCGCTGGAGATCGGCCGCGGCCGGATCATCCGCGAGGGCGGCGGCCCGATCGCCATCCTCAGCCTCGGCACCCGGCTGCAGGAGAGCCTGAAGGCGGCGGACGAGCTGGACGCGCTCGGCCTGCGCACCACGGTGGCCGACGCCCGCTTCGCCAAGCCGCTGGACGCCGCGCTGGTCGACCGGCTGGCCCGCGAGCACGAGGTGCTGATCGTGATCGAGGAGGGCGCGATCGGCGGCTTCGGGTCACATGTGCTGCACCATCTCGCGGTCAGCGGGGCGCTCGATGCCGGGTTGAAGATCCGGCCGATGGTGCTGCCCGACCGCTTCATCGACCACGACACGCCGGCCGCCCAGTACGAAGCCGCGGCGTTGAACGCCGCTCACATCGTGGCGACGGCGCTCACGGCGCTCGGAACTTCTCGGCACGAGGCCGGGTTGAAACCATCATTGGTTGGCTAAACCGCTTCGTGAACTTCGGTGGCGACCGTCCACAACCGTCCCAGATCGGAAGAAGACCATGCGCTCGCCTGTCCTTCCCCGCCTTGCCGTGGCCATCGCGCTGCTGCTGCTCCCGCTTCCGCTCGCCGCCGCGCCGGCGGCGTCCCAGCAGGCCGCGGCGGCCACCTCGCCGCGCCAGGTCATCGACACTCTCGACCAGGCCTTGCTCGACGTCATGAAGAATGCCGGTTCGCTCGGGTTCCAGGGCCGGTATCAGAAGCTGGCACCGGTGCTGGACCAGGTCTTCAACCTGCCGCTGATGGCCCGCATCTCGGTCGGTCCGGACTGGGCGTCCCTGAAGCCGGACCAGCAGCAGAAGGTCGTCGACGTGTTCCGCCGGTTCAGCATCACGACCTATGCCGCCCGCTTCGCCGGCTATAACGGTGAGAAATTCGAAAGCGCCGATGCCACGGCCGTCACCGGCGGCGACCAGGTGGTCGCGACCAAGCTGGTCATGGCCAACGGCGGCTCGGTGGCGCTGAACTACCGCCTGCGGGCCAACGGGCCGGGCTGGCAGATCATCGATGTGTATCTGAACGGCACCATCAGCCAGCTCGCCAACTACCGCTCCGATTTCGGGGCGACGCTGCGCAGCGGCGGCGGCGATGCGCTGGTCAAGATGATCGAAGGCAAGATCGTCGAACTGACGCCGAAGAAGTGATCCCCGGCCCGTCCCGGCGGAGGCGATGCCTCCGCCGGGACGGCTTGGTCAGGGAATGGTCGGCAGCTGGGACGACGGCAAGGTGCCGCCACCGGCGCCGGCGGCCGGGTCGTTGTAGAGATCGCCGTCGGCCGGGGCCTTGTTGCCGTCGAGCTCGGCCTGGCGGTACTGCCGGAACACGCTGCGCAGCGTCGCATAGTAGTCGACCGAGTTGCGCTCCAGCTCGTCGCTGGCATCGACCGTGCGCGACCGGATGTCGATGCCCTTGGCCACGAACATGCCGATGCTCGCCTCGGTCGGGATGTCGACGATGTAACCCCAGGGGCTGCTGACCGAATCGACCGCGAAGCCGACCGTGTCGCGCGGGTTGGAGGGGCCGAGCAGCGGCAGCACCAGATAAGGCCCGTCGCCGACGCCCCAGCTGTACAGCGTCGCGCCGAAATCGCCGGCCGGCTGGCGGGTCACGCCGCGCGGGGTGGCGACGTCGAACAGGCCGCCGAGGCCGAAGGTGGAATTCGCCAGGAAGCGCAGCAGCGTCTTGCCGGCCGCGCCGGGATCGCCCTGCAGCACCTTGTTCAGGAACACCACCGGTTCGCCGAAGTTCCGCATCGCGTTGTGCAGGCCGTCACGAGCGAATTCGGGCACCACGTCGCGATAGGCGATCGCCACCGGGCGGATGGCGTTCTTGTCGATCACCTGGTTGATGCCGAAGATGGTGCGGTTCATCGGCTCGAGCGGATCGTTGATCCGGTCGAACTCGGCCCGCTGGACCGGGTCTGTCGGCGGCGTGGCGCAACCGCTCAACGCCGTCGCGGCGAGGAGGGCGGCGACGCCGAGGGCGAAGGGGCGAGAGGATCCACGTGAGCGCGTCGGCATGTCCGGTTCGATCCCGTAAGCACAATCAAAAAGTCGATGATCTATACGTAACGGACCGCCATTGGGATCGACGGTTTCGCACGTGCTCTGCCGCAATCTGGCGCGAGGCCGGGATCGCAACGGAAAGATTAACACATTGTGAATAGTATCCCGCCAATTGTCGGGCAACAACCTTAGAGCGAAACGCCTCGCTCCGGGTCGTGCCGAGGCTAGGCGCGTCGCGCCGTTCCCGTCAGCGGCCATGATCGGCACGGCGTGTGAAGATGGGCTTCATGATTCGCGCCTCTCCGGGGTCGTTGCCACCGGGCCCAGCAGCGCCGGCATGAACACCAGCACGGCCAGCAGCGTATAGCCCAGCTCGATCGACAACAGCTCTCCCATCCCGGCAGTTCCAGGATGGGGTGAAAGCCACAGGCTGCCGAAGGCCGAGGCCGTGGTCAGGGCGCTGAACACGACGGCGCGGGTGGTGCTGGACTGCAGCGGATTGCCGCGCCCGGCGCGCCAGTTCATCACGAAGTAGATGTCGAAGGCGACGCCGATGCCCAGCAGCAGCGGCAGGGCGATGATGTTGGCGAAGTTGATCGGCAGGCCGATGACGACGGTGGTGGCCAGGGTCAGCAGCCCGGCCAGCAGCAGCGGCACCAGCGCCAGCAGCACGTCGCGCAGCCGGCGCAGCGTGACCGCCAGCAGCAGGGCGATCATCGCGGTCGCCAGGATGCCGGCGGTGATGAAGGCGCCGACGATGGTGCGGCTGGACTGCTGGATCGTCACCGCCGTCCCGGTGGCATGCGGCGCGACCGCGAGGACCGCGTCGACGAACCGCTCCATCACGGCATTGTCCGCGGCGTTGCCTTTGGGGAAGACCGACAGCCGGGCCTGGCCGTCGGGGGCGACCCAGCTCTCCTTCAGGTCCTTCGGCAGGTCGGCCAGCGCGACCGGCTGCACCGACAGGATCAGCCGCAGCCGGTCCAGCGTCAGCGGCAGGTGGACCAGCAGCGCCTCGCCGACCCGCGCCAGGGTCACGGCGTCCGCCTTGGACAGGCGGTCCAGCCCGTCGGCCAGGCGTCGCTCCGGGCTGTCCGGCTCCGGGGCGATCTGCCGCAGCGTCGCCGCGGTCTTGGCGGCCGCTGCGCGCAGCGCGTCGTCGGATGGCGGGGTCGTGGCGGCGGGCGTGTCCAGGGTCGGGCCGATCAACAGGGCGAGATCCGACAGGATCGCCAGCTTCTCCGGCTGGTCGGCGGGAACGAAGCTGTTCAGCGACAGCACATTCGCCACCTCCGGCAGCTTCTCCAGCTGGGGCGTCAGCGCCGCCGCCGCCTCGACCGACGGGGTCAGGACATCGATGGTGTTCGGCGTGGTCAGCGGATCATGCATCAGCTCCAGCATCGTCGATGCCGATTCGGTGCGCGGATCCACCAGGTTGAGCGGGTTGAAGTCGAAGCTCAGCCGCGGCAGCAGCGCCAGCGATCCCAGCGCCACCACCACGCCGCCGGCCATCACCAGGCGCCGATGCGCCAGCAGGAAGCGGTCCACCGGCGCCAGCGTCGCCCAGCCGACCTCGCGGCGCTCGGCCCGCACCGGCAGCAGCGCCAGCAGGGCCGGCAGCAGGGTCAGGTTCAGCGCGACCGCGATCAGCATGCCGAAGCCGGCGATCAGCCCGAGCTCGGAGACGCCGCGATAGGCGGTCGGCAGGAAGGCGAAGAAGCCGCTGGCCGCAGCCAGCGAGGCCAGCACCAGGGCGCCGCCGATCCGGCGGATGGCGGCGCTGGTGGCGGCACGGGCGTCCGGGGCGTGGCTGCGCTCGGCCCGGAAGGCGACGCAGAGCTGGACGCCGAAATCGACCGCGATGCCGACGAACAGCACGGCGAAGGCGACCGAGATCAGGTTCAGCGCGCCGACGGTCAGGGCGGCGAAGGCCGCGGTCATCAGCAGGCCGACGAACAGCGTCACCATGATCGCGGCGGTCATGGCCACCGAGCGCAGGGCCAGCAGCAGCAGCCCCAACACCAGCACCACCGCCAGGGTGGTCGACACGCCGATGCCCTCGCTGACCGAGGCGAACTGGTCGTCGTTGATCGCGATGTTGCCGGTCTGCCGCACGGTGACGCCGTAATCCGGGGTCAGGTGCAGCTTCTCCGCCGTGGCGCGGACGAAGTCGGTGGCCTTCTTGCCGGGCTGCAGCGCGCCGTAATCCTGCACCGGCTGGGCCAGGACGAAGCGCCGTAGCGCCCGCGGCGACGGCGGCCCCGAGGACAGCAGCGACTGCCAGGACAGCGGCTGGACCACATGGGCCGAGGCCAGGTTGGCGTCGATCGTCGCCGCCATCCGGGCGAAGGCCTCCTGCGACTGCGACCGCTGGGCCTGGCCGTTCTGGATGCCCTGCAGCACGAGGTCGATGACGCCCAGCAGCCCGCGCAGCGTCGGGTCGGCGGCCAGGCCGCCGAGCAGCGGCTGGGCGGCGATGACGTCGTCCGCGGTCTGCTGGACCTCCTTGGTCGACAGGAACAGGATGCCGTTCTGGTCGAAGAACGGCCCGCCATCCGGCCGCCGGGCGGTGGTGAACAGCGACGGCTCGGCGATCAGGGCGGCGGTCAGCTTGGACGCCGCCGAATCAGCCAGCTCCGGCGTCTGGCCGTCGATGACGATGGCCAGCAGGCCGCGATTCTGCGGGAAGGCCGCGTCCAGGGCGGCGTTGTCCTGCTGCCAGGGCAGGTTGGGGTCGATCAGCGTGCCGGTGTCGGTGTTGATCGACAGATGCCGCATCACCACCAGCACGGCGCAGACCGACAGGACCAGCGCCGCGCCGATCACCCACAGCGCGTGGCGCTGGCAGAAGGCGCCGAGGCGGACCAGGGCTCGGGTCGGGGACAGGTCGGAGGCAGGCACGCGGTCCGCTTTGCGATGGTGGGAAGGGCAGGCGGGCGCTGTTGTATCCTGCTTCGCCGATGCGAGAAAGCTGCCCGGTGAGTCGGGCCGTTTTATGGCGCGGGCGTGGGTGCCGGAGCAAGAAGGCGGGCGACGCCCAGCCAGGCCAGCGCCGCGGTGGCGATGCCGGCCATCAGCAGCCAGGGATCGGCGCCGGTGACGCGCAGCGCCCAGGGGATCAGCGCGGTGGTGCCGGCCAGGCCGACGAAGGCCATCAGGAAGGCGTAGCCGGCCTGGGCCATGTAGTGCAGCTCCGGCCGGATCTGGGTGCGGATCACGGTCTGGGCCACCAGATAGGCGCCGCCGAAGGTCATGGCGTGGCCGATCTGGCTGACCACGATCAGGGCGAAGGGCGGGTCGAAGGCCAGCAGCAGCCAGCGGCCCATCGCCACCAGGCAGCAGATGGCCAGCAGCGTGGCCGGCGGGATCCGCTCCAGCCGCCGGGCGGCGTAGCGGTAGACCACGATCTCGGCGGCGACGGCGGCGCCCCAGATCAGGCCGGTGCTGCCCTGGGCCACGCCGTGGTCGATCCACCAGATGGTGCCGAAGGAGTAGTAGAAGGCGTGCGAGGCCTGCAGCAGCAGCGATGGCATCAGCATCGGCGCCGCCACGGCCAGGGCCGAGGCCGCGGCGCGCGGGTCGATGCGCTGGGCCGGCGGCTGCCAGGACGGGCCTAGCACCGACAGGCCGAGGCAGGCCAGCAGGCCGGCGGCGACGAAGGGCAGCAGGGCGATGCCGTTCGGCAGCAGCAGCAAAGCGCCCATGCCGAGATTGCCCAGCATGAAGGCGAAGGACCCCCAGGACCGCATCCGGCCATAGCCGTGGCCGCTGCGCAGCGCCACGGTGTTGGCGAAGCTCTCGATCAGCGGGATCGACCCGTAGATCAGCCCGACGACGACGATCGACAGCAGGCCGATGGTGGCGGGGTCGACGATCAGCGCCGCGCCCAGCAGCACCAGCGCCGCGGTGAAGGCGGCGCCGGCGGCCAGGGTGCCGGCGGGCAGCAGCAGCGTCGCCACCGTGCCGAAGGCGAGGATGCACAGCGCGCGCAGGGCGAAGCTGGAGGCCATGGTCCAGCCGACCGCATCGGCCGCCAGCCCGCTGGCCGCCAGCCACACCGGCAGGTACGGCGTCAGGATGCCGCTGACCCCGTAATGGGCCGACAGGGCGGCCACGGCGCGCAGCCGGCCGTGGTCCGGCCGCGTCTCCGCCCCGCCCACCGTGCCGTCGCTCACGCCCGTCCCGTCACAGCCGGACCACGGTGCCGGTGCGGCGCGAGCGTTCGGCGGCGAAGGCCATGAAGTGGCTGTCGAGCGACTCCTCCAGCGAGGCCAGGGCGACATGGACCTGGCTGCGGCCGCGGCGCTGGACCTGCCGGCCCAGGAATTCCGCCATCAGCCGGTCGTCGCCGCCGGCATGACGGCCCACCATGGTCATGCCCAGCCGGATGGTGGTGACATCGTCGGTGCGGAAGTCGGTCACCACGATCTCGTTCTTCTCCAGGTTCCCGGCGATCTCGCCATGGGTGCCCATCAGGTGCAACGTCCGGGTGTTGTCGGCGGTGAAGGCGCTGACGTTCAGCGTGGCGCTGACGCCGTTGGCGAAGCGCATCGCCACCACCTGGTTGTCGACCACATCGTTGTCGCAGCGATAGACGCAGCGGCCATAGGGGCCGTCCTGCAGCGCCGCCAGGATGCCGTCGGACGAGGTGTCGAGGCTCAGCACGGTGTGCGGCCAGCCATCGGCCGGCTTGAACTTCTCGAGGTAGATGCGCTGGGCGGAGTAGGGGCAGCTGCGCTCGACCTTGCAGCCCTGGTCGCAGCGCTCGGTCGACCCGTCGGGGGCGTTCTCGCGCCGGAAATGGGCCAGCGACCCGATGGAGGACAGCTCGGTGCAGGGCGCGCCGACCAGCCAGCGGACGATGTCCAGGTCGTGGCAGGTCTTGGCCAGGATCAGCGGGCTCGATTCCGCCTCGCGCCGCCAGTTGCCGCGCACGAAGCTGTGGGCGAAGTGCCAGTAGCCGATGTGCTCGGTCTGGCGCAGCGTCACCAGCCGGCCGATGGTGCCGCGCTCCAGGATCTCCTTGATCCGCGAGAAGAACGCGGTGTAGCGCAGCACATGGGCGACGGTGATGTCGGCGCCGGTCTCCCGCGCCGCCTCGGCCAGGATCCGCGTCTCCTCCTCGGTCGGCGAGATCGGCTTCTCCAGCAGGATGCCCAGGCCGCGGCGGATCGCGGCCAGCGCCGGCTCCAGGTGCAGCGTGTCCGGGGTGGTGATCAGCACCGCGTCCAGCCCGGTCTCGCGCTCCAGCAGCTCGCGCCAGTCGGCGTAGAGGTGCTCGGGCTCCAGGCCGTGGCGGGCGGCGGCGTCCCGCAGCCGGTCGGCCCGGGGGTCGGCGATGGCGACGATCCGCGCCATGTCGGGCCGGCGGCGGATGTAGTCGCCATAGGCCTCGATGCCGCGGTTGCCGGCGCCGATGACGGCGACGCGGATCTGCTGGGATTTCGGGGGCTGGGACATCGGTCTTGGCTTTCAGGCTCGGACGATGGGGTCAAACACGCTTTAGCCCATCACCGCGCCGGCGACGAGGCCGCGTGTGAAACAGCCGTCGCACGCGCCGGCCGGATCGCGATGGCGGCCGGCCTCCACCTTTCGGTGTAAGCCTTTTGAGGTAGGTCACCTTACAGAAAATTCAGATCACGGAACCCTCTTTAGGCTTATTTTCAACAAAAAAGTTGCTCGGAATCGGGCCAAAATTTCCAGAACGCTTTCCGTTTTGATCTCATTGGCGCCCTGGCTCTGCGGCGCAAAAAGACCGGAGGGATGCATGACGAACAGGATCGTCGTCGAGAACCAGAAGACCGGGAATCCGCCGGCCGAATGGGACATCGTCGAAATCGGCGATGCCAACATCGTCGGTTTCGCGACCGCCATCAGCGCCGATCCCGGCGCGACGGTCAGCTTCAAGGTCGACACGGATTCGGCCGACTATCGCATCGACATCTACCGCCTCGGCTATTACGGCGGGGACGGCGCGCGGAAGGTCTACACGATCCAGGTCCAGATCCCGTCGGCCCAGGTCCAGCCCGACCCGATCGTCGACCTCACCACCGGATTGATCGATTGCGGCAACTGGGGCGTGTCCGCGTCCTGGGTGGTGCCGGTGGATGCGGTGACCGGCCTCTACATCGCCAAGCTGGTGCGCCAGGACACCACCGCGGGCGTCAACCACATGCCCTTCATCGTCCGCGACAACGGGGTCGCGGGCGACATCCTGTTCATGACTGCGGACACGACCTGGCAGGCCTACAATCCCTGGGGCGGGTACAATCTCTACGGCGGGACCCTGCCGCCGGGCCGCGCCTACAAGGTCAGCTACAATAGGCCCTACAACACC
>Ga0193743_1002790_pt1 | contig 12033 bp, 12 predicted proteins | sample L2c2metaG_FD_143038 | JGI IMG/M metagenome (GOLD analysis project Ga0193743, IMG submission 143038) | Soil microbial communities from a riparian zone of the East river system, Colorado, United States - L2c2 | ecosystem: Environmental > Terrestrial > Soil > Riparian zone | place: USA: East River... | reverse complement strand
AAAGGTTTCCACGATCTCAGCGGGCACATAGTATTGGCCATACTTGGGTGATTTGGGATGCAAACCTTCCAAAAGCAACTCCTCCAAGCGGTGCATGTTTTACTGAACAAGATCAAAGCGCATGGGAAGCACCTTATGGGGATTCTAGGCGGCGAGACAGAAAAAAAGTCAAGAGGCTTCGCAGCACGCCTCTCGTGCACTCCATGATTTTCTCTAGGAGATAGTAGGGCAGCAGCATATACTGCCAGGAATATGTGGAGAGACACATCTTAGAATGCAAGCAAATGGATTGCACCCAGTTGGCTGATATCATTGTCTTTAGAAGCATTATCTGGTCCTTACTGGAGACCGGCTTCAAAAAGCCCCAAGCACAAGTTAATGCCTAAAATGTTCCGTTCCACATGACAGATAGGAATGAAGATAGCCTGCTGGCAGGACGGCAAAACCAGTCTTACCGGTATGCACTGTCTGTGGCCTTAGGTGTAAGTGCATGCAAAATTGCAATCGTGGATTTAGAAATGTTGCAAATGCAGATTGTTGCGCTCGGATTTTGACTGGAACTTCGGTATTGAACGCTGTGCTAGCAGATCAATGAAAAAGTCAGAGAGAACATTATATCGTAGGTACCATGAGGAAGCAATCCCTCGTACAAAATTATCGTGGACAGTGTCAAACAACGGCGAGGCCAGCTTCAACTAGATAAAGTCCTGAGAAGAAATATCGGAGATGTGTCGAAATGAATTTGATGTCCACATGAGAGAATAAAGGTTGGAAGGGAGATTTCATCTACACGTTCGGTTTAAATAAACTGACACTTTTCAACGAGAAAATCCCACAACACATGAACTGCGCAGTTTCTTATCTTGCATCATGTTATTCTACCTACAATTGTCGAGATTGAAAATGAGCACGTCTTCAGCACCTATCTTCACGAGGTCGTCCATAACATTTGCGCAGTTCTTTTTCTCGATCATGCTACTAACGGCCACCCAATTCTCCGCCTCCAGCGGACTCACAGTTGGTGCTTTTCTCCCTGGAGCTATCTGGGTAGCTAGTCGTAGCTTATCCCGGGAGATGTTGAACTGACAAACAACATATTTGTTCGCAGCGATAACACCAGCGATACGCTTCGTGATGAGATCGACTAGTGGCGTCAGGTGTGGACGCTTGGGAGTCGTGGATCGGATTAACACAGCTTCTGTTTGGAGAACGGTGGCGATTGAACGAAGACCAGCCGCGCGCATAGTATCTCCAGATTCTATTAAAGCGTTGAAAGAAAAGTTGACCTTGATGTGGTTGATTTTACTCACCAACAAGATCAACTGTATTAGGTGTGCATCAAAAGATGACGAACACAAAAAATCAAAGATAGTGAACGCACCAATTCCATCTGCCAAACCTAGCGCACAAGCAGCTTCGACACTGCCGCCAACGTACTCGATCTGTGTTTTTTTATCCCCAGATAATCCAAGTTCATTGTCCAATTTTCCGAAGAACTCCCCAGCTATGACCTCAAAACTCGTGACAACCCGTTTGCCTGCCAGATCTTCTACTGTCTTGATTGAGCCGGCCTCAGGAGCTTGGACTTGCAGAGAACATTTTCCAAATCCAAGTCGGAGCTCCTCAGTGACAAGATTCTCCATTTGGGCTTCTAGGATAACATCGTGTCCAGTAATGCCGAGATCGACGTTACCTTTGCCAACAAAGGAAGGGATGTCGGACGCAGGAAGGAAAACACTTGTCAAGCGTGAGCACGGTTGTTGAAATTTCTTGTAAAATAACGGATACACACAGAGCTAGATGGTGATTCAAGGAAAGACAAACGTCTAGCCTGTTGTGTCTTCGGAACTGAATGTCAGCACCTTAGTAGGTACCGGCATATCACATCAAATCTCTCTGGAGGATATCAGATAGCGTACCAGCCAGTAGCGAGATACATTTTTCGTGTAGTCTTCCTGTTTCAAAGTCACTTTTATAAAAGAGAAATACTCCGCTTAAGATTTCACCTTTCTTTGGGATCGCGAAGAGCAATCTACCATCCAAGGATTCCGTGTCTGAAGATGAATCAGTGTGTCATATTCTGCACCATGAATTGCGACATACTCATGACAGACTCTTCTAGCGTTGTCTATGTAGTGTAATGGATTGGACTTTGAAAAAGATTGTGGGCTCTAAAATTTATCATGATGAGAATGTCCGGTGGCTGTGCAATTGTTGTCAGTGTCTTTGAAGTGCATTTGCAAACGTTGACCGACAAACATTAGTGCCCAGTCAGTTCATTCAGCTGAGATACTAGGCCTCGAGAGATTATTACACCAACTCGGATCAGCATTGATATCGCCGCTCCTTGCTGTAACTTAGTCTGACGTACTTACGCGTCCCGACTTCTAGGACGTTATGATACCCTCCATCTACTTTAAGCCTCTCTGGATACTCGATTTCTCGATGCCTCTTGTAGCCGCTCTACCTCCAGGGGACTTCATTCCTTTTATTGCTATATCAGGCGTCACCTTTCCAGAACTGTGATATAGAAATACTTTTTGTCTTCAATGTAAAAAGAATCTGGCGACTCATCTTAACGGCTTTTTACCTGCACGTTGCCTGGGGCACTAAAAGAAACTCATTTGGGTATATAATCTGCCTTCAAAGCCACAGTATTTCCTTGCTCAATCCCACAACGTAAAATGTCTGGTTCTCAGTCACCTTGGAGGAATTCAGTGCACAAGCCCCTCACCACTGGACGAAATACTAGCGAAACATCATCAAACGCTAGAGGGAGAAGGCCTATGTCTATGTTCCCCCCCACGACTTCCCCCGCCTCCCTCGTCCCTTCTGGGCCTTTGCCGCCTGACCGTGAGTTGATGGAGGGTCTTAGTGGAACTCCACTACTACAAATATCTGTTCCGAATCCTGACAATAACCAAGAGGATGTCTACGTCAAAGACTGTACCTACATCGGATCCTATAACTGGATGAAGGGCGATACGCCTACCATCCTTGTTCCGGGTCAGATTGGATTTCTCCCTCTTGTCTTTACTCAGTTACTGTATTGATCTGTTTATACACAGGTTCGCCGCCTCAGTGGTTGAATCGGACAACGCCGTTCACCATACCGCCTGCTTGGGGCATATTTTTTGTTGATCAGAATGCGTACAGGATACCTCAAGCAACCCTTCTTCCTCTGATCACTGCTGTCAATAAAAGAGCAGAAGGGAAAGAGGACAAATTCGACTGGGCGTCTGTTGATTTTGTCAGTGATCGAAACGGGTTACGAAAGTTGATGAGATGGATTGGAGGTAACGACGTCCGTGAGTTTCGCATCGATTTGCAGTTGGCTGGCCAAAAGACGGTGCTTTGTCAACGCTGGGATCAACGCGTCCGGGAGGCTTATAACGGTCGTACATTCGGCTTCACCTTTGAAAAGGCATCGACTGGGACCGCACCTGGTTGTAGAGATAGCACTGGTCACCACAGGATCATTACTTATGTGGGCCTGAGCTGTTTTCTTTCCCTCGTTTGAAATTGACTATCAACTCTAGGATCTCAATGGACTGAAGATGGTGGTCCGATTTCAAGTAGATGCTTGCATTCCCCCACCTGGCAAATATCCACGAAGAAGCGTATCGAATATCGACGATATCACGAGTTCATTGAGTTCTTTTAGCTTCATGCAAGCTTCCCGCGGCCCCGATTCGCCTTCGAACACACAACTTACAGTACGTGAGGGAGGATCTGAAATTCCGTCAACTGCAGTTGTCCAACTGGCGACACGCTCCGTGACCTCGATGAGACTACGCGGCTGTGACTGGAAGGAAGCTTATCCACAGCTTTTTTTCTCACAAACAGCCCACCATATTCTAGCCATTCACCAGCGAGGACGCTTCACAGAAATTCAAAAGCGAAAACTATCCTCCGACGAGCTCAAAGCTGTCGGAAAGGAGATTCAAGGCGATCTCAAGAAGCTGCGAAAATTCCTTGACGTAATCAAGGAAATTGTCATCGCACATGGAAAGAAGGGAAGGCTGAGCTTGGTTTGTGTTGGGGGAGAATTGAAGGTTTATAAACGAACCAGTGATGAAAGCTGCTTGCCCGAGTCCGCAATTGCTCTTTTCGATGCGTCGGAATAATAGCGCACTTTTTTTCTATGCTTTTTCACAATCGTGCAGTTTTATCTCTCTCTCAGCTGCAGCGTATTCGGTATACAATACTTTTTGATAACTTCATGTGACATCGAGTGACTTCAAGAACCAACGTACATAAGTATCTGACTTGTAAGTGCTTCACTACTCTCCCCCTGCGTTCAGTGCATCAGATTCATTGGTATCATGAATTTGCACTACGCTCTCGACTAAAGTCCTTTTGGAAAAGCTTGGTTTTGTCGTAAAATCATACTACTCATGCATGCGCTATACACCTCCCTACCTGGGCTAGCCTCCTGAAATACCACCCACACCTATAACAAGAGTGGACTTCACATTGACGAGGCACGAACTGTCGGAAAAAGCGGCAGAAATTAGAAACTTTTAAGTACTGTTAAGTTAAATTCTTTTGCCCTTGCGCCACTACACAACTTTCTTCTCATGTAATGTCAGGGTTCCTCGCGCATTGATACTGCTTTGGGGTTCTATTCTTCCTAATTATATAAGTGAAAATGCACTCGAATGTGCTATGTAACCGATGGCCTGACTTTTGAGAAGGGAGCGTGGATGAAAGTGACCTACATTGGAAGGTGCATACATATGCTCGGCGCACGGTATATTTGACCTACCGGATGGCTCGAGCTTCCTTAGTTTTATTTTTAAACAAATGATTGAGTCGACCTTCTCGGGTGACGGTCCCAAGAGGTCAAGGATGGTCCCAAGAAGTCAAGCAAGCCCGTGAGGATCACACCTTGGAAAATTGCGATCAATTCATCACTCTTGATTGCCTCCTTGCTTTGTACCTATACACCCCGTTCGACGCACAAGAATATTTTGGAATTGGCAATCCGAGTATTAACATTGCAGTGACGAACATTATCATTATCTTTTATTAAAAATACACAGGCGGCGGGTTCGACAATTGGCTAGATGCTGTTGACCGAACCTTTTGTGGTGGTGATGATCCCGCACAAGTCAGTGGTCATTGAGCCCCATCTTTGAGCCCACCTCGCAATTGTGATATTTATTCAAGATTGTATATATCCGGATCCATTGCTCAGTGGCTTCAAAGGTAGGTGTTTTCTCGAAACTAAAAGCAATTGATTATGAATGCCGCACAATGCGCCCGAGTCCTGTGGCATTGTTGTCTCCATTTCCAACGGTCAGGTCGCAGCCGGTGCAGACCTGCCTTTCTTCATCTCAAATAATAAAATGCTCCGCTTTAGGCTACCTGTCCGCCCGTAACGGCCGTAGGAGCAACCCAGGTCAGCCCAGGATCTACCGTGAATGACACTGAGGGAGCAGCATGTGAGCAGATCGTTTTCTCCAGCGGCTTCTCGAACATCTTCCCATCGGCTTGTTCTCGTTTGATCATCTGACTCGACATTGACAAGATCAATCACTCAGGTTGCTTGAATCCCAGAAAGTTGCTGTTCAAGAATATGCGAAGAAGCAACTGAATCCCTCCCCCCCCTTTGCGGCTGGTCAATTGAACGACTCTGGAATTGTAAGAATTGGTTGACCTACTGCATGTCGTTAGGCCCGCACTCCCAGATATTTCAGCAAACGGGCACGGTTCCCGACTCAATTTTTGTCAAGTTCCGGTATGATTGTGAAAGGCCAGCTACGTTATCGGTTAGCTTTTCAAAGATTTCAAGCAAAACCACTAAGTATTGGTGGCTAATTCAGGCATCGATGGCAGTTTTTCTCTTGTTTTTGGTACGTCTGCTTCAGCTGTCGTCGCGTCTGTGATCACCCTGACCAATGACGCTCTAGGCAAAAGATCAGTTGGTTATCTAAATCCGATCGTGTGTTTCTCGTATCACAGGTGTATTATGAAGCTAAATTTACAACACTTTTTTCGCATCTTCATTCAATGATATAAACACGGGCGGTAATCAAGGCTGCGGTAATTTATGCAGTTCAATACTGGTGAATTTAACGCGTAAGTATCAAATTTCTCACAACTGAGTTTCTCCCTCTAAGAATAAAGGTTGGGACTCTGTTACTGATGAGAATATTGACTGGTAGTGTTGTCCACACCCGCATTTTACTGATAGGCCTTGGCGCCTTGATTTTGAAGATGTATTGGAAAATTTCTTGGTGTTAGCTTGAAACCGCAATTGGGTTCTAATTGCTTGATTATAGGTTCCCGTCGAAATGTGCTATAAGTATTTTGTATTCCGAGTCAAAGTAAAATGTGTTTCTAATACTATTTTTAATATTACTGGACCGAAAGGTTGCGTTGTATTTGTGGTTATTTATGCTAAATACATCCGTCAGCCACATTAGCATTATTTAATCATTTCTCGTTCTTGGTCGTCGCCGTTATTTGCGATGCCTGTCCCATTATCTACTGATCTTTGCACTAAAGATGTGAGTACCAAGCTCCTTGCGCAGCAACTTGAGCTGAACTTTTTCCATAGGATGACGAAGAACGCGCTATTCAGCGCATAGACTCAGGCGAAACAAACGAGTCGCCGTTTGGATCAAAGCTGGCTACACCCGTTGATGAGGATGCGTTCTCTCATCAAGGCATCCATGAGCGCCTCGAAATCGCTGAAAAGATGGGCGGTTATTTTGGAACCGACGACATTCAGCTTGGTGCGGTGCAGTCGGTGTTAGAGGTGGATATCACGACTCTCGACGAGCTCATAGTAGAAAAATGCACGGTAGCTCTCAGTCAATCAGAAAGCGTAAGTTCTCAGGATTTTGGTCGAATTTTGGATCACACCGTTCTTTTCTTTAGGAAACTTTCCTGTTATCCCATTCTGACTCGATGATGGCTGTCACTTCTCCTGATTTTTCCTCATCCGAGTCGATTCGCATACCTAGGATAGGGGTAAGTCATATGCCAATCGCCGTCTCATCTGCTAAAGCCTCTTCAGAGCATCTACAATCTGCCCAATGAGCACATATTGATTGAAAGCTCTTCTAATGTTGTCAAGTCAGAAGTAGAGGTCTGCGTTTTACGGCATTTTCGGATCGTTCACTTACTGATGATCTTTGTAGGTTAGTGAGGACATCCTTGAGAAAGATGATGACTCAGCAACCTTCCCGACTATGTCTCGCCTGCATGGAATTCAGAGCTCCGTCGCAGAGCTTCGACTACTCGTCAAAGGGTTAACGGTCTCTAAACTGTGTCTGGTCATCCGAATACTCTGTTTCCTTCCCTGGTGTATATCTGTTGGAGGTGCCCTCATCCTTTTCCCAGATCATCTGGAGTATGTTGCCTTTCAAACTGGATATCTTGCTTCACCGACTGGGATACGCCGCTTCTCTCATTGGGCTGAATATGGCATGCAACATGTCGTCATCTTTGGTGCTTTTCTGGGGTTATTTGTATCTATATTTCCCACCACTGGCTTCTTGCTCATTGGTGGGCTTCTCGCCCAGTTTTACCATGTCTGGAATTACTTCTCTTTGGATCGCACCATACCTTTGGGAACAGATGATCTTCAGACTGTTTATCTCCTAGCAACGACTCACTGGCTGAACGAGACTTCTCTGGACATCAAAAAGGTCGATGATCATTATTACTCGCTCGGAGAATTCGAGGTAGAAGGCCTCAGGCATGTGGACAAAGCCTAACTATTCCTTATTTGTTAACCTTTTCCGCCGATATATTATTCCTGCATTCTCTTGTTCAATCCTCTAACTTTGTTTAGAGCTAGCCCAAGTCAATTGTCGTGAAACCATCGGAAACCATTTCGTTTTTGGAGATCTGCAGGAATGCGCGATGATGGCAGTCCCTTTAGCTTTGTGATGGTTCTTTTCTGGCTTTTTTCGATGCGTCTCATAGTAAATAGCATATATTATGCTTACAAGTCCCGTAGACACTTATCTCTTTGATACACTCATTTGGCTCTGGTCATGACAATAATTGGGTGAGATCCAGTTTGCATGTGCCTGTCACTGGTTACAGACTACTTCTCTTCCCATGACATCCTCTACTAAATCACCTGTTCGACTTGCGCAAACTCATAGTCCTGGTGAAGGTGATAAGTAAAGAATCTACTCTACTGGTATACCTCAGGCTACGCACCCATACAACAATGCTCTAGTCTGAATTTGTCTAGGACATGGGACCCACTCTATTAGTTCCCTTTGACTGCTAGATCTAAAAAGGATGGCCCAACCACTGGCATCTGACAAGTTTGGGTTTGCTTGCTGTCTGCCGAATTAAATCGTTGATTGATTTAACCTGAAAGCTCCCGAATATCAGGACTTATCCAATGTAAATTGGATGGCCCCATTGCAGAGCAGAAATAAATTATGGGCGTTTACTTATGGGCGGCCAAAAAAATAATTTTAATCCAAGTCCTGCTAGCATTCATATTCACATAAATAAACACACACGGAAGGGTAGCGAATGGCAGGTTCTTTTGTAAACAAATAGTTGATTTGGGAAGAACAGAGAGAGTTGGGGGTTGTTAACAAATTCAGTGCATCGACCGAACACCCCACTTGTCAGGGCGTCCCTAGTCTAAATTTGTAGTGCTAGGCTTAGCATTCTTACACAGCTACCAGTTCCTTTCCACGGAATCAATATCAGTCATGCCAGTAGGAATTTCAGAGGCCATAAGAACACAAAATGTCAAAATTACAATGCAACAATCCTTTGTGTTTGTGGTAAGTTCGGGAAAATATCTGGGTAGTGTTGGAAATATGCTAAGTTTCATTTGGTACTAAAGAAAAAGTATACAAAGGATAGCACAGACGGTGCACGCGCGACACTTGCGCCGGAATAAATGGAAAAAAAAAACAATGTGCTAATAGTCAACTACATGTCATCCATCAAAGCATGATGTGCAATTCGGGATAGGAACCCAAAACACATCCTTCGAATCTCTGATGTATACGAACCGGGTCCTTCGTCGGTAAGTACAAGTGAACGGTTCGGACAAGAAGAAATAGGTCCTTTTGGCAAGGGCCAAGCGCCAATAGTTATCTACATGGAAATGCGTTAGCGGATGATTGTATAAGCACAGTAAGTCAACTAGGACGCCGGAAGAAAGGTCAGAAGGAAGGCAACGGAAGCATCCACATGGGGTTTTGCGCTCTCGGAATCGTGAGTAGGTTGTACTCGAACATCCGTAATTGGATTCATCAGGGGAGTTGTTGAAAACGGCGACGAATGGAACGGGGACGACTGAAAAACTTACCAACTATTTCTCCGGGCAGTTCAGCAATGGCCACAATCAATCAGGGATATAAAATGAGGACCCTAGTGGTAGTCGAGCGATAGGTTCCTGAGTAGAACCCAAAGACGGGCTCGAAAAACATCCTCTGACCTAGATAAATACGTGAATCAGCGGGCTGTTTTACAATCAACTTTGCACAGCTCGAGGAACCGAGAAAGAAAGTGGGTTCGGAAGGCAACGGAAATTTTCACATGGGATTTATGCACTCTCGGATTATCGAGTCCTTTGGACTACTTTATATCCGTAGTGGTTTCATCTCGTTTCAATTACTAACAAGAAAGAAAAAAAAGGAAAAGAAAACCAGAAATGTAGAAATGGATAACTCACAGGCATCATCATCGATTGCGGCCTATTCCAGGCAAGAACAGTGTGAAGAAGTCAGAATGCGGACGCGAAGGTCGAATGAGGGTCCAATGTTCATGTAGATGCAGTCAATAAAGCATAACCTCCAGGACTGATCATGGTTCAAGTTCAGAAAAGAAGAAAAAATAAAATCTGCGTTATGCGTGACGTCGGTCACATCATTTAGTCTGAAAAATGTTTTCCTCAGCCTGGTCTCCCGTGGCCGTAGCCAGCCTAACGAGATGGGTTTTTCTTAGGAATTTAATACCTGCCGTCCTTCCGTTTATCTAAAGAATAAACTAGTACAGGAATTCCGAGTCTCAGCTTAATATTTTACAATTCAACATGTATCTTTAATGAAATTTCCACAACAGAAGAGTTTTAATGGGGGGGGAAAAGATGACTTCTTCAACGAGATAAGTGATCGAATGGATAATCGAAAGGCTGATATAGTCTCAAGCTGGGTTGGGAAGGGTGACTGGGGTGTTACTACGGAATGTGCTCGTAATGAGATGTTCGAAGGAAGACGCGAAACCCACACGGCTTGTCAAAGGGACGCCACCGTCAAGGTTCCAGAGCTAGCAGAATAACAATAATCCGTCAAAATTAGGCATATAATTAATAATTGAAGAAACTTACCTTGCCGATAAATGCAGGGATGGAAGAGTGGGTGTAGATTAGACCATTATTAATACCGTTGTGCTCGATAATTCCTGGCTGAACCCAAGGAGAGATCAAGATCGTTGGGACACTGAGGGATGTATGTAAAAATGACCGTCTTTCTGAATGACTTCAAAAGAAGACGTACCGGACTCCAAGGCGGTCAAATTTGAAGGTATAACTAGTGCCATCACTAGCAGTTTCGGTGTAGGTTATGCCGTCGGGGTTGGGGACGCCAATAGGAGGAGGGACATGGTCAGCAAACCCCTGTGGAGGATTAATGAATCGGATGAGTAATATTGTGATGTGAGGATGTGTATTACATACACCGTGTTCGTCGAAGGTGAGGATGAATAGGGTGTTATTCCATTGAGGAGAACTGCGAACAGCCTCATAGATTGATTTGGTCCATTTTTCACCCAGGTTGATTGGGCTGGGAGGATGCATGGAAGAGAAACTGCAGCACTAATTTGTCAAGAAAAAGTGTGCGTGAAATACTCATGGAAATTAAAGATGCGGTATCAATGTGTACCTCAGGGTTAATATAAGTGAATTGAGGAAGGGTTCCAGCGGCCGCATCGGTAAAGAACTTGGCAATGGGCTTGACATTGGTAGCGACCTTGCCCTGCGACTGGGTCCAGGAATAGAACTCGGCATCTGGATTGAAGCTAGAGTTAAAGTAGTTGATCCACGTGATGTTATTCTCTGAAAGCTGCTGGAAAATAGAACGTTGGGGCAGGCCGAAAGTACTGAATAAGGCATCGTTCTTCCCGTGTCCATGGGAAGCACCAGATGTTATGTATGCCCTATTAATTTATCAGAAAATCGAAATAATGTGAAATCAAAAACCACACGAGTGGAGGACAAGCATTGGACAGAAATCACCTGTTGGGGTCGGTGGGTCCAGGAACATCAGCAAACCACCTATCAAAGAGCACAAAGTTTTGGGCGAGAGTCTTATACACTGGAATGAGTGCCTCGGGGGCATAATTGATACTCTCGCCTGCACGGGTGAGATTGGTAGTTTTAAAAGCCATCTCTTGCTCTTGGAGGAAACCGAGCATCGTCTCCTCGGCCAAAATTTGCGCAGGGGTTAAATTCTCGTTGGGGTGGAAGGTGGAGAAGATTTGGAAGTTAACTCCGGTGACGGAATGCGATGGATCGTCGGGAGATACATTTCCAGCTATCGGTGCAGCGCAAACTTTGGGACCATTTGGAGCAGTTACGTTGGCCTAAAATAATGTTTGTCGGATATGGTGAACTAGTGTTGATCATACGACAGCCAGTTTACCATGGGAAAAGGACTTACGGGGTTGCAAACTGCTCGGCCCAAGTTACGGATGTTGTCAATGTCCGTGCTATAGGAGAGGTCTCCGAAGAGCCAATCAAATGAACTGTGAATCGAAAGCAAAGGTTTAAATGAGTAGATTCAATATAGGAGATATATATTTCAGCTTACCGATTCTCCTGGACAAGTACAACGACATTCTTGATGTTACTGAGTGTACTTTGAGCGGTAGAAACCGCAATAGCGCTGGCGAGGACGAGAGAAGTGGTTCGAAGGGGAACCATTTTCAACTGACTTGAGGGATGGGGTTGTTCTCAAAAGCATCGTTTATATATTACTGACATGGATAGAGCATAGATCTTCAACTTGACCCACGTTCGCTTCCCCGCATGCTCTGGTC
>Ga0193743_1002789_pt1 | contig 12035 bp, 11 predicted proteins | sample L2c2metaG_FD_143038 | JGI IMG/M metagenome (GOLD analysis project Ga0193743, IMG submission 143038) | Soil microbial communities from a riparian zone of the East river system, Colorado, United States - L2c2 | ecosystem: Environmental > Terrestrial > Soil > Riparian zone | place: USA: East River... | reverse complement strand
AACCGTATAGTCTGAGGACGTTGGGATGTCGTAGGTTTTGTTGAATTTCGATCTCGCGTCTGATTTGTTTTTCGACTTTGGATTGTACGATTTCGGATTTGTAAAGAGTCTTGAGGGCGAGAATGTATTTTGGCTCTGATTTGGTGCGGACCATGTATACACGTCCGAATTTTCCTTTGCCAAGAGGGCGGCCCATATCGAAGTCATGGAGACTCCAGTCCTTTGTTGGAGTTTGTCTAGAAAGGCTTGAGTTATGATCGATCTTTAATGAACAGCTGAAGCGACCTACCGCGAAAGGCTAGAATTGAGGGCTAGTTCCTCAGCTGCCTGTCCATATACTCGTTCTCCTCGTTTCTCGTTGTCTAGTTCTAATCCCCCATCATAATTACCAATATCGACAGAAGAATGTGTGGCATGCACAGGTTTTGACGTAGAAGACTGGCCGCCACCTGGTGTGGGGTTCCGCAGAGAAGATGAGTTTGCAGGTTTATTTGAAGGGTTCGTGAAAGGATTAGGGGCAGCAAATTTGGTTAGGAGCTTGGCAACATTAGTCCCACTTGGTTGCTTCATGAGAGGGGGTTTAGATGAGCTAGTTGCAGTTGGTTTCTTATTGGAAATTTCTAGTGAGGAAATCTGACGTGTTAAAGCGGTGACAGAGGTCATGATGGTTCAAGAGTCGTATCGTGTTGTGGTTGTGAGAGTGGTGTGAAGATGTTTGAATTTGTTCGACGGTCTGAGAGAGAGTTGTTCTACAGTAAGCAACCGTAGAATACTGCTGAGAGCGGGGACCGTTATTGATACTTACAGTTAGATGTATCAGAGATTATGGCGTTTTCTGATGAGTTGTTTTTGTGATCGCGGTAGGCCACTGATTTCTACAAATTGGCCATTAGGGAGCCTCAAGTTTTTTTTTCAAAGAATTACACACCGGTTCAAAATATACAAGTGTCGAGATGTGTCGCAGATATTACCAGCCTCAAGGCGATAGCAGAGAAAGAGATTGAACAAGGAGTAAAGGACAGCCGTAAGTTGAACCATGCAATCACCACGTGATCGTGTTTGTCGGGCACTCGATGGACACTGGATAAAATCTTCGTCGCCAGCCCGAAGGTCGAATTCCGACCACGCCAACGCTCTGGGGTCAACCAGTACCAGCACACTAACATTTCCAGCTTGAATTTTCTCGGAAATCAATCATCATTTACGGATACTAGTGAATCCTCAAGCTTCAAGTGAACGAAGATTGTAGTCCATATGAGATATATATTAGCGATACAAACAAAAAACACAAGAAAATGAGGCCAAGAGACCTGGAAAGGCTACAAGGAATGTAAGGCTAGTCGCTACATGGTGGTGGTAATTATGAATCTAATTTATGAGTAGTAATTGATTGAGAGAGAGTTTGGGGAGAAGTGATTGTAGTATGAGTGGTAATCCAATGATATCTCAATATTCCCTGCGTTTCTTTGGACTATCCTTCTTGTTCTTTTGGATAGGATCGAAGCGTTTGTCGACTTTCTTCGACTGAGTTGCTTCCGGCTTGCGCCAGGTTGGAGTAGTCCCGCCCCCTAGAGTCTCAAGGGGATCAACACCGATCTTCTCACCGGCTCTGCCAGCAGGTAAAGAATTTTTGGAACGGATGACCGACGAGGTGGGAGCAATGGGAAGGGGGACAGCTATATCAGCGCGGTAGTACCACGAAACGGCACCGGATGGCCCATCATACTGTGTGCCGTCAGTTCTCAAAGCCCTCTCCCTCGCCTCGACGTCCGCGTAGAGAATAGGTTTGGGAGGGAGGCGGTGCGGACCTCCTACGATCCTTGCATTCACAACTAAAGAGTCCATAGTAATCTTCCGCACTTCTTTACGGTAAGTCGCTCGTGGGTCGAGGGAGCGGGCTAATGCGACGTAATCGATGGGTGAGGGAGGGACATAAAATAAGTCATCGACAGTCTGGATGGTCTCGTCAATGACATATGATTCTTGCACAGGATCGAGCCAAGGGATGTAAAACGAGCCATGGATGGGGGTACGCGGTGCGCTTTCAGTGCGATCGGCTGTCATGTCGAATACGTTGAAGTGAAAATATAACAGGAATAGGGGAGTATGCAATTAGGACACTGAGAATGAGAAGAAGAAAATTAGAATGTAGAATGAATGTCGAGTATTTGAATCTCCAGGAGTCAAATTGTGAAATGGTAACTGGATAGGTACAAAACCATGGGGTATTTATACGTTTTCGACGAGTCTGCTGGTTGTGAGCGAGAGGCCGCCTAACATTCCAAACTTGGGAATCTGAAAATAGTAGGAGCCTCCCCGGGCGGACGTGTCGATGAGGGGGCCACAATATATTGCCACTCCTCTAGATCGCCCAGATATTTGAGTCTAAAAAGTCGAAGGAATAGAAAGTACATTGTCTCGATCGTAAGCCAAGCATTGAAAAAAAAAGAGCCATAGTACCTTCGAAAAGGAATCAACAGAGATTCCAGATCGTTGATTCTAAAGAAAAGGTTAAACAAAGGATCGGAGATGTTTTTGACAAGACCAACGAGAAAATCAGACAAAGAAAAGAAAGTGCCACTCAACGTGATAAAATTAAACCGACCCCATTGTTGAACTTACCACTTAAATGTCCAAACATCCAAAGATGGTTGTTCAATGCCTCCCGATATAGGATTTTTACTTGCCCTGGCGCTTGTATGTAACGGATCAGTATTGTTCACCTAGGAAATCACAAAAACGTCTGTATAATCACGTCCGCATGCCCTCTCATACTGTACTTTTTGCAACTTGAAAATGTGAGAGCGCTCTCAGGACCGCAGTAGCTTGTATCTTTCTCTTCATTTGCGCTAAGCGGCACTGCTCGGCTAATGGCTTCGACAGGAATTATGGTGGCAATTGTGAGTGAATATGCCAGATCCTTTATAATATTAGAAGAAGAGGCCTGTTCAGTATTGAAAAGCAACGAGACATACTCATTAGCAATCAGGAGAGGACATACAGTTAGATATAGTTGCCTTTATTGTGACATACGTCATTGAAGAAGGTTACCTATCTTACTAAAATTCAATCGAGAATAGTAGGGATTTGCGGTCTGGAAGGTGTAGGGGGTTTGACAGACTGTTAAAACAAAAATTCATAAGATGATGTCGAACATATTAAGCTTAGTACCTGTTCCACCAGTGAATCCTGACATAATCATCAGAATAATTGGGTGAATTTCAGATAATGGGTATTAGACGGACCTATACCAGTGACCACCATATTGTCCCCAGTGAGCGACCGTTCCAAGGGAGATGTTGTGGGCTAGCTTACTGGGGTGTGGACATCCCTCCTCCGGGTTCAGGGGTGTTCGGGTAGATGACTATATTCCTAAAACATCATGCATCATCAACATGACGTTTGAGCCAATAATCTCCAGGACACAGCGTCTGCACCTGCGGCTCAAAACCAGACTTACCGCCACAAATCAGTTGAGTACCTCCTTGTTGAACGAGGCTAGGTTCATGAGACCATTCCATAAATCGCAACGGCCTCCGAGGTCTTCAATTTGAAGTGGAGCAGTTGACATTCAACTCAAGGTTGTTTTTAATTATCCAAGCTTCGTAGCGATGACCCTTCTTCTCGCTTCAATGCCCCTTCAAACAGTTCACGACCGAGACTAGATCTATATTGCCATTGCCAGTAGACACTTCGATTAGATGGATGTGTAGAGGTTACAACTGTTTTCGAAACGTATTCTGGGCAAACAAGGATCCAAGGTTCTTGAGAATGGTACGAGCCGATCCAGCGCTTGGAGACCAGATGGCGATGCCGAGTGCGTAGCAAACACCAGGGATCTTATCTTACCCTATGATGACACATGGTCCCCAACGCACTCAGAACTCTGTGGATATCTAACGGCTTCCCGGAGTACTTTCTTTCTCATTTGAAGTTGACCGGAAATCCAGACACCGCTGTTCCTTCGTCGTTTAGGTTGGGTTTAGCAACACAAGTTCGAGTCTACTAGTGCGCACTTGCTTGAGTTCTTATACGACTCCCTAGACAGCTGTTGCATTATCCGGCTTATCTGCAGCCTACTTGCATTACCTTCGTACTGGTAAAACGCAAGATGTGAACGTAGATGCTCGACATGCGGCCCTCTCCTTTCGTGAGCGTCTCTTTCTGTCCATAAAATTTTTGGCCATTTTGCTTATTATAAAGTAGATAGTGAAGCATGGTACACAGTCGATTCCCAGCTGCCCGCTGAAGGCGTATGGGATACTATTGCTGGACTGTATAAAACAAAGGATGATAACTACGTTCGAATACACACTAATTTCCCTCAGTAAGTTTATTTCAAAAAGGTCGAAACACGCGTCATCGTATATTCCTTCAGGCTGAGACCGATTCTTTATTGTTGTCGTTTTACAGTCACCGAGCTGGTGTTCTTTCCGTCCTCTCGGTCCCTGATAAAGGCCCGCTCCTCGAGAAATCGACCGTTGCCGATGCTATTCTCCTTTGGGACTCCAAGGAGTTTGAGCGCGAATGTGCTGCAAAGGGTTTATGTGTAACTGCCTTGCGATCTTATGCTGAATGGGACAGTGAGGAGCAGAAGAAGGCATTGGAGGGTCTAACCCCCGTGGTGGTTGTGAAGGTGGGGGATGCTCCCAGGAGGAGAAGTGCTGATGATGCCGAGGCGGGTAAAGAGAAACAGAAGGAGAAACAAACCCGACCGTTGGATGGGATGAGAGTATTGGATCTGAGTAGAGTCCTCGCAGGTCCAATTGCTGGGAAGTCATTAGCAGGTTCGTGTTCTTTCTATACAAATTTGTCATTTACTCATTACTCCACTATGGGTAGCACATGGTGCCGACGTCCTGCTCCTTACTTCTCCTTCTCTTCCGTGCCTACCTTTCCTTGACTTAGAAACGTCGCTCGGAAAAAGAACAGCGCGACTTGATCTCACGAAAGAAAAAGATGTTGACAAGTTGCGAGAACTGGTGAATGAAGCTGACGTCTTTTTACAAGCATATAGACCGGGTGGTTTGGAAGAGAAAGGTTTTGGGGTACAAGATGTTGTGGGTCTGCGTGAAGGAATTGTTTATGCTGGTTTGAGAGCGTGGGGTTGGGATGGGCCGTGGGCCGCGAGGAAAGGTGTGAGTGTCCTTCGCTTTTAATTCAGCTTCAGGTGAACCGATCTTTTTCCCGAAATAAACAAGTTCGATTCTTTGGTGCAAACTGCAACTGGCTTTAATGCTGACGAAGGGGAGGCCTACAAGGCTTTTAGCAGCTCGGTTGGGCCAGTCATTCCCCGGCCCTTTCCGATGCAGGCTTTAGACCATGCTGCAGCTCATTTTCTAGCCTTCGGGATAAATATCGGATTGTGCAAAACGATAATGGTGAGTACGTCCCACACCTTCTTTCCTACTTTCTTTTTTTATACCTAACCTAACTTTGGTGTTTATTAGGAGGGTGGCTCTTGGGAAGTTCGCGTATCACTTGCATCCGTCGGGCAGTGGGTTCGTTCTTTAGGTCGGCTGTCGCCCCAGCAGGCGTTCAACGAAAGCACTCCATTCCCTGAACGGGCGGCTCCTCCAGAGAAAGAAATCTGGGATGTAGGTGTTGAATGGCAGCAGAGCAACGGTCCAAATGGTCACGATACCGAAGGACAGAGACGAAAAAAGATGAGGACAGTGAGGCATGCAGCGATGTTGAGTGCGACGCCAGTCAAGGAAGGTGAAAATGCGTTTGCACCGATGAGACTCGACTCTCATGTAGCGGGCTGGCTGTGACGCGGCAAACTCAACTTTTTGAAGTTCGAAGGAGACGATTTTATTTTCCACAAGATATTAGGTCTAAGTTTAATGAATTGAACCCTCGGCGCCAGGGAACTTGACACCAATGGAGGATGTTCGAGCAGAAGCGTATAGAGTTGGACATCGAATGTAAAAGGCACATTTGCAGTGAATATCCAGGCTGAATAATAGGTGTGTCCGACATTTAATTCATTAGCAAGTTATGTGAGTATCGCCATGTCCGAGTCTACCGACCAGCCATTCCAATCCCAAACCAGAATTGAATTGATCGCACCGACTTCACCACCAAGGGGGAGCTGGGGTCGCATGCCCTCACCCACAACTATTGGTGCCACAAGACTGTCCAGACGATTATCAAGGCCAGCTATGTTCAAGATGGTCTTCTTTAGAACCTATTCGATTCGATGCGGGCATGCCGCATCACCGATGAAGCCCTGACAGGAAATTGAGCGCACACTGGCACTGGCGCGTGCGCGCTTGACTTTAGACTGGGCGTCAAATTCATCATACTTCTAGTTAATAATACAAAACTTCAGTGCAGCCTTGCTGAGACTGGAGGCCGAAATGTTCGATGTTGAATATTTTAACATGTGACGGTTGTCTGCAATGACTTTGGAATCAAACAAGTAAGATTCAGAATTGATTGATCGGCAAGGTTTCCTGTCGTATTTGATAACAGAGGAATCTACTGCCATTATGTAGACTCATGCGGCAAGACAAGTACATGGAAATGGAATGGAAATTTACTGATACTATCAAAGATCCAACTCGACCTGCGCAAGGGAGGAGCGTATAGAGACCGACCCTTTAGATTTCAAATTGCTTTTTTCTGTCGCGTCATCCCAGAATACTTCACCGGAGACAACCTTTCCTGCCTGTTTAACGTTCAACGAACGTTTTCTGTTTTTCCCGCTTGGATCAACTACACTCCTGTCCTGGTTAATCAAGGCCCTGGAAAGTGATGTACGGAGAGTGAATGAACCCTCATAGGCAGGGTTGAGAGAAACCACCGCTCGGGCGTTAGAAGTCGTGCCATCAAATGTGAGTAGCGAATACGGAGGTGCGGCGGGAAAATCGACATCCAATCGACTGTTGGATGTAGTCGCTACGGCTTGGAATGAGCCACCTAGACCTGTGTCGGAGATCAAACTGATTCTGGATATGACAGCACTGATTGGAAGTTAGCGATTGAATTTGCATTGCGAATGGTTCAGAATACGTACGCATTGCTTGTGGACAGACAAAGCCTGGGCGAGGATGCATCGATGCTTGAGAGCCCAATATCTGCGTCTATTTGTCCATTGCTCGTTACCAAGGACAACGACGCCGAAGTGTTGAAAACCCCTTTGATGGCTGCGTTGGATGTTCCTATGATCCCTAGGTCCGCTTGCACTGACTTTTGATGTGAAGATATTTAGCGGAACGAAACCAAACTGTCGATATAAAAAGCTTACCTCTACATCAATACGCGCATTGGATCCTTTGAGTAGAAGAGATTGGAATAGGACTTTCTTGTTCAAGTCTCCAACTCGCTGAACGGTATTGGCAACATCAGTTTCGAATTTTTTGATCAAAAGCGGGGATGATTCAGGCGAGGATTCGGGCAAAACCACTTTCGTTGCAAAATGCAACCAACTTTTCCGACCACGCCAATATGGCCATTCGGGAGTCTATTACATGCCCTGCATTCAGCATATTCAACCATCACAAAGATAGTTCATTTCCACTCACGAAAATCCCAACACCAATCTCTCCGTCCTTTCGAAAGATCCGGCACACTTTGGCTAGATCACGAACGTCCTCCTGGAAGTAGCTGACAACAATTTCTACAGTCGCAACATCTTGGTCTTGTTGAGGAGAAGTCACGATCTCGACGCTGCCAGCCGACATCGGGCCACGTGAAAGTAACAACAGAGCTTCGGCTGAAAGGGGAAGATCCAATGTGGTCGCAGCCGTGAACCCATGGGATCGGAATCCTTGCGATGGTTGTTCTGCTAGCTGGCTTGACCAGTCATCGTAAGAAACACAATGCCCAAGGGTGACATTTTGTGGAATGGGATAACTTCCAGGTCGTCCGGTCTATAACATCGCAAATTACAAACACATTAAGACAAACAAGAGAGCATCAACTCACCCACGGACGGTAGTGTACCATGGACAAGAGGCTACTGAAGAACGTAGTGCACAAAAACCAAATCAAGACTGCCACGGCAAAAGCATGCATGAATCGCCTGCATGTCGATCGTCGATTCACTGGCGCATTGTATTGTAGCATAACTGGGTATGGTTGAACTGAGGAGAATAAACGAGTGCCAAAAGGTCCTTGTTGAATGAACTGGGGATTCAGTTTGGCAGTTTCATTGGACGAAGCCATGGTATGGTTGAAAGCGCAAAAGTCTAAGACCAGTTCAGAGGTGCACAGACAAAAGACGCTTGTAAATTAGATGGATGCCCCCAGCGCTCATCTTTATAAAAGCTGCGGAAACTTTGTTCTATATGTAGACGATCATGTGCCATGGTACTGAACATGCTCTCAGTGAACCGGAAAAAATAGAGGCTGCGCAGGGCTTTTCGGTCCCGTTGCGCAGCTACTTCTTAGTTGACATATTGAAATGCTTGGTCTCATCCATTTTCATCACAAACCTGCAAAGGAAGGATGCGTATTATACCTTTGAATCTACTGACTCGCCCTCCGAGTCATTCTTCGGTGCGCCGAGTCTGTGCCCTCAACTGATAAGATGACCAGCCATCTAAATAGACTAACCAAAAGATAGTCAAGACGACTGCTGATGATACAAGAGCGCTTGAGGACCCTAAAGCTTGAATGGAGTAAAGTTTTCCGAATTCTTCGACGCTTTCATAGTTCAGTTCTAAGGTCCATTATGTAAGATAAGAACCAAACAAGGACAACGATCATGCGGTTGCCAAAAGGGACAGAGCCGGACTTTCTCACTGTGCAGAGAGCGATACCCTTTCATCGTCGTGTCTGGCATCCCCAAAGGATCATTTGGGTAGGAAGGCACAATTATCGCGGCTCTTATCTTCAGACGACACTCTTTCAAGTTTATTTACTTAACGATTCTGATCCATGTCCACTTCCCCTTCCCAACTTATCCCGCTCTTGCTCACAACTCCTTATCTTCTGGCTTATTGTATCCCTTTATTACTTCTCTCGTCAATTCTAACATTTGCCGGTACTTTTCTTACTCTTGATCGTTCTCGATCCTTTCCTCCAAGTTCAGAAGGGGATTATGCGGTTCTTCCAACTCCAGGCGCTTTTGGCAAGAAGCAAGCGGAGCGTAGGTTTAGATGGCCATTGGAAGGCGGGGTCGGTGGACTTTTGGGTGGATATGCATTTGGCCGTACGCTCATATGCCTTCTTCGCCGCTATGGTTCTAATTGATGTATGTACAGTCCATGTTTCGACTGCCCTTGCTTTGATCATACCTGCTACCACAACCTCTGCTTCCTTGTCGCCAAAGGCTTTTTTAGCCGTTTGGCTACTGTCCTCTCTCATAACCACACCTATCGCAGGACGCTATCGATATGCTGCAATCATTTTCGCAGGCATATCCGGAGGGTAATTTACTTCTTTGACTCCTAAAGTCCAATCATCTAACTCGTCTCTTGTTTACTAGCGCCCTCACTGCCCTACCTATCTGTGTAATTACTCATCCCTCCCTTCTCTCTCGCATCATCATTGTCGCAATCTTTATTCCCCTTTTTACTGTTCTCTGTCTTGTCGCTTTCATTATCCCACGCTTATCTACTCGCTTCCTTCATCCTCTCCTTCGATTTTGCACTGCATCTACTGGGGCCTTTGGCATCGTCCTTGCTATCGCATTGTTGCGTAGCCCCGAACCAGGCGACGCATCTTGGGCAAATGTTTGGGAAAGATTGTGGGTGAAGGATGGAAGTACTTGGGGAACTGGAGGCGAACAAGGGTTGAGCGCGGCTTATGCAGTGTTGCTGGTTGCTGGCACCGTAGGTGATTGGGCATTGAACCGATGGTTCGGAGAATGTCCTGATGAGGTCAGTGGTTCTTTTTTTTACTTGTGTTCTTTATCTTATCATTGCTCATCATGGAAATAAAGAAGTGGGATAGCTACCTAGCGAATTACGCTGCTGCCTTACCCAACCAGGCAGATCGAGCTGGTACTTTCCAACCTCTCACTTCGTTCTGGGATAGAATCTTCCCCGCTAGCTCTCTTCCTTCTTTATCGCCTAGTTTTAAGGACAAAATCCGTTCGAAAGAGGACCTTTTCCCCCCTGATAAGCTTAATTCATCTCCCACCGCCATGCATAACCTCGCTTTGCAATCGCCTGTGGATTTGAGGAAAACGGCCCCTTTCTCATCTCTGCCAAGTGTGGTACCGACGACAGTTGATTTCTTCAAGAAACCACGCTCGACCCAGCCGAAGGGATTCACCAAGTGGAAGAAGAATAAAGCACTGGGACTCTCGGAGACACGTCGGAAGCCAATCAAGTTTGGAGCAGTTGACGATTTGAGCTCTGGTTCTGATTCCTCTGACTCGGAATCCGATCTTGACGAGCTGCGAAGAAAAGAGGGACCTGGGCAGAAACAGAAATTACCCTGGACCTCGAGCCCACCTTCTTCCTCGACACCTACCCTTGTTGACGGACGTGTTGGGAAGGAGGCCATGACGGGGTCAAAAACGTCGGATCATGATATTGATTCGGAGATTAAGAAGCTCAAGATCCAGAAACAACATGCGTTCCAAAAAGATCCTGACACATTGGATTATTCGGATTACGAAGAAGACCTTTCGACTGTTTATCGCGGTGGCGAGCGTCCACATAAAACGGCGGCAGGTACCGAAGATAAGGACTGGCATCCCGCTTTCTTGGAACGTCATCATCCAACACAATTGCCTACTGCAGAAGGCCTTCATCGTTCTCAATCTGCGAATCCTATACCGGCTACTCCTTCTTTAATCAAAGCGTTGGATAGGATAGCGGTGGCGCAGAGGGATGCGTTTGGCCCACCGCCTGGGACTGTTGTTAGCGGGTTGCCGACTCCGAATGTGGACGTAGCAAGTTCTCCAGAGCGTGAACGTGGGCTTAAGTCTGGTGGTGAGAAAGCTCCGAGGTGGGAGGACTTTTGGAGAGAGGTGCGAGTGAAGGCACAGGCCGGGAGTTGAGTGATTGCTTTCCTTTTGGGCTGGTAAATTATTTTAGTTTATTCACGACGACTGTTAACGATGTAACGACCATTCTAATGACCATGATCATGTAGTGTTCTACATAACGGCACTGATATTCCTTCCTACTTGTGAACCAAGTTCCAATCACACTCTCGTCCTATGAGTAACTTCAGTGAATAATTATCGAAGAACTCGCCGCCAAATTTGGTGGTTAAGTGGTGTACGCCGGATGCTGGTTTCAAGTTCGGATACTTATATATGGGCGCCAATCAATCCGCGGGCATCTCAATTTCGGTACGCTAGATGTCCAACTGCATCCGAACTGTCACATGTGTCACGGATGATTGTCACTGTCATACTGTTTTTTTTTTCCGAGGTTCGTTATTTACACTCCCATGCCAAGCTGGACGCTTCATCACAGGCTTCATTCTTCTTGTTTATTATCAAGGACCCATCATCATCATAGAAAACGTTTACAAATATCCCTCGAAAATGCCAGTTGCCCTTGAACCGACGAGGAACATACAGATGGTCAGAGACAAGGCGTTTTATGGGTTCAAACCTGATAGCGGGACTCACTTGAAGACACCCAAGAAATCTATACCTTGGGTTGACGTGGGCGATGAAGAAGAACGGGGAAAGCAGAGTTCCATGAAGCGGAAGGTTTCTGCTATCAACGGGGATTTACATTATGCGCAAAATGGACACAGGAATAAAAAACGTCGGCGGTTCGACTTTGTAAACAACGAAATCCAAAAAAATGGTGATATCAATGGTGCTGGCCCTAGTCAGATAAAGCACACACATCATAATTATAGTGGTGTAGGCCATACTTCCCAACATACGAAGGCGAAGGTTATACAGGAACAGCGGATACAACTTCCAATTGCGAAGGGTACGTTTGCTTGTTACGTATGATACGTTATCAATATTATTTGGGTTTACTGGATTATGGGCAGGAAGAGACGCTCTTATCGAAGAGATTAGGAAGAACGATGTGACTGTTCTTCTTGGAGAAACCGGATCTGGCAAAACCACTCGTGGGTGTAATCCCTTGTCCTTTCAATCTGCA
>Ga0193743_1002787_pt1 | contig 12037 bp, 14 predicted proteins | sample L2c2metaG_FD_143038 | JGI IMG/M metagenome (GOLD analysis project Ga0193743, IMG submission 143038) | Soil microbial communities from a riparian zone of the East river system, Colorado, United States - L2c2 | ecosystem: Environmental > Terrestrial > Soil > Riparian zone | place: USA: East River... | reverse complement strand
ATCGAAATGCCATCTTGGCGCAGCTCCCGAAGGATGAGCTGGCGGATCAACTCGCCGCGCTGAAGACCGCGCTTGCTGGCGAGTCGTTCTATCGCAGTCACCTCGCGTGGGCTAAGCTTCGTGGTGACACCGAGCAGCCGGTAGGTGGCTCGTTTTTCCGCATCAGAGGCGAGTTGTTCATCGCTGAGTATGGCCATGGGAGGCTCCTTTCTATGCGAAGTGTCCTTAGGTGTCCCTGAGGGTCCTTGGGGACACTTGAACGGCGCAAACCGCTGTCTCTATTGGCTTGCGCTCAGGTGTCCCTAGGGACACCTGACACGACCCTCGGAGGGGTGGAGTGTCACCTTTTACCCGGTGCGGAGCACCGTCCCTACAGAGCAGCAACATTTCGTGTGTCACAACAACACGTGTGACCACTGAAAGGTGCTGAGAAAGAAGAACTAGAAACATAGGATTTGAACTCCCAGTCATAGCTAATTTGCGCTCGCAGCAGAAGCCTTCCGACCCCGTTTGCCTTTGCCATTTCCATTCGCAGAGTGTTTGATCCGAAGTGGCTGGGGAGCTTTCATTTCCCCCGATGACTGAAGAAATTGCTGGAACTCTTTGTCCTTGGAAAAGACGTACTCTAGGGCCTTGTTCACCACGTCATCGGCACTCGCTTTCATGAATGCCGCATAGCTGTCTACGGATTTGGCCGTTGACTCTTCAAGTGCAATCGAGGCGGTCACTTTGTGGCTCTGGGTGATCTCAAGCAATGGCATCGTTCTGGTCTCCTGTGATGGGGTATATGCATACTGGAACGGGTGAAGAATCGTCTGCGACCGTGGTCCCCTGGCTGCGGTCGAAGATGGTGCGGTAACAGAAGACTTTGCGGTCGCGATCGTAGCCATCGAGTTCGATAATCTCGGTGACCTTGCGGCCGTCGGGATAGCGTTGCAACTGGATGACGAGCTGTACCGATTCACCAATCTCGGAGGCGATGTCATCACGGTTTGCCTGCTGGTGCGCACGCATGGCAAGTTGGCCGAATTTGCGCAGGGCTCGCATGGCGGTGGACGCATGAATGGTTGCCATCGAACCGCCGTGGCCGGTGTTGAAAGAGTCGAGCAGCGTGCGGGCTTCATCGCCGCGTACCTCGCCGAGAATGATCCGGTCCGGGCGCCAGCGGAGTGCCGATTTGAGTAGATCGTTGAAGCTCACGGTGCCAGCATGTGCATCGGTTTGGCACTCTGCAGCCAGCAGATTCGGTCGGCTTAGGCGCAACTCGCTGGTATCCTCGATCACGACAATGCGTTCCTCTGTGGGGATGAAATCCGTGAGCGCATTCAGGAACGTTGTTTTGCCGCTCGATGTCCCGCCGCTGATGAGCAGCGTCTTCCCTCCGGCGATCTGTTCTGCCAGATATTCGGCAAGTTGGGTGGAAAGCGCACCGGTCTTTATCAGGTCGTCGATGGTGAATCGGACAGTCGAGAATTTGCGGATGGTGACTGCTGGAAAGGGCCGCACGACGGGTGGAAGCACCGCCGCTAGTCGGCTTCCATCCGGGAGCTGAGCATTCAGGATGGGGTGCCCTTCCCCCAGCTTGCGGCCGAGTTTGTTGGCGATCACTTCAAGGCCGGTGCGCAGCGCCTTGGCATCGAAATGCAAGCTCTCGACGGGATACAGCTTCCCACGCTTCTCGAACCACCAAGAGCCGTTTGGATTGCCCATGATCTCGCTGATGGACTCGTCCAGCAGCATCTCTTTGATCGGTGTGAGGAAGGAAATCAGCAGCTCTAAATCGCGATTCATGGAGGCCCCTGTGCTTCCTAGCTGAATGCTTGGTCGGTGCGAAAGCGCACGATGGTGAGGCCGAGCGGATTGACGGAAAGCGCCTCGTTCGCAACGTGGTCGGCGAAGACATAGGTGACGGTGGCGGTCCAGTGCTCGCGCCGCACTTCGCTGTGGTCGGCGGCGTTGGTGAATACCTTGTCGTACTCGATCCGTGCTGTGTAGGGCGATTCGTGGAGGTCGTCGAGGATGATGTTCTTGACGTCGATATCGACATAGGGCAAAGACGCATCGCCGCTGAATTTCGAGATGGTCTTGTCTTTCTGCTCGCGCTCGATGACGGCATGTTGCACATCGCCGTTGAGAAAGTAGAGCGCAGCAGTCTGGTCGCGTTCGATGGTGTAGCGATTACGCTCGAAGTAAAGCGTGGCCCACCGCGCGAGGTAGTACTTGTTCTCCGCTTCCTGGGGTTTGTACTGATAGTTTCTGTAATCGATGGCCTCGGCTCGTCCGGTATCCGAGACGCGCACGATGAACGGCTTCATATTCACCAAGGCGCGCTGGCTCTTGTACGTCAGCGCTCCCAGCATCAGGCAGATTGCCGCAAGCACAAGCACGGTGATCTTGAGGTAGGTATTCATCACCATTGGTTCGCCGTATTGCTCCAGATAACGCTCCGCGGCGCGGGTGATCTCTGGGGATTTCGTTTCTGTGGGGGACATGACGGACTCCTATTTCATGAATGCGATGGTGCTGGCGACAACCGCCGTACCGCCGTCATGGCCTCCAGTGTGGCCGGAGAACAGAGAGGCAGTCATAACGGGAATCTTGAGCAGGATGTAGCCGGTGATGAAACACAGCATCAGCAGGCTTGGCATCACTTTTATAAGGTTCTTGGGGTCATTCATGTTCATGGCTCCGCTAGTGAAGTAGCTAATGAGCAAATGGCTCATGACACTCATGGTGGCTGCTGCCACAACCTTGTAAAACTCGAAGCCGAGGAAGGCCTTGAGCCATCCCCAGAACAAGAACTCGGTCTTGTCGAAGACCATCCACGGAATGAACACAGGCCCTAGCAGACCGATGATCGTTGCCCCGATCGCGCCGTAGGCGATGATTACCGAAATGAGCGCGGACAGGACGCTGAGAGTGATCTGGACGGAGTATGTGCAGATGAGTGTGTAGAACTCTGTGAAGGAGGGGGAGAGCGTTCCTGACTGACTCAACGCGGTGTTGATCATGTTCTGGACCTCCGCCGTCGAATCTGCGCCTATGTAATCGACAAGACTGCTGGTCCCGCCGCTGACGAATCCTTTGAGCGAGGTTCCGAGCCCGGGAATCGAGCCGTCATAGAACGCAACGAAGCAATAAGCGAACGTGAGCAGCATGAAGAAATTGAGGAATTTCCCCATGTGAAAACCAGGGCCGCCGTGGGCAGCGGACAAGGCCTCCTGCACCCCGTACCAGGACAGCATGATTGCCGCCAGCGACAGCACAAGGTGCAAGCCAAGTGCATCTACAGAAGGAGAAACGGTTGCAGTGAGGCGTTAGAGAGGGCAGTAAAGAATGGTGCGAAGCAGGTGGTCATCCTCGGCGCCGGCTTCGATACTCGTGCTTATCGCTTTGGCGAGCTACTGAAGCACTCCCGGGTCATTGAAGTCGATGCTGCGCCGACACAAGCATACAAGAAGCGTCGCGTACAGGAGGTCTTGCGTGATCTGCCAACGAATTTGACCTACTGCACAATCGACTTCGCCAAAAACGATTTGATGGATGGCTTGCGCCGCGTTGGTTTTAGGCGGGACGAAAAGACCTTTTACATTTGGGAGGGTGTTTGCATGTATCTGCCTGAGATCAGTGTCCGCAAGACGCTCCAGACAATCGCATCGCATTCAAGTCCCGGAAGCACGCTTGTATTGGATTATGCGAATACTTTGGGAATCGAACTGGGAAAGTCATGCCGAATGGCGCAGGCGGAATTCCAACACCTTGGGCGGAGCCGTGGATCTTTGGAGTGCCGGGGGCAAATGGCGCCGAGTTCTTCCGTGAACTCGGACTCGATCCGGGAGCGCCGGTCCCGGCATACAGTCCGGAAATGATCCGGCGCTATGGGACACGTCAGGATGGCACGAGCTATGCCGCACATGTGCTTGAACGACTGCGGACTCAAGCGCCAATCCGGCCACATGCTCCGCCAAGTGGTCTCCTTGATGCCCAAAAGGCGGTTGCGGCGGCAGGGGGCGCGTACTGGTTCACTGAATTGACTGTCATGAATCAGCCACTAGAGAATCAGATAATCCAGTAGCGTGCATTCTTTTCCCCCTCCGTCTTTTCGGTCTTGACTCACGCAAAATCGCCATTGCGCTCAACGACCGCTCTGGGACTCGTCCATAGTGTGGGACCACCCGACGACAAGCATCAAAGATGTCAGAGCGTGCCGTTCGGGTCTCCGACGACTTGGAAGCTGGCCCAGTAGTACGGTGGCACTCCCTTGTCTAGCAGTTCCAATTGGGCGGCGCGGAGCGCGTCCACCTTTCTTTCGTGGTTGGCGAGTTTTGCGTAGAACTGCGTCATCAGATGTTCGGTGGTGTGGTCCTCCAGTTCCCAAAGCGTCGATACAACGGAATCCGCTCCTGCCTCGATGAAGGCATTCACTAGATTTGCAACGCCAGCCTCTCCGACCGGCCCAACTCCAGTATTGCAAGCTGACAGGGTGATCAATTTCGCCTTTAGATGAAGGCCGCGGATCTCACGCACCTGCAGCAAGCCGTCCTCGGTGCTGCTCGATTGCTCCGGCGCGAATACCAATGCTGATCGGTCGGGATAGTCCAGGTCGGCGTACCCGTGGAGAGCGAGGTGTACAACCTCCGTGCTGTCCATTGAGACATGTTTGAAGCGCGATTCCGTCGCGTCCGCTCCTAACAGGATCGTGCTTGGATGTGGCAGGTCCTCCGCAATTGTCTCCACTTCCATTCTGCTGTCTGGAAGCGGAATAAGCTGGCTGCGTTGAGGTCCGTTTATGGCTCTGAGAATAGGATTCCGAGTGTCGACCGGTTGGGTCCAGGCAGCGACACCGATGTATGGCATGTCAACCGCTTCCCTGCTTTCACTCCGTCTTTCCAGCATCTCGTAGACCGTGGACGACGGCGCTACATCAACCGTATGTGTCGTGAGCACGTACGCGGAACTGTCGGCGAGTGCGGAAAATGGCAGGAGATGGAGCGAACCATCGGGAATAATCACAAGGTCTGCTTTTTCGCGGTACTGCTTGATAGGCTGCAACAATTCTGAAAAGAGCTGCTGTGCAAGGCCTCGATCTTCCTTTCGATCGTGAATTTCCTTCCTGTAATGGTTGGCATCCGCCTCAATCACGCTCTTAGATGGCAGGCGGTAGGGCGTCACCGTCTCGCGTGTGATCGCGAAGGCGTAGGAGTTTGGTTCTGCGAGAACGTATTCGACGAGAAGAGTGTTCGCGTGTAAGCTGCGCTGAAGCTCTGTCAAAGGAACCGGATGCGCAATGGTCTGCTGCGTTAGAGCGCTGGGGCTAATCTTCAGCTCTGTGTTGTAGATCGCGCTCGTGAGCGTCGCCCTTCGAGCAGGGTCGTCGGTGTTGACCAGGGCAACGTTTAGCCCAGTCAGTTCCCTCTCTTCCGGCGTCGGTGCATGAATGGGTTGGCTAGTGTGGTGTTCAAGGGCCTCAGTTTCGATACGGCCCCGCACTTTCTCCAGCACTTGCAATGCTTGATCGTAGTGTTTCTGAGCGCAGAGAGATCCGAAATAACCCGAGTAAACATCGCTCATTTCCGCAAGCAAGTAGCGCTCGATGTTCGTTGTCGCGGCGTGCTGGATCATTTCATCGACCAGGGCGACACTCTTGCGATAAAGTGCGTCTGCTTCCTCGGCGTGGCCCATCTTCCCGGTGATCTCTGCTTTGATCGCGAGATTACGTGGAACAAGATAGAGCTCGTCGGCAATGTGGGTGTTTGCTTCAATCGCAGCATTAATCGCGTTCAGACCTGCTGGAAGGTCGCCGGTGTGTTCGTAGGCTTGGGCGAGCAATCCTCCTGCATCGGTGATGCCGCGATAGCTCTCGGTCGTTTGTGAAATCGAGATTGCTTCTTTGTAATCGGAGATGGCGGCGTTCCAATTTCCTCGTTCTCGGTTGATCGAGCCACGCGAGATGTAAACCTGCGACTTGTGTTGTTCGTAGAGTGTCCCCTGAAGCCGTGCAAGAGATGAGTTGGCGAGAGCCGACGCTGAATCGTACTGCTTCAAACCTGCGAGAGCGTCGATTTTCGCGTAAACCGCGATGGTTGGGTATGCGAGGGTAGGATTCGAGGTTGCAATCTTGATCGCCTGATCTAGCGGCGTCAGCGCCTCTTTGTAGCGATGGAGCTGGACGAGACCAGCTCCAAAGACGCTTGCGTAACGGACGGTCGCGGCGGGATCGCGTTCGACTTTGGAAAGCCCCCAAGCCCGAACTACCTGCTTTTTAGCCGTCTCTGTGTCGCCCAAGATGAAAGCGGCAATTCCCTGCTCACCCCTCAGCTCTTGTGGCAAGTGCTAATTGGCCCTGCTTCAATGCAAGCGTTTTTACTTCTTCCCACGTGGACCGCGCTTGTGCCGCGTCGTAATTCGTCTCCAACATCCCGCGAATGGTGAGGATGCGGAGCCTAGTTTCGGCGTCTTCTGCTTCGGGCCTTCTTAAGTCTTGAGTCAGTTGGACGATTTTGCCCCTGATGCTTCCCGATTCGTCAGGTGGGATCTGACTCACCTGCGCATACAACGCCTTCGAGGGCTGCTTTTGAGCGGCAAAGAGATGCTGTGCTTTTTCGTACAAAGCCTGAGCGTCCGTCCAGCGATTACCCCACGCCAGGGAATCAGCCCTGTCGAGCAAGCCTTCTGCGGATTCTAGGGGTGCGAAGGAGTGGTGGGGGATGACTGCATAGAAGTATGCGCCGACCACAATTGCGATTCCTATTGCAAAAATAGTGACAACTTTCCTGGCCCTGGGGGAACTCAGCATCGACTCATTTTAGTTGACCACACACAAGTTTGTGCTATCGACGGTTCCCCGCGTAGATCAATTCAAATGCCGATTTAAAGCGATACGCTTACAGGGTGGCTTCCTGCATTGCCGGCGAAAACGTCTCGAAATTACATCGCCCGGGGTAAGAGAACGTAAACGCTCATCGGCGAAGAAGCGCATCTCTACGATGCGGCTTTGACGTGGATCCCAAGCCGCCAGCCTTTTGAGCGCTTCGTCGAGCGCCAGGAGATCGGCAGATTGCGCTTCTACAAATGCGAGGGCAGACTCGAGTTCGACTTTCTGACGAGCCCCGGGCCGCTTCTGGGCGTGTTGTCTGGCGTCAAGCTATTGTTCCGGTCAACGACAACCAAAACTCCCGATTGTCGTTAGGACTTCTTCTTCTCTTGTCTGTGCCGTTGATACTGGTTGGGCTGTGGCGTAGCCCCGAAAGGGGCGAAGCGAAGGGCCAGCCATTATCAACGAGTGGCGTCGCCATCCCCGGCAGGTTGTCCGGGATCTGCTACGGTGGTTCGATCCTTTTGCGCCTGTTCCATTCGGTAGCTGGGGATATTCAGTTCGAGGATGATGCTGTGATGAACCAAGCGATCGATCGCCGCCGCCGTGGTCATCGGGTCTTTGAAGATCCCCTCCCATTTGGAGAAGGGCAGATTGCTGGTTAGCAATACGCTGCCGCGTTCGTAGCGTTCTGCGAGCAGGGTGAACAGGACCTCCATCTCTTCGCGGCTTTGCTGCACATATCCCATCTCGTCGATGATTAGTCCGTCATGTTTGGCCAGCTTCTTGATCTCCCTGCTCAGGCAGAGATCACGCTTCGCCGCCAGGAGGTCTTGCACCAGCATGGCGCAGCTCGTGTACTTCATGCGCCGCCCACGGTTCACCATCTCGTGACCCAGCGCGCAGAGCAAGTGGCTCTTGCCGGCGCCAGGACTACCGAACAGGAGTAAACTCTCCCTGCGATCCAGGAAGCTGCCATCGAGAAGTACCTTGAACTGCCGCGCAACCTTTGCCGGCAGTCGCTTCAGGTCGAAGCTTGCCAGCGTTTTCTCCATTGGCAGTCCCGATTCCTTCAGCAGGCGGGAGACGCGATTCTTTTCCCGCGCTTCGCACTCTCGCTCGCTCAACTCCAGCAGGTATTGTTCGTAACTGAGAGTCTCCTGCTCCGCCCTCCGCGCGGATTCTTCGAAGCAGGCTCGCGTAAGGCTGAACAATCAGAACGTTGTCAAGCCAGGAAGTGCGCCGGGTATCGCCCACGCCCAGAAAGGCACGCTGATGTCGATGCTAATCTGCTCGGCTGAACAATCAGAACGTTGTCAAGATAGGCCAACAAGTTGTGCAGCCGACCATGAACACCACTTATCGCCTCTCTGCCCACGCGCAGCAGGTCAGCAGAACACTGGGAACGGTTCAAGTGATCGTTGACCGTGCAAGCTGCGAAAGTTTTGAGATCAATAACCCAAGATCAGCCATCCAGGCGCCTGTCAGACAGGGAATTCTGAATAGCGAAGATCTCTATTTCCGGAATCAGCCGCCGGACCCGAGCGTGAGCTTTTCACCTGGGCGTATCCGGCTTCAACTCCAGCTTGGTAAACGCATGAATAACTTCCCTGACCCAAGTGTGAACATTGACGCCAGTTTTGGAGTGGTTGTGCATGATGGGACACTGGAAGCAGCAGCCGAGCAGATTAGCATCGACATCAGCGTGCCTTTCTGGGCGTGGGCGATACCCGGCGCACTTCCTGGCTTGGCAATTGCCATCGACATGGCTAAAGACAGCGCCACAAAGCGAATGCACAATGTGATTCAGGGCTTAGGCCAAGTGCTAAATTTCTATGCATCTCCGCCGTTAGGAAAGCGTCTCAGCACAGTGCGAGTTGACGATGGGAATAACGGTGCCGGACTGATCGAGTTGACCGCGTGTTCACAAGACTTGCTCGTTAAGTTTGCCGAGATATCGCAGGTAGTAGAGATTCGGTAGCCTCTCGACCCAAGACCGCGTGGGGTTTGTGGTATTTCGTAATGGCGTTCATTCCACTTGTCCCCGCGAGTAGCACGGCAGGCACTCCCGGCTGCATGTAGCCTCGATTCCCCACAGCGTAGAAGAGCACCCGTTGTCCGACGAAGGCAAGGATGGCAGTTCCCCGTCCGCTCATGACTCCTCTTCGTCCCGTTCTTGAGCTTCGCGGACATCGGCGAGCTCCGAGCGCAGCTTTTCGACGACCTCTTGCAAATCTTCAATAGAAAGCACTTCAGCTTGCAGCGGCTCTGGGAGCTCGCGGGTGACCCGATAGGTAGATACGCCGATAGGTTGGATAAGATTCTGCAGAGCGTATTCAATGATGGGACCACTACGGCTTTCACATAGCAGTACCCGCATCACCTCATCGTGGAAGCCCCACATCACAATGGCCTTCCGCCTGTGGGCCGACTAAAACAGCTGTCCCTGCTTCTGCTCTTTCGCCCAATCCTCAAAAGCTGGCAGACTGAGTTCGCTCTCAATGTCCTTCTTGAGAACAGAAAGCGCCAGCTTTTCAAGGATTGGACCGGTCATCACCTGAAAATACTGATCCGTGCGTTTGCGTTCAGTGATGACTTCACGAAACTTCTGTTTGAGTTCGTCGCCAGGATAGCGCGCTGCAATTTCACCCGCGATGAGTCCTTCTTTCCACTCAAGATACCGATTCTTCAACCGCAGCGCCTCGCGCTCCCGGTCCTGCTCAATATCCAGATCGCGTTTTTTGCGGCTCGTTAGGAATGTTGAGGGCACTGGAAGAGCATTCTCGATCGTGTAGATGATGAAACCCGCGGGGTTTCCGATCTTCTGTCGTCCATTCGGAGACATCTGAGAATGCGCGTATTCAATCTGATCGAGAATCAAATCTGCGTCGTACTGTTGCGCAAGCAGTTTGGCTTTCGCCGGCACTATTCCGTTTTCGATCAATGCCTCTATCGCCGCTTGCTGTGCCGTCGTCAGCTCCGCTGAACCGCTCGCTTTATCTGCCAGCTGCTTACGCGACGATAACGACATTACGCGCTGGAGCTCCTGCCCCGGCGTCAACACGAACTTGAAGCCCTTCTTCGTTGTCATCGGGTGGAGTTGCCAACTCGCTAGGTACCCAACTCTTATGAGTTCGTCCAACGACTGGCCCATAGTTTCGCGAATCTTGGAAGCATGCGGATATGCCTTCACGTTGAGGAAGTTGCACAGCTCGGTATAGTCCTTCTCGACTGCCCTTCCCTGGCTTGCATGAAACCACAGGTGAAGATTGCCAAAGATGCCCTTGGCGGTGGGCCGCGTCAGTGCCTTGTATGCCCGAAAGTCCTCGGGGATGACGTAGCCGTGATTCAGGTTTTCCAGTAGCCAGTCCTCGAGTTCAACTTCGTAAGCTTCCGATCTGTCGGAGTTGTCCAGGTTGCTCTCCCCTACTCGCTGGAAGGATCGGAAAACGTGGATCGTCTTATCCGAGTAGCGCTTTCTCGCGGAGAAGTAGATCACTCGCTCTGATGTGATGGTCGTGTCTGCCATACGCCGACCCCAGTAGGAAATGTCTTCGTAGTTCTGGCCTGAATCGCTTAGCCCGAGTTCCTTCAGCAGCCGGTATCCGCTAAAGCGGATTGGATTCTGGACAGTGCCAGCTCTGGCACGCTCTTCACTCACAATCTTCATCAGGGCCAGAAACTTGTCTCGATCTGCTGTGGACGGCAGACCGAGCAACTCGGACGAGCGAAATTCAGCAGTGACCCGAATTCGCTGGCCGTCCCTTGTGACTGTCTGCTCAAGCCGGCGTGAGGAAGCACGCTTTGTGCGGGGATCTTGTGCGCTGAAAAAGCCGATTTGAAGTAGATTTGTTTCAAATCGAACGAGATCGACATCAACAGGCAACGGCAAAAGTGCCGTGGTTGGCGCTGCTTGCTTTCTTGAACGAAGCTTCATCCAGGATGCCCTCGTTACGGTGCATGTTGCTTGTTGATTAGAATGCTATAGAAAGCAAGAACTGTAAAAGCTAAAAGAACACATTGGTTTTGTGCAACTCTCTGATGTTAAAAGAGATGTGAGGCATTCTTTTCCAGCCAGGTTCGGTAACCTTTCCAGCCAGGTTCGGCTTCCCTTCCAATCGAGTTCGGTAGGCCTTCTCCAGCCAGATTCGGACTCTTTTCCAGTCAGCTACGGGTAATTTCCAGCCGAGTACGGGGTTCTTTTCCAATGAACTACGGGAAATGGCAGATGGAGAATGCCCGGAACCGCCCTGAACACCCCAGGTATTTCCACCCAGGTACGGGCTGCGCCTTCAGATAGGGAGATTTAGAGGAGGATATTGGCCATCCAGGACGACTTCCCTATTTAATTTCCAGCCAAGTCCGGTAGTGGTTCCACCGAGGGCTCTATCGAGAAACTGGAGCTGAGACCACAAGTGACTGATTCCTCAGATAAATGCGGGCGTCTCTTCCAGCCGACTCCGGCAATTGCGCCTCACTTGGCGCGCCGCATACCGTAGTTGGTTGGAAATATCCCGCTAAAGCATTGAATCTTCGATGACTACGACTATAGGTAGCCTCTCAGGTCGTCCCATAAGGCAAGGTGGGCTGAGTCGAAGGTGAAATCGTGTAAGCATTTAATAATCAAAGATATACGCGCTTCATTTCCAGCCAAGTACGGGAAACCGAGAACCTCGCTACCGGACCGGGCTGGAAATCGCGCTCCCGGCTGAACTTAACGAGCCGATCCTGGGCGTCTCGTTGGAGCTGCGCCCAAGGACTCATTGCGCAATATAAAAGCGATCAGCTATATCGCTATATCGCCAGAACGAGCGTATTGCTATATAGCTGTATTGTCGTTTGAGATACGCCTATATATTTTGGTTGCTGGTTAGGCAATACAGCGATATCGTTCATATCAAACAAGCTATACAGGATGTAGCGCAGCGATACGAATATCGCATTGGTGAGATACCGCTATATAGCTATATCGCGAGACTTTACTCGCGAGACTTTACCCTTGGATGGACCAGACATGCCCGTAATTGCCGTTGCAAACCCGAAAGGTGGATCCGGGAAGAGCACTGCCACACTCTTGATGGGAATGGATCTGGCGGCGCGAGGAGCAAGCGTCGCGATCCTCGATGCCGATCCGAATCAGCCGATCGTGGATTGGAAGACAAAAGGAACAACGAAATGCCAGGTTGAGGTCATCGGCGGGATCCGCGAAGACTCCATCATGGA
>Ga0193743_1002786_pt1 | contig 12043 bp, 13 predicted proteins | sample L2c2metaG_FD_143038 | JGI IMG/M metagenome (GOLD analysis project Ga0193743, IMG submission 143038) | Soil microbial communities from a riparian zone of the East river system, Colorado, United States - L2c2 | ecosystem: Environmental > Terrestrial > Soil > Riparian zone | place: USA: East River... | reverse complement strand
GACCACTGCTCACCTGCGGTTTCTGGCCGACCTCGCCGAGACGTTCCACGATCGCGGATGCCTGTTGGGAAACTTCGCCTCCGAGATACCCGCGCACAGCAATGTCGTGGGCCGGGCGGTCGAGGCGAGCTTCGCCCAGTGGGTCGCGGCCCTCGCGGGTGCGATAGAAGAGGCCCGTGACGCGGGAGAGCTGCGACCGGGCGAGCCCGCCGCCAGCCTCGCCGGATTCATCATCGACGCTTACGAAGGCGCGGCGGCTCGGTCAAAGGTCACGGACACCACGGAGCCGATGCGCCAGTTCCTGAGCATCACCCTCACCCGGATCCTCGCTTCGGATTCCACGCGGACGGAATGACCGCAGCGCGCTAGGCGGGTGGCAATTCAATGTGGAAGGAAATGTCATGGATTTGACAGGCTCTGTAGCGGTCGTCACCGGCGGAAGTGGTGGCCTTGGTCGAAACCTCGTCGCCCAGCTCCTTGAGCGCGGCGCCGCCAAGGTTTACGTCGCCACCCGTAAGGGCGCGGAGGTGTCCGGCACGACGGCGTTGAAGCTGGATGTCACCGATCCGGACTCTGCCGTGGCTGCGGCGAGGGCGGCCTCCGATGCGACTCTGCTGATCAACAATGCCGGGGTCAACACTCATGCCAGCCTGGTCGACGGCGACTTCGCCGACATCCGCCGAGAGATGGAGGTCGCCTACTTCGGGAGCCTCAACGTCACTCGTGCCTTCGCCCCGGTCATCGAGGCGAACGGCGGCGGTGCGATCCTCAACGTGTGCTCGCAACTCTCGTGGGTGCATTTCACGGGCGCCGGCGCCTACAGCGGCGCGAAGGCCGCTGAATGGGCATTGACCAATGCGACGCGGCTTGAGCTCGCGCCGCGCGGCATCCAGGTCTCCGGGCTCTACATGGGATACATGGACACGCCTTTGTTCGCGGATGCCCCCGAGAAACTCAAGAGCGATTCGGCGACGGTGGCCTCGCGCGCCCTGGACGGCATCGCTGCCGGCGCCGACGAGATTTTCGGCGACGACTTCACGGGCTGGGTCAAGGAGATCATGGGCGAGTCCCCGGACGCCTTCGCCCGCTCGATCCAGGGCCGGGCGACGCAGGTATTGCAGGGCTGACAACGCTCTGCGGGAGCGGACCCGCCGTGACGCGCCACTGCAGTCACGTCTTGACGGGTCCGCCCCGCCCGCGTCCTGCGTGCTGCACGTTTTCAGCCGCGCCAACAACCTCGTCACCTACTGGTTCGCCTCCGGCGGCGCCTGGTCCGCCGCGCAAACCATCCCCAACAGTCAAGCCTGACCCCCAGGCGTCGAAGGCCCCGACCTGGTCGGGGCCTTCGGCGCGCCTCAGAACAGGGTCAACGGCTGCTCCACGGGTACGGGTTCGGGCAGTGCTTCGAGGTCCGGCACGCGGCTTCGCACCTGGTCGTGAAACCGCCGGGCAAGCGCGGGCGCGTCGGCGTTATCGGGAGTGTGGATGAACACGGTCGGCGAGCGGCCCTCCCGCAACCAGTCGGCGGTGACCTCGACCCAGCGCTGCCACCCCTCGACCGTCGCGGCCGTGTCGTCTCGGCCGAGGTAGCGGACGATCGGCTGGTCGGTGAGCGGCCTTGTCCGCAGCGGCATCCGCGGCTTCTTCGTCCACGCCTCCCGCTCGGCGGCGCTGGTCGGGGGTTTCTGGAAGAACGCGGTGGTGTCGAACGGGATCCACTCGGCGCCGGCGAGCGCCTGTTCGAGGAGCCGGGCCGCGCTTGGGTCGGTGAAGAAGGCCGGGTGGCGGACCTCGACGGCGTACCGGTAATCGGCTGGAAGTCTTCGCAGGAAGCTGGCGAGGGTCCCGACGTCTTCGGGGGTGAAGGACCCTGGAAGCTGGATCCAAAGCGCGTGGGCCCGCGGGCCGAGGGGCTCGATCGCGTGCAGGAACGCGCGGAGGGGTTCGTCGGTGTCGACGAGTCGCCGCTCGTGCGTGACCACCTTGGGCAGTTTCAGGACGAAGCGGAAGCTCGAGTCGGTCTGCCCCGCCCAGGCCGCGACGGTTTCGCGGGTGGGCGTCGCGTAGAAGGTCGTGTTCCCCTCGACGGCGTCACACCAGCCGGCGTAGTGCCGGAGCCGCTCATCGGACCGCACCGGCGAAACCCGCCCCTGCCACGCCTTGAGCGTCCACATCGCGCAACCCACATGAAGACGCATCCCCACACGGTAGCCAGCGTTGGAGGACGTTCGGCCGCGGGCACAGCAGGGCCGCATATCGGACACATCGGGGTTCGAGCCACATCGCGACCACTGGACGTGCGATTATCGCACCATGGTGGCGCTCGAAGAATGGGTTGGTATCGGCCAGCGGGTACGCGAGGCTCGCTTGGCCGCGAAACTGTCCCAGGACGAGCTCGGCCGCCAGATCGGCCTCGACCGAACGATGATCGCAAAGATCGAGGCAGGCACCCGACGCATCGACGCCGTGGAGTTGTTGCGGCTTGGTGCCTGCCTACACCTGCCGCTCGATCATTTCTTGTACGAGCGCCCGGCGGTGCTCTCCCGGCGCTCCGCGCTCCTGGAGGAGGAAGCCACCGAAGCGGGCCGCGAGTCGTTCCGGCTGGAAGCCGCGCTGGTGACCTGGCTTGGCGACGTCCGCCAATTGCGGACGCTCGGTGTGCTCGAGGCCAGCCCGGTGCAGCGATACCCCAAAAAGGTCGAGTCGGACGCGTCCGCGCGCGATGCCGCGGGCTGGTTGCGGGTGCTCTTAAAGAACCCTGACGGGCCGATCGAGTCACTCATGAAGGCCTGCCAGGACGCGGGGCTTTTCGTCGCGGTTGTCGACCTACCGGGTGACGGCGCGTCGGTGCTCGATGGCGACCTCGCCGTCGCGGTCGTGAGCCGGCTCGGCGACCCCGGCCGGCGGCGCGCGACCGCCGCACACGAGTTGGGACACCTCGTGCTCGGCGACGAGTACTCGAGCGATCTGGGTGTGCACGCTTCCCGAGCCGGCCGCGAAGCCGTCATCGACGCCTTCGCGGCGGAGTTGCTCCTACCCTCAGGCGTGGTCGCCGCGGCCAGCCACGCATTCGGCCGGGACACGCTCGTCCGGCTCGCCGCCACCTACCGCACGTCGTGGTCGCTGGCCGTTCGGCAGGCGGTCCGCGCGGATGTCTTCGATCAGGAAACGGCGGCGAACTGGTTGCCGCAAACGCCGAAGCTGGACGCCGCAGCCTGACCTGAGTGGGATCCGGGTTCCGCCCAGCTTCGCGCACGCGGTTCTGGAGGCGCGCGGTCGATATCTGATCACCACGGCCCGGGCTGTCGAGCTGATGCGTGGCCAGCTTGAAGAAGCCGACTTTCCGCCACTGAGCGACGAGGACATCGCGCCGTGACCGCGTCCCCAGTGCTGCGCCTGGTGTTCGACACCACGTGCCTCAGCATCCAGAGCTGAACCAGGTCCTCAACGTCGAATGGCTCCGGGTCGTCCCCCTCGACACTCTCGATCGACTGCGGCGCTTCACGATCTGGACGGGCCGCATCGGGGCGGGTGCGCGCAATCTGGGTGAAGCCAGCGTATTGGCGCTCGCGGAGGAACTCGACGCCGTGGCATTGATCGACGAGCGCGATGCCACGCGGGTGGGCCGCGCGCACCGGCTCGCTGTGCACGGCACGGTCTGGCTTCTCGCCCGCGCCTGCGCCGATGGGAAGCTCACCGATGTCGGCGCCAGCAACCTGCTCGACGCCCTCGCTGCCACCGGCATGAGGCTGCCCTGCACCTGTGCCGACTTCCCCAGGTACGCCAGCGACAGCGGTCTTCGCTGACCTCGATCCGCTGACCAGAATCGATCTTTCCGCTGTAGCCGTCTGGGAAGTTGGCCTTGACGAGTGCCGCCCTTACAGCAATAGTAGCCATTGTAACCACTGGTTAGTGGAGGGGTCTGATGGGAGCGCACGGGCCGAGCTATCTCGACATCGTCGACGACATTCGTGGTCAGATCGTCAGCGGTCAGCTAGCGCCCGGCGCCACCCTGCCCACCTGCCGGGTGATGTGCCAGACCTACCAGGTCAGCCGCCAGACCATCGGCAGCGCCATGATCGTGCTGCGCACGCAGGGGCTGATCGTGGGCCAGCAGGGCAGAGCCGTCTACGTCACCGCCGACCCGAAACGCCACCTCCCGACCGACCCGGGCGACGACGATCAGCCCTGACCGCGACCGGCGGCCGTCGCGCGCAAGACCTCGGTGACCTCCGGGAAACGGAGCGTGTGCAGGTCCGCGCAGGTGATGTGGTCAGCGAGCGTGAGGGCGATCCCCCGCACCCCGGGCAGGCTGGTCAGGATCTCCGTGATGTTGCCGGGCGTGAAGTCGAACGTGACGACAACCTCGCGGGCCCGGCCCATGGCATTGAGGTCGTCGATCTGGAACTCGTCGTCGGGGTACGCCGAGGGCGGTGCGGACTGCCTGCGCCGGGAGGCGCGGGCCGTCGAGGAGCTGGGTGGTCGTCGCGGAGATCCACCTCAGCGACCAGTCGGGCCCGGTGCAGCGCGTCCGCGATCTCGGTAGCCATGCCGGGTGAGACCACTTTGCCTCGTGTTCGGGGCGCTCGTTGTGGCGGGTTTCGAAAACTGGTGCTCCGCGGCGGGTGGCGGCCTAGTCTGCGGTCGGGAGTCGTCAGTTGAGGGCCGAGGGCAACGGCCGTGCTCGCCAGTGCGGGTCGATCGCCCGCGCGTCAGCATGAGGAGCGAGAGCTCGTGAGGCTTCCCAAGGCATTGCACGCCCTGTGGGCGATGGCGGCCGCCGTCGTCGTCGCGGCGACGTTGTTGGTCGCGGCGCCCGCGCAGGCCGCGTCACTCGCCGAGGTCACCAACTTCGGCACCAATCCCGGCAACCTGCGGATGTATCTGTATGTCCCCAACAACGTCGCCGCACGGCCGGGCCTGCTGGTCGCCGTGCATTACTGCACCGGCAGCGGGCCCGCGTTCTACAGCGGCACCGACTTCGCCCGGCTCGCCGACCAATACGGCTTCATCGTCGTCTATCCGTCGGTGACCGCGAGCGACGGCTGCTTCGACGTCGCCTCCAACGCCACGCTCACTCACAACGGTGGCGGTGACTCGCTGAGCATCGTCTCGATGACGCGGTATGTGCAGCAGAACTTCAACGCCGACCCGAACCGTACCTTCGTCACCGGTGTTTCGTCCGGCGCGATGATGACCAACGTGCTGCTCGGCGCCTATCCGGACGTCTTCCGGGCCGGCGCCGCCTTTGCCGGGGTGCCGTTCGCCTGCTTCGCCGGGCCGGGCAAGTGGAACAGCCAGTGCGCACAGGGCCAGCTCACCCGCACCGCCCAGCAGTGGGGCGATCTGGTCCGCAACGCCTACCCGGGTTACACCGGCCCGCGACCGCGGGTGCAGCTCTGGCATGGGACAAACGACGAGACGCTGTCGTACGTGAACTTCGGCGAAGCCATCAAACAGTGGACCAACGTGCACGGGCTGAGCCAGACTCCGACGTCGACCGACAGCCCGCAGTCGGGCTGGACCCGCACCCGCTACGCCAACAGTGCCGGTCAGGTGCTGGTCGAGGCGACCAGCATGGCCAACACCCCGCACAACCTGCCGGTGCAGGCCGCCGCGGCGATCGCGTTCTTCGGCCTCAACGGCGGCGGCGGTCCGACCAACCCACCGCCCACCAGCAACCCGCCAACCACGCCACCGCCGACCACTCCGCCGCCCGGGCCGGGTGGCTGCAGCGCGGTGTTCCAGGTGACCAGTTCATGGCAATCGGGGTACGTCGCCGCGGTCCGCGTCACCGCCGGCAGCAGCGGGGTCAACGGCTGGCGGGTCGGCCTGCCGATGCCGGCCGGCAACACCATCGTCAACTCCTGGAACGGTCAGTTCAGCGGCTCCGGCAGCGCGACGCAGGTGTCCAACGTCAGCTACAACGGCCGCCTGACGGCGGGCGGGGGCACCGAGTTCGGGTTCCAGGCCAATGGCGCGACGCCGAACCCCGTACCCAATCTGACCTGCACCGCTCTGTGAACGTAAGCGGCGGGGGCCCGGTCCGGGCCTCCGCCGCCGAACGGCGACAGACATGATGTAGCGCCATGACCATGACAGTGGTGGAGATCCACGTCCCGCTAACGCCGGTGCCCGGTCTCGGCGAATACGACTACGCGTTCCCGTGGATCGACGATGTCGAAGAGTTCCTGGCCGACCTCGACGAGGCGGAGGAGTTCGACAGCGGGGAGGAGTACGGCGAGGTCTACGTCTTCTTCATCGCGGGAGCGCCGGAAGATGCGTTGCTTGCCGTGGCGTCGCGGGTGGCAGGCCTCGCGCGGGTGCCGGCCGGCGCGTTCGCCGTCATCAGTGACGACGAAGCGGAGGAGTTCGGGCACGGACGGCGGGTGAGCCTGCCCGTGGACCCCCGCCACCCATGAAACGGCGCGCTCCGGGCGACCGGCATGGGTGATGAGTCACCCTGGAAGCGGAGCGCCGGCACCAGGCGCCCCGCGTCCAAAAGCACGGGTCAGGCCTGGCCGACCTGCTGCCGCTGGCGGCCCAGGTCCTCGATCTCGAGCTCGACCACGTCGCCGGCGGCCAGGTAGGGGAAGCGGCCGGACAGCGCCACGCCCTGGGGGGTGCCGGTGTTGAGCAGGTCGCCCGGCTCCAGCACGGTGAGCTGGCTGAGCTGGTAGATCAGGGTAGCCACGTCGAAGATCATGTCGCGGGTCGACGAGTCCTGGCGGGGCTCGCCGTTGACCCACGACCGCAACCGCAGCCCCTGCGGGTCGGCCACCTCGTCGGCGGTGACCAGCCACGGGCCGAGCGGGTTGAACGTCTCGCAGCTCTTGCCCTTCGACCACTGGCCGCCGCTCTGCTTGATCTGCAGGTCGCGCTCGGACACGTCGTTGGCGATGGTGTAGCCGGCGACGTAGGAGAGCGCGTCGGCCGGCGACGCGAGGTAGCGGGCCCGCCGGCCGATCACCACCGCGAGCTCCACCTCCCAGTCGGTCTCCTTGGACCCGCGCGGGATCAGCACCTCGTCGTCGGGCCCGACCACCGTGTTGGGGGCCTTGTAGAACATGACCGGCTGCTCCGGCGGCTGGGCACCCGATTCGGCCGCGTGCGCCGCGTAGTTCATCCCGATGCAGAGCACCACGCTCGGGCGGGCGATCGGCGCGCCGACCCGCTGGCCGGTCGCGTCGAACACCGGCAGCGAACCCGCCGCATGCCCCGCGCGGACCCGCTCGATGCCGTCGCCCGCGAAGAACGCCGGGTCGATATCGGCGGTGACGCTGCCCAGGTCGAAATACTGACCGGAACCGTCGAGTAGAACGGGACGTTCGGCGCCGGCCGGCCCGATCCGCATCAGTCGCATGCCGCTTCTCCTTCGTTCAGGCGGCGACCAGGCCGCCGTCGATCACCAGCTCGGTGCCGGTGACGAACCCGGCCTCGTCGGACGCCAGATAGAGCGCCGCCGCGGCCACCTCGCCCGGGGTGGCCAGCCGGCCCATCGGCTGCCGGGCGACGAGCTGTGCGCGCGTCGCCTCGGGGTCGTCGGTCGCCGCGAGGAGCCGGCCCACCCAGGGCGAGTCGACGGTACCCGGGCACACCGAGTTGGCCCGCACCCCGGTCCCCGCGTATTGAACGGCGACCTGCTTGGTGAACGCGATGACCGCGCCCTTGCTGGCGCAGTAGGCGGCCCGATCCTTGAGCCCGACCAGTCCGGCCGCCGACGCGGTGTTGACGATCGCGCCGTGCCGTTGCCGCAACATGTGCGGCAACGCGTATTTGCAGCCGAGAAAGACGCCGCGGGTGTTGACGGCGAAGACCGCGTCCCACTCCTCCACCGTGCAGGCGATCGGATCGGTCGTCGAGGAGAGCCCGGCGTTGTTGCACAGCACGTCGATCCGCCCGGTCTCGGCGACCGCCTGCTCGACGGCCGCGCGCACGTCGTCGGCCTGGGTCACGTCGACCTTCAGCGCGGTGCTGCCGGCCGGGCAGCCCGACGGCACCAGATCGGCCGCGTACACCGTGGCGCCCTCGGCCAGGAACCGGCTCGCCATCTCGAAGCCGATCCCGGAACCCGCACCCGTGACCAGCACCGTGCGTCCCTCGAACCTGTTCACCGCGTCTCCTTCCAGGGCCCGGCGAACCTGGTGTCCTCCAGCGCCGCCAGCTCCAGCAACCTGTTCCATTTCGCCGTTCGCTCGGACCGGTGGGTCGAGCCGACCTTGATCTGCCCGGCCCGCCAGCCGACCGCGAGATCGGCCACCCACGCGTCTTCGGTCTCGCCCGACCGCGCCGAGACGATCGCCCGGTAGCCGGCCTCGCGCGCCGCCCGGACCACCGCCGCCGCACCGCTGACCAACCCGTTCTGGTTGGGCTTGACCAACACGGCGTTGGCCACCCCGGCCGCGACACCGCGGGCCAACCGGTCCGGATCAGTCACAAAAAGATCATCACCGACCACTTGTCCGCCCGGCAGGCGCGCGGTCGCGGCCGCCCAGCCGGCCCAGTCGTCTTCGGCCAGCGGGTCTTCGACCGAGAGCACCGGATAGTCGGCGCACCACGACGCCACCTCGTCGGTCAACTCCGCCGCCGACAGCCGCCGCCCCTCGCGGCGCAGGTGATAGGCGCCGCCCTCGAAGAACTCGGTCGCGGCGAGGTCGAGCGCCAAGCCGACCCGGCCGGTGAGCCCGGCGGCGTCGATGCCGTCGACCACCAGCTCCAGCGCGGCCCGGTTGGTCGGCAACCGCAGGCCGAGGCCGCCCTCGTCGGCGACCAGCGCCGCCGCCTCGTGGCCACGGTCGCGGGCCAGGTCGGCCGTGGCCGAGCGGACCGCGGCGGCCCACTCGATCGCTTCGGCGAAGCTGGTCGCGGCGTGCGGGATCACCAGCACGTCCTGGATGTCGATGGCGCTGCCGGCGTGTGCGCCGCCGGAGACGATGTTGACCATCGGCATCGGCAGCAGCAGCGGGCCCTCGCCGGCGAGATGGCGGGCCAGCGTGACACCCGCCGCGGCTGCGGCCGCCCGCACTGCGGCGACCGAGACGGCCAGCACGGCGTTGGCGCCGACGGTGGCGAACGGCGGCGCGTCGACCGACAGCAGCGCCTCGTCGACCGCGGCGACGTCGACGCCGGTGACCGCCGCCGCGAGCACACCCTCCACATGGGATACGGCGGTACGCACGCCGCGGCCGCCGTAGCGGGTGCCGCCGTCGCGCAGCTCGACGGCCTCGTGCGAGCCCGCCGACGCACCCGACGGCACGGTCGCAGTCGCCGCCGCTCCCCCGTCGAGCACCACGCGGCAGGCGACGGTCGGCCGTCCACGCGAGTCGAGCGCCTCCCAGCCGCGCACCTCCCGGACCCGGGTCATCCGCCCACCTCCCACGGCTCGTCGATCGCAGGACCCACAGCCACCAGCGGGCGCGTCTCGCGCATGCTCATCGGGCCACCTCGCACACGTCGTCGATCGAGGGGCTCGCTGGCACCGGGGCACGCGCCGCGCGGATGCGGCTCATCCGACGGCCTCCCACAGGTCGTCGATCGAAGGGCTCGACGGCGCGGCAAGCGCCGCCGATGCCAGGGCGCGCACCCGGTCCCGGGCGGTGGGTGTCAGGTAGTCGGCCGGTGAGGTGCCGTCGACGCGGGCCAGCAGCAGGCAGGCTGTGTGCCAGCCGAGGCGGGTCGAGGGGATCGGACCGTAACCGGTCAGGAAGGCCGTCGCGGCGGCGCGTAGGGCCGGCGCGGCGTCCGGCCGGTGCACGGCCTTGAGCAGCAGGTGGCACTGCAGGAAGGCGAGGTCGAAGACCGCCGCGCCGACGTGCGCCACCTCGAAGTCGAGCACCCACAGTGGACCGTCCGGGCCGACCAGCACGTTCTTCGGCGAGAAGTCGCCATGCACCAGGCACTCCCGTGCGGTGGTCAGGTCGGCGACACAGGCGTCGACGGCCGTCGCCAGCGCCGGGTGCCGGGCGCGCACCACCCGATGGAACGGCGCCACCCGCAGCTGCTCGAACGCCTCGTAGTCGGCGAACCGATCCGCGACGGCAGGGTCACCCCAGGTCTGCTGGTGCCAGGCGGCCAGGATCCGGCCGAGCGCGAGGGCCACGGCGGCGAACCGGGCGCCGGACGGCGGCTCGTCGAGCAGCACGCTCTTCCACGGCTGCCAGCCGGCCGGCGCGGCGGTCATCGTGAGCACCAGCGCCGAGGGGTCGACGTCGACCAGCTCCGGCGTGTGCGCGGGGGTGATGTCGTGCAGCAGCGCGAGCGCCGCCGCCTCGGTCAGGACGCGTTCCGGCTTGGCCAGCCACTCGGTCGCCACCGACAGCCGGTCTAGCGCCTGCTTCACCACCAGCCGGCGGTCACCCGCGGAGACCAGCACGACCACGCCGGAGACGCCGCCGGTCAGCAGGGTGGCGGTGCCGCCGCCGGTGAGCACGCCCCGGCGGCGCAGATGGTCGACCGCGTTCCCGACGGTGAGCATCAGTCGGTGAAGTAGTCGGGGTGGTCGTGCCGCAGGGCGGGTGCCTGTGCGGCGGCCCGGCGGGCGTGCGCCCGGACCAGCTCGCTGCCGCCGGCTAGATCGCCGCGTTCCAGCGCCTCGACGATCGCCCGGTGCTCGGCGAGCAGGTCGCGCAGCGTGCGCGGGTTAGGCAGGCTCAGCCGGCGCAACCGGTCGAGCTGCACCTTCATCCGCACCACCGCCTGCCAGGCGCCCGGATGGCCGCTCAACACGAAGATCTGCTCGTGCAGCGCCTCGTCGGCGGCGAAGAACTCGTCGAGGTCGCGGGCCCGGACCGCGACCCGCTGCCGGTCGAGGAGACGGCGCAGTGCCGACACGTCGTCGGTGCCACAGGCACCCGCGAAGGCCGCCGCCTCGAGGTTTTCCCGGACGAAGCGGGCCTCTTCGACGTCGCGCATCCGGATGAGGGCCACCCGGGTGCCGACCTGGGGCACCACCTGCACCAGGCCGGCGTCGGCCAGCCGGGCGATCGCCTCGCGCAGCGGCGTGCGGCTGACGCCGAGCTGCTCGGCCAGGTCGGTCTCGGACAGCGCGGCGCCCGGGGTCAGCCGCAGGTCGCGGATCGCCGCCACCAGCGCCGCGTAGACCTCGTCGGAGGCCCGGCCGCGGGTGCGCAGGACCGGCATCAGCATGGGCCGAACCTTGGCACACTAGTGCACTTGTATGCAAGCTCAAGATCGATAAAGGGCACACCGCAGTGCTTCGGTGCGCTCCGCGACCGAGCGGCGGCTGACCGCGGCCGACGGGAAGAACTCCCAGCCGTGGAAGGCGCCCGGGAAGACGTGCAGTTCGGTCGGCACGCCCGCGCCCAGCAGCCGCGCCGCGTAGTCGAGGCACTCGTCGCGGAACACCTCCAGCTCGCCCACGCACAGGTAGGTGGGCGGCAGGCCGGCCAGGTCGGTGGCCCGCGCCGGCGCCGCATACGCCGGCACGTCCGGCCCGCCGGCCCGGTCGCCGAGCAAAGCCCGCCATGCGTAGCGGTTCGACGACGCAGTCCAACCCAGCCGCGGATCGTCGAACGCCGAGCTGGACGCGGTCAGCCCACGGTCGTCGAGCATCGGCGCGACCAGCATCTGGAAGACCGGTGCCGGGCCGCCCGAGTCCCGCGAACGCAGCGCGGTCGCCGCCGCCAGTCCGCCACCCGCCGAGCCGCCACCGAGCGCGATCCGCGCCGGGTCGACGCCGAGCGCGGCCGCGTTGTCGAAGAACCAGCACAGCGCCGCGAAGCAGTCGTCGACCTGCGCCGGATAGGGGTGTTCGGGCGCGAGCCGGTAGTCCACCGAAACGGTCACACAGGGCGCCGAGGCGGTGTAGCCGACCGGCGCGGCGTCGCTGCGGGCACTGCCCACCAGCAACCCACCGCCGTGGATCCACAGCAAACCGGGCAACGGGCCGGAAACCCCGACCGGCCGGAACACCCGCACCGGCACGGACCCCGCCACGACGTCGGAGTGCGAAACCCGTGGGTCGCGCATCGCCTCGGGCTCGACCAGCCACGGCTCGCGGGCAGCCGGCAGCTCCGCATAGGAA
>Ga0193743_1002785_pt1 | contig 12044 bp, 12 predicted proteins | sample L2c2metaG_FD_143038 | JGI IMG/M metagenome (GOLD analysis project Ga0193743, IMG submission 143038) | Soil microbial communities from a riparian zone of the East river system, Colorado, United States - L2c2 | ecosystem: Environmental > Terrestrial > Soil > Riparian zone | place: USA: East River... | reverse complement strand
CGTCATCCAGGCACAGGGTTCGGTGGCTCTGGAGACCCGCTGCGCCGGCGTGAAGAAGACCTTCGCCAACACCGAGAACCTCTACGTCAACGGCGCCGACAAGCCGGCCGAGCAGGCCTCCATCGGCGCGAAGCTGCAGCAGGACAAGTCGATCACCCACGTCGTCACGCTCGGCGCCGGTGACGCGATGGCCGCGCTGAACGCCAAGACCGACGCGGGCAGCACCGCCAAGATCGACACGTTCGACCTCAACCCGGACGCCGCCAAGGCGATCAAGGACGGCCAGATCGGGTTCTCCGTCGACCAGCAGCCGTACGTGCAGGGCTACATGGCCGTCACGGCGCTCTGGCTGAACCTGACCAACGGCAACGACATGGGCGGTGGCAGGGCGGTGCTGACCGGCCCGTCCTTCGTCGACCCGACCAACATCGACCAGATCCTGCCCTACACCGCAAGCAACAAGCGCTAACGCGCCCCGGGGGGAGCCGGTGTGCCGGCTCCCCCCACCCGCCCAACCCTGGAGCACTCCATGAGCGCACCCGTTGCCACCCAGCCACCCCGAGCTCCGCAGGAGCCGCCGCGCGCAACGCGGTCGCTCACCGCGCGGGTGCTCACCCGTCCGGAGATCGGTGCCGTCGCGGCGGCGATCGCGATCTTCATCTTCTTCTTCGCCGTCGCCGCGCCGTTCCGCACGCTGCCGGCGTTCTCCACCGTCCTCTACGCGAGCTCGACGATCGGCATCGTCGCGGTCGGCGTGGCCCTGCTCATGATCGGCGGGGAGTTCGATCTGTCCTCCGGCGTCTCCGTGGTCACCTCGGCGTTGGCCGCCGCGATGGTGTCGTTCCAGCTCAGCCTGAACATCTGGGTGGGCGTGGTTGTCAGCCTGCTCATCGCGCTGGCCATCGGGTTCTTCAACGGCTACATGGTGGTTCGGACCGGGATCCCGAGCTTCCTGATCACCCTGTCCACGTTCTTCATGCTGCGCGGCATCAACCTGGGCGTCACCAAGGCGGTCACCGGCACGGTGGCCACCCCGAACGTCTCCGAGCTGGACGGCTTCGCCCTCGGCAAGGCCATCTTCGCCGGGGACGTCCCGCTCGGTTTCATGACCGTCAAGGTCACTGTGCTGTGGTGGATCCTGTTCACCGCGATCGCCACGTGGCTCCTGCTGCGCACCCGGGTCGGCAACTGGATCTTCGCCTCCGGCGGCAACGCGGCCAGCGCCCGCGCGGTCGGTGTCCCGGTGAACAAGGTCAAGATCGGGTTGTTCATGGGCGTCGCGTTCGTGTGCTGGTTCTACGGCATGCACCTGATGTTCAACTTCAGCTCGGTGCAGTCCGGCCTGGGTATCGGCAACGAGTTCATCTACATCATCGCCGTGGTGGTGGGCGGCGCGCTGCTCACCGGTGGCTACGGATCGGCCATCGGCGCGGCGGTGGGCGCATTCATCTTCGGCATGACCACCCAGGGCATCGTCTTCGCCGGCTTCGACCCGAACTGGTTCTACACGTTCCTCGGCGCAATGCTGCTGCTGGCCGTGGTCGTCAACCTCTACGTCAAGCAGTACGCCCTCACCAGGAAGTGAGCCACGGCCATGACTGACACGATCGCGGAACATGCCGCGCGAGATCTGAAAGCTGGCACGCCTCTCGTCGAGATGGAGAACGTGGGTAAGGCCTACGGCGCCATCCGCGCCCTGGAGGGCATCAACCTCACGGTGAACGCCGGCGAAGTGGCCTGCGTGCTGGGCGACAACGGGGCCGGCAAGTCCACCCTCATCAAGATCATCTCGGGGCTGCACCCGCACACCGAGGGTGTGCTCAAGGTGGACGGCCAGGAAGCGCACTTCAGCTCGCCCCGCGCGTCACTCGACCACGGCATCGCCACCGTCTACCAGGACCTCGCGGTGGTCGCGCTGATGGAGGTGTGGCGCAACTTCTTCCTCGGCTCGGAGCTCCGCAAGGGCAAATACCCGCTCGCCCCGCTGGACATCAAGGCCATGCGGGACATCGCGGACGCCGAGCTGAAGAAGATGGGCATCACCGTCAAGGACATCAACCAGCCGATCGGCACGCTCTCCGGCGGGCAGCGCCAGTGCGTGGCCATCGCCCGGGCGGTGTACTTCGGCGCTCGGGTGCTGATCCTGGACGAGCCCACCGCCGCACTCGGCGTCAAACAGTCCGGCGTGGTGCTCAAATACACCGCCGCCGCCCGCGACGCCGGGCTGGGCGTCGTGTTCATCACCCACAACCCGCACCACGCGTTCATGGTCGGTGACCACTTCATCATCCTCAAACTGGGCCGCCGGGTGCTGGACAAGAAACGCGCCGAGGTCACCCTCGAAGAGCTGACCACCGAAATGGCCGGCGGCCAGGAGCTGGCCGAACTCACCCACGAACTCAAGCGCTGATGCGGTGAGTGGCGAGTGGCCGTGGGGGGCCACTCGCCACCCACGACTCCTTGGAGGTACTTCCGAATGATCAACGTCGGTGTCATTGGCGTGGGCATGATCGGCCAGGACCACATCCGCCGGCTGACCCACGTGCTGTCCGGCGCGCGGGTCGCGGGCGTGGCCGACGTCGACCTGGATCGGGCCAGCGCGGTCGCCGCCGGGCTGTCCGAAGGGCGGGTGTTCGAGTCCGGCGAGAAGCTGATCGCCGACGCCGGGGTGGACGCGGTGGTGGTGACCTCATGGGGGCCCACCCACGAGGCGTACGTGCTGGCCGCGATCGCCGCGGGCAAGCCGGTGTTCTGCGAGAAGCCGCTGGCCAGCACCGCCGACGCCTGTTCGCGGATCATCGACGCCGAGGTGGCCACCGGGCGGCGGCTGGTACAGGTCGGCTTCATGCGCCGCTACGACGCCCAGTACCGGGCGATGAAGTCCGCCGTGCACAGCGGCGAGATCGGCGCGCCGCTGCTCATGCACGCCGCGCACCGCAACCCCTCGGTGCCGCCGCACTTCACCAGCGACATGATCATCAACGACAGCGCGGTGCACGACATCGACGTGGCGCGCTGGATGTTCGACGACGAGATCGCCTCGGTGGCGGTGCTCAAGCCCCGGCAGAACCGCAAGGCGGCAGCCGGCCTGGACGACCCGCTGGTGCTGCTGCTGGAGATGGCCGGCGGCGTGCTGGTGGACGTCGAGGTGATGCTCAACGCGGCGTTCGGCTACGACATCCGCGGCGAGGTGGTCTGCGAGGACGGCGTGGTCGAGCTGTCCGAGAGCGCCGGCGTGGTGGTCAAGTCGGCCGGCCGGCACGCCGGTCGGATCCCCACCGACTGGCGGGAGCGGTTCGTCCGGGCGTTCGACGTCGAGTTCCAGGAGTGGCTGGACGACGTGGCCGCCGGCGCCGAGCCGACCGGCCCGAGCAGCTGGGACGGCTACGCGGCCACCGTGGTGTGCGACACCGGGCTGGCCGCGCTGCGCGGCGGAGGTCGTGAACCGGTGCTGCTGCGCGAGCAGCCCGAGCTGTACCGGCGCGCGGCGGCGTCCCGGTGAGGTTCGGGGCATACACGGCCGTCCTGCACGACCGGCCGCTCGCCGAGGTGCTGGGTCTGCTGCGCGAGCTGGGGCTGGACAGCGCCGAGGTCAACTCCGGTGGCTTCCTGCCCGCGCCGCACCTGCCCATCGCGACCCTGCGGACCAGCGCCGACGCCCGTTCCGAGTACCTCGGGCTGTTCGCCGACCACGGCATCACGCTGACCGCGCTGAACTGCAACGGCAACCCGCTGCACGCCGACCCGGAAGTGCGCGGCAAGCACGCCGCCGACGTGCGCGAGGCCATCGAGCTGGCCGCGCTGCTCGGGGTGCGCCGGGTGGTCACCATGTCCGGGCTGCCTGGCACAGATCCCGGCGCGGCGCTGCCCGCCTGGACCGTGCTGCCCTGGGACAGCGCCTACCTGGACGCGCGGGACTACCAGTGGAACTCCGTCGCGCTGCCCTACTGGCGGGACATTCAGGTCCGGGCGGCCGCCGCCGACGTACACGTGTGCATCGAGATGCACCCGCACAACATCGTCTACAACCCGGCCACCATGCTGCGGCTGGCCGAGTCGATCAACGCCACCCACGTGGCCGCGGAGATGGACCCCAGCCACCTGTTCTGGCAGGGCATCGACCCGGTGGCGGCCATCGGGGCACTCGGTGACCTGGTCCGCAACGCCGCCGCCAAGGACACCCGGATCAACCCAGCCGCGCTGGTCAACGGCGTACTGGACGACCGGCACTCGCGGGTTGCCGCCGGCTCCCCTGGCGCGGTCTCGCTGGGTGGGCGTTACACCCTGTCGGCGTGGCCGGAGAACTCCTCGTGGGACTTCGTCGCGGTCGGCCGCGGCCACGACACGGCGTTCTGGACCCGGTTCCTCGCCGCGTTGCGCGCGGTGGACCCGGACATGGCGGTGAACATCGAGCACGAGGACGCCGAGCTGGGCCAGCGGGAGGGGTTGGCGTTCGCGGCGCGCACCCTGCTGGAGTGCGCCGGCCCCTTGGACCGGGCCACCGTATGACGTCGCCGTTGCGGATCGGGCTGCTCGGCGCGGCCCGGATCTCGGAGAGGTCGCTGGTCACCCCGGCGCGCGCGACCGGGGATCGGCTGGTCGCGGTGGCCGCCCGGTCCCGGTCTCGGGCTGTGTCGTTTGCGGCGGAGCACGGGGTGGAGCGGGTGTGCGATGACTACGCCTCGGTGTGTGCCGACGGGGACGTCGAGGTGGTGTACAACCCGCTGGCCAACGCGCTGCACGGGCCGTGGAACCTGGCGGCGGTGCGGGCCGGCAAGCACGTGCTGTCCGAAAAGCCGTCCGCCAGCAACGCCGCCGAGGCCCGGGTGGTGGCCGAGGCGGCGCGCGCCGGCGGCGTCACCGTGGTTGAGGGCTTCCACTACGTGCACCACCCGGTGATGCGCCGGATGCACGCGCTGCTGGACTCCGGGGAGCTGGGCGAACTCCGGCAGGTCGAGGCGCACATCACCATGCCCGCCCCGCCGGACGACGACCCGCGCTGGTCGTTCGAACTGGCCGGAGGGGCGGTGATGGACCTGGGCTGCTACGGCCTGCATGCGCACCGCACGCTGGCGGGCTGGGCCGGCGGCGAGCCCCGGGTGGTCAGCGCGCGGGGCAAGGAGCGGCCCGGCCACCCGGGGGTGGACGAGTGGCTGGAGGTGCACCTGGCCTACCCCGGCGGAGCCACCGGGTACATGCGCTGCTCGATGAACGACGACTGGCGGGTCACCCTGCGGTTGGTCGGCTCGACCGGCGAGGCCATCGCCGCCAACTTCGCGCTGCCGCACCGGGACGACACGATCTGGGTGCGTTCCGCCGGGGTGGAACGGACCGAGGCGCTGGGCACCCGCTCCTCGTTCATCTACCAGCTGGAGGCGCTGCGCGCGCACCTACGCGGCGCCGGCCCAGCTGACCCGCTGTTCCCGGACGCCGAGGACGCGGTGGCCAGCGCCGAGCTCATCGACGCCGCGTACCTCGCGGCCGGCTTTACCCCCCGCCCCGCGACAACCTTGTGAGTGGCATTGGCCGCATTAGCGACCAATGCCACTCACCACTCGACATGGAGGTTCCGCAATGCGTCTGGGTCTGATCGGGCTGGGCCGGATCGGCGCGTTCCACGCGCGCACGCTGGCCGAGCTGGACCGGGTGGACTCGCTGGTGATCACCGACGCGCTGCCGTCGGCGACCGCCGCGGTCGCCGAGGCGGTGGGCTCGCTGGTCAGCACCGAGCCGGCAGACTCGCCAGAGAAGCTGCTGGCCTCCGGGGTGGACGGGGTGCTCATCGCGGCGGCCACCAACGCCCACCCGGAGCTGCTGGCCGCGGCGGTGGACGCCGGGCTGCCGGTGTTCTGCGAGAAGCCGATCTCCGGTGACATCGCCGAGGCCCGCGCGCTGGCCGAGCGGATCGCCGGCCGGGACGAACGGGTGCAGATCGGCTACCCACGCCGGTTCGACGCCGGCTACACCGCCGCGCGGGCCGCCGTGGCGTCCGGGGAACTGGGCTGGCTGCACACCATCCGAGCCACCACGCTGGACCCGGCGCCTCCCCCGCCGGCGTATGTGGCGGTCTCCGGCGGCATCTTCCGGGATTGCTCGGTGCACGACTTCGACGCCGTCCGCTGGGTCACCGGGCGGGAGGTCGTCGAGGTGTACGCCGTGGGCGGCAACCGGGCTGACTCGCTGGAGGGCGCCTCGTTCAGCGCCGTGCCGGACGTGGACAGCGCGGCTGTGGTGCTCACCCTGGACGACGGTTCGCTCGCGCTGGTGTCCAACACCCGGTACAACCCGCGCGGCTACGACGTGCGGCTGGAGCTGCACGGGTCGCGGGACAGCATCGCGGTCGGGCTGGACGACGGGCTGCCGCTGCGCTCGGTAGAACCCGGGGTGACGTTCCCGGCCGGCCCAGCGCACAGCTTCTTCATGGACCGGTTGGCCCCGGCGTTCCGCGCCGAGCTGGCCGCGTTCACCGAGTTGGTGGCTGGCACCCGGCCGTCGCCGTGCACCGTGGCCGACGCGATGGAGGCCGGGTGGATCGCCGAGGCGGCCACCCTGTCACTGCGTGAGCACCGGCCGGTGCGACTGGCGGAGGTGAAGGCGTGAGCTCTCCTGACGCTTTTGGCTCCCCGGCCGTCGCGAAGATCGCCGGGGCGCCCATCTCCTGGGGGGTGTGCGAGGTGCCCGGCTGGGGCTACCAGCTGACCCCGGAGCGAGTGCTCACCGAGATGGGCGAGGTCGGCCTGGTGGCCACCGAGTTCGGCCCAGACGGGTTCCTGCCGTCGGAGCCGGCGGCGATGGCGTCGGTGCTCTCGTCGCACGGGCTGCATGCGGTCGGCGGGTTCACTCCGCTGCTGTTGCACGCGCCCGATCACGACCCGGTGCCCGAGGTGCGCCGACTACTGGCGAACTACGAGGCGTCGCGCGCGGGCACCCTGGTGCTGTCCGCGATCACCGGGCTGGACGGCTACGACTCCCGCCCCGAGCTGGACGACGCCGGCTGGCACACGCTGCTGGCCAACCTGGACAGGCTGTCCAAGGTGGCCGAGGAACACGGCGTGCACGCGGTGCTGCACCCGCACGTGGGCACCATGGTGGAGACCGGGGATGACGTGCGCCGCGTGCTGGAGGGGTCGACCGTGCAGCTGTGCCTGGACACCGGGCACCTGCTGATCGGCGGCACCGACCCGGCCGAGCTGACCCGGCAAGCCCCGGAGCGGGTGGCGCACACCCACCTCAAGGACGTCGACCTCGGGCTGGCCCGACAGGTGCAGGACGGTCGCCGCTCGTACACCGAGGCGGTGCGCGCCGGCATGTACCGCCCGCTGGGCACCGGCGACGTGGACGTACCGTCGATCATCAGCCACCTGCGGCGGCGCGGCTACGACGGCTGGTACGTCCTGGAGCAGGACACCATCCTCTCCGAGGTCCCGCACGGGGTAGGCCCGGTAGCCGACGTCCACGCCAGCATCTCCTACCTCCGCTCAGTCCTGGCACGCCCCTAACCGGCCCCGGCCACGCACACTTTCGGTACCCGGCGCACAAGTTAGAACCTGTGCGCGGGGTACAGGGGATGCGCGTCAGCCACGGGCAACCGGTTACGGGGGTGGGGCGGTGGTGCCTCGGACGACGAGCTTGGGCTCCAGGACCGTGGTGCGCACCGGGCGGCCCGGGTCCTCCAGCCGGCCTACCACCAGGCGGACGGCGTGCTCGGCCAGCCGGTCGGCGTCCTGGCGGACCGTGGTCAGATCGATCCGGGACAGGTGGGACAGGTGACTGTCGTCGTAGCCGACCACGGACAGCTGACCGGGCACGTCCACGCCGGCCCGGCCCAGCGCGTGCAACAGGCCCATCGCCGCCCAGTCGTTGCTGGCCAGTACCGCCGTGGGCAGCCGGTCCTCGGCGAGCAGCTGCTGGCCGGCGTCGATACCGGCCTGCTCGTCGTGTGCCCCGGGGATGACCCGAGCCCACTCGCCCAACCCGTGCCGGCGCATCGCGGCCAGGTAGCCCCGCCGCCGGTCGGCCGCGCCGGCTCCGCGCCCGCCGTCGATGTGCACGATGTCCCGGTGACCGAGCTCGACCAGGTAGTCGACCGCCTGGCGGACGCCCTTGGTCTCCGCACTGTGTACGCAATCGACCTGGATCCTGGGCAGCCTGCGGCCGATCATCACCGTCGGCACCCGGCGGGCCCACTCGTCCAGCTCCGCGGCGTCCGCGTCCGCGCCGAGCAGGATCAGCGCCTCGCACCGGTGCGACAGCAGCGCTTCCACCGCGCGGCGCTCGCCCCGGGTCGGCGCGGTGGCGGAGAGCAGCACGTCGTATCCCAGCCGCTCGGCCTCCGGGTAGATCCCCTCGACCAGGTCGGCTTGGAACGGCTGGTGCACGGTGACCAACACTCCCAGCGTGCGGCTGCGGCCGCTGGCCAGTAGCCGGGCCGCGCTGTCCGGCCGGTAGCCGAGCTCTTCGGCGGCCCGGTGCACCCGCTCCCTGGTCTCCTGGCTGGCGCCGGGCTGGTTGCGGAACACCAATGACACCAGGGCGCGGGACACGCCGACCCGCTCGGCCACATCGGCCATGGTCGGCTTGCGCGGGGCCGGCCCCGCTGGCCGGATGTCCGGTTCCGGCATTGATCTCACCTGCACATATCGCTCGAACGACCCTTGACACCATGTCCCGGTGGCCAGCATAGTACTGACTACTAGAGCGCGATAGTAGAGCGCGATAGTTTTTCACGACAGTCCGCCGAAACCAGGGCGCCGGCCGCACCTCGACCGGGAGGAAAATCAATGAAGATCGCACTCGACCCGTACATGTTCCGGGCACTGCCGATGACCGAGATGGTCCGCACCGTGGCCGAGCTCGGTTACTCCCACATCGAGCTGTCCCCCCGCCCGGAGTTCATGCCGTTCTTCCTGCACCCCAGGGCGGACGACGCCAAGGTCGCCGAGCTGCGCAAGGCGCTGCGCGACCACGACGTCGCGCTGTCCAGCGTGCTGCCGCTCTACAAGTGGTCCAGCCCGGACGAGACCGAGCGGCAGGCCGCCGTGCGCTACTGGAAGCGCATGATCGAGGTGACCGTGGAGCTCGGCTGCGAGCTGATGAACTCCGAGTTCAACGGCCGCCCGGAGCGGGCGGCCGAGAGCGAGGCGGCGTTCTGGCGCTCGCTGGAGGAGCTGCTGCCGATCTTCGAGCGGGAGGGCATCGGCCTCAACCTGGAGGCCCACCCGGACGACTTCTGCGAGGTCAACGACGCGGGCGTGGACCTGGTCCGGGCGATCAACAAGCCCTGGGTGAACTACCTGTACTGCGCGCCGCACACCTTCCACCTGTCCGGCGATGACCCGGGCGCGGACATCCCGGGCATGCTGCGCTACGCCGGCGACAAGCTGGCCCACCTGCACATCGCGGACACCTTCAACCACAAGGGCAGCTCCGGGCTGCGCTACATCCTCAACCCGCCCGGCACCGCGGCCCGGATCCACCAACACCTGGACATCGGTCAGGGCGAGGTGGACTGGGAGATCTTCTTCCGGACGCTGCGCGAGCTGCGCTTCGACGGAGTGGCCACGGTGTGCGTGTTCGCCTGGGAGGAACGAGCGCACGAATCCTCCGCCCTCATGTTGGAACGAGTCACGAAGGAGCTGACCAGCCATGGGTAGGGAACGTCTGGCCCGGTACGACCTGGCCGGCCCGGAAGGGGCGCTCGCCGAGGAGGCCGGGCTGGCCAGCGGCCAGTGGTTCCGCTCCGACGTGCCGCGCAAGCGGATGAAGGAGCTGATGCGCCGCTCCGACCAGCCGGCGATCCGGGATACCGCGATCTGGCTGGGTCTGATGGTGGTCGGCGGCGGGCTGGGCGCGGCCTGCTGGATCGCCGGCGGGCTGTGGGGCTGGCTGGCGGTGCCGTGTTTCCTGGTCTACGGGGTGCTGTACGGATCGTCCGGGGATTCCCGCTGGCACGAGAGCGGGCACGGCACCGCGTTCCGCACCCGGTGGATGGACAACGCGGTTTACCAGATCGCCTCGTTCATGATGATGCGCGACCCGACGGTCTGGCGGTGGAGCCACACCCGCCACCACACCGACACGCTGATCGTCGGCCGCGACCCGGAGATCCAGGTGATGCGCCCGGCCCGGCTGGCCAAGCTGCTGGCCAACTTCTTCGGCCTGGTCGACGTGCCGCTCGCGTTCCGCGACCTGGCTCGGCACGCCGCCGGCCGGCTCAACCCCGGCGAGGCCACCTTCATCCCGCCCACGGAGCGGCCGAAGGTGTATCGCACCGCGCGGATCTCCATGGCGATCTACCTGGCCACCGCGGCCACCTGTGTGCTGACCGGCTCGCTGCTACCGCTGATGTTCATCGGCGGGCCGAGGGTCTACGGCACCTTCATGCACATCGTGTACGGGCTCACCCAGCACGCCGGGATGGGCGAGAACGTGCTGGACCACCGGCTGAACACCCGCACGGTGAAGATGTGCCGGATCAACCGGTTCCTCTACTGGAACATGAACTACCACGTGGAACACCACATGTTCCCGATGATCCCGTACCACCGGCTGCCCGAGCTGCACGAGGAGATCAAGGACGACCTCGCGCCGGTATATCCGTCCATCTGGGCGGCCTACCGCGAGCTGGTCCCGGCGGTGCTGCGCCAGCTGAAGGACCAGAGCTACTACGTGCGCCGCGAGCTGCCTGAGGGCGCCGCGCCGTTCCACGAAGGACAACCCGCCCGCTGACGCCCGAATCCCACCACGAGGAGTACCTGCATGTGGATCGCCGCCTGCAAGACGGAGGACGTGGACGCCGATGACGTGATCGGCATCCGGCACGACGGCGTGGACTACGCGATCTTCCGGTCGCCCGAGGACGAGTACTACGCCACCGCCGGGCACTGCACGCACGAGCGCGAACTGCTCTGCGACGGGCTGGTGATGGACGGCGAGATCGAGTGCCCCAAGCACCTCGGTCGGTTCAACTACGCCAGCGGCGCGGCGCAGGGTGCCCCGGTTCTGGTGGACCTGCGGACCTACCCCACCCGGGTCGAGGACGGCGTCGTCTACCTCGACGTCACCTGACGCCAGGCTCGGCAGCGCCAGCCGGATCGGCGACGCCAGTCGGCTCGACCACGCCGGTCGGGCGCAGCGCGGCCACCACCGGCCGCAGGTAGAGCTCCACCAGCCGCTGCTGGCCCTCCGGGGAGTCCACCGGGAGCACCGTTTCCGGGGTGATCACCAGCGAGATCACCGTGCGCACCAGCAGTTCGGCGAGCAGGTCGATGTCCCGGTCGGGCAGCGCGATCCGACCCTCGGCCACCTCGACCCGGATGAGCCTGGCGATCCAGCCGCGGGCGGCGGCCACCACGTGCCCGGCCTTGGTGGTCAGGTAAGGCAGGATCAGCTCCGGTTCGGTGCGCAGCAGCCGGTTGAGCAGCCGGTGCTCGCGCAGGAAACCCAGGCAGAACAGCACGCCGTGGACCAGCTTGGCCTCCGAGTCGGACTCCGCCTCGATCACCGAATCCAGCTTGGTGAGGAACCGGCGCAGCTCGCGCATGAGCAGCGCGTTGATCAGCTGGTCCTTCTTCGGGAAGTACCGGTAGATGGTGACCCGGGAGACGCCGACCCGGCGGGCCACGTCGTCCATGGTGAACCGACGCAGTCCGAAGTCCTCGGCCTGCTCGGCCGCGGCGCCCAGGATCCGGGACGCGATCTCGTCGTCGGGCAGCTCGGTGGCCACCGCGCGGCGCAGCAGGTCGTGCTCGTGCGCGGCACCGGATCGCATACCTGCAGAGTAATGGCGTTTACAGCTGGACGTGAGTTGTTACATCAGTTCAGCTGTAGCGAAACCGGGGGCGGCTCGAGGCGTCGCGGTGTGCTGAGATCCGCGACTCAGTGTGCTGAAAACGCCGACTCGCGGGTTTTCCGGGCCCGGCGATCACGTATCGGTGACGGGGGCGGGTTGCGGGGGGTTAGCGGCAAAGCCGTTCAGTTAGACCGGACGCGAGGTTGTCAAGGCGCCGCGCTGATGGTGTCGATCGTGATGGTGGTTCTGCGGC
>Ga0193743_1002784_pt1 | contig 12049 bp, 10 predicted proteins | sample L2c2metaG_FD_143038 | JGI IMG/M metagenome (GOLD analysis project Ga0193743, IMG submission 143038) | Soil microbial communities from a riparian zone of the East river system, Colorado, United States - L2c2 | ecosystem: Environmental > Terrestrial > Soil > Riparian zone | place: USA: East River... | reverse complement strand
AGGTCCGCCTCCCAGGTCTGGTGCACCGGGTCTGCGGCCAACTCCTCGTTGGTCGGCGGGTTGGTCTCGTCGTCGCAGATCAGCAGCACGTACTTCATGCGGCCGATTCTGCCCGACGGCACTGTCAGGAGACGGGAAGTGCGCGATCGGGGACGATGGTCGTCGTGGCGGCATTGTCAACGAGTGGTGCAACGGTTTCCACTGCGCCCGAGCGGGTTGCTCTGCAACTGCGCGACGAGTTGCTCGACGGGCAGTACGCGGCGGGAACGCGCCTGCGGGAGGAGGAGCTTGCGGAGCGATTCGAGGTCGCCCGGCACACGGTGCGATCCGCCATCCGCCTGCTGGTGGAGCGGGGCCTGGTCGTCCACGAGCGCAACCGGGGCGCTGTGGTGCCGCCGCTGACGCAGGGCCGGATCGACGAGATATTCGGCTTCCGCAAGGTGCTCGAGATCGGTGCGCTGCGCATGGCACTCGCGGACGGCGCCGATCTCACGCCGGTGGTGGCCGCGGTGGAGGAGCTCGAGGGGTTGGTTGGTCGGGATCCGGGGCCGTCGTGGCGGGAGCTGACGGAGGTGCACGCTCGTATCCACCGAGCGATCGTCGCAGCGGCTGGCAACTCGCACCTGTTGTCGGCCTACGCTCGCTGCGAGGACGAGACCCGGATCCTGCTGGCGGTCCTGCATCCGGACTTCGACGCCTGCCGCCTGGCCACCCTGCACCGGCAGCTGCTGGACAAGCTGCTCATTGGCGGCGACGTCGCCGTCCAGGCCCTGGCTGACGATCTGGAGCTTGCCGGGCGGTCCGCGCTGCTGGTGGCGCTCCGCCGAGCCGAGACAGTCGCGCGCGCGTTGTCACGCTGAGGCCCACGGCTCTGGGATAGGTTGACCGCGCTAGATTGTTACACAATACTCGCCCTGTTTGTTGTCCAGTCTTCAAGGTGGAGGACCGGCATGACCGCACCGACCGTGCGCACCCAGGACATCGACCGGCTCCTCATTGCCTCCGTCGACACCGGCGAGATCCCCGGCCTGTCCGCACTGGCCGTCACCAGGGACGGCACTCGCTACAGCGGCTCGTTCGGCGATCGCGCCGGTGGAGCGCCGTGGACGGAGAACACCGTGGCCTGGCTCGGCTCGATGACCAAGATGATCGTTGCGATCGGGGCATTGCAACTGGTCGAACAGGGCCGGCTCGACCTCGACGCCGACATCGGGACCGTGGTGCCCGCTCTGGCTGAACCGAAAGTCCTGGAGGGTTTCGACGACGAGGGCCGCCCGAAGGTCCGCCCGGCGAACGGTGCGGTCACGCTGCGGCGACTGCTGTCGCACACCGCGGGCAATGGCTACCACTTCTGGAACGCAAACGTCCTGCGGTACCAAGAAGCGGAGGGGCTGCCCGGCATCATCGAGTGCCGCGAGGCAACCCTGACCACTCCGCTGCTGTTCGACCCGGGTACGTCCTGGGAGTACGGCATGAACATCGACTGGGTCGGGAAGGCGATCGAGGCCGTCAGCGGCCAGGACCTTGAGCAGTACCTGCGCGGCTCAGTCCTCGATCCGCTGAAGATGTCGGCCACGAGTTTCCGGCTCGGCCCGGCGCTGCGCGATGAGCTGGCCGCGATGAATTTCCGCTCGCCCGACGGTCTGGTGCGGATCGAGTTCGAGATGACTCAGGAACCGGAGTTCCTGATGGCCGGCGGCGCGATGTACGGCTCCCCGGCCGACTACCTGACGCTGCTTCGGATGATCCTCGGGGGTGGTGAGGTGGACGGGGTCCGGATCCTGCGCGAGGACACCGTGACCGAGGCCCTGTCCAATCAGATCGGCGACCTGACGATCGGGAAGATCACGACGGTCGATCCGGGCAGCTCGAACGACGTCGAGTTCCTGCCGGGCACCACGAAGAAGTGGAGTCTGCTTGGCATGCTCAACGTCGAGGAGACGCCGGGAGGGCGGTCGGCCGGCAGCCTGTTCTGGGCTGGGCTGCCGAACGCGTACTACTGGGTCGACCGCGACAAGGGCAACACCGGAGTCCTGTTCACCCAGATCCTGCCATTCGGGGACCACGCCGTGCTCGAGTTGTTCGAACGCTTCGAGAACGCCGTCCGCGCGCTCTGAGCCAGGGCTTCCCGGAAGCGAGCTGGTATTTGCTCCACCGGTGAGGTCAAGATCATCGAAGGCTCGGTGGTGGACGGACGTGCGGCACCGCGTGGCGCCAGATCAACGGCCCGCCTCTGGGTGGGTCTACCTGCGACCGAGCGGGTCGTGCTCGAGGCCTGACCGAATCCCACCTCGCCGACGCCGAAGGAGCCTGTCATGGACCGCGAGGACCACTTCAACATGTGGACCGACGCCCAGCACACGTTGGGCTACACGCAGGGCATCAAAGTCGGCCCGACCGTCTACCTGTCCGGGACGGCCGCCCTCGACGAGAAGTTCCAGGCGGTGAGCCCGGGCGATCTCGGCGCCCAGATGCGGTACGTCTACGAACGTATCGCGGAATCACTCCAACACTGGGGCCTGGACTTCAGGAACGTCGTGCGGGAGAACATGTACGTGACGTCGATTGACGATCTGCTGCCGCACATGGGATATCGCAAGAGCATCTACGGGGACGGCCCGTTCCCGACGTCCACCACCCTCGAGGTGCAGAAACTCTTCGCGCCCGGCCTCATGATCGAGATCGAGGTGACGGCCGTCGGCGGATGAACAACGGGTGAGAATCCGGTCGCCGATTCCGGCTCGCTCGCGAACAGTCGAGATTTGACGGCGTCGAGCATCCTTGCCGAGGGCGTATAAATCGTCTATACAGGTATCGATATTCCCGGCAGCGGCATGGAACGATCCGGGGTGATTCCGATGAATACGGCACCTGACGAACGTCCTGAGCCGGAGCGCCACGCGGCCGTTCCCCGGCGTGAGCTGACCGCCCGCGTACTACCTCATCGCGGCCGCCCTGGTCGCGCTGTTGGTCGTCGGGGTAGCCCGCCGGACGTTGCGGCCCGCGGCGCCCGCTCGCTGGCCGGGCCGGGAGGACAAGATGGCAGAGCTGCCCGGGGCGTGGCCCAGCTGGAACCGGTGCTGAGCGTGAGCTATGTCGACCAGGGCCTCTGGACCGACGAACGAGTGGGGTGGCTGCTGCCCCGCGCCGCGCACCGGTGGCCGCATCGCACAGCGCTCGTGATCGAGGGTGACCGGCTCACCTTCGCCGAGCTCGAGTCGTGGGCCGACCTGGTCGCCACGCGGCTGCGGGCGGCGGGCATCGAGCCCGGGGACGTGGTGCTCACGCAGCTGCCCAACAGCGTCGAGGGCATCGTGGCGCAGCTCGCGGCATGGCGCATCGGTGCCGTATCGGCGCCGGTCATCGGGGTGTTCCGGGCCCGCGAGCTGCGGCCCGTGGTGGCCGACGTCCGGCCGAGGGCCGTGGTCGCGTCGATCGGAGAGGGCAGCCGTCGGCCCGCCGACGAGCTGGATGGGGTGCTCGCCGCGGCGGGGTTGGACCCGGTTCTGCGCTGGAGCGTCGGCCCGGGTTCCGCGGAGGGCTGGCGCCCGTTCCCGCCCCGGCCTGGCGAACGGGGCACACCGCAGGCCGTTCCCAGCCCGGCCAGCGCGGGGGAGACCTGCCTGGTGCTGTTCACCTCCGGCACCACGGCCGACCCGAAGGGTGTGCGGCACAGCGCCCGCTCGCTGCTGGCCGAGGCCCACTCCTACCGCGACACCGCCCGCATCGGGCCCGCCGACACCGTCCTGGCGCCGTCGTCCATCGCGCACATCGGGGGCGCCGTCGCGGCCACCGTGCTGCCGTCGGTGGTGGGGTGCCGGGTGGTCGCGATGCCGCGCTGGGACGCGGCCGCCGCGGCCAGGCTGTGCGACGAGGAGGAGGTGACGTTGGGCATCGGCGTGCCGGTGCACCTCGTCGACCTGCTGGAGCGCTACGACGGTGCCGACGCCGGCCGCCGACCACCCGAGCGCTTCGCCATCGGCGGCGCGACCGTGGCGCCGAGGGTGATCGAGCGCGCCGAGGCCGCGGGTATCTGCCCGTGGCGGGCGTGGGGGATGACCGAGGCCCCGACCGTCACGGTCGCGGGCCCCGATGATCCGCTGTGGCGACGCGCCGGGTTCGACGGTCGCGTCGACTACGGCGCACAGGTGCAGGCCGTCGGCCCCGACCACGTCCCGGTGCCGCCGGGCACGGCCGGGGAGCTGCGGCTGCGCAGCCCCAAGCAGATGCTCGGGTACACCTCATCCGAGGCCACCGCGGCACAGGTGGACGCCGACGGCTGGTTCTACACCGGCGACATCGGCATGCTCGACGACGACGGCTGGCTCACTGTGCTGGGCCGTACCAAGGACATCATCAACCGCGGCGGGGAGAAGTTCCCGGCCCGTGATATCGAGGCGGCGATCCTCGATCACCCGGCCGTCGCCGCCGCCGCGGTGGTCGGCGCCCCCAAACCGCGGCTGGGGGAGCAGGTGGTGGCGTTCGTCGTGTTGCGTGCGGGCGCGAGCTGGCCCGGCGACGCCGCTCTGGTGGCGCATCTGAACGACCTGCGTCTCGCCCGACAGAAGATGCCGGTGGCGTGGCGGGTGCTGCACGCGCTGCCGGCCACCCCCACCGGCAAGGTCCGCAAGAACGTTCTGCTGGAACGGTGGGATCAGACCGACAGCGGAGTGATCACCTCGGCCGGGCCGGACTAGGGAGCGATCGGCAGGGTCAGCTCGAACACCGAGTCGGGGTCGCAGCGCAGCTCACCGCCGTGCGCGTGGGCGATGCCCCGGGCGATGGCCAGCCCCAGGCCGGCGCCGCTGCGCCCGAACCCGCCGGAGTCCCGTCCTCGGGCGTCGTCCAGCCGGACCAGCCGGTCGAAGATCCGCTCCCGGTCGGCCGCCGGCACCCCCGGTCCGCTGTCCGCCACCCGCACCCGAGCCAGCGGCCCAACTCCGCTGTCCGAGGCCGCCTGGGAGTCCACCGTGATGGTGATCTCGCCGCCGGGCGGGGTGTAGCGCCGGGCGTTGTCCAGCAGGTTCGCCAAAACCTGGGCCAGCCGCTGGGCGTCCCCTGGCACGGTCAGCGGGCTGCCGACCACCGCCACCGTGAGGTTCGGCGCCAGCAGCCGGACCCGGTCCGCCTCCGCGTCGGCCAGGCCGCGCAGCTCCACCTCGCCATGCTCCAGCCGCAGTCCGGCGTCGATCCGGGCCAGCGCGAGCAGGTCCTCGACCAGCCGCCCGGCCCGCCCGGCTTCCCTGATCAGCAGCAGGTGCAACCGGTCCCGTTCCTCGCCGGTGGCCCTGGTGCTCAGGGCGGCCTCGGCGGCCGCGCGCAGTCCGGCGATCGGGGTGCGCAGCTCGTGGGCGGCGTCCGCGACGAACTGGCGGGTGCGCGCCGCCTCACCGCGCGCGGTGGCTTCGGCCTCCTTGGCCTGCCGTTCGGCGCCCTCCAACGCGTCCAGCATGTTGTCGAAAGCCGCCGCGGTGCGGCCCAGCTCGGTGTTGGGGCGGGTCGGGTCCAGCCGGCGGCCCCGGTCTCCGGCGGCGATGGACCGGGCCAGCGCGGTCATCGTGTCCAGCGGCCCGAGCGCCACCCGGGTGGTGGCCAGCAGCGCCAACGCGGCCACCCCGAGCCCGCCCAGCCCGAGCAGCACCAGCAGGCGGGTGAGCCGCTGCTGAACGGCGGAGAGCTCCGAGGAGTCGCCGTAGAGGGTCAGCTGGGAGCCGTCGGCCAGAGTGCGGCGCAGCACCGGCCCTGGCCCACCGAAGGGCCCCTGGCCGCCATACGGGCCCGGCCCACCCCGCGGACCCGGTCCGCCGTACGGGTTGGGATTGCCGTGCTGGTTGGGATTGCTGTGCTGGTTGGGTGCGGGGTAGGGCCCAGGTCCCTGGTGCGCGGCGGCGCCCGGAGGAGCCGGCGGGTTCGGGTCCACCCGGACCGGCTTGGACGAGTTGGGTCCGGCCCCGGAGCTGTCGTAGCTGACCCCGTTCGGGTCGATCAGCCGGACCCGGACGGCGGGCCCCCGGACCCGTTCCACGATGGTCGCCGGTGGTACGTCCTGCCTGGCGAGCTGGTCGGCCAGGGCGGCCCGGGTGTTCAGCGCGGCGGCTATGTCGGCGCGCGTGCCGATGCTGGTGAACACCAGGGCCAGCCCGCTGACCAGCACCAACACCACAGCCAACACGATCAGACTGAACAACATCACCCGCCGCCGCAGCGACACCGTGCGCAACCGACTGGCGGGTTTCCCCGGGTTCCTGTCGCCGCTGTTCCTGTCGCCGCTGTTCCTGTCGCCGCTGGTCATGGCACCGAGCTCAGTTCTCGGCGCGCAGCACGTAGCCCATGCCGCGCACGGTGTGCAGCAGTCGGGGCTCGCCGAGCTTTCGGCGCAGCGCGGAGATGTGCACCTCGACCAGGTTCGGGTCGAAGTCCTCGTATCCCCACACCGAGGTGAGCAGCTGCACCTTGCTCAGCACCTGGCCCCGGTGCGCGGCCAGGTGCTCCAGCAGCCGCCGCTCGGTGGCGGTCAGCTCGATCGGCTGGCCGGCTCGCAGCACGGTGCCCGCCGCGCTGTCCAGCATCAGGTCGCCGATCTCCACGGTGGACGGGGTGCGGCCCAGTCGGCGCAGCACCGCCGTCACCCTGGCCACCAGCTCGGCCAGCACAAACGGCTTCACCAGGTAGTCGTCCGCGCCGCTGTGCAACCCGCGTAGCCGGTCGTCGATGCCGTCCCTGGCGGTGAGCAGCAGCACCCCGGCAGCGCTCTGTCGGCGCACCACCTCCAGCAGCGCGAACCCGTCGCGGCCGGGCAGCATCACGTCCAGCACGACCAGGTCCGGACGGAAGGTGGCCAGGTCCCGCTCCAGCTCGGCGCCGTGCGCCCGGCCGGCCACCCCGAAGCCGGCGTCGGTCAGCCCGGTCAGCACAGCGGCGCGGATCGCCTCGGCGTCCTCCACCACCAGCACCCGCGCCGGCTCGCTCACCAGTGCCTCCTGTTCGTACCCAGACTCATTCTGCGCCAGTCGGGCGCCGGTCCGGGCGCTCGGCCAGCCGGAGCAACCTGAAGATCAGCTGAAGGGTTCGCCCATCCTCAGCACCGGCTTAAGATCAAGGGGCACCGTCGACGTCGAGGGGCCTTCGCCCCGAACGTCGAGGAGACAGAGATGAGTACGCCACAGCCACCCAGCGGCGGGCAGCCGGAGCGCCCCGAGCCGACTCGACCGGCATCGGAGCAGCCGACCGTCCCGGCGCCGGCAGCACAATCCGGTCAGCCGGCTCAGCCCGACTCCGAGCAGACCGCCGCGCACCCGGCCGAGTCGGCCCCGGCGGCCGCCTCGTCGACCGACGCCCCGACCACCGCCGTCGCGTCCTCCGCCGCCGCGCCCCCGCCCTCGCCCTCGCGCTGGCGCCGGTGGCGGCCGCGGCCGCGGCGCACCTGGCCGTGGATCACCGGCGGAGCGATCGTCGGCCTGTTGGTGCTGCTCGTGATCTTCGGGCTCGGCGTCCTAGCCGGTTCGCACGGGCGGCACAGCCGGTTCGAGCGTTTCGAGCACGGGTCGGGGCACAGCCGGATGGAGGGCATGCCGGGCAACGGGCCTGGCGGCTACGGCGGGCCCGGCGGGCAGGGCGGGTTCGAACGCCGGGGCGAGATGGGCCCCGGCGGTATGGGCGGGTCCGATGGCATGGGTGGCCCTGGCGGCTTCGGCGGGCCCGATGGCATGGGCGGACACGGCGGCCAGTTCCAGTCCAGGACGCCGCCCGTGGTCGGCTCGGTGGCCTCGGTGAACGGCGCCACCCTGGTGATCAACCAGGACGGCGGCGCCCCGGTCACCGTGACCACCACGCCGCAGACCCGGGTGGTCGGCGAGCAGCGTGCCTCGGTCACCGATCTGAAGGCCGGTGACCGGGTCGCGGTGCGCCAGGACGCCAACCACCAGGCGGTGGGCGTGCTCCTGATCCCCGCGCGGGCGGCCGGCACGGTCACCGCGGTGAACGCCAACCAGATCACCCTGACCAGGGCGGACGGACTCTCCGTGGCCGTGGACGTGACCGCGGTGCCGACAAAGCCCCAGGTCGGCGACCGGGTGGTGGCTGAGGGCAGCGCGGCGAACAACGGCACCACCCTCACCGCGACCCAACTGCGCGTGCTGTCCAAGCCGGCCATCTGACGGAGTGGGATCACGCCGGGTAAACCCCGGTGCGCCGAGCCCGCGGGGTGTGGTCGGATGAAACGGTGACCCCACCACCAGACCACCCGAACATCCAGGCGGTGCTGGCCGCGCTGCGGGCCGGCGGCGCCGAGGCGAGCGGCGCGCGCATGCGGGTGCTCCCGGATGCGGTGAGCACGGCGCGCGCCGCCGCCGAGGCGCTGGGCGTCGAGGTAGGCCAGATCGCCAACTCGCTGATCTTCGATGCGCAGGGTGAGCCGTTGTTGGTGCTCGCCTCCGGGGCGCACCGGGTGGACACCGGAAAGCTGGCCGCCCAGCTCGGCGTGGAATCGATCCGGCGCGCCGACCCGAAGTTCGTCCGCGCGGCCACTGGCCAGGTGATCGGCGGGGTGGCCCCGGTCGGCCACCCCACCCCCCTGCGGACCGTGGTGGACACCGCGCTGGCCGGCTACGACGAGGTCTGGGCGGCCGGGGGCATCCCGCACGCGGTGTTCCCCACCAGCTTCGCGGAGCTGCTCGCGCTCACCGGCGGCGCTGCCGCGGCTGTCGCCGAAGGGCATTAGTGTCAAGGGCGTGTCCCCTGCGTCGCCCCGAGCGTCAACCCCGACCAGGCCAGTCCTGGACTCTGCCCACAGCCGCGCCCCCGAACTGCGCCGCTTCACCCTGCCCAACGGGCTTCGGGTGCTGCTCGCGCCGGACCCGAGCACGCCGGTAGTTGCCGTCGCGGTGCACGTCGATGTCGGGTTCCGCTCCGAGCCCCAGGGCCGCACCGGCTTCGCGCACCTGTTCGAGCACCTGATGTTCCAGGGCAGCGAGAGCCTGGAGAAGCTGGCGCACTTCCGGCATGTGCAGGGCTCCGGCGGGGTGTTCAACGGCTCCACCCACCAGGACTACACCGACTACTTCGAGGTACTGCCCGCCGCCGCGCTGGAGCGGGCGCTGTTCCTCGAGGCCGACCGGCTGCGCGCCCCCCGGCTGACCGAGGAGAACCTGCGCAACCAGGTCGACGTGGTCAAGGAAGAGATCCGGCTGAACGTGCTGAGCCGGCCCTACGGCGGGTTCCCCTGGATCCTGCTGCCGCCGGTGCTCTACGACACGTTCCCCAACGCGCACAACGGCTACGGCGACTTCTCCGAGCTGGAGCAGGCCACCTTGGACGACGCCGCCTCGTTCTTCGACAGCTACTACGCGCCGGGCAACGCGGTGCTCACCGTGGCTGGGGACCTGTCGGTGGACGAAGCCACCGCGCTGATCGAGAAGCACTTCGGGGACATCCCGGAGCGTCCGGTGCCGAAGCGCCCCTCGTTCGCCGAGCCGGTGCTGGGCAGCGAGCGGCGCCACACGGTGCCCGACGCGTTCGCCCCGCTGCCCGCCCTCGCGCTGGGCTACCGGCTGCCCGACCCGGCCACCGACCTGGACGGCTACCTGGCGCACGCGCTGCTCGGCTCGGTGCTCACCGACGGTGAGGCGGCCCGGCTGCAGGAGCGGCTGGTCTACGGCGAAGGAATTGTGACCGACATCTCAGCGGGCTGCGGGCTGTTCGGCTCCCCGCTGGACGCACGTGACCCGGACACCTTCACAGTGACCGCGGTGCACCCCCCGGCGGTGGATCCGGAGCGGGTGGTGCGCGCGGTGGACGAGGAGCTGGACCGGCTGGCCACCGGCGGCCCGGAGGCCGGCGAGCTGGCCCGCATCTCGGCGCGCTGGTCGGCTTCGCTCTACCACGAGCAGGACCGGGTGATGAGCAGGATGCTCGCGCTGGGCGCCCGTGAGCTGCTGTTCGGCCGGGCCGAGCTGGCCGTTGAGCTGCCAGGTCGGTTGGCCGAGGTCACCCCGGCCCAGGTGGCCGAGGCGGCCGGCCGGCTGCGCGGGCAGGGCCGGGCGGTGCTGGTGGTAGAGCCAGCCGCGGCGAATGACACAGCGGATGACACAGCGGATGCCAACGGTGCGGACACGCGGGACGCGGGGGACCAGCAGTGACGGTGACAGCGGGGGCAGCGACCCAGCCGAGCGGGCACCGCAGCGCGGAGCGGATCGGGCACACCGAGGCCGGGGCGCGTCCGCTGCCGCCGCTCGGCGCCCAGCGCACCGTCGCCGATCTGGACCTGGCGGACCGCACGCTGCCGTCCGGGCTGCGGGTGATCGCGGTGGCCCGGCGGACCGTGCCGACGGTGGAGCTGCGGCTGCGCATCCCGTTCGCCAACGACGACCCGAAGCATCCGGCGCGGGCCGAGCTGGTGGCCTCCGCGCTGCTCAACGGCACCGCGCGGCGCGGCCGGGTGGAGATCGACGACGAGCTGGCCACCATCGGTGGTGACCTGGGTGCCGGGGTCGACCCGGAGCGGCTGCTGATCTCCGGCAGCGGGCTGGCCAGCGGTCTGCCCGTGCTGCTGGACGTGCTGGCCGACCTGCTCACCTCGGCGGCCTACCCGGACGCCGACTTCACCAGGGAGCGGGAGCGGCTCGTCGAGCGGATCACCGTGGCCCGCTCGCAGCCGCGCACCATCGCCCGCGAGGCTTTGCAGCGACGCCGCTACGGCGACCACCCGGCGTCCCGGGAGATGCCGCTCGCGGCGGATGTCGAAGCTGTCAGCGCGGACGAGGTGCGCGCGTCGCACCGGGCGGCGCTGCTGCCGGCCGGCTCGACCCTGGTGCTGGTCGGCGACATCGACCCGCAGCTGGCGATCAGCGAGGTGGGTGACGCGCTGGCCGGCTGGGCATCGCCCGGTACCGCCACCGAGATGCCCGCGCTGCCAGTGCTCACCGGCCGGGACCTGCTGCTGGTGGACCGTCCGGGCGCGGTGCAGTCGCAGCTGCGCTTCTCCGCCGCCGCGCTGCCCCGCACCGACCCGCGCTACCCGGCGGTGCAGCTGGCCAACCTGGTGCTGGGCGGGTACTTCTCCTCCCGGCTGGTGGAGAACCTGCGGGAGGACAAGGGCTATACCTACTCGGCCTCGTCCTACCTGGAGTTCTCCCCGTACGGCGCGACGCTGCTGGTGGACACCGATGTCACCACGGATGTGACCGCCCCCGCCGTGCTGGAGACCAGGTACGAGTTGGCCCGGCTGTCCGCGGTGCCGCCCACCGAGGCGGAGGTTGAGTCGGCCCGCCGGTACGCCATCGGCTCGTTGCTGATCTCGCTGGACAGCCAACCGGGGCTGGCCTCGACGCTGGCCGCGTTGGCCGGGGTGGGGCTGGACGCCAGCTGGCTGCGGGCGCACCCGGGGCGGCTGGAGGCGGTGACCGTCGAGCAGGTGGCCGCCGCCGCCGAGAAGTTCTTCACCCCGACCGCGTTCACCGGCGTGATCGTCGGCGACGCGGCGGAGGTGGGCGGCCGGCTGCGCGCCCTCGGCGGAATCGAGCTCCCGTGAGCTTCCAATTGATCTACCCGCCCCGGCTGTCCAGGGCCACGGTGGATCGGGCGGAGCCGCTGCGGTTGGACGCCGAGCGGCTGCTGACCGGTTGGCCGAAGGCCAGGGTGCCGCTGGTGGACGAGAAGGGGCGGGCACCGATCCGTCCCGACGCCAACGACGAGTACACCGTGGTGACCAAGCCGGCCACCGACTTCGGCGCCGAGCCGCCGGCGGACGCCACGCTGCTCGGCGAGCAGGACGAGGTGGCCTACTGGGCGATGCGCGGGGCTCCCTCGCTGATCGACGGCGACGATCCGTCGGAGTGGCAGGACCTGCGTGCGCGCGGCGCCGACCTGGACCCGACCAGCGCGGGGCTGATGGTGTCCGCGGTGGCGGTGTTGAACTGGCACGACAACGCCGGATTCTGCGCCCGCTGCGGTTCGTCGACCGCGCCGACCCACGCGGGTTGGATGCGGGTCTGTGCCAAGTGCGCGCACGAGGAGTACCCGCGCACCGACCCGGCGATCATCTGCCTGGTGC
>Ga0193743_1002783_pt1 | contig 12051 bp, 11 predicted proteins | sample L2c2metaG_FD_143038 | JGI IMG/M metagenome (GOLD analysis project Ga0193743, IMG submission 143038) | Soil microbial communities from a riparian zone of the East river system, Colorado, United States - L2c2 | ecosystem: Environmental > Terrestrial > Soil > Riparian zone | place: USA: East River... | reverse complement strand
TGGCGACGCGCGCGGCGAGGCGGTCATTGTCGCCGTAGCGGATTTCATTGGTGGCGACGGTGTCGTTTTCGTTGATCACCGGCACCGCGCGCCATTCCAGGAGCTTGGCGATGGTCGAGCGCGCATTGAGGTAACGGCGGCGTTCCTCGGTGTCCTGCAGCGTCACCAGGATCTGCCCGGCGCCGATGCCGTGATGCCCCAACACCTCCGACCAGATCCGCGCCAGCGCAATCTGCCCCACCGCGGCGGCGCCCTGGCTTTCCTCGAGCTTCAGCGGCCCGCGCGGCAGTTTCAAGCGGCTGCGGCCAAGCGCGATCGAGCCCGACGAGACGATCAGGAGTTCGCGGCCCTCGCCGTGCAGTTTTGCAATGTCGGCGGCCAGCGCGGCGAGCCACGCTGCCCGGACTTCGCCCGCGTCGGAGTCGATCAGCAGCGACGAGCCGACCTTGACGACGATGCGGCGGAAATTCTTGAGCGAAGGGCGGCGGGTCATGGATGCAGTCGGATGAAGCAGGTTGTTGTGAGTTTTGCAGCCGGGGGGAACTGGCGCAAGTCAGGGCTGATGTCAGCCCTGCGGCGTTGGCGACCACGGCTCGGCCTGGGCGGCGCCCTTGGCCTTGATCGACACCGGGGCTTCGCCGATCACCTCGACCAGCGCCCGCAGCGCGTCCTTTACGCCTTCGCCAGTGACCCCCGACATCAGCAGCGGGGTTTTCTTGGCGGCGCGCTTCAGCCGGTCCTTCTGCTTCTTCAATTCGTCCGGCGTCACGGCGTCGATCTTGTTCAGCGCGACGATCTCGATCTTGTCGGCGAGATCGCCCTCATAGGCATCGAGCTCGGTCCGCACCGTCTTGTAGGCCTTGCCGGCATGCTCGCAGGTCGCATCCACCAGATGCAGCAGCACGCGGCAGCGTTCGACATGGCCGAGAAAGCGATCGCCGAGGCCGGCGCCTTCATGCGCGCCCTCGATCAGGCCCGGAATATCCGCCAGCACGAATTCGCGGCCGTCGACATCGACCACGCCGAGCTGCGGATGCAGCGTCGTGAACGGATAGTCGGCGATCTTCGGCTTGGCGGCGCTGACCACGGAGAGGAAAGTCGACTTGCCGGCATTGGGCAGGCCGACCAGGCCGGCGTCGGCAATCAGTTTCAGCCGCATCCAGATCCAGCGCTCTTCGCCTTCCTGACCGGGATTGGCGTTGCGCGGGGCGCGATTGGTGGACGATTTGAAATGCGCGTTGCCGAAGCCGCCATTGCCGCCTTCGGCCAGCACGAATTTTTCGCCGAGCCCGGTGAAGTCGTGGATCAGGGTCTCGCGATCCTCGTCGAACAGCTGGGTACCCACGGGCACCTTGAGCACGATCGCCTTGCCGTTGGCGCCATGGCGGTCCTTGCCCATGCCATTGGTGCCCTTCTGCGCCTTGAAGTGCTGCTGATAGCGGTAGTCGATCAGCGTGTTCAGCCCGTCCACCACTTCGATGATGACGTCGCCGCCGCGGCCGCCATTGCCGCCGGAGGGACCGCCGAACTCGATATACTTCTCGCGGCGGAACGCCACGCAGCCGTTGCCGCCGTCGCCGGAGCGGATATAGACCTTCGCTTCATCAAGGAATTTCATGGGCTACAGGTAGTGCAGGGGGCCCGTAGGGGCAACCTTTAGATGTCGGAGTATGCGCGAAAAGCCCGTATTTTCGGGCCTTTTTGAGGCATTTGGCGATATTCCCTGCGATAGGGTGAACGGGCCCGAATTGGCCTAATCCCTGAGGTCTCACCCCGGCCAGCACTGCCCGCCGCCATCGACCCGCAGCACCTGCCCGGAGACGAACGCGCCGAGCGGGCCGGCAAACACCTCGACCACCCGCGCCACCTCGTCGATGGTGGCGATACGGTCGAGCGTGCCGGTTTCGACCATCCGTGCCTGATCCACGGCGCGCGTTCCCATAAAGCGGCCGGTGCGGGTGTCGCCGGGCGCGATACAGTTCACGGTGATGTCGTAGGGCCGCAATTGATCGGCGAGGCAGCGCGTGTAGTGCGTCATCCCCGCCTTGGCGACGGCATAGATCGAGCCCTGGGTGCGGCCCTTGAAGGCGGCGACCGAGCCGATGGTGACGATGCGGCCCGAGCGCCGTTCCATCATGCCGCGCGCCACCGCCTGGCAGGTCAGGATGGTTGCGAGCAGGTTGCGGTCCAGCACCGCGCGCACGTCCTCCTCGCGAATGCCGACGGCGTCGTTCGGGTTGGGCTTGCCGCCGGCGGCGGCAATGTCTCCGCCGGCATTGTGGACCAGAATATCGATCGGTCCGAGAGCGGTGGACGTTGTCTCGACGATGCGCTCGATGTCTTCGCCTTTTGTCAAATCGCCGAGCACGCGCATCGTGCGCACGCCGTGATCGGCCGCCACCGCTTCAGCCACCGCGGTCAGCGTGGTGCCTTCGCCATATTCCGCCGGGCCGTTCTCACGCATGCCGTGGATTGCCACGTCGGCTCCCATGCTGGCGAGCCGCTCGGCGAAAGCGCGGCCGAGCCCGCGTCCGGCGCCGGTCACCAGCGCCACCTTGCCCGTCAATGATCGTGCGGCGTCGTTTGAAGCCATCTTGTTTTTCCTTCGATTGGGAATGTGGAAGAAGCGTCAGTCAGTTGCGAGATCGAGGCCGATGGCGAGAGCCTGCACGAGGCACATCGGCGCGACCAGGGTGCGCAGCGCCGGCTCCGGCATGTCCTGGATCTCGAACACCACCTTGGCGCCTTCGACGATCGGGCTCAGCAGGCTGTCGGTGATCGAGATCGCGGGAACGCCGCGCGCCACCAGTTCAGGAAACAGCCGCGCCGTATCCGGGTAATAGTTGCGAAAGCTGATGGCGACCAGCGCATCTTCGGAACTGGCCGGATGCGATTGTTCGTGGATGCTGCCACCGATGCCGTCGAGCAGCATCACGCGCCGTCCGAGCTTGCGCAGCACATAGGCAAGATGCGTGGCGACCGGAAACGACCCGCCAAGGCCGAGCAGATAGATGTCGCGCGCCTCCGCCAGGATGGCGGTGGCGGCGTCCAATTCGCGCGCGTGCGCGGATTGGCTGAGTGTCACCAGCGCCGACTGCGCCTCGGCGACGAAGCGTCCGAGCACAGCCGCCGGCTTGCGGCCGAGGATCGATTTCTCCTCGTGCTTCATGCGCGCGAGCCGCGCCTTGTAGCTCGGCGCCACGCCCGCCACGAGCCGCGAGCGGAACACCTGCTGCATCTCCGTAAAACCGCCAAAGCCGAGCGCGTGGGCAAAACGGACGATCGCTGAGGGTGGAACGCCGGAGCGCGCCGCGACCTCCGCGACGGTGCCGAGCGCCACCTCAGTTGGGTGATCGAGCACGAATTCGGCGATCTGCTGCAGTCGGCCTGACAGCGCGCGGTGCCGCTGGGCGATCGCGCCGCGCAGCTCGTCGTAACTGATGGATTTGTCGGCAGCCTTGTTCATCGCCGCACTCTACCCCAGTCGCGGCGTTTCGCCGCTTGGATCAAACATTCCACTTTACAGGTGACAATAGAACGTTCATTCTAAGAGCTGCAACAAGAAACTAAGCAGACGTTCAAAACCAGTCTTGGGGAGGAAGCGATGAAGAAGCGTGGGATCTCGCGGCGGGGCGTGCTGAAGGGCAGCCTGATGGCCAGCGTCATCGGCGGCACCGGCAGTTTCTTCGGGCCCTGGAAGGAAAACCGGGTTTGGGCGCAGGGCGCCGCCAAGCCGATCAAGCTCGGGCTGACCTGCGATGCCAGCGGCCAATACGGCAACAGCGGCCAGGACGATCTGCGCGGCATCCAGATGGCGATCGACGAGGTCAACGCCAAAGGCGGCGTAATGGGCCGCAAGGTCACCTGGATCACCGCCGACACCGAAACCACGCCGGCCACCGGCAGCCGGATCGCCGAGCGTTTCATCACAAGGGAAGACTGCACCATCCTGATCGGCGCGCTGCATTCCGGCGTCGCCAACGCCATCACCCAGGTCGCCAGCAAATATGGCGTGATCTACATGAACACCAATTCGTCCGCCCCGAGCGAGGCCGGCGAGAATTGCTCGCGCGTCAAATTCGTCTGGGACGGCAACGGCACCAATTTCTCCAAGGCGTCGGTCAAGAACGCGGTCGATTCGATCGGCAAGAACTGGATGCTGCTCACCAACGACTATGTCTGGGGCCATACCACTTCGGCTTCGACCAAGGGACTGGTCGAGAGCTCCGGCGGCAAGATCGTCGACAATCTGCTGGTGCCGCAGAACACCCGCGACTTCACCGCGTACTTGTTGAAGATTCAACAAGCAAAACCGGACGTGGTGGCGACCGCGATCGGCGGCGACGACATCAAGGCGTTGCGCGAGCAGGTCGCGCAGCTCAAGCTCGACGGCAAGCCGGCCTGGATCAACAACCAGCAGGATTGGCCCGATGTATGGGGCGCGCCCGACAGCCTGTTCGGCGTGTTCGGCACCACCTGGTATCACAAGCTGCAACTGCCCGGCGTCGCGGAATTTGTGAAGAAGTGGCAGGCGACCAACAAGGAAGGCGGCATTCCGGTCCCCGGCAACGTCTCCTACAATGGCTACATGTCGACCCGCGAACTGCTGAAGGCGATCGAGCGCGCGGGTTCGACCAACAACATCAAGATCATCAAGGAACTCGAGAACCTGAAGGTCTCCGCCACCGATCGCATGCAGCACTTCGACGCCTACATGGATCCGGTCACCCATCAGCTGCAGCAGACCATTTATCTCGCGCGCCGCAACGCCAAGCCTACTGACAAGACCGATCTGTTCGACATCATCAGCTGGACCGAGCCGAAGGCCGCTGCGGATACCGATGCCAACGCCAAGTGCAAGCTGGCTCCCTACGAGCAGGTGCCGACCGTCGACTCCTGATCCTCGACCGGCCGATCCCGCGCCCGCGCCCGCACCTGGTCACCGGTCACCCGGACTCTCGTTCAGAGTCCGGGCAGCCGTCTCACAATCAAGAAAAACGAGACAAGCTTGTTCGACCTTCTTCCGCATCTCCTCAACGGCCTGACGCTCGGCTTGCTGTTCGCACTGATCGCGCTCGGCTTCATGCTGATCGTTGGATTGATGGAGCAGATCAATCTGGCGCACGGCTCGCTGTTCGCGCTCGGCGCCTATTTCGCGATGCAGCTGATGGGATCGCGCCCGCCATTCCCGGCCGAGCTGGCAAAAGCCTGGCTCGCGCTGCCGCTCGGTTGGCGCTACGCGGCGACGCTGGTGATCGCGCCGGCCGCGGTCGGCATCGTCGGCATTGCCATCGAGTTCTGCATGCGCCGCACCTATGGCAAGGATCCGCTCTACGGGCTGTTGCTCACCTTCGGCGCGGCGATGGTGATCGAGGAAACCATTCGGCTGGTCTGGGGCACCCGCGACTACGTGCTGCAGGTGCCGCAGGCGGTCTCTGGCGGCTTTCTGTTCGGCGATCTGATCTGGTCGACCTATCGCTTTTACGCCGCCGGCATTTCGGTCGCGATTATCGGCGTGGTCTGGCTGGTGATCGAAAAGACCTCGTTCGGCGCCACCGTCAAGGCCGGCGCCCATGACAGCGAGATCGTGCGCGCGCTCGGAATCAATCTCACGCGGCTGCGGCTCCTGGTGTTCGTTCTCGGCACCATGCTGGCGGCGATCGCCGGCATCATCGTGGCGCCGATCTGGGGCATTCGCCCGCATATGGGCGTCGATGCCGTGATCCCGGCGTTCCTGGTCATCGTGCTCGGCGGCGTCGGCAGTTTCTGGGGTGCGGTGGTGGCCGGCCTGCTGGTCGGTCTCTGCGTCGGCCTGTCCGGCGCCTATGCGTCGGAATGGTCGCTGCTGTCGATGTACATCCTGCTGGTCGCGGTCGTCACCGTCCGCGCTCGCGGCCTGTGGGGCAAGAAGAGCGTACTCGAAGCATGACCGTAACTTCGCCCCCTTCCTCCGATGCCACGCGCCTGGTTACGCCGGCCATGCTGGTGCTGTGGCTGGTGCTGGCCACGGTGCCGCTGTGGATCGCCAAGGTCGGGCTCTATCCCTATCTCGGCATCGAGATTCTGATCTGGTCGCTGTACGCACTCGCGTTCAATCTGGTGCTGGGAACCGCCGGGCTGCCGTCGTTCGGCCACGGCGCCTATTTTGGCGTTGGCGCCTATGCGTTCGGCCTCTGCCAGCTCAACGTCGTGGCCAATCTCTGGGTCTGTCTCGTAGCGGCGTTTGCGGTCGCCGGACTGGCTGGCGCGCTGGTGGCGCTGTTCATCTCACACCGGCGCGGCATCTATTACGCCTTCATGACCATCGCCTTCGGGCAGATCTTCTGGACGTTGGCGATCAAGTCGCATGGGATCACCGGCGGCGAAGACGGCCTTCTGAAAATCGCCCGGCTGCCGGCGGATTTCGGCGTGGCCAAGTTCGACCTCACCGACAATGTGGCGTTCTACTATTTCGTTCTGGTGCTGTTTGCGCTGGCCGTGATGGCGATGTGGCGGTTGACGCATTCGCCCTATGGCCGCGTCGTCGCCGCGATCAAGCAGAGCGAAACCCGCGCCGCGCACCTCGGCTATCACGTCTGGCTCTACAAGGCCTCGATCTTCACGCTGTCGGCGGCGGTGTCGGGACTGGCCGGCGGCCTGTTCGCCATGGCGCAGCTCGCGGCTTTCCCCGACGTGATGAGCCTGCATCAATCCGGCTATGTCGTGATGATGACGCTGGTTGGCGGCGGACTGGTCAGCTTCTGGGGGCCGGTGGTGGGCGTCTTTGTGTTCCTGATCGCGCGCGACGTGATCGGTGCGCTGACCAACGCCTGGATGCTCTACTTTGGGCTTCTGTTCATCGCCATCGTGCTGTTCCGGCCCGAGGGTATCGCCGGCGCGGTCTCGGCTGCGTTTCGGAAGCACTCGCTGATCAGGCGACAAGGCAATTCGGCGATGCGGCTGTTGTTCGGGGGCGAACGATGGCGCTGATCGAAGCGGCAGGCGTGCATGTCCGGTTTGGCGATCGCGTGGTGCTGGAAAGCATCGACCTCGCGGTGCCCGAAGGCGAATTTCACGGTCTGATGGGACCGAACGGCGCCGGCAAGACCACGTTTTTCAATGTGCTCACCGGCCGGGTGAAACCGAGCCGGGGGTCGATCCGGCTCGACGGCAAGGACGTTACCGGCCTCAGTTCGCACCGGATCGCGGCGCACGGCGTCGCGCGCTCGTTCCAGATCATGACGCTGTTCGACGAGTTTTCCGCGCGCGAGAATGTCACGGTCGGTCTCCCCGCGTTTCGCGCCCGCGGCTTCGACATGCGTAGCGCCGCTGCCAGCGATCCCGGCTTCGCCGAAAGCGCGATGAACATCCTCGCCACCGTTGGCCTTGCCGACAAGGCCGATGTTCGCGCCAAAGACCTCTCCTACGGCGACCGCCGGGCGTTGGAAATCGCGGTGGCGCTGGCGCAGAGCCCGCGCGTGCTCTGTCTCGACGAGCCGACCTCGGGTCTCGGCTCCGACGGCGTGCAGCGGCTGGCGGCGCTGGTCGGGCGGCTGAAGGGCAAACTCACCATCGTGGCGATCGAGCACGACATGGAATTCCTGTTCGCGCTGGCCGACCGCATTTCGGTGATTCACTGGGGCCAGGTGGTCGCGCGCGGCACGCCGCACGAATTGCAACAGAACGAATGGGTCAGGCGCTCCAACCTCGGGCGGTTCGCATGATCCTCGAAGTCGATGCGGTCGATACGTTTTATGGCGAGACGCAGGCGCTGTTCGGCGCTTCCCTGGCCGTCGAGCGCGCAAAAGTGTTCGCGCTGCTCGGCCCCAATGGCGCCGGCAAGACCACGATGCTGCGCTCGATCCTCGGCCTGACGCGCCCGCGGCGCGGCGCTGTCCGGTTCGACGGCCACGACGTGACCCGCAGCCCGACCCACGAGATCGCTCGCGCCGGCATCGGCTGGGTGCCCGACGACCGCCGGCTGTGCCCGACCCTGACCGTGGCGCGCAATCTGCGCATCGCGCAAAAGCGCACGCAGTTTCGGGCCTGGAGCATCAAGGAGACCTGCGACATCTTCTCGCCGCTGGAATATCTGATGGAGCGCGAATGCGAAAACCTGTCGGGCGGCGAGATGCAGATGGTGGCGATCGCCCGCGCGCTGGTCGGCGCCCCCGGCCTGATCCTGTTCGACGAGCCGAGCCAGGGGCTGGCGCCGAAGATCGTCGGCGACGTGCTGGCGACCATCCGCAAGCTGCGGGAGGCCGGCGTTGCCTCGCTGATCGTTGAGCAAAATGCGGAAATTGCGCTCTCGGTCGCCGACCATGCCGCCGTCATCGACCGTGGCCGGATTGCCTGGACCGGCGACGCCCAGACCCTGCGCGAAGACGGCGCGCTGCGCGCGCGCCTGCTTGGAGTTCACTGATGGCCGCGCCGCTGCTCGCCCTCGATCGCATTCGCAAGGTCTACACGCGTGGCCGCATCGTGCGCCGTCCGACGTTTACGCTAGAGGCCGATCTCGTGATCGATGCGCCCGCGATCATCGGCGTGGTCGGACCGAACGGCGCCGGCAAGACCACGCTGTTCGAGATGATGACCGGCTCCAACGTGCCGTCGTCGGGCCACGTCTATGTCGCCGGCACTGATATTCACCGGGTCAAGTATCGCGAGCGCGACCGGCTGGCGATCCACTATCATCAGTCCTATCAGGTCCGCCGCTTTCGCAAGCTGGTGCCGTCGGCCTTTCTTGAGGCGTCGCCGACCGCCTCGCCCATGGTGCATCTGTTCGATGAGCCGCAGTTCAACCTGCAGGACGGCTATATCGGCTTCATGCTCGATTTCTTCCGCAAGCTGCGCGCCGAGGGCCGGCTGGTGGTGCTGTGCCTGCACCCGACCGCGAGCTGGCATCTGGAGATCCTCGCGGAGATTGCCGAGCAGTTCTTGCTGGTCGCGGACGGCGGCGTCACCCGCGAGCCGGATTTCCGCACGCTGGTGAACGAGCCGAGGTTTCGCAATTATCTGGGTCCGGAGATGACCCGCGCTGCCGAATATCTCGCCGGCTCGGCCTAAGGCTCCGGCGCCAACTTGATCTTTTGCAGAACTATTCGCATGTTGCGCCCATAACGTCCGATCAGGGAGAAACTTTCGTGGCTTATCCGAACACTCAACTATTCATCAACGGCAAATGGCGTCCGGCGCACAGCGGCAAGACCATCGAGGTGCTCAATCCCGCGACGGAAGAGACGATCGGCACGGTCGCCCATGCGGAAAAATCCGACCTCGACGAGGCGCTGGCCGCCGCAGCCGCCGGTTTCAAGGTCTGGCGCGCGGTATCGGCGTTCGACCGCTGCAAGATCATGCGCAAGGCCGCCGCCATCATGCGCGAGCGCAACGACGAAATCGCGCCGCTGCTGACGATGGAGCAAGGCAAGACGCTGGCCGAAGCCAAAATGGAAGCGATGGCCGCCGCCGACGTCATCGAGTGGTTCGCCGAAGAAGCCAAGCGCGCCTACGGACGGCTGATTCCGGCGCGCGGGCCGGGCATCTATCAAATGGCCATCAAGGAGCCGGTCGGTCCTGTCGCGGCCTTCACGCCCTGGAATTTCCCGATCAATCAGGTGGTGCGCAAGCTTTCCGCCGCGCTGGCGTCGGGATGCTCAATTATCGTCAAGGCCCCGGAGGAAACCCCGGCCTCTCCCGCGCAACTGATCCGCGCTTTTGCCGATGCCGGCGTGCCGGATGGCGTGATCAATCTCGTCTACGGCGTGCCGTCGGAGATCTCGGAATATCTGATCCCGCATCCGGTGATCCGAAAAATCTCATTCACCGGCTCGACCGTGGTCGGCAAGCAATTGTCGGCGCTGGCCGGATTGCACATGAAGCGGGCCACCATGGAATTGGGCGGACATGCGCCGGCGATCATCTTCAACGATGCGGACGTGACCTCGGCGGCCAAGATCCTGTCGGCGGCGAAGTATCGCAACGCCGGTCAGGTCTGCATTTCGCCGACACGGATGCTGGTGCAGGACGACGTGTTTCGCGAATTCGTCGACAAGTTCGTCGAGGGCGCCCGGTCCATGAATGTCGGCAACGGCATGGACCCCGACTCGAAGATGGGCTCGCTCGCCAATCCGCGCCGCGTCACCGCCATCGAGGGTATGGTGCAGGATGCCATCAGCAAGGGCGCAAAGCTGGAGACCGGCGGCCATCGTGTCGGCAACAAGGGCTACTTCTACGAGCCTACGGTCGTCAGCGACGTGCCGAAGGATGCCCGCGCCATGAACGAGGAACCGTTCGGACCGCTGGCGCTGATTTCGCGTTTCTCGACGCTCGACGAGGTGACCGAAGAGGCCAATCGCCTGCCCTTCGGTCTCGCCTCCTACGCCTTCACCAGCTCGACCAGGACCGCAACCGCGATCGGCGCCAACATCGAAGCCGGCATGGTCTCGATCAACAGCTTTGGTCTGGCGTTGCCGGAAGTGCCGTTCGGAGGCGTGAAGGACTCCGGATATGGGTCGGAAGGCGGCACCGAGGCGATGGACGCCTATTTCAACACCAAGTTCATCTCACAGACCGGCGTCTGAGCGAGCCTTGGGCCAAGCCTTGGGCCAAGTCGATCTGCCCCGGACGCAGCGCAGCATGAGTGCTGCGATCCGGGGGCAGCTCTACTGTGCATGGGGTTGTTTTCGCGATTTTTGTCCAGGCCCTGCCGTGCATGCTCTAGGCGGGCCGCCGGCGGATCAGAAACTTCTGCATGCCCTCCAGCACCAGTTCGCGGCGCTGGTTGAACACGGTGCTGCGCAAGGTCACCACGCCGGTGGTCCGGCCGGGCACCAGCTCCGTCACCTCCAGCGCCGGGTAGATGGTGTCGCCGGCATAGACGGGTTTTAGAAATTTGCTCGACTGCTCGAGAAACCCGATCATCGATTCCTCTACCAGATAGGGAAACAGCCCCGCCCCCGGGGCGGTGTGGGCCAGGGTCTGGAAACCATGCGCCAGCAGGTCCGGCATGCCGCGGGCGCGGCAATATTCGACGTCGTAATGGATCGGGTGGGTGTCGCCGCTCGCGGTCTGGAACGCGGCGAACACCGCAGAGGTCTGGGTGCGGCTGGGAATGACGAAGCGCTCGCCGAGCACGAAATCCTCGAACCAGCGTTGTTCCGGCACCATGCGGTGCCTGGCGGGATCGAATTCGGTCATGCCAGATTTCCCTGCAAAACGTTCGGCGAAAAGGGTGAGGCGTATCGGTAACGCAGCAACACTGCTGCGGCAAATGGTTCAATTCGTCATGCCGGGCTTGTCCCGGGCATCCACGCCTTTAAAACAGCGGTGCGCAAAAGACGCGGATGGCCGGAACGTTTTGCGAGAAGACGCGCTTTGCGCCTTCGTCCGGCCGTGACAGACAATTTGAGGCGGCGCCGGTCACCCATGACTCTGCTTTCAAAAATCTCGACCGGGCTGGACGAGCGTTCCGCGCGGTTGGCCGGCATCGGATTGATGCTGCTGGCGATCTTCATGTTCTCGTTCGGCGATGCGCTGGGCAAGTTCATGGTCGCGACCTATTCGGTCGGGCAGTTGCTGTGGCTGCGCGCCTGCGCCGCGCTGCTGGTGCTGCTGCCGATGGTCTGGCGCCAGCGCGCGGCATTCGGCAGGCTGGAGCGGCCGTGGCTGCAGCTGCTGCGGGTGACGCTCTCCACCCTCGAGGTCGCGGCGTTTTTTATCGCGACCGTGTATCTGCCGCTCGCCGACGTCATCACCTATTACCTGGCGGCGCCGATCTTCGTCACCGCACTGTCGGCGCTGGTGCTGCGCGAGCACGTCGGCTGGCGGCGCTGGACCGCGATCCTGATCGGATTCGGCGGCGTGTTGATCGCGCTGCGGCCGTCGGCGCAGACGGTGAGCTGGCCCGCCATGATCGCGCTCGGCGGCAGCCTGTCGTTCGCGTTGCTGATGCTGATCACCCGCTCGCTGCGGGCGACGCCGGATATCGTGCTGGCGACCTCGCAGTTTGCCGGCACCTTCGCGCTCGGCGCGCTGATGTCGCCGTTCGGCTGGGTGACGCCCACCCTCGGCAGC
>Ga0193743_1002782_pt1 | contig 12052 bp, 10 predicted proteins | sample L2c2metaG_FD_143038 | JGI IMG/M metagenome (GOLD analysis project Ga0193743, IMG submission 143038) | Soil microbial communities from a riparian zone of the East river system, Colorado, United States - L2c2 | ecosystem: Environmental > Terrestrial > Soil > Riparian zone | place: USA: East River... | reverse complement strand
CCATCGCCCGATCCAGACTGGTGACGTGGTCCTCGGTGTCGGCGAGGCGCTGACCGGTGTCCTGCAGGGACTGCCAGGTCGCCAGCTCGGAGGTGAGCGTGGCCTTCTGCTGCTCCAGCAGTGTCTTGCGGGCGTCCAGGGCGCGGACCGGGGACGGCGCGGGATCGGGCCGCTGGGTGACCGGCAGCGCGTTCCAGATCTGCTGGGTCCGGACCACCTCGTTGATCTGGGTGTCCACCGAGGCCAGCGCGACCCGGGCCTGTAGCGCCCAGTGCTGCTCCGCTTCCGGGCTGGCGGCCAGCCAGGGCGACGAGGCGGTGGTGGCGCTCGGTGCGCCCAGCGGGGAGCTCGCGGCCATCAGGCCCCCGCCGGTGACCAGCAGGCCGGCCGAGCCGAGCACGGCCACCGCGCGGCACCGCCGTGCGGTGGCTTCGGCGAGCTGGCGACGGCGGCGGCTGACCCCGGGCAGTGGGGCGAGCGGGGGCATCGGCAGCGGCGCGCTGGGCAGCGGGAGGGGTGGCGCGGTGGCCGAGCGGTGGGTGCCTTCCCGCCGCATCTGGCGGGCGACCGCGCGGTGCGCGGCGGTGCAGTATTTGCGCTGCGGACGGCCCTCCTCCGACTCGATGAAGACGTAGCATCCGGGAAGCGCGCAGCGTCGACCCTCGGTGATAGTCATCGTCCCCCGTCCCCTGAGGAAGTCCAGGCAAAGCCGCCGCTGGTGTTGGCCCCCGGCACAAGGGCGTGCGCTACCAGCAGCGGATTGTTAGCCCCCGACTCTCAATCCGAGCGAAGGTCAACATAACGGATGAATCAGCAGGTGTCACTAGCCACAGGAGGCGACTTCTGTTGACGACCGGTATCTGAACCCCTACGGTAATCCGCCCTTGAACAATGCAGCGCAATTCGGTGCACTCATTTACGCCCGCTAGCGCCATTCCAAGCGCCCGCCGCGAAGCCCCGAACAGGCGCCGCGATAGCGTCCTGTCCATGTCTGGCGCTGTTCCCGGTGTTGTTGGCCTGGCCGAAGCACGCGGCCCTTTCGGTCCCGGGGACCGGGTGCAACTCACCGATCCGAAGGGCCGTCGTTACACCCTGATCCTGGAAACCGGTGGGCAGTACCACACCCATCGTGGCGCTCTCTCCCACGATGAGCTCATCGGTCAGCCGGAAGGCATCGTGGTGGCCTCGACCGCTGGTACCCCATATCTCGCGTTCCGGCCGTTGCTGGCCGACTATGTGCTGTCCATGCCCCGAGGTGCCCAGGTGGTGTACCCGAAGGACGCGGCGCAGATTGTGATGTGGGGGGACATCCGACCGGGCGCCCGGGTGCTGGAGGCCGGAGCCGGGTCGGGCGCGCTGTCCTGCTCCCTGCTCCGGGCGGTGGGGGAGTCCGGCTCAGTCACCTCGTACGAGGTGCGCCAAGATCACGCGGAGCACGCGGTCCGCAACGTGGAGCGGTTTTTCGGCGGCACTCCGGCGAACTGGATCTTCCGGATGGGAAACGTCTCGGAGTTCGACGGCGAGGTCGACCGGGTGGTGCTGGACATGCTCGCGCCATGGGAGGTGCTGCCCTCGGTCACCGCGGCGCTGATGCCCGGCGGAGTGCTCACTGTTTACGTCGCGACCACCACGCAGTTGTCCAAAATTACCGAGAGCTTGCGCGAGCAGCAGTGTTGGACCGAGCCCCAGGCATGGGAAACATTGCTCCGTCCGTGGCATGTCGTAGGACTTTCGGTACGGCCTGAGCACCGCATGATCGGTCACACGGCGTTCCTCTTGACAACACGAAAGCTCGCCGAGGGGGTGACGCCACCTCGTCCACAGCGCCGGCCGACCGGTCGATGAGGCGCGGAGGTTATCGCAGCGTGACGTCAAGCTGTCATCTGGCTGAGGCCTGGATCACCGATCTGACCTACCGCGGCGGAGCCCCCCTACAGGTACCGTGTGGAAACGGAACACGGAGGGAGGCGCCGTGAACCACTACGAAGGCCCCGGAGGGCGTACACCGGACGAGCGGGACCCCAGCTCCTCGGAGCTGGCCGCCCAGATCAGGTTCCTCGAAGATGAGGTATCTCTGCTTCGCCGCAAGCTGACCGAGTCGCCGAGGCACGCACGGATCCTCGAACAGCGTCTCGCCGAATCGGCCAGCCGGTTGTCGCAGCTGAGCGCCCGCAACGAGAAGCTCACCGAAACGCTGCGCGAGGCGCGCGGCCAACTGGTGGCGCTGCGTGAGGAGGTTGACCGGCTTGCCCAACCGCCCAGCGGCTACGGCGTTTTCCTGGCCGGTCACACCGACGGAACTGTGGACGTGTTCACCGCTGGACGGCGGATGCGTGTCGCGGTGTCCCCGGCGGTGGAGATCGTCGAGCTCGGCCGAGGCCAGACGGTCCGGCTGAACGAGGCGCTGACCGTCGTCGAGGCGGGTGATTTCGAGCGAACCGGCGAGGTGTGCGCGCTGCGCGAGGTGCTGCTCGAGCCGCCCGGCCCGGATGGCGAGCAGATCGGCGCGCGAGCGCTGGTGGTCGGGCACGCCGACGAGGAGCGGGTGGTCTGGCTGGCCGACCCGCTGATCGCCAGGTCGGACAATCCGGACATCCCCCTGCTCAAGCCAGGCGACTCGCTGCTGGTGGATACCAAGGCGGCGTATGCCTACGAGCGGGTGCCGAAGGCCGAGGTCGAGGACCTCGTGCTGGAGGAGGTCCCGGACGTGGCCTACGAGGACATCGGCGGCCTGAGTCGGCAGATCGAGCAGATCCGCGACGCGGTCGAGATGCCGTTCCTGCACGCCGACCTGTTCCGCGAGTACGAGCTGCGCCCGCCAAAGGGCGTCCTGCTCTACGGCCCGCCAGGCTGTGGCAAGACGCTGATCGCCAAGGCGGTGGCGAACTCGCTGGCCAAGAAGGTCGCCGAGGCGCGTGGCGACTCGAGCCACGACGCCAAGTCGTTCTTCTTGAACATCAAGGGCCCTGAGCTGCTCAACAAGTTCGTCGGCGAGACCGAGCGGCACATCAGGTTGATCTTCCAGCGGGCTCGGGAGAAGGCATCCGAGGGCACTCCGGTGATCGTGTTCTTCGACGAGATGGACTCGATCTTCCGGACCCGTGGCTCCGGGGTCTCCTCCGACGTGGAGACCACCATCGTCCCCCAGTTGCTGTCGGAGATCGACGGCGTGGAGGGCCTGGAGAACGTGATCGTGATCGGTGCCTCGAACCGTGAGGACATGATCGACCCGGCCATCCTGCGCCCCGGCCGGCTCGACGTGAAGATCAAGATCGAACGTCCGGACGCCGAGGCGGCTCAGGACATCTTCTCCAAGTACCTGACCGACACTCTGCCGATTCATGCCGACGACATGGCGGAATTCGCCGGCAGTCGTAGTGCCTGCGTCGACGCGATGATCCAACGAGTGGTCGAGCGAATGTACGCGGAGACCGAGGAAAACCGTTTCCTCGAGGTCACCTATGCAAATGGTGACAAGGAGGTGCTGTACTTCAAGGACTTCAACTCCGGCGCCATGATCCAAAATATCGTGGACCGGTCGAAGAAGGCCGCCATCAAGTCGGTGCTGGAGACCAAGCAGCGCGGCTTGCGAGTGCAGCACCTGCTGGACGCCATTGTGGATGAGTTCGCCGAGAACGAGGACCTGCCCAACACCACCAACCCGGACGATTGGGCGCGGATCTCGGGCAAGAAGGGCGAGCGCATTGTCTACATCCGCACGCTGGTGACCGGGAAGAACGCCGAGTCCGGTCGGGCCATCGACACCGCGTCGAACACCGGCCAGTACCTGTAAGCACGGGCACCCACAGACGCCCGCCGCTCCCGATCGGGAGCGGCGGGCGTCTTGCTCTGTGCCGGGGAGTGGCGTGCTGGGGGGTGGCGCGCTCAGCTGGCGCGCAGCACGCCCTGGATGTCCAGCTGGATCTGGATCTTTTCGGAGACCACCACGCCGCCGCCGTCCAGCGGAAGGCTGATGTTGATGCCGAAGTCACTCCGGTTGATGGACCCGGTGGCGGAGAAACCGGAGCGGGTGCCGCCGTAGGCGTCCGGGCCGCTGCCGGTGACCTCCAGCTCGAGCGGCACCGACCGGGTCACCCCGTGCAGGGTGAGCTCGCCCTCCAGGACGTAGTCGCCGCTGCCCTCAACGTGCAGGCCGGTGGACCGGTAGGTCATGGTGGGGAAGTCCGCCACGTGCAGGAAGTCGCTCGAGCGGATGTGCTCGTCGCGCTGGTCGTTGTTGGTGGTGACCGAGGTCAGGTCGATCGTGGCGGTCACCGTGGAGTCAAGGAAGTTCGGCGCGGTGACGATCTCGCCGGAGAACGAGGTGAAGCGCCCCCGCACCTTGCTGACCATCATGTGCCGGGCAGCGAACGACACTTCAGAGTGCACCGGGTCGATGTCCCAGGTCCCAGCAGCCACATTCAAGGTTTCGGTGGTACTCATTCGGGGGGCTCCTCAGATTGTTGTTGTCATGGGGTGGGGTAGCTGAGCCAAACTGACACTGCACTCAACACATTGAGAGTTCAACTATTCCGGAGGTGACGTGGCTCACACGAGGTGGCTCAACGACGATGAGCAGCGCACCTGGCGTGCGTTCCTGGCCGCGAACAGACTCCTGTTGGACACCCTGGACCGCCAGCTCCAGCACGAAGCAGGTATTCCGCACACCTACTACGAGATCCTGGTCCGGCTCTCCGAGGTGCCCGATCGGGCACTGCGGATGTCCCAGCTGGCGGTGTCCTCGATGTCCTCGCGCAGCCGGCTCTCCCACGCGGTGGCCCGGTTGGAGGAGACCGGATGGGTGCGCCGGCGGGAGTGTCCGACCGACCGCAGGGGAGCGGTGTGCGAGCTCACCGACGCCGGTTTCGCCGCGTTGCAGGCAGCCGCGCCGGGTCATGTAGAGGCGGTCCGGGCGAATCTGTTCGACCAGCTCACCCCGGAACAGGTGATCGCGCTGCGGGACATCAGCGAGGCGCTGGCCACCCATCTCGGCGGCGATGGACGCTGGCCACTCGGAGAGAACGCCGGCTGATCCCACCAGTGGAGCCGCCCAGCGATTAGGCTCGGATCTCATGAGTGCTCGGCGGATCATGGGTACCGAGGTGGAGTACGGGATCTCGGTTCCCGGGGATGCCACCGCGAACCCTGTCATCACCTCCACGCAGGTGGTACTGGCGTACGCGGCGGCGGCGGAGTTGCCACGGGCGAAGCGAGCCCGATGGGACTACGAGGTGGAGTCGCCGCTGCGCGATGCCCGCGGCTTTGACCTGTCCACCCCGAGCATCCCGACCAGCCCGGACTCGGAGCTGGACGATCTGGGCGCGGCGAACGTCATCCTCACCAACGGCGCCCGGCTTTATGTCGACCACGCGCACCCGGAGTTCTCCACCCCCGAGGTGACCACCCCCCGGGACGTGGTGATCTGGGACAAGGCCGGCGAGCGGGTGATGGAAGAGGCCGCGATGCGCTCGGCGACCGTGCCCGGCGCACCCCCGATCCAGCTGTACAAGAACAACGTGGACGGCAAGGGCGCCAGCTACGGCAGCCATGAGAACTACCTGATGTCCCGGTCCACCACCTTCCCGTCGATCATCACCGGGCTGATCCCGTTTTTTGTGTCCCGCCAGGTGGTGACCGGTTCGGGCCGGGTGGGCATCGGCTCGAGCGGGGACGAGGCGGGCTACCAGCTGTCCCAGCGCTCGGACTACATCGAGGTCGAGGTCGGGCTGGAGACCACCCTCAAGCGCGGCATCATCAACACCCGGGACGAGCCGCACGCCGATGCGGACAAGTACCGCCGGCTGCATGTGATCCTCGGTGACGCCAACCTGGCGGAAACCTCCACTTTCCTGAAGGTCGGCACCACCGCGCTGGTGCTGGACATGATCGAGGCCGGGCAGCGGTTCGACGACCTGCGGCTGGCCGAACCGGTGCGCTCAGTGCACGCCATCAGCCGGGACCCCAGCCTGCAGACCAAGGTCGAGCTGGCCGACGGGCGCCGGATGACCGGTCTTGACCTGCAGTGGGCCTACCACGACCGGGCCGCCGAGCACGTCACCCGAACCCAGGGCGAAGAGGTCGACCCGGTGACCGCCGAGGTCATGACCATCTGGGGCGAAGTGCTCGACGCACTCGGCCGGGATCCGATGGAGTGTGCCGACCGGCTGGACTGGCCGGCCAAGCTGCGCCTGCTGGAGGGCTACCGTGCCCGCGACTCGCTGGCTTGGTCCTCGCCCAGGTTGCAGCTGGTCGACCTGCAGTACTCCGACGTGCGGATGGGCAAGGGCCTGTACAACCGGCTGGTGGCGCGCGGGTCGATGCGGCGGTTGGTGAAGGAGGACGACGTGATCGCCGCGATGCGCCAGCCACCGGAGGACACCAGGGCCTACTTCCGGGGGCGCTGCCTGGAGCGATACCCCACGGCGGTGGCCGCCGCGTCCTGGGATTCGGTCATCTTCGACCTGGGCCGGGAGTCGCTGGTGCGGATCCCGACACTGGAGCCGCTGCGCGGCACGCGCAACCACGTTGGCAAGTTGATCGACGCATCGGCGACGGCGGAAGAGCTGGTCACCGCGCTCACCCGGGGATGAATCGGAAACTTGGTCGCATGTTTGCGTGGGTTTTTCCCGCCTCGGCTAGGTAGTGTTCTAGGCAGCGAGACCACAAATCGGGAGGCGTCATGGCCCAGGAGCAGACCAAGCGACAGGGCGGCGGAGACGGCGACGGCGACGAGGATGAGGGCGCCGCTCCGGCCGGTCAGGAACGTCGTGAGAAGCTGGGTGAGGACGTCGACACGATCCTGGACGAGATCGACGACGTGCTCGAAGAGAACGCTGAGGACTTCGTCCGGGCGTACGTCCAGAAGGGCGGCGAGTAGTCTCGCCGCGCTAGAGACCGCCGCCGGGCCGATGCCCGGTGGCTTCATCGGGCAGACCCGCCGACCGAGCCGAGGGAGTACAAAACAGCAATGGATCCGAGGTCGGCGCGGGGACCTGTGAGCCCGGTCAGCACGGCACTGCCCGCTGAGTACTTCACCCCGGGGATGTCGTCATTCGCTGACTTCGTCGGGGTGGCCGCTCCGCACCTGTTGCCCAGGTCGGCGCCAGCCGCCACGGTGGCTGGCGACCCGGCCCTCGCCGAGCTGGGGGTGCGGCACGGCACCACGATCGTCGCGCTGACCTTCTCCGGCGGGGTGCTGATCGCCGGTGACCGCAGGGCCACCGCCGGCAACATGATCGCCCAGCGGGACATCGAGAAGGTGTTCGTCGCCGACAACTACTCCGCGGTGGGTATCGCCGGCACCGCCGGCATCGCGGTGGAGCTGGTCCGGCTGTTCACCGTCGAGCTCGCGCACTACGAGAAGATCGAGGGCGTTCCGCTGTCCCTGGACGGCAAGGTGAACAAGCTGGCCGGCATGGTGCGCGGCAACCTCGGGGCGGCACTGCAGGGCCTGGCCGCCATCCCGCTGTTCATCGGGTTCGACGAGGACGCCGCCGATCCGGCACAGACTGGCCGGATCGTCAGCTTCGACGTGGTCGGCAGCAAGTCCGACGAGACGGGCTACCACTCGGTGGGTTCCGGCTCGGTGTTCGCCCGGTCCGCGCTGAAGAAGCGGCACGACCCCGCGGCCGACTCGCCCACCGCGATCCGCACCGCGCTGGAGGCGCTCTACGACGCCGCGGACGACGACACGGCGACCGGGCTGCCCGACCTGAGCCGGGGGATCTACCCGGCGGTTATCACCATCACCGCCGCCGACGGGGCGGTGCGCCATCCGGACGAGGAGATCGGCGAAGTTGCTCGCGGGGTCGTTGAAGGTAGGCTCACCCGGCCCGGTGGCTAGCCCGGGCCCACCCTCCGCAAGCCACCCCGGAACGACGATCCAGGAGTACCAGACGTGACGCTGCCGTTCTACGCCTCTGCCGAGCAGGTGATGCGGGACCGCTCGGAGCTGGCCCGCAAGGGCATCGCCCGAGGTCGCAGCGTCACCGTGATGAGCTACGTCGGCGGCGTGCTGTTCGTGGCGGAGAACCGCTCCCGGTCGCTGCGCAAGGTCTCCGAGATCTACGACCGGATCGGCTTCGCGGCGGTCGGCCGGTACAACGAGTACGAGAACCTGCGCACCGCTGGCATCCGGGCGGCCGACGTGCGCGGCTACACCTACGACCGGCGGGACGTGACCGGCCGCTGGCTGGCCAACGTGTACGCGCAGACCATGGGCGCGATCTTCACCGAGCAGCAGAAGCCGTTCGAGGTGGAGCTGTGCGTGGCCGAGGTGCTGCCCGCCCCGGACACCGACCAGATCTACCGGATCACCTATGACGGCTCCATCACCGACGAGCCGGGGTTCGTGGTGATCGGTGGCCAGACCGAGCCGGTCAGCGCCCAGCTGCGGGAGAGCTACCGGGACGGCATGGAGCTGGCCGAGGCGGTCGCGCTGGCGGTGCGCGGTCTGCAGGCCGCCGCCACGGGCACCGGCGCCAGTCCGGCCGCCGCGACGAACGGCGGCGCCGATGACCGGCTGCTCGGGGCCAGCGCGCTGGAGGTCGCGGTGCTGGACCGGATCCGGCCGAGGCGGGCGTTCCGGCGCATTACTGGGGCAGCGTTGGCCGCGCTGCTGCCCGAAGAGAACCGGCGAGTGGACAAAGCAGGCGAGAAGGCCGCTGACGCCGCCGAGGGCGAGTCGAGCGAGCCGGGGGATGGCGAGGGTGGTTCCGGCTCCGATACGCCCTCAGCGAGCTCCTGAGGCCCCGTTACCGACGGCCGCTGTCCCCGGCGGCCTAGAGGGTCCCCGGTTCACCACGGTTGGTATGGGCGGTTCCGCGTGGCCCAGCGGGGGTTGTCCTCGTCGCGGCGGTACACCGGCACCGGCTTCGGCTCTGTTTCGAAGGTGAACCGGGTGGCGTTCTCCACCACCTCGCCGTCGGTGGCCAGCAGCCCCGGGGTCGCCAGGGTCACGTCCAACGAGATCACCTCGCGCTGGCCGTACACCCGGCTGTGCGCGAGCGCGGCGAAGGCCAGCGCGCAGAACGCCCGCACCCGGGAGAACCGGATGTCGGCGCGGAGCCACCGTACGTCCAGCAGGCCGGTCTCCAGGCGGGGCCGATAGGCCGGCACCATGCCACGCGGGTGGTACGGGCCGTTGCCCACGAACAGGATCCACACGGAGTGCCGCACCCCGTCCAGGCCCAGCTCGACCGGCGTGGCCCGGCGCAGCACCGTGATCAGCCCAGGCTCGCGGTGTTCAGGAAGTGCCGGGTCACCGTGCCGTCCGAGGAGCCGTCCTGGCCGTGCACCCGGACCGCGCCGAGATCCACCGCGACCGCCTCGCCGGCCCGACTGGCGTCCACCGCCTCCTGCAGGTCGTAGACCCCGACGTCCCTGGCGAAGTGGTTGAGCGTGCCGGCCGGCACCAGCACCAGCGGCAACTTGTGCCGGCAGGCCAGGGTGGCCACGGTGGAGACGGTGCCGTCGCCACCGGCCGCGCCGAGCGCGAGGACCGGCTCCGCGCTGTCGGCACGGGCGGCGAGTTCCTCCTCGAGCTGTTCGGCCAGGTCACGGCCCGAGGTGGTGACCACGACGGTGGCCGCCGGGAAGGCCTTGCGGATGTCATCGGTGGGGTCGTAGGCCGGGTCGCCGGACTGTGGGTTCACCGCCATAAGCAGCCCGGCGCCGTCGGGTAGCTCGGGTACCCGGTCCAGCGGGCGGGCGGCGGCCTCGTCCGAGCTGCGCACCGGCCACCAGTGCCGGGTGAGCAGGGCGGAGGTGGCGCCGACCGCCGCGCCGGCCACCACGTCGGAGGTCCAGTGCACCCCGGAGTGGACCCTCGAGTAGGCCACGGCGGCGGCCACCGGGGCCACCACGAGGCCGGCGCGCGGGCTCTCCATCGCCACGGCGGTGGCGAAGGCGGCCGCCGAGGCGGCGTGCCCCGAGGGGAACGAGCTGGACGTCGGCCGATTGCGGAGCCGCCGGTTCTTGGGCAGCCCCCGGTCCGGCGGGCGCCGGCGGGGCAACAGCGGCTTGAGTACCCCATTGGCGGTAATGCTTGCGCCGAGGATGGCTATCAGCCCGCGCAGTGCGGCCCTTCGGGTGACCCCGACCCTGCTGGCCAGCAGGGCGGCGACGACGAACCAGAGCAGACTGTGGTTCGCCGACCTGGTCAAACGCTTGATCACCTGGTCCGCTTCGGTGGGCGGGAGCGCGGCCACCCAGCACTGGACCGCGCGGTCCGACCGGTCCACCATTCTGGCCACGCCGCGAAACCACTCGATCACAGGCTCGACAGTACGGGTCACCGAACGCTTACGCTGTTGCGCATGCACCGGCGGATTTATGGCGTTGAGACCGAGTTCGGGGTCACCTGCACCTTCCACGGCCAGCGTCGGCTGTCCCCGGACGAGGTTGCCCGGTACCTGTTCCGCCGGGTGGTGTCCTGGGGACGGTCGTCGAATGTCTTCCTACGCAACGGCTCCCGGCTGTACCTGGATGTCGGCTCGCACCCGGAGTACGCGACCGCGGAGTGCGACTCGCTGACCCAGTTGGTCGCGCACGACAAGGCGGGCGAGCGGATCCTGGAGGATCTGCTGGTCGACGCCGAGCGGCGGCTGGTGGACGAGGGCATCGGCGGCGACATCTACCTGTTCAAGAACAACACCGACTCGGCCGGCAACTCCTACGGCTGCCACGAGAACTATCTGGTCGCCCGTGCTGGTGAATTTTCCAGGATCGCGGACGTGCTGCTGCCCTTTCTGGTCACCCGCCAGCTCATCTGCGGCGCGGGCAAGGTGCTGCAGACCCCGCGCGGCGCGGTCTACTGCCTGTCCCAGCGCGCCGAGCACATCTGGGAGGGCGTCTCCTCGGCGACCACCCGGTCCCGCCCGATCATCAACACCCGGGACGAGCCGCACGCCGACGCGGAGCGCTACCGCCGGCTGCACGTGATCGTCGGTGACTCGAACATGTCCGAGGTGACCACCCTGCTCAAGGTCGGCTCCGCCACCCTGGTGCTGGACATGATCGAGCACGGCGTGCAGTTCCGGGACTTCACCCTGGACAACCCGATCCGGGCGATCCGGGAGATCAGCCACGACCTGACCGGCCGGCGCCCGGTGCGGCTGGCCGGCGGCCGGGAGGCCAGCGCGTTGGACATCCAGCGCGAGTACTACTCCCGCGCGGTGGAGCACGTGGCCAGCCACGGCCGAGGTGACTCGACCACCGAGCGGGTGCTCGAGCTGTGGGGCCGCACCCTGGACGCGGTGGAGAGCCAGGATCTCGCCAAGATCGACCGGGAGATCGACTGGGCGATCAAGCACCGGTTGGTGGAGCGCTACCGCGAGCGCAACAACATGGAGTTGTCCAACGCCCGGATCGCCCAGCTCGACCTGGCCTACCACGACATCCGCCGGGGCCGGGGCCTGTTCGACATGCTGCAGCGCAAGGGCATGGTGGACCGGGTCACCGACGACGGCGAGATCGAGGCCGCCAAGGACACCCCGCCGCAGACCACCCGGGCCAAGCTCCGGGGCGACTTCATCGCCGCCGCGCAGGCCGCCGGGCGGGACTTCACGGTGGACTGGGTGCACCTCAAGCTGAACGACCAGGCGCAGCGCACCGTGCTGTGCAAGGACCCGTTCCGCTCGGTGGACGAGCGGGTGGACCGGCTGATCGCCTCGCTGTAGGCGTACGGGTTCGCCAGGCACGAACGGATAGCCGACAGCTCGCCGGCTCCACACAGCTCGTCCGGGTTGACACAGCTTGCGGGGCTCGACACAGCTCGCGGGGCTCGACACAGCGCGTCGACGGGCTGTGGGAGCACGCCGCGGGCTGTGTGAGCGGATCGGGAAGCTGTGTGAGCGGGCGGGCTGGGTCGGGGCAACGGGTGCGGCACGGCCCGCCGGTGACCGAGCCGCACAGGGCACCGGACGTCCGTCGCCGGTTACCCAACTCCACAAGACGCAGGTTTGCCATGCTCGGAACCTGCCTCCGGTGCAGGTCGGTAACACGCGGCTCGGTGGTACCTGGCTCGGTGGCACCTGGCTCGGTGGCACCTGGC
>Ga0193743_1002781_pt1 | contig 12053 bp, 10 predicted proteins | sample L2c2metaG_FD_143038 | JGI IMG/M metagenome (GOLD analysis project Ga0193743, IMG submission 143038) | Soil microbial communities from a riparian zone of the East river system, Colorado, United States - L2c2 | ecosystem: Environmental > Terrestrial > Soil > Riparian zone | place: USA: East River... | reverse complement strand
CGCAAATACCAACCGACCGCCATAAGGATGACTTTCGGTTCGCTCTGCCGCCACTTGAAGATTACCGGTCGTGATTTTGCCAATCTCCGACCTTATCAGCTTCTCCGCGTCCAGTTGCAACACTGCCCGCTCGCAAAAACCTGATGTAATGCTGTCGGCGTGTTCAGCGCGGGATTAGGCTTCCCCATGGTGGCGCAAAGCACCGCAGCCGTAAAAACCTTCGACAACATGTGTCACAGCGCACGGGGACAATTGCTACGCTAACGAGACGCTCCTACAGAATGTGGGTGCGCAGTCGATGTAAACGAAACGATTTGCAATATGGGCAAACGATTCAGAGGCCAAGACATGGGCATAAGAGAAAGTGGCTTGGAAAGTCCGCAGAAGTTCTCGCGGCTTCTTAGATCTATGAACCACGTGAAAAGGCGGTTGTCGGCTTGGATGGCGGATACGTGAGAGCCCGCCACCAGCGACGGGAGCGCAACTTTGAGATCGTTGCCGGCAAGGCACTCCGCCGGCGGTTAGAACTGTCAAGGACGCACGGTCGGTGACGATACGTAATCTGACATGCTGAGTATCTCCAGGAAGAAGCGCCAGCTAGCCCGATGTGACTAACCGTGTTAGGTTAAGCCCACAGCCACACTGCTCGGAAGCGAACGGCCGACCACGTACCCACTGTAGTCGTCGGCCGATTTCCGTAAATGAGCCGTCTAAAGCGTTGCTGAAAATCTCTCACTAGCTAGCCCAAGCCCCAAGAGTGATAGAAATAGTACACGCAGTTTTTGCCACAAACCGCCGGGCCTCGCAATGAAGCGGAGATTACATCGACAGTCGGGGCCGGCTGGATTTTTGTGAGCCAGCGCGCTAAGCAGGCACTGGCAGATCTCCCAACTGGCCGCCAGTTCGAACAAAGCCCGTCCACTTTGGCCTTCAACGCGGTATCGAACATGTCTCCGATCATCATCATGCCTCCTTGCTCTTGAGTTGCTTTGCTAGGAGGTGGCTGTGCGGGCCTTGGTAAAAACGTTAGCAATGTCGCCAGGGGGTCAAATAGGAAAACCCGTCGAGCCACGGGCTCTACGGGTTTACGTCCATGCAGATGCCTGAAATTTATCAATTCCATGCCTTGTTAGACGGTGTGAGCCCGCTCATCTGGCGCCGACTTCTGATTCACTCCGATCAGACAATCGCTGACCTTCACTATGCACTCCAGATAGCCTTTGAGTGGAGCGACTCCCATCTCAACAGTTTTCGGATCCACGGCAAGGATTTCGGCGTGTACCACACCGGCGGACCTGTTTTCGACGAAGTGGCCGGCAGAGTCCGTTTGGCGGGCTTCCACTTTCGACTTGGGGAACGGTTTATCTACGAGTACGACTTTGGTGACAACTGGAAACATCAGATCCGCCTGGAACAAATTCTCCCTGGGGCGAAGCAGACCGTACTCCCTCTTTGCATCGGCGGCAGTCGATGTGCTCCGCCCGAGGATTGCGGTGGAATTCAGGCATTTCAGCAGCGGCGCGACGAAGCGCCCTGGCGAGCGCAGGAGTTACTGGAGCAAATAGCCGAATGCGCGCGGGAGCGAAATGTGATGGCACTCCGAGATCTGGCCGAAGAACTTCCAGAAATCCAGCCATGGCTGACACTCGACAAATTCGACCGCCGGACGGTCAATCGTCGTCTGCGGAAGTATGCCGCTGGGAACCAGGACTGGCGCTGGTTGCGGAAGGGAACAAGATGAAACTCCGCCTGCAATTAGTCGTCGAATCCGACAACGGCGAGACAGTGGTAACCGGCGATGTGGCGCAATGGGAGCGGCACTCGTTCCGGCCGGAAGAGGTCGGCCTCACACTTGCCGAGGCCAAGCAAATGCTCGGCTGTATCCAGCGCACGATGGTGCAGGAGCAAGTTGCAGAATACACGGCCGAGCAATCTCGCTGTCGTGATTGCGGACGGCGGCTTGCGCATAAAGGCCAGCACGAGATCATATTTCGGACATTGTTCGGGGAGTTGCGGCTACCCAGTCCGCGTCTGTATTCGTGTTCGTGCCGCCAAGCCGCCAGAGCTAGTTTTAGTCCTCTCGCGCAGCAACTTCCGGAACGGACCGCACCGGAACTGGTGTATCTGGAAACGAAATTTGCTGCACTTTTGTCTTATGGTCTGACGGTGAAGGTCTTAAGCGAGATTTTGCCAATAGGCGATCCGTTGAATACGAGAAGTGTTCGGCGGCAGATGTGGCGGTCCGCGGAACGAATGGAAAGCGAACTGGGTGAAGAGCAATGGGCATTCATTGATGGTTGCCAGCGGGATTGGAATCATCTGCCAGCGCCAGATCCACCGCTCACCGTAGGACTGGATGGTGGCTTCGTGCATGCGAAAGATCAGCCGACGCGTGCTGCCGGATGGTTCGAGGTCATCGTGGGAAAGAGCATGCCGGCCGAGGGTGAAGGCAAGTGCCTGGCATTTGTCCAAACTTACGACCAAAAGCCGAAGCGGCGCTTATTCGAGTTGCTGAGAAATCAGCACATGCAAATGAATCAGCAGATCACTTTCCTCACTGATGGGGGCGAAGATATCCGTGATCTACCCCAATTCATCAACCCGGAAGCGGAGCATATTCTGGACTGGTTTCACATCGCGATGCGTCTGACGGTTATGGGCCAGATGGCCAAAGGATTGTGCGTTAAGCCTCGGTTGAATGAAGACGATGACGCTCCCGAGACGCTAGATATCGGTCGCATCGGTAAGAGTCTGGAACGGCTTAAATGGTATCTCTGGCATGGAAACGTGTACCAGGCATTGAAAAGGATCGAGTACCTGGAATGGGATCTGGAAGATTGGGAAGACGACAACGAGCCGGCGGCGAAGTTGCTGGTGGTCGTGGAGCAATTCCGCCAGTACATCGAAGTCAACCAGAACGCGATCCCGAATTATGGTGACCGGTACCGCCACGGCGAGACGATCTCGACATCGTTCGTGGAATCTGCTGTTAATCAGGTGATCAGCAAGCGCATGGTCAAACTACAGCAGATGCGTTGGACAAAGCGCGGCGGACACCTACTTCTCCAAGTGCGCACCCGTGTCCTCAATGACGACCTGCGGAACACTTTTCGCAATTGGTATCCCGGCTTGGCGCTAGACAAAGAGGAACAGCTCGTGGCGTAGCCCCCGTTTTGCCCTGGTCTCCCCTAGTGAGGCACCGATCACCGAAAGGCCGGAAACAGATAGGCTGGCCCTAAACCACCGCGCCACATCTCGACTCTACCAATAGCCACGTCGCCATCGGAGCAAAATACGTTCAGTTCGGTCCATTGGCTCAGCGCATAATTCACCGCCTCGGCCATCGGGTGCTTAGGTAGTAACTGCTCCTTCCACAGCAGGAGTTTCCGGCGCAGTTGGGCCAACACCGGCAGCGAGTGTGATTGACGCAGTCGGAGCCGCTCTATCGCGGAAAGATCCCTGGCACGCTCCCCACGCTGAATGTCTGTGGGCTAGAAGTAACGGTGGAGTTCGCGACATCGGTAGCTTTAGCAACAATCGTATGCGATCCGGCGGCCAGCGTAGAGGTGTTGATGGTTGCGTGATAGAGCCACTGCTCATCTGTCTGGAATGTCGTCGAGACATCCTGGATTTCCTGCATGACGACCGGCGTAGTCGAACCGTCAAGGTAGAACTTGACCCACTTGAGCGAGATTGGATTCTTGGCTTGCAGACTCCAGATGCCGCTGCCGCCGGACGGGAAACTCTGGTTATTCGCCGATGTGAACGAAAGCGAGATGTTCGACGATCCCACCGTACCCGTGCAAGACGTACTCCAGCGCATACCGGTCAGAGTGTTGGTATTTGTGCCCGAGTAGCTGCCGCCTGTAGCGTCTTGGTTTTCGTTCGGGATGTCCGTTGTGATGTCGCTCAGTGCGCCGGGCCCGCAAAAACTATCGTTGGTGAAGTTCGTCAGTGATGGCGGAGGAATCTGCCCATTGCTGTATGTCTGGGTTACGAGCGTCTGGAAGCCAAACCTAGACGCGCCGCAATCCGTCCCCACGGACGAAACGACGTTCCCTTGATGCAGGGAACTATTAGCCCCGGATCCCAACTGGGAGTCCTCGAATCCTATACCGGGACGTGTGACGCAGGTCGTTACGTCCATCGAGGCGGTGTTATTGATGATCGTCGAATGAGTAGTGAACTGAACCAGGGAAAACGCGATGGTATTGGCTTCGTCTTGCGGGTTGTGCCAAAAGTTCCCCTTGACCGTCTCGTTCGTACCCTCCAGCACGACTTGGCACTGGCCGCCCAGACACCCAGTGTTGAAATCGTCTGATCCCTGCGTCTCTATCGCGTAGCGATGGAGCAGGTTGAAAACATTGTACGAGATCTCGTTGTGGTTCGGCAGGAAGTAATATTCCGGATGCGCCACCGAACTGATATCGCCATATTTGTAGATGATTCCGTCGTCACCGATTTTCTCGAACAGGTTGTTAGTGATCGTCGTCTCGGTCATCGCGCCGTGGATGTTGATGCCAGCGCCTTGCACGCACTCGGACCCGCAGTTAGCCGCGGTGAATCCGCTGGGATAGTTGGGCCAGCCGGCCGCCGTCGGACCCCAGATGTCCGAGAGGATGTTGTTTGCAATCAGGTTCCGTGTCACGCCGTCGTAGGTCCAGACGTGCGGAGCCATGATCCCAGTGCCATTGTCCCCGCCCTTCCAGATATGCTGGATCGTGTTATTCGTGACCGTGTACGCGCCCGTGTTCGTGGTAGTGCCGGTGTAGTTCCCAAGGAAGCCCAGGCCGCCGCCATTGAGCGTTAAGCCATTTATGGCTACATTGTGCCCAGTAGTCGTGAACGCGTAATTGGGCGACGTTGCTGCTTTAATGACGGTATTGCTCGTCGCACCCTGGCCAGACGTGTTGCCGTTTGACCCGCTTCCTTGAACGATTGTGTTAGACGGGATGCTGGGTGGAGAGTTAAACAGACAGGTTCCGACAATCGTGACTGTGCCGCCGTCATTGAGTGCCGACTGAACGAGCGCCACATCGCCGGAATTGTTCAAACAGGTAACCGCCCAGACAGGGCTTACCGAGGCCGCTAAGAGCAGCGCAGTGATCAGAAGTTTATTCATTGGGGACTACTCAGAAACGATAACTTATTTTAGACTCACTGCCCCGGAAAGGGAAGATTGCGCCTTGGGTTGTTGCTACAACCACGGATGTGGCGAAATCCATGTTGGCGTCGGCAGCGAACGTGACCGTTCCCGCGCCGGTGTTTACTATCTTTACTTGTGAAGAGTCGATGCTCTTCGAGGCGTCAATCGTCGCCGTGGTTAGCGAGGCCGCGAAGACATGGATTTCAGGGCCAACGGGTTTTATCGTTGTCGAGGTCGCTAAGTTCTGCTGCCCCTTATCGGTGTTAGCGTAAGTGCAGCCAGCGCATCCTTCACGCGCAAACATAGGGTACTGATTCGTTACGACCGCGAAACCTGAACCGGATGAAATAGTGAAAGTGTATGCCGCAGTCGTCGATCCCGTGAAGTTCCAGTCGTTGTCCTCGAGGACCAGATTCGACCAGTTCAGCGTGCCGAAGCCAGGATTGAACAAGTACACCGTCACCAGTGATTTGCCGGCCGCGATCGCCGCCGGAGTAACAAAGCCTCGGTTGCCCTTGATAATCATGTCGCTGACCGGGTTGTAGAACTGGAAGACGTTGAACAGGCCGTTGGAGCCAATCACGCCGAATGTGTTGTTAGTGAACTCAGTGTGTCCGCTCGTGATCGGAGTCGCGAAAACGAAGCAATCCGTGCAAAACGTTGTTTTAGACTACCAGGTTTGTGGGTGGGGCGCAATCCGAGCCACCTGCGCAAGTGCCGACCTGGCCGACGACATAGATTGCGAACATCGCCGTACGCTGTGTTGTGTCCGGTCTGCGATGCGATCCTGTCGAACGTCTTGTCGGAGACCTCCAGTGTGCCGGTGTTGGTGGTAGCGGCCACACCCGGCAGGGCGATAGCCCGCCCATATAGATCATGAAAGCTGTTATGTGCGTAACTGTGGTGCGTAGTCGTATTGAAAATCCCATTCTACACGCCCGCATTCCTGTGGTTTACCTAGCGCTCACGGGTTCGCCTGGTTTGGACTTGGAAAATTCGCTGCGGCAAGCGAGGACGACCGGCAGTGGCCAAAGAAGTTTCACGCCTTGATTCGTACGATGAGACGTGACAATCCTCTCTGAGGTGGCCCCGCGGATTCACGGCGAACTGCCCGTTTAACTGCAGCGCGACACCGCAACCCACTTACTCGCGCTGCCGCTTACAGTTTGCGACAGTTCCACAGTTCCGTCTGAGTTCTGACACTTTCACGCGGCCTTTTATAAAGCTAGCGTTAGTCCGCCGTGCCGCATAGCGTCTAAGGCTTGAGCTGGCACAGCTGGACTGAAATAGTATCCTTGCATCTCGTTACAGCCCTTTAGTTTTAGAAGGTCTACTTGTTTACGTGTTTCGACGCCTTCAGCCAATACTGCAATCCCCAAGCTCCTCGCCATACTTGAGATTGCTTTCACCATGATGTCTCCACCCACGTCGCTTGTCAGCGCTCGTACAAACGAGACATCAATTTTGAGCCGGTCTATCGGGAGTTGGCGCAGATGGCTCAGACTTAAGTAGCCCGTACCAAAATCATCGAGTGTCAGCCCAATTCCCAATTGTCGGAGCTGCTGCAAGCGGACAATGCAGGTGTCCATATTGTGCATTACGGTGCTTTCGGTAATCTCAAATTCCAAATGCGTCGGGTCAGTGCTACAGTCCGCCAGCACGCGCGCGACCGTGGCCGCAAAGTCAATTTGGGCAATTTGAACCGCGGAAAGATTTATGCAGAGTCTTATTGGAGCAAGTCCCACCTCCTTCCATTGTTTAAGCTGAAGACAGGCTGTTCGCAGCACCCACTCTCCCAACGCAACAATCAACCCACTATTTTCAGCAGCGGCGATGAAATTAGAAGGCTTGAGCAAGCCTAGTTCCGGATGTTGCCATCGCACAAGCGCTTCAGCTCCGATAATTTGCCCCGAAAGAATGTTTACCTGAGGCTGGTATTCAAGGATAAACTCCTGCTGTTCCAATGCATGCGTTAACCCATATTCGAGGGAATCGGGATCCCAAAAGTCGACGCCCGTTTCGGGAGTGAAGAATCTGTAGGATCCCGCTCCACGAATCTTTGCCTGGTACATGGCAGTATCCGCATTTCTCACAAGAGACTCCAGATCAATGGCATCATCCGGGTATAAGCTGAGACCGATGCTGACTGTAGATTTCATTTTCTCAGTCTGAACCTTGTACGGCCGGGCTACTGACGTCAGGATACGCTGAGTGGCCTTGCCTGCAGCTTTTGCGTCGCTGAGGCCCGTGAGCATGACGATGAATTCGTCTCCACCATGGCGCAAGACGAAGTCCTGGCCTCGCACGCACTTCTTTAAACATTTGGCAATTTGCCCGAGCACTTGGTCGCCAAACTGGTGTCCGCGTGAATCGTTGATGACCTTAAACTCGTCGATATCGATAAAGAGGAGGGCTACTTTGGTTTTGGTTCGATCCGCGACAGCAAAGGCTTGAGTAGCTAAGGGGTCGAGGAGCAGCCGGTTCGGGAGAGCCGTCAGATAATCATGCGTGGCAAGATGCTGTATTCGACTGAGAACTGCCGTTAGCTGGCGAAATCGCTGATCAGCCAGTTGGATCTCAGTCACGTTCATAAAGGTGATCACCACGCCTTTGATCACATCGGTATTGGTGCGATAAGGAACGATCTGCCGCATCCACAGTTGCCCATTGGCAAGCGCGAGCCCCTTTTTCACTGAATTTAAAGACCGAAGTGCAGCGGTCGCATCGTCGATAAGAGCTGGATCGACAACCTTGTGGGCAATCTCGGCGATGGGCCGATTCACGTCTATCGGCAAAAGATGTAGCAGCACGGTCACGCCAGGAGTAAACCACTGAATGCGCAACTCAAGATCAAGACATAGAGTGGCTAGACTTGTGCTTCTCAGCAGATTTGCCATGTCATCGTTCAGCACCTCCAGCTGTTCTACTTTTGATTGGAGTCGATGGTTTGCTGATATCAGCTCTTCATTCAGTGAATGCATTTCCTCCTTGGAGCTTTCCAATTCCTCGTTTGCCGATTGGAGTTCGTCGTTCATGGACAGGGCTTCTTCAGTAGACGTGGTTGAATTCTCTACTGAAGTTTGAACTGCCTCGACCATTTCTTGCAGTTCCTCGCGAGTCCCCTGCAAATCGGACGCCAGTTGAGGAACGAGCGCATTGTCCTCCACGGAACTAGATGTTGTCGCGAACACAGAGGCGATTCCCGCAGTCGCTGCGAGGTTAGAAAGTAACTTTTTGTATGCTTCGAGGTCGTCTGCGGGAGCACCTACACATGCGATCAAGAACTGGGATTCATATCGCTCAACGAATGGAATGGCCAGCCCATTTGAATGCTGTTCTGCTTGCGGTCCGCAGTTTTGCCGGGGAGCTGCACGGTCCTGATGACTATCCATTGGGAAAAGCTCCTTCTGTCCTTGATCGAACTGTTCTCGATCGAGGCTCCAGTTCTTGTTGTTATAGCCTGATTCAACTGAGCGATGATAGCTGATTTAGCTGAGGGATGCATCTTTCGCATCCTAGATCACAGAATTGGGTTCTTCCTCAGTTTTGATACTGCTGGCGAATTCAATTAAGTAGGACGAGATTGAAGGAGCGCAACCAATGGTGGTGTTCGGGTTTTGGAGGGGATTTCGCCCGCAAACCAGGTGGCCAATCGGACCAAGTTAATGGCTGCAGCGGTGAGGGAATGTTGGAGATGTGTTTTAGCTTTTCCAAAGTAGCGGGCTCGACGTAATCCAAACGCCCGAACTCCTTGCGAGATGGTCCTTCGATACCGGCTCGCAATCCATATTGTCTTCCAAACTCCTTGCTGGCTCCTCGTGTACGAGCCAGCTGCAGTGCAAGATATTCTTCTTCCGGTCGAATCGTGAATGTGCGTCACGGGCGGCGTGCATGTGTGCATTGTTTTTCACTCACACAAGTACCGCAATCTGCCGAAGCGAATTTGATGTTGATAACATCGCGATCGCTACGGTCTTTGGCTGGCGACCAGTTCCCGTTTTTTCACTCTTTTGGACAAATAGCCTGTTGCTTCTGCCAATTGATAGTGAAGTTGCTTGCCGCGAAACCTTGTTTCTCGTGTGCCTGCCAATGATAGTCGCCTCGTGTCGTGAAGTTTCGGTAGGCGTGCGTGACAGTCGGTCTGGTTTCCTGATAGGGTCAGTTTGCGGAGGCGGGAGGAGCAAGAATGCAGGAAACGGCAGTCGTAGACAACGACCTGGAACAGTTGCAACGGCGGTTTGAGGAGTATCGGAATCTTCGGCCATCACGAGGCCGGTTGCCTCCGGCATTGTGGAAGGAAGTGGCCATGCGATACGGGTTGAATCCAACTGCACAAGCGTTGCGATTGGACTACAACGGGCTGAAGAAGCGCATGGCGGCCACACCTGGTCCCGCCAAGCCAAGGAAGCAGGTACGCTCAGCGCCGGAATTTGTGGAACTGATTGCACCGACCGCCGGGGTCAGCACGGACTGCCATGTCGAAGTGGAGTCGGAACGCGGCGCCAAGCTTCGCCTCGAACTGAAAGGCATTGCAACGGCAGAACTGGCGGGCTTGATTCGTGGATTCCTTGGGCAGTAAGCGGCGTGCTGCAGATCACACCGCAGATGCGCATCCTGGTGGCGGTTGAGGCGGTAGATGGCCGCAAGGGTATCGACTCCTTGGTTCAGTTATGCCGGGAGAAACTCGACGCTGACCCATTTTCTGGTTGCCTGTTTGTCTTCCGGAGCCGCAGCGCAACATCGATTCGCGTGCTTGCTTATGACGGCCAAGGCTTTTGGCTGGCGCAAAGCGGCTTTCCAAAGGGCGGTTCGTGTGGTGGCCCAGCGGCACCGGGCCGGCAAGAGCAATCGAGGCGTATCAAGCGCAGTTACTCATAGCTGCAGGCAATCCAGATACGACTGCTGCTCCGATGTGGCGACGAGTCAGTTAGAGAGGCGGGAAAAGGTCTTGCGTTCCGCCACGTTTTCTGTCACACTGCTGCTGTGCCGATCGAATGGCGGTACCGCGGACGGGCGATTAGCAGCGCTGACATAGCGTTTCTAAGGCAGTTCATTGCAGAGCATTCTTCACTGAGCCGCTGGATGTTATCACGCCGCTTGTGTGAAACGTGGCAGTGGAAGCAGCCGAACGGCACTTTGTGCGACGCCTTGTGCCGGGGATTGCTATTGCATCTGGAGCGTGGCGGCGCAATCGAATTGCCTGCTATCCGGAAGCAGATGCCGAACCGGTTACTCCAACCCAAACGGCCCGAACCCGTCGTGCCGGACAACCGTCCGGTATGCGGGCCGTTAAAGGATCTGGGTGCGCTGGAGTTTCAACAAGTGCGGCGCACGCCGCAGGAGCCGTTGTTCAACAGCTTGTTGGAGCAGTATCACTACCTGCGATATCAGCAGCCGGTAGGCGAACACTTGAAGTACTTAGTGAGCGCGAAGGGGCAAGTGATTGCTTGCCTGGCTTGGTGCTCCGCGCCGAGGCATTTAGCTGGCCGCGATCGCTTTATTGGCTGGAGCGCGGAGACGCGTAAGCGCAATCTGCGCTTACTGGCGTACAATACACGGTTCTTGATTCTGCCGTGGGTCAAAGTGCCGCACCTGGCGTCGCACATCCTGGGCCGCATGGCAAAGATTGTGCCCTGCGATTGGCAATGGTTGTATGCACATCCGGTGTACTGGCTGGAAACATTCATTGATCCGGCGCGCTTCAAGGGGACCTGTTATCGAGCAGCCAACTGGTTGCACCTGGGCAGCACGACTGGACGCGGCCATAATGCACGCACCAGGAAGCACACGCAACCAGCGAAGGAGTTGTTTGGCCTGCCCCTAACACCACGCTTTCGGGAGTTACTCAGTCAGTTATGAAAAGACGAGCGGCGCGACGAAGGATGGAGATTAATCTGGATGAGCTGGACGGGATTCTCGACCGCAGCACTACTACTACTGTGTTATAAGCGACGAGGGCCACAAAAAGGACAGCAGGACAACTGGCGGAGAAGGTAATGACTGATTTGGATGCGAAGAGTTGCGATAGAGGAAGGATTATGCCGCTCGGGGCGGACGCGACCCGCGCGGGTGGAATTCTGCTGGGAGTTGAGGCGCTGATAGTCGGAGATGGCCGACATGCGCTGAGGGGGGAAAACGGCTTCTCTCGGCGACGAGGAAACCATAGGCGGCAATGCAGAGCGTGGCGTGATGGTGGAATCCTCGCCAGCCACGTCCCTCATAGTGACCCAGGCCGAGTTCCTGTTTCAGTTCCTCGTAATCCCGTTCGATAATCCAGCGCTGTTTGGCAAGGGCGACAAGATCCTGCAACCGGGTATCGGCGGGTAAGTTCGAGAGCCAGTACTTGGTGGGTTCCTCTTCTGTTTTGGGCCACTCAATCAGTAGCCATTCTTCCGCATGCCGAGCAGCCTGCCAGTAATCTCGATGTGCCGGGCGAATGCGCACGGCTGCGAACCGGGAGCGGAGTTTTCGCTTGGTTCCTGGCCGCCAGTTTACGATCATCCAAGCTTCAGCCGGCAAAGTCATGGCCAGTTGCTTGACCGCTAACGGTTGATGATTCTGGTCGCGCCGCAGTAGCCGGGGAGGTCGTCCCGTTCCTTGGTATGGCTTGGCGGATAAGGGCTCTTTCCCGGGTTCCCAAACTGTGGCCGACGACTGCACTCCCACCACATACTCCAAATCCAGTTCGCTCAATCCCCTACGGAACCGGGTGTCGACGCCATAGCCTGCATCGGCCACTACTATTCCGGGCGTCATTTCCTGCTCCAGCGCCCGACGAATCTGTCCCAGTGCAATTTGTGGCTTGGTCTCAAACTGAATACTTTCCGGAATTCCTGCCTGTTTTCGCCGCTTCGGATCACTCGCCCAGATCTCTGGCAGATACAAGCGCCAGGCAATCGGAAGACTG
>Ga0193743_1002780_pt1 | contig 12056 bp, 10 predicted proteins | sample L2c2metaG_FD_143038 | JGI IMG/M metagenome (GOLD analysis project Ga0193743, IMG submission 143038) | Soil microbial communities from a riparian zone of the East river system, Colorado, United States - L2c2 | ecosystem: Environmental > Terrestrial > Soil > Riparian zone | place: USA: East River... | reverse complement strand
CTCACGATGCTCGGGCAGCACGTTGAACGGCTCGCCGGGCAGGATCTCGGCCGATCCGGAGACGCAATGGATGGTGGCGATGTCGCCCGACTTGATGCGCAGCACGGGCTTGAGCTGGCTGTCGAAATAGCCCCAGTGGCAGGTCTCGGGCGACGAATTGAGTTCGTGGGTGGCCATATGTCTCCCCTGTTGGCCACCGTTGAAGCACAGACCATGCCCCGGATGCTATAGGCCTGCCATGAACTACCGTCACGGCTACCACGCGGGGAACTTCGCCGACGTCCTGAAGCATGTTGCCTTGTGTGAGCTGCTGCGATTGCTGACGGGCAAGGACAAGAAGCTGTTCGTGCTCGACACGCACGCCGGCGCAGGTGGCTACGACCTGGCCAGCAGCCTTGCCCGCCGCACCGGCGAGGCGGAGGCCGGCATCGTCCGCTTGGCCGGGTTGCCGAAAGGAGGCATGCCGGCGGCCGTCGCGCGCTACCTCGCGGCGGTCACCGCCTACGATCGCAAGTTCGGGCCGGCCGGTGGCAAGCCCAGGCGTTATCCCGGCTCGCCGCGCCTGGTGCGTGCAGCCCTTCGGCCGGGCGACCGGTTCGTCGCCTGCGAGCTGCATCCGAAGGAGGCGCTGGCACTGAAGCGCGAGTTCGCCGGTGATCGCGCTGTCGAGGTGCGGCAGGCCGACGGCTACAAGGCGTTGAAGGCGTTGCTGCCGCCCGTCGAACGCCGCGGCCTGGTGCTGATCGACCCGCCTTTCGAGGCGCCCGACGAATACGAGCGTCTGTTGCGCGCTTTGCGCCAGGGCGTGCGGCGCTTCGCGACCGGATGCTACGCCGTCTGGTATCCGATCAAGGATGAAGCGGCGTCCGCGTTCGCCGCCGATCTCGCCTCGTTCAAGCCGACGGTGCTGGAAATGCAGCTCGAGGGGATCGAGCCCGGCCGGCTGGCCGCCTGCGGATTGGCGGTGATCAATCCGCCATGGCGTTTCGAGGAGGCGATGCGCGAAGCCCTGCCGTGGGTCGCCACGAACCTCGGGCCAGGCGTCAGGGCGACAATCTGCACGCCGCCGGCCAGTACGTCGGTCCCCTAGGGCATGGTCCGCGACGGACGATGCGAAGTGACGTACAATCGGAGTGAATATCCTTTGAGTGGAAGGCCACGAGAGCTCGATGCCATATTTCCATGAGGTGGCTGCCCAGCATCCCGAGATGTTGCGCCCCCGGGCGGACCTGTCCTTCTCGCGCGGCAGCGATCCCGGAGCGGTCGCACAGCAGTGGAGGCAATCCGGAGTCGTGATGTTGCGCGAGGTGCTTTCGCCCGAGATGCTGGCCGGGTGCAGGCGGACATTCGATCAATTCATAGAGACCGCCATCAAGAAGAACGGCGATGCGCAACCGCATGGCAACGGCAGTGTGCCGGCCTTCGACAACGGTCCGGGTCCGGAATGGGCCAATGGCGAGACCATCCATGGAAGCTGGCACGCTCCATGGACCATCCGCCACGCCGGGCAAATCCCGATGGCGACGGTCTTGTCGGAACTCATCACCTCATGGGCGTGGCCGGTCATCGAGGAGATCTGCCAATCCAAGGATATCATGGTGATGTTCGGCTTGTGCCTTGGCCGGCACAACATCGACCAGCCGCTGCTCGTCGGCGCACACCAGGATGCAACGGCGGTCAATGCCGACGTGCCACTGTCAATCTGGATTCCCCTGCAGGAAGTGGTGCCGACGCGTCACTCGGGGCTGGGCTTCGTCGTGCCATCACCGGAACAGGTCCTTGCCGCCGAGCCCAACAACGACGTCGGGTCGTCCTACTTCATGAGCCAGCTCGGCAACATGTGGATACCCCGCTATCAAGCTGGCGATCTGACCATTCACTCGAAGTTTTCGCCCCACTTCACGACCGGATACGGCACGATGACCGACCGGTACAGTCTCGAAATCCGACTTTGGGCGAGAGACGATGCTTTGCTCAAATATTGCGATCCCTCGATGCGGATCAACCGGCTCGACGGCGTTCCGGTGGTCACCGAAACGAGATGTTCGCCCGGCGTCCGCGCCCATGGCTTCGTCGTTTCGACCGCACTTAAGGTAATGCAAACCATCGGCGGCTTGTCGACGGAAAAGCTTGCGTCAGTGCAGGCCGTCGGTGGCTTGCCGACGGAAGAGGCTCTGGCAATGCAAGCCGTCGATGGCTTACCGACCGAAGAGAATCACGACAGCAAGCCGCCTTCTCCCCAAGGGTTCATGGCGGCACTACGCGGCGCGGCCAGGCGACTGGTGCCCGGCGCCAGCCGCTGAGGATCACGGCGAGGGCTTGCGCGCCGCCAGCCAGCGTGCCGGCTCCGGCATCAGCAGGGTAATGACGAACGACACCAGGCAGAGCGCGGCGCCGGCCAGGATGGCGCCGGCGTAGGAGCCGAAGAAGTCGTAGGCATAGCCCGCGACCGGCGATCCCAGCAGGGCGCCGAAGGCGACGCCGCTGTAGAGCGCGCCGATGATCGAGCCCAATGCCTTGCCGCCGAAATAGTCGGCGGCAAGCGAGGGCGCGATGGCGACGAAGCCGCCGTAGAAGGCGCCGAAGGCCAATGCGAAGACGATCAGCGCCACAGCGCTGGTCGACATCGACCACATCACCAGCATGGCGCCGGCGCCGACATACATCAGGCCGAACGAGTGCTTGCGGCCGATCCAGCCGGTGACGCTGGCGAACAGAAAGCGGCCGACCGTGCTGCCGACGCCCAGAAGCACGATCAGCAGCACGCCGAAGGCTTCGCCCAATCCGACGTCCTTGGCATAGGGCGCGAGATGGACGAACGGCGCGAACAGGCCGAACGACATGAGGAGCGCGCCGACATAGATCGACCAGAACGGCCGCGAGCGCAGCGCTTCTCCCAGCGTCAGGCCGGCCGGCATGGCGCTCTCGCCCGAGGGATGCGGCGGGTCGCCGTCGGGCGTGAGGCCGTAGCGCTCGGGCGCCGGCCGCACCAGCGCGCCGGAGACGGCTGCGCCGACGACGGCGAGGGCGGCGAGCACGAGATAGGTCTGACGCCAGCCGAGATGAGGGATCAACTGGTGGGCCAAGGGCGCGCCGATCAGCGTGCCGACGCCGATGCCGGCGACGGCGATGCCGCTCGCGGTGCCGCGGCGGCGCACGAACCAGCGCTGCACGGCGGCCACGCTCGGCACGTAGCTGAGGCCGATGCCCACGCCGACGCCCAGCCCATAGCCGGCATAGATCTGCCACAGGCTGGTCGCCTGCGCGGCGGCGACCAGGCCGACGGCGATCAGCAGCAGGCCGCCGGTCACCACAGGGCGCGGACCGATCCGGTCGGCTATGAGGCCGGCCGGGAAGCCCAGCAGGAAATAAAGGAAGGCCGATATCGAGAAGACCAGCGCGGTCTCGCCGCGACGCGCGCCGAACTCGCTTTCCAGCGCGCCGAAGAAGGCGGCGAAGGAGTAGGCGACGGCGTAGCCGGTCAGCATGCACAGGAAGGCGCCGGCGACCACCCACCAGCCGGGAAAGACGCTCTGCTTGGTCTGGGTCATGCGAGGAAGCTAGGGAGCAGGGGAAAAACCGGCCACGGCCAATCGTTCGGCGGATTCCGAACCATTCATGCTCTTCCGGACCGCGCGCCTCCGGCACGCTCATGAGCGCGCGAGCCGGTCGCGTCAGACGCGACCCAGCGCGCGGTCCGAAAGACATGAGCGGACCTGGAGGTCCGCGCTCCGATGATGCCTGATCCGGGCATGCTCAGTGGTGCTTGTTCTTCTTCTTTGCGCCCGGCTTCCAGCCCCACAGCTCGTAGGCCGCTTCGGCGATCTTGGGATCGAGCGGCTGGTCGAGTTTGTCGATACCCTTGCCGACGATGTCATCGACGACCTTCAGGCCCTTCAGGCGGGCGCGCATCTTGTTGTCGGACGCAATCACGTGCCACGGCGCCCAATCGGTGTCGGTGTGTTCCAGCATGTCGTCGTACGCCTCGATGTATTGCTTGCGCTTGGCGATGTTGCGGAAATCCTCCAGCCCGATCTTGTAGTGCTTATGGGGGTCGTCGAGCCGCGAGATCATGCGCCGTTTCTGCTCCTCCGCGCTGACATGGACCAGGATCTTGACGATGCGCACGCCGTCGTCGCTGAGCTGGCGTTCGAACTCGTTGATCTCGCGATAGGCCCGCTGCCAGGCCTCCTTGCTGCAAAAACCTTCGATGCGCTCGACCAGCACGCGGCCGTACCAGGTGCGGTCGAAAATCGCCCAGTTGCCCGGCGCCGGCAGGCGGTCCCAGAAGCGCCAGAGGTAATGGCGGCCCTGCTCCTCAGGCGTCGGCGCCCCGATGCGCCAGACGTGAACCGATTTCGGCTCCAGCTGGGCGACCATGCGCTCGATCAGGCCGCCCTTGCCGGCGGCGTCCCAGCCATCGAATCCGATCAGGACCCGGCCGCCGGTGCGCAGGTTGTGGACCTGCAGGTCGAGCAGCCGGTGCTGGAGCTTCTCGAGCTTGTCCTCGTAGTCGTCCTTGTCGATCGGGTCGTCGTCCATCTCGATCTTGTTGAGGCTCGGCCACTTGCCCATCGGTTCCTCCGGTGGCGGATCGTGACAGCGAGGGCGGTAAGACGCAATTCGACAGGAGATTGACAGCGCCAAGCGGCACGACGACTAATCTCGCCGATGGCCGACGCCCAACCCACGATCCGTTACACCCAGCGCGCAGGAAAACCCGTCATCGAGGTCGCCGGCGCATGGACGGTGTTCAGCCTACGCGGCATCCGGCGCATGGCCGAGAAGGCCCTGCAGGCGGCGGGCTCCGGCAAGGCCGATCGCATCGTCGACGCCAAGAAGGTCGAGCGGCTCGATACCGCCGGGGCGCTCGAGATCCTGATGCTGGCCGGCGGCCCCGAAGCCCAGATCGAGACCGCCGACAAGGCCCATGCCGACCTGTTCAAGGTCGTGCAGGACAACATGTGCGAGGCGCCGCCCGAGCGCCATCCGAGCTGGCTCGCCCATTGGCTGGAGGAGATCGGGCGCAACACCGTCCATCTCTACGAGCAGGGCGTGAATCTTGCTTCCTTCTTTGGCGAGATCCTCGTGACCTTCGTCGAGGCCTGCCTGGATCCCAAGCGCTTCCGCCTGAACGCGGTCGTCCGCCAGATGTACGAGGTATGGATCCGCGCCCTGGTGATCGTGGGCGTGCTCACCTTCCTGATCGGTGTGGTCATCGCCTATCAGGGCGTCCAGCAGCTGAAGCAGTTCGGCGCCGAGACCTTCACCGTCGAAGCGGTCGGCATCGGCATGTTCCGCGAGCTCGGCGTGCTGCTCACCGCCATCATCGTCGCCGGCCGCTCGGGCAGTGCTTTCACTGCCCAGATCGGCACCATGCAGGTCAACCAGGAGGTCGACGCCATGCGCACGATCGGGCTGAACCCGATCGAATGGCTGGTCATGCCGCGCATTTCCGCGCTGGTGATCTCCATGCCGCTGCTCGCCTTCTGGGGCGACATGACCGGGCTTTTGGGCGGCGCGGTCGCCTGCACCGTCTATCTCGATTTCACCTTCGTTCAATTCTTCGAGCGCTTGCGCGACACGGTCGGTCCCTGGCATTTCTATGTCGGCATGATCAAGGCTCCGGTATTCGGCGCGGTAATCGCCATCATCGGCTGCTTCGAGGGCCTGCAGGTCCGCGGCAGCGCCGAGAGCGTCGGCCAGCTCACCACCAAGTCGGTCGTCGAATCGATCTTCTGCGTGATCGTGCTCGACGCGATATTCTCCATCATCTTCTTGCTGGCGAACGTGTGATGGCGGAAAGCCAGGCCGAGGCCAAGGAACCCGGGCACAAGCCCGCCCCGCCCAAGCTCCTTGAAGGCGGGCAGCTCACCGATCGTCGCAACGGCCGCGACGTCGTCCTGCGGCTGCGCGGGGTGCGCACCCAGTTCGGCGACAACATCATCCACGACAATCTCGATTTCGACGTATTTCGTGGCGAGATTGTCGGCTTGGTCGGCGGATCCGGAACCGGCAAGTCCGTGCTGCTGCGCACCGTCATCGGCCTCAACCAGCACACCAAGGGCACCATCGAGATGCTGGGCGTCGATACCGCCACCCTGCACGGCAAGACCGAGCGCGACATGCAGGCGCGCACCGGCGTGCAGTTCCAGGACGGCGCGCTGTTCTCCTCGTTGAGCGTCACCGAGAACATCATCGTGCCGATCCGCGAGCATGTCGGCCTCGACGAACAGCTGATGCGCGACATTGCCGCGCTGAAGGTCGCGATGGTCGGACTGCCGGCGGATACCGGCGACAAGAAGCCCTCGGAGCTTTCCGGCGGCATGCGCAAACGCGCCAGCCTCGCCCGCGCGCTGGCGCTCGACCCCGAACTGCTGTTCCTCGACGAGCCGACGGCCGGCCTCGACCCGATCGGTGCCGCGCACTACGACGAGCTGGTCAAGGGGCTGAACAAGAGCCTCGGCCTCACCATCCTGATGGTGACGCACGATTTGGACAGCCTTTATGCGGCGTGTGATCGCATCGCCGTGCTGCTCGACAAGCGCGTCGTGGTAGGTACGATAGACGAGTTGCTGAAGTTTGATCACCCTTGGGTCCGGGAATACTTCCACGGGCCGCGCGGTCGGGCGGCGGCCCGGCAGGAGTAGAGCGGCGGCAAATGGAAAGAAGATCGCCCTATGTGCTGATCGGCGCGGCGATGATCCTGTTCATTGCGGCCGTTGCGGGCTTCGTCATCTGGAAGCTGCGCGCGGGCGACCGCACGGCCTACGCTTACTACGACATCCTGTTCTCGGGCGACGTGCAGGGCCTCACCACCGATTCGCCGGTGTTCTATCGCGGCCTGCGAGTCGGCCGCGTCGCCAGCATCCAGCTCACCTCGCGTGTCGACACCCAGCGCTCGACGGGACGCGAGCGGCTCAGCGAGAAGATCGAGGTTACGGTCGCGGTCGACTGGAACATCGACATCCGCGAGCGCTCCTATGCGGTATTCGAGAAGCCGTTCATCGCCGGCGCGCCGTTCATCCAGATCGTCGGCCGCCTCGACGTCGACCAGATCAAGCCAAAGAAGAAGGCGGGCGACAGGCCCTATCCCGAGATCCGCGAGGGCGCGTCGTTCCTGCAGGCCACGTCGACCTCGGCGCAGGAGCTCCTGACCAAGGCCGGCGTCACGGTCGACCGCCTGAACGAGCTTTTGAGCCCCGACAATGTCGGCGCGGTCAGCGACACGCTGCGCAACCTCTCGACGCTCAGCACCACCTTCGCCAAGCAGGACGCGGCGATCCAGTCGACGCTCGCCGAGCTGCCGGTCGCCATTGCCGAGTTCCGCAAGACCTTCGACAAGGTCAATACGCTTGCCGATTCGCTGAATGTGCTCGCCCTGGAGCTCGGACCGCAGGACGCCGCCTCCAAGAAGGCGCTGGCCGGCAAGGAGCCGAGCGAGCTCAACAAGACCATCATCGAGGCGCGCGTCGCGCTGAAGAACATCGACAACGCGGCAGGCCAGCTCAGCAAGCTGGTCGGCGAGAGCAAGGGGCCGGTCAAGAACTTCACCGAGACCGGGCTCAACGAGCTGTCGATGACCATCCGCGAGCTGCGCCAGCTCACCGCCAATCTGAACGTCATCGCTACCCGGCTCGAGCGCGACCCGTCGGGCTTCGTGTTCAGCGGCAAGCAGGGATACACGCCCAAATGATACTCCGACTGGCCGCCCTCGCGGGGGCGGCCGCCCTGCTCGCCGGTTGCCAGCTCATCAACGCGGTCGAGGAGGCTACCGAGCAACAGGACCTCTATACGGTCACCCCAAAGAGCACCTTCGATCCTGACCTGCCATCGGTCTACTGGCAGCTCGCGGTCGAGGCGCCGGCCGCCGCCGCCAACCTCAACACCGGCCGCATCGCCATCGCGCTGACGCCGACCTCGACGGACTACTACGCCAAGGCGGCATGGACCGACCGGGCGCCCCTGATGGTGCAGACGCGCATCGTCGATTCCTTCGAGAACACGCGCAAGATCGTGGCGGTGGCGCGCGAATCGATCGGCATCCGCGCCAACTACGTGCTGCAGCCCGACCTGCGCAACTTCGAGGCGCTGTACTATTACGGCAAGCCGCCGATCGTGCGCGTGCGCATCATCGCCAAGCTGGTGCGCATGCCCGACCGGCAGATCATCGGCGTCGCCTCCTTCGAGCGTTGTGTGCGGGCGCGCGCCGACACCATCCCCAAGGTCGTCGAAGCCTTCGACCAGGCGCTGGGCAGCGTCATCAAGCGCCTGGTCGCCTGGACACTGCGCACCCCGCCGGCGCGCCCGCCGAGCGACGACGCCCCCTACAACATCGACCGCTATCGCAACCCGGCCAACGCCGTGGTCGACAGCGAGAACTGCCCGAAGGGCAGCGACGCCTCGATGGTCCCGGTCACGGACGAGTAGTGGAGCGCGGACCTCCAGGTCCGCTCATGATTTTCGTCTTTGCTGGGAGCGCGCCACTCCGTGGCGCGTCTTTGCCTCAACAGCATATGAGCGCCACGGAGTGGCGCGCTCCCAGCAATGAAGCGGAGCTGGAGGCCCGCGCTCCGGCTAAGCCCTTTTCTCCACCATCGACCACGCCAGGTCGGCCATCGCCTTGGCGCGGTTGCCGTACTTGGTGGCGGTCTCCGACGAGGCATTGCCGTCGAGGCCGCGCTTGTAGACGCCCTGCACGATGGCGGCCAAGCGGAACAGCGAGAAGGCGAGGTAGAAGTCGAACGACGGCACTTCCTTGCGGCTGGTCCGCCGCGCATAGGCCGCGAGATACGCCGGCTCGCTGGGGATGCCGAACGCCTCGAGATCGAGGCCGGCATAGCCGCCCGAGGCGCCGAAGCCCTCGCCGAAGTGGTACATCATGCAGTTGTAGCCGAGGTCGGCCAGCGGATGGCCGAGCGTGGAGAGCTCCCAGTCGAGCACCGCCACGATGCGCGGCTCGGTCGGATGGACGATGGTATTGCCCAGCCGATAGTCGCCGTGGTTGATGCGCGTCTCGTCGCCCGGCGGGATGTTGGCCGGCAGCCACTGCTTCAGCGCCTCCATGGCCTCGATGTGCTCGGTGCGGGCGAGGTCGTACTGGCTCGACCAGCGTGCGATCTGGCGCTGGATGTACTGGCCTTCGCGGCCGAAGTCGCCGAGGCCGACGGCGCGGTAGTCGACATTGTGGATGCGCGCCAGCACGTCGTTCATGGAATCGAAGATCTTGCCGCGGTCGGCCGGCGAGATGCCGGGCATGCGGGGATCGGCCAGCACGCGGCCCGCCGTGAACTCCATGATGTAGAAGGTGGTGCCGATCACCTGATCGTCCTGGCAGAGCGCGTAGGGCTTGGGCACCGGCACGTCGGTATGGTCGGCCAGCGCCTTGATCACGCGATACTCGCGATCGACCTGGTGCGCCGAGGGCAGGAGCTTGCCCGGCGGCTTCTTGCGCAGCACGTACATGCGCCCGCCGTTGTCCGTCATGTGAAACGTCGGGTTGCTCTGGCCGCCCTCGAACTGGAGCACGCGCGCAGGGCCGCGGTAGCCGTCGACGTGGCTTTTCATGTAGTCGGCGAGCCGCGCCTCATCGAAGACGTGAGCGGCTCGGACGGGGGTCAGGTTGTCGGGCAATTCGGACATCGGTTGGACGCTGCTGGTGACATTGCTGTGGTTGTGACGGTTTTACCGCTGAAGCGGGTCAATGACGAGGGATGCCGCAAAACCGCGGGGCGTAGCGATTGAGGACGGTACATCCGCCGTCGCTTCACGTTCGAGGAAAACGATGTCCAAATTCCGCAGTATCCCCTACGCCGTTCTGTCGGGCAGCCTGCTCGTCGGCGGCAGCGCGTACGCGCAATCGATGTACGGCATCGATCAGCGTCAGGACTACCAGCAGAACCGGATCGAGCAGGGCATCCAGAGCGGCCAGATCACCCGCGGCGAGGCCTATCGCCTCGAGCAGGGTGAACGGTCGATCGACCGCGCCCAGGCCCGCGCCCGTGCCGACGGCGTGGTGACCCAGCAGGAGCGCAACCGCATCGACCACATGACCGACCGCCAGGGCCAGCAGCTCTATCGCCAGGGCCACGACAACCAGCAGGCCTGGGATCGCGGTCAGAACTGGGGTCGCACCGACGGCCGCCATGACGGCTGGGGCGGCCGTGGCTACGCGGGCCGCGATGGCGGCCGCGACGGTTGGGGCAACCATGGCTGGGGTGACCGCGGCGATCAGGGGCGCGGCGATCAGGGGCGGAACTACGGCTGGAATCAAGGCCAGCGTAACGGCTGGGACGGCAATCGCCCATCGGGAGGCGAGCGCCGTGATGCGTGGAACGACCATCGCATCGACAACGGCACGCGCGACGGTTCGCTGACGCGCGGCGAGGCCAACCGGCTGGATCGCGGCCAGAATCGCGTCGACCGCTACCAGGCGAACGCCCGCGCCGACGGCCGGGTGACGCCATACGAGCACGGCCGCATCGACCAGATGCAGAACAACCAGAGCCAGCGCATCTACAATGCCCGTCACAACGAGCGCACGCAGCCCACGGCGCCCGCGCAGCAGCCGTCCTCCAACTGGGGCAACGGCGGCTGGCGGACGCAGCAGGCTGGCATGACGCAGCAGGCGCCTCGCCAACAGCAGCCTCAGCAGAATTGGGGCGGCGGCGGTGGCTTCCGCATGCAGCAGGCGAGCGCGCCCGCGACGCCACGCCCGACCACGCCTCCGCCGTCGGGCGGGCAGCGTACGCGCAGCCGATAGGTCAAGTCATGGGATGGGACGCGCCGTGTACGTGGCGCGTTCTCAATTCACCTGGCGCTGCTTGTCGCCCCAGTAGGGCTTGCGCAGTTCGCGCTTGAGGATCTTGCCCGTGGGGTTGCGCGGCAGTGCGTCGACGAAGTCGACCGACTTCGGCAGCTTGTAGCCGGCGATGCGGTCACGCGCCCAGTCGATCAGTTCGCCCGCGGTGACGTCGGCGCCGGGCTTCCTGACCACGACGGCCTTCACCGCTTCGCCCCAGCGCTCGTCGGGCACGCCGATCACGGCGACGTCGGCGACGGCGGGATGGCCGAACAATGCGCTCTCGACCTCGGCGGGATAGATGTTCTCGCCGCCCGACACGATCATGTCCTTCACGCGGTCGTAGATGTAGAGATAGCCCTTGTCGTCGAGGTAGCCCGCGTCGCCGGTGAAGAACCAGTCGCCCTGGATGGCGCGCCTGGTGGCATCGGGCAGGTTCCAGTAGCCGCCCATGATCTGCGGCGAGCGCACGGCGATCTCGCCGACCTGGCCCATGCCCCTGTCCTTGCCGTCGTCGCCGACGATGCGCAGCTCCACACCTTCCTGGGCGTAGCCGCAGGACAGCAGCTTCTTGACGTCGGCCGGGTCGTGGTCGTCGGGCGGCAGCAGGGTGATGGCGCCGGTCGTCTCGGTGAGCCCGTAGACCTGCTGGAAGCCGCACGGAAAGATGTCCATCGCCTGCCTGAGCAGATCGGCCGGGATCGGCGCCGCGCCGTAGACGATCAGGCGCAGGCTCGAAAGATCGGTCTCGCGGATCTGCAGCGCCTGCACCAGGAACAGGATCATCGCCGGCACCAGCAGCATGACCTGCAGCTTGTCGCGCTCGACGGTCTGCAGGATCTCGGCCGGCACGAACTCGCGCATCACATGGTTGGCGGCGCCGCCGAACAGGCCGGCGATGCCCCAGCCGGCGCCGCCGATATGGAACATCGGCAGGCAGACGAGGTTGGGCACACCCGGCGCCAGCAGCCAGGTCCTGGTCCATAGCGGCAGCATCCAGGCGAAGTTGGCGTTGGTCAGCTCCGCGCCCTTCGGCAGTCCCGTCGTGCCGCTGGTGTAGAACTGCACCGCCGTATCGGTCGGCCGCGCCGGCAGGCCGGGATCGCTGTCAGGATGACGGTCGCGCCAAGCGGTGAACGATTCCCAGGCCGGATGACGGGCGCCGAAGGCTATGATCTTGCGCACGGTCGTGAGCTGGTCGCGGATCTTGTCGATGACGGGAAAAAACTCCTCGCCGACGAACAGGATCTCGGCC
>Ga0193743_1002779_pt1 | contig 12057 bp, 14 predicted proteins | sample L2c2metaG_FD_143038 | JGI IMG/M metagenome (GOLD analysis project Ga0193743, IMG submission 143038) | Soil microbial communities from a riparian zone of the East river system, Colorado, United States - L2c2 | ecosystem: Environmental > Terrestrial > Soil > Riparian zone | place: USA: East River... | reverse complement strand
GGCCGCAGCTACGTCGCGGAGTCGTTGCGGCGCCGCCGCGAGTAGTAGGTCCCGGACAACGGATCGGTCGCGCACGCTGCCGATGAACTGTGGCATGACACCGATCGTGCCGCTGGTAGTGACGGTGCCCGTCTGCAACGGAATTTCGCCTGCGATCAGACGAAGCAGTGTGGACTTTCCGGCGCCGTTCGCTCCGACCAACGCGACGACGCCGCCAGCGGGCACTCGGAAGGACACGTCGTCGAGTAACGGTGTCCCGTCGGGCAGCGCATACGACACCCGTGACACGTCCAGGTGACCCATGAACAGAGATTCTGCCTGTCGGAGAGGCGCGACGCACTCGAGTTTTGCCAAGGCTTGAGCAACGGCCGCAGATCGTCGAGGCGGTCAAACAGATGCCAGATGTAGGACGACGAACCGTTCTCCCGATGGGCGTGCAGATCGGCCAGCTCGGGATCGTTGCAGTAGCTGTCGAAGGCGTCCTTCGACTCCCACTCGACGAGGATCAGCACCTCGCGTGGCTCGATCTCTCCGGTGACCGATTCACGGAATTGTCCGAGGGCGACGACGCGGCCGCCGTGCTTGGCCACTTCCTGCGGTGAGCGCTTGGAATAGGCCATGTACTCGTCGCGGTCGGCGATATCGAAAAGGTTCAGCGCATACACCGTCACGCGGGTGAGGCTACTCCGCTGGCGGGACTAGTAGCCTCCTCTCCCATGGAGTCCGGCCCTTCCACGATCTTGAAGCGGTAAAGCGGATTGGACTGCACCAGCTAGTGTTTGACTAGTTGCGTACCGAGCCAGGTGGCAGGTCAGCGTCGCAGATCGGCGGGATGATGATCAACGCGCCGCGTGGGCTGCAGAACGGCGTACCCGGCGGCAGCGGCTCCGGAGGGGGTGCAGGAGCGACCGGCGGTGCGACCTGATGGGGTGTTCCGGACCACGGGTAAATGGTGCTGGTGCGACGTCGACCATGCCTTCTGAGTTCCAGTACCAGTCGTGGCAGATGTTCCAATCCCAGCTCAGCACTTGGCTGCCCGGATGGCGGGGTCGCCGGGGCACCAATGTGCAGGTCATTCCCGACGGACAGTTTCCACCTTGATAGCTGGGCCCTCGACATTTGAGATGCCGGCCCCCAATGTCAGACCGGTTATCGCCACGACGCCAGACACGACTGACGTCGCGAACCGCGAAAATCGGCTCATTCGATTCCTTTCGTCGGGCGCCGCCCCGCTGGCGTTGCCTGTGCGGTCAAGTACGGACGGTGTCGCTGGCTACCGATCCCAAAAACAATGGCTCCTGGCAAGATCAACTTTCAGACTCTGGTCACTCGCTCGCAGCGCTCCTCCTCCCCCTGATCATTCAGCGCCTCAATGACTTCAGCTACCTTCGGTTCGGTTCAGCAGGAGGGCGATTGCCGTCGGGTCGCGCTAATGATGCTGATGATCTTCGGGGGAGATATTGTAAAGACCTGTGGATGAGCGAGTTTCAGGCCTCCTCGGTGGTTGGCGGGTCGTCGAGTTTCCCGGGTAGCAGTTCGCCGAACTGCTGGTGGATGTCGAACAGGCCGCCGTGCAGCAGCAGTAACGGGGTGCGGCTCGAGTCGTGTACCTCGTAGTGCGTTGGCATGTCGTCTGGCTGTGCATGTCCGATCAGTCGTGTTTGGCCTCGTAGCGCAGCAGGACCGTGCCGCCCGGGAAGGTGCGGTTCTCCAACAGTCGCAGCGAGATCCATGACGGCAGTGTCGGGAAGAACGGGGTGCCGCCGCCCACGGCGGTGGGCGTGACCACGATCCGGTACTCGTCCACCAGTCCGGCCTGCACGATCGGTGCGGCCAGCGTCGCGCCGGCCACCTCCAGCCTGCCGTCGGTTTCGGCTTTCAGCTTCGTTACCACCTCGACCGGGTCGCCGCGTTCCAGGCGGGAGTTCCAGTCGACGGACTCCAGGGTGCGCGAGAACACGACCTTGGGCATGTCGCGCCAGATGTGCGCGAAGTCGACGATCAGAGGGGTGGCGTCCGGGGCCTTGTCGGCGGTCGGCCAGTACGCGGACATCAGTTCGTAGAGCCGCCGCCCGTAGAACGACAGGGCGGTCTCCCGCTCGAAGTCGTTCCAGTACTGGTGCAGTTCTTCGCTCGGATCGGACCAGTCGATGTTGCCTTGTGCGTCGGCGATGTACCCGTCCACCGACACGTTGAAGCCATAGATGAGTTTGCCCATGCAGATCAGACTGCACCGGAGAGCAAAACTCATCGCGACGCCACACAAGACATTGTCAAATCCTTGTGGATGGGCGAGCGTCAGGCGGCCCCCTTCGTAGTTGACGAATCGACCGGTCGTTCTATGAGTTTGCCCTTCTCGAACACAGCTCCGGCCCGAACGAGGGCGACCAGGTGCGGCGCGTTCACAGCGCGCCAGCGTGCCTCAGCGGCCTCGATCAGCTTGAACGCCATCGCGAGCCCGGCCGCCCGCGAGCCCGGCCCCTTGGTGACCTTGCTCCTCAAACGCAATGTCGCGAAAGTAGATTCGATGGGGTTCGTCGTGCGCAGATGGATCCAATGCTCCGCCGGGTAGTGGTAGAACTCCAGCAGCACGTCGGCATCGTCGACGATCTTCGCCACGGCCTTCGGGAACTTCGCGCCATAGTCTCGTTCGAACGCGGTGATCGCCGCCCGCGCCTTGTCGGCGTCCTCGGCGTTGCAGATTTCCTTCATCGCCGCCAGCGCGCCCGGATGCGCCGACTTCGGAAGCGCAGCAAGGACATTCGCCTGCTTGTGGAACCAACAACGCTGCTCCTTCGTCTGCGGGAAGACCTCGCGCAGCGCTTTCCAGAAGCCCAGCGCGCCGTCGCCGACCGCGAGGATCGGGGCGCGCATGCCGCGGCGGCGGCAGTCGCGCAGCAGGTCGGCCCACGACTCGTGCGACTCGCGGAACCCGTCGGTCGACTGTTCATGTCGGCGCGTAGTTAGCAGAACCTTTTCGTCACGGTGACGGTACGCACGGCCCGCTGTCGGGCGGCTCACCCCGATCGCCAGCACACCGTGGTCGCCGTCAACGCCGATGCTCTCGTACGCCTCACCCGCACTGTCCTGCCAGCGATAAGCCCTACACCCGCTCCGGACTGTCCGTCGAGAGTCCGACCACCTCGACAGCAATCGCGGCTCGCCGTCGGAGCGCAATTCGTCATGGTGACCGGTCTAACCTATCGCGGGCCAGTACGGTCAATATTGCTGAGCCGCAATAGATTTACGAAGTCATTTGATGGATAGTCTCTATTATCCATGATTAATGGATTCGTTATCATGTTGTGCTGCAATCCTTTTGGATCTATCGCAAGCACCGATGACTTGGGGTCGGCGCTCCGCGTTGCGGGTCAGCCATTGAACTTCGTGATGGCGTCCTCGGTGACCGGCGTGAAGTAGTTGACGAGGTTGCCGTCGGGATCGCGGAACAAGACGGAGCGGTTGCCCCACGGCATTGTCGTGGGTTGCTGCACCCACTCGCTGACGATCGGCTTGAGCCGCTCGTACTCGCTGTCGACGTCGTCGACCTTGAACTCGATGATGACGCTGTGGTTGTCGGCAGGGCGAGCGGAGTCCTCGCCGAACAGTTGTGTCGTCTGCGTTTGGCCGATCGCCAGAGTGAAGGACGGCATGATCAGCTCGGCGAACTCGGGCGTATAGCGCACTGCTGCAACGCCGGTAACCCGCTCATAGAACTGGACCACACGCTCGAGGTCATCGGTGATCATGCGAATAGAAACGAGATCCACGGCGCCATCCCTTTCCGGTGGTGGTACATAACGCTACGCAACAGTAGCGTAGCGAAGTGGCATAATCAAGCCATGTCGAAGAGAACCTCTGGCAGCGCTCGGCCAACGCGGCGCTCCGGAGCACCCACGGCGGAGCCCGGCGACAGCGAGGTCGACAGTCGTGTCCGGCGCTCCCGAGATCGTGTGCTGACGACGGCTTTCGAGCTGCTCAGCGACAGCGGGGTCGGCGGGTTCACCGTCGATGAAGTGGCCAGCCGGTCGGGGGTCGCGAAGACCACCATCTACCGCCACTGGCCATCTCGTGAGGCGCTCGTGCTCGACGCTGCCTCCCGGATCAGCGCCGAGCAGGAGGTACCCGATACCGGCTGTCTCGAGGGTGACGTCCGCGCGATCCTTGCCAACCTCGGCCATCTGCTGGGCACGGCCCGATGGTCGTCGGTCGTGCCCTCGATTGTCGACGTCGCCGAGCGCGATCGGGAGTTCGCCGGCATCCACGGCAAGATCCAGCGCGGACACGCCGCACCGCTCAGAGAAGTCCTTGAGCGAGCAGCGGGCCACGGCGAGATAGCGGCGACAGCTGACCAGTCGGTCATGATCTCGGCGCTAATCGGACCGCTCTATTACCGCCGCTGGTTCTCACGCGAACCGATCGACGACCACTTCATCCAGGCGATCGTGCGGAACGTGATCAGCGCTCAATGCGCCACCGACGATTGATTAAGCCGCCGCTCTACCTCTAACAGGCGGCCGCCGCTCGAAGGGCTCGTGGCAGACACTGCATCTGGAGATTGGCTTCAGTAAGCAAACATTCGCGCTTGTAAGACCGTCACCGGGCAATGAGGCGTGCGCGTAGCGGAACGACCCGGCGCGTTCAGTACAGCCCTGCGCCGTACCAGGATCATTCCTGCGACCCAGAGGTTAATACGGCGGAATCGAATACGGCGGGTTACCGGTAAACCTCTTTCGCTAGCATGTTGTGCTGCAAGCTCTTTAGATCCTCCATCGCTAGTTGTCATGACTCGGCTGGGACGGGCGGCCAGTGATAAAGCTTTTCGGGTGTGATCCGCACGATCACCCGCTCGGCTTCAGGCTCGGGAGGCGGTGCCACGCCGTCCATGTATCGGTCGTACATCTCGTAGAGCAACGACTTCTGTGGGTCCTCGGTAATTTCGACGGTCCCGCGGATCTCGACATACCGACCAGTGGTGGTGTCTCGCACGAGCAGGCTTACCCGGGGGTCGCGGGTCATGTTGCGGGTCTTCAACCGACCCTTGATGGTGCTGAATAGCACGGTGTCATCGTCGCGCTTGACGAAGATGACGGACGATTGGGGTCGACCGTCGGCATTCGACGTCGCAATGGTTGCGACGTGCGCGCCGTCGATCAGCGCTCGTGCCACAGCATTGAGGTTTTCAGTCATTGCAGGTTTCCGTTCGCTCACAGGGCAATTGCCGGTCCTCGGAGCAGGGTGTGTTGTGTGCACCCTGCTCCGAGCCGGGTAATGCCGGCTTCTTTGGGCGCCGGCGGGGCTCAGCGATTCAGTTGCGTCATCGCCTCAACCAGCTGCGGGTCATCAGACTGGAGGCGGCCGGCGAACCCGGCGTTCTCCAGCGGGTAGTGGTTCATCAGGATCAGCGTCTCAGCGGTGTTGGCGATGCCGTCGTAGGCCTGACCGATAGCGGTGAGGATCTTTTCGGCCATCTTTCGCTTCGCGTCGAGACTGGACAGTTCCGGTGCCTCGAGGAAGCACACGGGTCTGATGGCCTCGGCACCCAGCCGACCGTCCTGCGCGACGTTGCCGGGCTGGTATTCCCGCAGCCAGACTCGCACGTCGGGAATGTGGTAAGCCTCGTCGATCGCGGCGGTGAGGTCGTGCATCATCTTCTGCTTGGCGTCGTCGCGAATTCCTATCGGCGCTTCGACGAAAAACTGAGGCATGGCTGATCTCCTTGGTTTCGGTGTTCTTGGCGCGGGCTCTGGCGGTCGGTTTGATCACCTATCAGCTCGCCAGTCGGACTTTACTACTTTATAGTTGGAAATAACAATCTACAGATCGAACTGTCGTATCGCGGCTGGTAGGCTTGTTGTCATGGTGGGAAGGCGCACGTACGGCGAGGGATGCGCGGTCTCGCATGCCCTTGATGTGATCGGCGAGCGCTGGGCACTGGTGGTCGTCCGCGAGCTGCTGCTCGGCCCAAAACGGTTCACCGACCTGCGGGCGGGCATGCCAGGCGCGAGCCCCGACGTCCTCGCGCAGCGACTGCGTCAGCTGCAGGAGGCCGGCGTCGTGCACCAGCACAAGCTGCCACCACCCGCCGCCTCCCAGGTCTATGCGCTGACCGACTGGGGCGCCGAGCTGGAGCCGGTCATCACCCACCTCGGCCGCTGGGGCAGCCGCTCTCCGTCGATGCCCTACGACGCTGACCGCAGCATCGATTCCCTCGTCTTGTCCCTCAGGGCATTGTTTGACCCCGGAGCCGCGCACGGGTTCACCGCGACCATCGCGCTTCGCCTCGGCGAGAACCACTTCCGTGTCAAGGTTGCCGACGGCTTGCTCCACCTGACCCGCGGCGAGCCCGAACAGGCCACCGCGACACTGGAAACCGACCCACAGACCCTGGCCGCACTCCTCTATCGCGGTCGTCCCCTCCAAGACGTCCTGCGCACCGGCGAAGTGACGATCGCTGGCGACAGCGGCGTCCTGGCACGGTTTCTTCAGCTATTCCCGTTACCCGAACCAGCCGGCACTTCCTGAGCCTGTCCGTCTGACCCGCCGACCGGCCGACCCCTTGTGCAGTACCGGAGCCGAACATCGGCTAAGCCCACACGCCACCGTCCAGGTCAGACGAATACGAAGGATTCGAATACGGCGGGTTACCGGTAATTGAGGCGGTGAGGCGTTCACGGGTCTAATCCGGCTCCAAATCCGGGTGGACTCAGTATCGGGGACTCGCCAGCCCGTCGGCCAGGGTCATGCGAAGTGGTCCTTATAGATCTGCCCGTGAACGCCGACAGTGCGGTCGACGACCTGGGACACGCTGAAATTTGAAGCGGCCGAGAGGTAGGCGTAGGCGGTGGTCCGGTCCATGCCGCGGTCGTGCTCAAGGTAGTCCAGCGCGTTGACAACGGCTCGGCGCATGGCGACGTTCAGGTCGCTCACCTGTCCGCCCACGGCGCCGTCGGGATCAGATAATCCGATCGGGATCCAGGCATCCGCGGTCTCGGCGAATGGATAGCTGTAGGCGACGCTGGGGGCGTCCGACGAGCCCTTTTTGCACACCGTCAGTCTGAACGTTCCCCTCAGGGAGCCTTCCATGGCGGTCAAGGCGACCTCACCGTCCCCCATTCCCATGTGCGGGTCACCGACGTAGAACAGCGCGCCGGGGGCGAAGACGGGAAGGTAGAAGGTCGACCCCGGACCCAGGTGCCGGATGTCGATATTTCCGCCGCCGAGGGTCGGTGGAATCGAGTTCGAGTTGTCCGATGTCGGATTGGGGTCTCGGGAGAATGCGACTCCCATCATCCCCATGAACGGGCGTAGCGGGAACCGCACCTGGCCCGAACTGCCCACCGGCATCACACCTTTGCCGTCCTCGATCGCAGTGAACACCGACACGTTGCCGCGGTGGGTGGGATCGGGGTTATCCCGGTCGTCGGTGCTGATGGGGGGCATCACCTCCTCCAAAGTTATTCCCGCTGGCGGTCCGCCGTCCTTGGCGCGCGCCAGGGCACCTTTCCCGTGTCGGCTCGACACCACCCCGTAGGGCACCCGCGGAATCGCTTCGAGCGTCTCTATTTTAAGGACGTCTCCGGGTTCGGCACCCTCGACGAACACCGGGCCGGTCACCACATGTGGACCATCTTTGACGAAATCCCGCGGTGTCCGGTTGTATTCGGCGGCAATGACTTTGGCATCGTCAAGAACTCCGATTTCGGTGACGCCGTAGCTGCCGAAGTACTCGACGGGGTTACGCCCCTGATCCTCCAGGATTCCCTCATGGGACAGAGCATCGATGGTGATGGTCTGCCCCGAACGCATCCTCGTCACTGGCGCAGTATGCACATTGGGGACGTAACCCCAGAGCACCTGATCTGGTTGCGATGACAGATACACATCGCCAGTTCGTGTGCCCTGACCGGGCTGCAGCGCCGTGATGTCGGCCAATGCCGCAGAGGGCGACGAGGGTGCCGGCGATCCGGAGCTATGCGTGCACGCGGACCCCACGCCGGCGATACCGACGCCGGCGCCGACTGTCGCGGCAGCCTTAATGAAACCCCGACGCCCGAGCCGTCCGATGAGTTCTGAGGTCATCTCTCGCACAAATGGGTCTGTCACCGTTGCCTCTCGTCATTAGACATGGAGGGTCAAGCTACCGAAGGTGTGTAACGCAGATGTTGCGCGGAGCTTCGGGCTCGGTCGACCACTGCCGGCCGCCATCACAGACACGCGATCTGCCGGATGCCGGCCGCAGCGAGGACTGCCAGGCCGTCCGCAGCCACCCGTCCGACACATTCTTCGCCCACGCCAGCGTGCTTTCCTCTGTTGCTAACAGGGAGATCTACAAGGCATTGAGTTCTCGCCTTTGGTGACATCGGCGGCGCCACCTGACCTATGGCTTTCTCGGCTGTCTCACGGCGATTCCCGCCTTGTGAGCACTTCATCCAATCGCTGAAAGGGGTGCCCACAGTGCAAGCGGCGCACTACCTACTCAACTATTCGACCGGAACAGCGGAAATTTTGACACCACCTCTCGGATCCTGGCCCGTCTAGCGCAAGGCATCGCGGGTGACGTCGGAACTCGCAAACACTCAACTGCGCCGAATGAGTGTGCTCCTCACGATTCGCAAACAAACGACGCCGGGGCTCGGCACGGCCCGTTGGCCACCGGTCTACCTTCGCCCAGTCACAGAGATGACAGCCCCTCGTTCATCGTGGGATGCCCAATGCTGTTGAAGCAGCGGTAGTAATTCTTCTGCGCGGTAGTCGGGGAAGTGCATCCGTGCGCCGTTCACTGCAGGGGGAACGGCGGCTGCCACCACCACGGTTCGTCGATCACCTCGATGGACGTCACCCACTTCACCCACCAGAACCCGCGCCGCCCCGGCGCGACGATCCGCGCCGGGCCGCCGTGGCCGCTCGAGAGCGGACGGCCAGAGGCATGCGTCGCCAGCAGCAGCGTCTCGGCCTCGCGGGCGGGGAAACGGCGACGGTAGCCGGTCGTCGACACGATCTCGATCGACGCCCCCTCCGGCAAGCCGAGCGCCGAGAGCGGCACCCCGCGCCACTCCTGCTCGGTGAACCAGCCACCCGTGCAGTCGAGCACGGCGCGCACGGTGCCCTGCGGGAGCGCGGCGATGGCGGCCAGGTCAAACGATCTATCCGGGGTTCGGAGGCGCCAGGCCGCAGCCGCGATCTGGGGTACCGGGTCGAACATCCACTGCGTGACGGGAACGATCGCGATGTTCCCCGAGCCGACCTCGTGCGATCCGGTCTCGCGACGCGGCAACCCCGGCGCGATGACCCATAGCCCCGCCGAGCCCACGGCGACGCCGGTGCCGAGCAGCGCTCGCCGTCGCGTCAGGTCGGTGCGGCGCAGCAATGGCCGCCACCGGTGATGGGCGCTCCGGTGATGCATCACCACGTGCGCAACCAGCAGCACCATCGCCCCCACCGCCGCACCCACGTGGAGCTGCATCGGGAGCAGCCCAAGGTAGGGCCGCCATCCGCCGACCGCGTGCAGCAGCCCACTCCCAATCGCCGCGAGCACAAGTACGGTGAACGTCAGGCCGATCACCTTCCGCGATCGTCCGGTCCGCCGAAGGCCCCGCCGGGCGACGCGGATCTTGGCCGGGGCAAGCAGCAGCAGCCCCAATCCGGACGCCCCATGCACGGCGACGACCCACCGCGCCGGGCCCGGGAACCCCACCCCGAACGCCACGACGCCACTGATTGTGGCCGTCACCAGGAGCGTCAGCAGCGTGACGTTAAGCGGTCGAATCCCTCGATCCATGTCGGTCCGTCCCGAAACCCCCGACCAACAGTGACCATTAGGCATGTGCACCTCACCGAACCAGTGGCCCGGTACTCAGACTGTCACAGCGGCAGAGCTCGCCGCCGTCGTACCGTGACTACGAGGCGCTCGTCGAGCGGATAACGCGTCACATCCTGGTGGCGCCCACCTTCGGGGCTCGTGATCGTGGTAACCGGTTCATCAGCGCACCCCGTTGGATGTCGGGCAGTCTCCCGGTCTTGTGACGACCTCCGGTCGAAGCGTGAGGAATTGTTCGCTGGCCAGTTCCGTCGTCACATTGAGGTCGGTGCCAGACGCCCTAAACTCGTGTTCAGTTGGGCTTGGCCGCCCACGCCAGAGCGGTGGCGCGCAGCTCGTCGACGAAATCGCGCTTGTGATTCTGATATCCCAGCATGCTCGTCCCAGAAACTGCAGCGGCATCCAACTTGACCTGCCCATAGCGTTCAACCCACCCCGGATGGGTACGAAGAAAGTCACGGACCGCGAGACTGCTCTCCCACAACGCCCCGAGGTAGGGAACGGCGCTCACATTGAACGCGTTGATGCCTCGCTTGCGCCAGAAGTATCGTCCTGGACGGCGACCGTCTTCACCCAGGTACTCATACCCGAGGCCACCCAGACCGTCAATCGCTGTGTGCGGTTCACCGCCCGCCTGCGCGCCGACGAGGATGTCGATGATCGGCTTGGCGATCAGCCCGGGCACTGCAGTACTTCCGAACTGCTCGATCCCAAGCACGTAATCGCCCAGCGCGGCGCGAATCGCTGCGGCCTCCGCCCGGTACGACTCAGTCCAGCGACCGTCATGCGGCACGACCTCAACCCAGGGCTCCTCCGCACTCACTCCTCAAGTCTGACATCGCTCACAAACGTTGTACTCAGCGTTTGCTATACGTTTCCAACACATTTCGATCGCAGCCGCGCTGACGGTGATGAATGATCGTGCCCCGGCACAGCTGAATCTCACGCCGTGATCCGCAGTTCTGCACCCGGGTGCGAACTGAGTGTGACGACCACCGTGCCGCTACCCGTTTCGAACGTGGTGTTGGCGTAACCGACGAAACCGTAGTGCCCGTCAATCGTCGATACCGCGGTGATGTCACTGCTTCCAGAGGCGCCGGTGTCGAGATTCGCCCAAGCGGCAGTCACGGTAAGCGCACAGGAACCGTCGTAGATGCCGGCGTCGTAGTGAATCGCAACGCGGACACCGTCCTCGACACGATCGGCGACCTGCACCGGCGTCACCTGGGCCTCGGCGCTGACGCTACCGGCACACGTCGGGGACGCCACCACCGGAACTTGACCGAGTTGCGCGAAGCCCTCGGCGTGGGCCGTTGCCACCCATAACCAGGGCGCAGCCAGCGCGACGGCGAGCGAGCCGGCAACACGGAATGGAGTCATACCTCTGTTATCGACGGCCACTACGGCAGCGTTAGCGCAAGGTCAGACCTGCCATTAGGTCAGCGCCTTCAGCCCCTTCTTCGGGATCGAGAACTGCACGTGAAACGCCAGCAATGCGCGCCGTTTCGTCACGTTGACGCATACCGGTCCTGCAACTGTCGTGTGTTCGACCAAATTCACAGCGGCAGTTCACACGACTTGGAGCAAGCACTTGTCCTCGATCGTCAACAGCCCAAGCTCGAGACCAGCGTGGCTCATTTCGGACGCACTGATTAGGTTCGCGCTTCGTCGAGCTTGTCGTATTGGTAGGTGCGAAGCTGAGCTGATATTTCGGTACGGGTGAGTGCTGGCCAGCAGGCGCGTGCCAGCAGAGATCTCGCCGGCCACGCATCGTCAGGCAGCTCCTCAAGGCATAGCTGCAGCAGGTCAGCGTCGTTCTTGTCTGCCAAGGCGGCGAGTATGGGGCGGTGGTCGAATCCTCGCCGACCAGTTTCCAGTGGCTTCATCAGACCGTCACTGGCGTAGTACAGAACGAGGTTGTCACAGGCGCTGATAGCACCACGGAGCCCTGGAGAGGCTGGAATATCGTTGTCCGTCAATACCGTTGAGAGCAGCTCTGCAACGGTCACGCGGCGGCCGCTGCCCTTGCGGTATGCCCACATGTCGACGTAGCGATCGTGTTCGGTCTGGCCCGGGATGCGTGTGCCGAACTCTCCGTAGTGAAGTAGGGCGATCGCGATGATGTGTTCCATCAGTTTGCCGGCCAGGGCGCATCGTAACTGTTCGCGGATGACCGCGCGGTGCTCGGATTCTTTGGCGGCCGTGGTCAGTCCGCGTGCGAGGTTCTTGGGTGTCAA
>Ga0193743_1002778_pt1 | contig 12057 bp, 6 predicted proteins | sample L2c2metaG_FD_143038 | JGI IMG/M metagenome (GOLD analysis project Ga0193743, IMG submission 143038) | Soil microbial communities from a riparian zone of the East river system, Colorado, United States - L2c2 | ecosystem: Environmental > Terrestrial > Soil > Riparian zone | place: USA: East River... | reverse complement strand
TGGTCGACAGGGATATCCTCCATCGTGATGGTGCCCATCTTCTTGCGGCGAACGATGATCTTTTCAGCTTCGGGATTCACCTTGGGGACGGAGGGCTGTATCGTTCCCAGATGCAGTTCCGCGGCGCGCTGCTGCACGGCGCTTTCGATCCGCGCCTTCTGCGCGTTGGCGAATGACACCAGGCCGGACAGCCCCTGCGGAAGATCGGCCGCCTGCTTCACCGCCTTGGTTTCGCGCATGAGGTTGTAGTCCACGCGAGCGATCTCCCAATACAGCAGGCGGCCCAGGGTGTCGGCGTTCTGGGCTACGGCGATCTGGTCCAGGCTATTTTCCGCCGCCGCATTGATCTGGTCGTAACCGCGCGACAAGGCTAACTGGGCCATCCAGCGCATCTGTTCCGGACCCGCCGAGGCGAGGAAGTACGCGTAGGCGGCATTCATGACGCTAAGGTCGCGTAAGGAGTCGGGATCGACCTGGTTCGGGGTATCGAAGCTGGTGTGGTGAGCTGCGATCCCGTGCCCGCCACGGGGAGTCACCGTGGGGATGTTGATCATCGACTCTCCGAGGTCATTGTCGGTTCCGCTGCTGTATTCGCTCCAGTGGACGGGTCGGTCCACCATGGGAAAGTACTCCTCGGCCAGGCGCACAACGAAGGCATCCACAAATGAGGTGGACGACTGTGGATTAACAACCCAGTTGTACTCCGTTCCTGCGAGTGTTTGGAAGCCGGCGGGCGAGTCGATGCACATACCGGCGATGGTTCTCTTCACCCGGTCCTGGTTGGCATACAGATAAGCGAGCGTGCCATAACGCTCGCCCATGCCGAGGATGCGGATGGTCCGCTTGGGCCTGGGCAGCTTGCCTTCCTTAATCAGTCTGTTCAGCGTGGCGGTGGCTTCGATAATGGAGGCGACCCCGGTGGCGTTGTCTCCGGCGCCCTCTTCGAAGAGATGGCCGAGTGAGAAGACCTCCTCGGCGCCAGAACCGTCGGTGCCAAGGATCGCTCCGCTTACGTAGGGATACTTACCGGCGTAGTAACGGGTATCCACGTTGGCTCGAACCTTCACCGGGCCGCGCTCCAGCAATTGATGAAGGTACTGTTGCGAGCGCGGCGTGATTGAGAAACAGACCAGCGGTGTACTGCCCTTGGTAAAGCTCCAGCCGTTGTCGCCGAAGGAATTGATCCAGTCGCGTTCATCCAACAGTGCCGGATTCGTCGCACTCTCGTGAACCATCCCGAGTGCGCCGGCTTTGGCAAGTGCGGTCTTGGACATGCGGCCGCCGAGCACGAGCTTGCCTTTCAGGTCTGCGTTCCGCATGTCTTTGGGAGCCAGTACGATCTCGGTCTCGACTCCTCCAGGAGGAGTGGGCCCGCTCCACATGCACAGCGAAGCAGGAACTCGCTGATAGTCTGCGAGAACGCGCATGTCCTCGGGGACCTTGGGCGAGACGATCTCCAGGGTTCCGACATGGGCGTCCCACGCCATCGGCTCCGTCCAAAAGCCAGCCTGCGTCACCCCATCGGCGGGCGCGTAGCCAATCTGGACGTCATCCAGTCCCGCCTGCCGCATGATTTCGGCTACATTGTTTGCTGTCTCCTGAAAGTGGGCAAAGTCGAACCAGCGGTCGGTTTCCCATATCTTTCGGACGTCCGCCATGGCTTCGGCGGAGTTGACATTCTGGAAGAGCAGCGTCAGCAGGTTCGTCACCGGGCTCGGGCCCTCCAGGCCACGGGAGCGTGCTGGAAACCCATGTCCTCGGGCGAGGACGACAGGCGAAGGCGGCTCGGAAGAATCGGACTGCCCAGCGCGGGTTCTGGTTTGTGCCGGAACAAAAACAACACTCATAAGCAGAAACAGCGCGAGGTTCTTCATAGGTCGCATCCTTGAGGAGTCCGCATTCTCGGGAATATGCTCCCCCCGTACAATATGCTCCAAGTCGAACTCTGCAATAGGGCAATGGCCTTATTGGTGGGTAGTACCGACCTTAAACACGCGGCACGAAGCGACCCCGGAGGATAGGTTAGGTTCCTCTTCTCTCTTTAGTTCCCCAGTCAATTCCAAGACGAACTTCACGTATGCCAAACGGAATTTCTCTTCAGCAGGAATCACTGACGATAAGCCGACTTGTCGGTACCAATATGTGGAGTCTTCTGACGGCTTTCATCGCTGCGCTTGTTCTGCCTTCCTACGGGCGTGCCTTGAAGCAATACGGATTCAATTTGAACTCCAGCGGCCGGCTCCCACGTGAAGCGGATAAGGTCACCAGGGGCTCCGATCTGAAGCTTGCCTATGCGGCCGAGGAAGTGTGCGGGATTTTGGGTTGCGAGTCGAAGGGATTCGCTTAGTGAGAGATGCGTCGCGGCCAAGTGCGCGACAACATCTTTGAGCGGAATACCGGAGCCGGCGAGAAAACGTGTTCCGGGCAGGCTGAGGCGCCCGTCAGAGCTTAGTTCGACGAGGCCGCCTACCGGGGTTTCATAGAGACCTGGTGGCATGCCGCCGAGAGCCACCACGTCAGATACCAGGATTGCCCTGTCGAGGCCTTTTGCTCGAAGCATGACCTTCAGGGTGTCGTCAGGTAGGTGATGGCCGTCGCCGATAAACATCGCGGTGAGGCGGTCTTCGGCTAGCTGCGTCCAAAGGAGGTTAGGGTGGCGGGGTAGCGGATCGTCTACGCCGTTGCCTAGGTGGGTGGAGAGGGTTGCTCCGGCGTCGACTGCTGCGTGGATCTGCTCAAGTGAAGCTTGGGTGTGGCCAATGGAGACTAGGATGCCTCGATCACGCAGCGCAGCAATGTATTTTGGCGCCTCATCGAAGTGCGGAGATAGTGTGACCAGTTTCACGAGATTGCCGCAAGCTTGCTGCCAGCGATCGAACTCGGCGATCGACGGCGGGCGAATGTGTTCGCGCGGATGCGCACCGCGAGGACCGTCTTCAGGAGAGAGGTGCGGGCCTTCAACATGGACACCAGGGATCATGTGCCGAAGTGCGGGGTTGAGTTGCCGCGCGGCGGCGATCGCACGGAGGCAGGCGATTATCTTCTCTTCAGATGCTGTGATGATGGTTGGAAGAAAGGTGGTTACGCCGGTGGCAAGCACGCTGTAGGTGAGTTCGATGACTGTGTCGGGCGTTAGATTGTCGGCGTTGAGATCGAAGCCTTGATAGCCGTTGATTTGCAGGTCGACGAGACCTGGAGAGAGCCATGCAGGATCTTCCGACGGGATGTCGTTAATGGCCGCGATGATGCCGTCGCGCATGAGGATTTCGATAGTGCGTCCTGTTTGAGGATCACGGCCGCTGATGGAGTTCATTGCGCCTCGGGGCTTACCACCTCGGCTGCTGAATCTTCGTCGAGGTAGAGCGACCAGTTGGAATGTGTACGAAGCGCGGTCGCAGGGACTAAGCCGCTGATAGGATCCTGCAGGGTGCGGCGTACGGCGGTTTTCTTGAATGATCCGGGGACACAGCAGAAGACGCGGTCGGCAGCGAGCAGGCGCGGAATGGTGAGGGTGAGCGCGTGGGTAGGGACATCGTCGAAGCGTTCGAAGCAGCGATCGTCAACTTGTTGCTGACGGCACGCGATGTCTAATTCCACGGTTTTCACATCGGCGGGATCGTTCAGGTCGGCCGGAGGGTCGTTGAAAGCAAGGTGACCGTTCGAGCCGATACCGCAGCAGACAATATCGATAGGTGACTCAGCCAGTTTGTCTGCGTATTCGGCCGCCGTGGCCTCGGGATCGGTGCCGGGTTCGAGCAGGTGGACCGCAGCAAAAGGAAGACGGTCAAAGATGGCGCCGCGCAGCCATAAGCCGAAGCGCTGAGGAGCGTCAGAGGCGAGACCAAGGTACTCATCCATATGGAAGGCGGTGACGCGTGACCAGTCGACACCCGGCATTCGGATGAGTGCGGAGAGCATCTCGGATTGGCTGGGGGCTGCCGCGAAGATCATGCGAACGCTTTGCTGGATCTTCAGACGCCGGCGTAGTTCGTAGGCGATATCCTCGGCTGCTTTTTGGCCCATTGCCTCCCGCGATCTCGCGACGAGGGGGAGAGGGACAGCTTTTTCGATCAGGCTTGAATGCATGGTTCTAGTTTCCTTAGATGATTACGTGGCTTGGTGGAGTGGTCGTAGAAGCATCCTCATCGTTGATGAGTTTTAGGAGGTGGTCTGCAGCGGGTTTTTTCGCTGGCCAGATGAAGCCAACTCCGATGAAGACGGCGAGCGAACTGAGGACTGGGCCTGCGACTGTGATGGTAGTGGTAAGGTCTCCGGGGAGACGTGCGATCTGGATCGGGAACACGAATTTGATGAAGGCGAAAGCGAGAGCACCAGAGGCCCAGGAGGCGATGGCTGCGTTCGCGCCGGAGCGGCGGAAGAGATGCAACATACCAAAAAGCATAGGGATCGCAATGGGACCGAGGAGTGCTCCGTACCAGAGGATGACGAGGCCCATGACACCCCCAAAGTGGTCGGCAGTAAGCGCGATGCACATACTAAGGGAGAGGAAGAGTAAAGTGCAGATTCGGCCTGAGAGCAGTTGGATACGGTCGCTGGGACGTTGGCGGTCTTTGCGCAGGGCGGGCAGGATATCGCGGACGACTACGGCGGAGATGGCGTTTGCGTCGGAAGAAGTCATCGCCATCGTATGAGCGAACATGCCAGCCAGCACCAATCCAATGAGGCCTTGCGGTAGCAGGGCCTTGGTAAGGAGTGCATAGGACTGTGATGGATCTACGAGGTGAGGAAGCAGCAGCGGCGATGCCCACATGGGGAAGAAGAGCACCAGTGGCCAGATGAGATAAAGGCTTGCTGAAAGCAGGGCAGCCTTGCGAGCAGCGGTTGCGGTAGGGGCGGCAATGAAGCGTTGAGCGAGATTCCAGGTGCCGCCATTATAGGAAAGGATATTGATGAGCAAGTAGACGATGGTGAAGGCTAGAGTGTATTGACCAACGAAGGGGCGGGAGTGACCTGCGGGAAGTCTGTCCCATATGGTCCAGAGGGCAGGGAAGCCGCCCAGTCGAGCGAGGACGGCGATGAGCATGACGACACCGGCGATAACCTGGATGATGAACTGACTCATGTCAGTGAGTGCATCGGCCCAGAGTCCTCCGACGACCGAGTAAATTACGGTGACGGAGCCGGTGAGCAGTACTCCCCAGAGGGTAGGCACATTGGCGAAGACCTGTAGCAATATGGCTGCGGCGGTCCACTTTGCTCCTACGTCGAAGATCTTAAGCAGAGCGCCGCTCCAGGCGAGTACCTGTTGCGCGGGGAGATTGTAGCGGGCCACCAGATACTCGAGCGGCGAGATGATGCCTAATCTTTGACGCAGCCTCGACCAGCGGCCAGGAAAAATGTTGGAGCCGATGATGAGTGCGATACTGATGGAGCACGCCCACCAGATGTAGATGCTGAAGCCCGCCGTGTAAGCGATGGCAGCGTAGGCGACGAAGACTGCGGAGCTGTATCCGGACATATGGTGCGAAATGCCGGAGAGCCACCACGGCATCGCACCGCCCGCCGTGAAGAAGTCACTGGCGGTTTTAACCTTGGCACGTGCCCAAAAACCCATCCCGAGCATGACCAGGAAGTAGACACAGAGCACCAGCCAATCCAATATCTTCATTGGGCTCCATAATAAAGTTTCCTTTGCCAATAGCGTTTCGACGGATTATTTTCTGTTGTTTTTTCGCTGCAGTGGGTGTTTCTTAAGTTACTTAAATTTCGCTGTTTCTTGCTTTCACGCGGCGGAAGTCATAAGTTCGAATCCTGCTGCGCCCGCCATAAAATCAATAACTTAGCGACATCGGCGGAAGTGGTTTGATGCCATTTGATGCCAAACTTTACCGGTTGGCATCCACCGCGTCGGTTTTTCCCGGCGCAAATCTACCTGCTGCTGTTGCCACTGACGTGAGCATCGCGTAGATCGTTCCTACATCTGCTGCACATTTCTCCGGAAGCTCCTGCGTGCACTCGTTCGTCATAGTGTCCGCTCGCGAGTGCCGCAGGTATGATTGAACGTTCTTCACCGACTCCAGCTTCTGTGCCCCGGGTAGCGATCTTCCGCGCGAGCACCTGGAAGTTCAGCTTGAGAAGTTCCAACGCCTCCCGAAGGGGATTCAAAACTCTGTACCAGCAAGCAACTTAGTGACTGCGGCTGCCCGTACCAAGAAAGATTTGCCTCACGAGTACAGTGACAGTATTGAGCGTCGCGGACTTTGTGCGGATGTGCCAGGAGTTCGCTGCCTTTGATCTGATTTCGAAACTACGGTGGATGCTCTTCTCGGCCGGGAGCAGACGTCGACCACGAGACGTTAAATGACCCCCCACTCAGATCGGCTCCGGCTCGCGGCCCGTGCGAGCCTACTTTGCGCTCGGCGGGTACTTCTTGAACATCTTGGCTACGGCCTTTTCGATGTTCTTGCTGTTCGTGTCCGGCTTGTTTGAAATAGTCTCCTTTGCGGCTCCGCGCCACATCAGTTTTTTTGTCTTGCCGTTATCGAGATCGACGACCAGCGTACCGACATTCGTAAGGCTCTGGTTGATCGTTGCCATCCCGCCGCCCATGCGCCATCCGCCCATGCCGGTTGCCATGGCAGATCTCTCCTCGCTGACGCCTGCGCCGTAGGTCACCAGCAGATCAGCAGGCCCCTCCACCTTGCTTAGGCCCTTCGCCGCAAGCTGGCCGTCAATCGCCGTAACGATACGCTGATCCATCAGCGGGTTCGGCGTCGGCCGCGAGGGCTTGACCCAGGCATAGGTCTTGAAGCTCGAAAAGTTTGTGACGCCGTGGTCCCAGTCCACCGACACTGACTGCGCAAACCCCACTCCGCAAACCAGCAGAGTGACGAACATCAACACGAACACCTTAAAACATAGTTTCATTTTGTTTGTCCTCTATTTCCTGTCCTTTGAATGGAAGCGAGTTTCGATCCCCGTCCAGCTCAGGTCAATGCAGCCGCTCTAAACTTTTCGTCAAATTGATCTAACCCAACAACATGTGTGTTCTCCTGCATCTAGCTCGCGTGACCGCAGGCCTTTTCGCAAGCGCACCTGTCCGCTCCTACTCGATCTCGAAGGCCACATACTGCAAAATCCCACGGCGCTCCACTCCGAAGACGACGGCGTCATTTTGCTTCATGACCGCTAGCGCATGTCTGAGCGAGTTCGTGTCCGCCACGGGCTGGCCGTTAATGGAGTAGATGAGGTCCCCAACCTCAAGTTCGGCAAGCGTAATCGGCTCGCCTCTAAGGATTCCCGCCACGACCACTCCCGCAGTCGAACGCATTCCCATCGCGCCCACAAGATCGCCTTTCAAGTCGATCGCAAAGATTCCGAGCGAGGCAACGAGATCGGTCTTCGGATTGATCAGGTCTGAAAGGTTATCGATTGAGGCAGGAGCAAGAATCGGCTTAACCGAGACCGATATCAGCTTTCCGCTCCGCATCACCTGCATCGCCATCGGCCGATCGACAGGATGAAGGTACAGAAACGCCGTGTACTTCGGTAAGGAGTCGATGCTGAAGCCGTCGATCATCGTGACGACATCGTTGAGCATCAGGCCGGCCCTTGCCGCGGGGCTCTCCGGCAGTACATCCGACAATACTACGCCAGACCTCTGCGACAGCTTCAACGCGTTGGCCAGCGGCAGGGTTATCGTTTGCGCGTGCGCGCCGATTGTGATCGGAGGCACCGAGCCCTGCGTCTTGAACGCGTAGTACGCAAAGCGGACGATCGGCTCGGGAATGGCGAAGCCCAGACCTTCGCTGCCGCCACCCGAAGTGAAGATAAACGTATTGATGCCGACGAGATTTCCGTCACGGTCAATCAACGGTCCGCCGCTGTTGCCCGGATTGATCGGTGCATCCGTCTGCACATAGACCATCGGGCGATCCGGCTCCGGCTGCCTGCCTACTGAACTAACAATGCCCCTGGTGACCGTATGATCCAGTCCTTCTGGCGCGCCGATCGCCAGAACCATCTGGCCCAGGCGCAACTGGTATTTTTCCGGCAGAGGAATCGTCGGAAGATTCTTCGCTTCAATCTTGATCAGCGCCAGATCCGCATAACGGTTTGTGCCAATCAGCTTCGCTTCATACACGCGCTCCGGCTGCGATAGGCTTGTATGAAATGGGATCAGTTCTGTGGTAGCCGGCGCCACGACCACGCGAATACGCGTCGCCCCAGACACAACATGATTGTTCGTCATGATGTAGCCATCCGGATCAACGATCACTCCCGAACCCAGCGCTCGCTCCCGCTCCATCGCCTGCCCTGAGCCCTCCTTTGCGTTCTCGGGAACTCCGTAGCTTGTTACCTTGATCTCGACGACTGACATCATCGCGCGCTCGGCCACCACATCAAGTGCTTCGTCATACTCCTTCAGAATCGATGTTGGAGCCGTCTTCGGCGGTGTGGTTGTCTGGTCGCTCTGCCCAAGAATGCTGCAAGGTGTGCCGACAATCATGGTTAGGAGAAGGATGATCTGTTGTCTCATGTTGGGTCGCTCACTGTAGATTGGGTTGAATACCATGCTGAAGGTTGACTGATGATTTCATCGATCGCTCCGGGTCGGTATTCCAGTCCAGGATCTTTAGATCGAGGACAAAGATGGCGTACATCACCGGAACCTGCAGCTTTGTCACGATGGTCGCAATCAACAGGCCGCCGATCTGCGCATAGCACAGCGGCTTCCATAGCGGACCGCCGTGCAGTGCCAGCGGCAACAACGCAAGCACCGTCGCAAACACAGTGATCAGCACGGGACGAAGCCTCAGGATGCCTGCGTCAATCAAAGCGTTCTCGAAGTCGTCGCCTTGGATGTGGCGCTCTTCGATGTAGTCGAACAGTACAATCGAGTGGCTCACGATCACGCCCACCAAGCTCGCCACGCCCAGGAACGCCATAAAGCCGAACGGTTCATGCATGATCCACAGCGCAAGAAATGCCCCGATCATTCCATAGGGAGCAGCGGCCAAGACAAGCAGCGGCTTGATCGCGTTCTTGAACTGAAACACTAGCGCAAGAAACACCGCCAGCGAAGAGATCAGCATCACCACGCCAAGGTTCTTGAATCCTGACTTCGTCTTGTAGTACTCGCCTCCGATGTGCATCTCGTAGCCAGCTGGCAGTGAGCTTTCCAACGTTTCGAGCTGCGGCATCACCTGCTTGATCACCTCCGAGCTAAGATGGCCGGCAACGGGAAAGCCCCGAACGTTGATCGTTCTGAACTGCTCCATCCGCACGATCCTGCCAGTGACCAGTTCGTGACTCACATTTGAGATTTGCGTTAGCGGAATCTTCGACTGGTCCTGCGAGGCGTAGACATAGAGGTTCTGAATATCGGAGAGCCTCGCCCGCTCATCCATCCGCATCCGTGCAACAATCGGGATCTGCTTGTCTCCCTCCTCGAGCGCCGCGACGGTCGTTCCACTCAATGCCGCTGCCGACGAATTCGCCACGTCCATGTTGGTCACGCCTGCCATGTTGGCGCGATCAGGGTTAACACCCAGTGCCATCTGGCTCTGTTCATCTCCCCATTCATTGCGCGTGCGTTCCGCCAGTGGAGAAGCGCGCAGCACACCCTCGACCTGCGCGGCAATCCGGCGAAGCTGCCGAATGTCGGCCTCCTCTTGCCCCGCGTTTACATCTGCCGTGCTCGCAACGCGAATCTCGATCGGGTAGTCGATGGGATTTGTCAGCAGCTGCCGCGCGTCCGCGAATCTCGATGGGGTAGTCGATGGGATTTGTCAGCAGCTGCCGCGCGTCTAGTCTCGCTCCAGGAATCGCCGACGAAAGAATCGGTTGCAACCGTTTCACAAACTCCGGAGTCATCTCTTTGTCCGTCACCTCAATCAGCACCTGCGCATAGTTCAACTGCTGCAGCTGCGGCGACGCCGAGAACCAGAAGCGCGGCCCTCCCCCTCCTACAAATGTCGTGATGTAGCGCAGCACCGGTGCCGAGCCATCGTTGCCGTGCTCCTTGGCAAACTTCTCTGCCTCCGCGTGCACAATCTCTTCCACCCGTCGCGCTGCCTGGTCCGTAGCGCTGAAGTTGGCGTCGTTCGGTAGCCACACATCGATGTACGACCAGTACTGCACGTCCTCTGGAAAGAAAGCCGAGTTCAGTCGCGAGAAGATCACCGCCCCGATCACCAGGAACGCGAGCGAACCGATAAAGAACTTCCAGCGATGCTCGATCGAGTTTCTCGCAATCCGCGCATACCATCCGTAGAAGCCTTGGCTGCGCATCTCTTCAATCGTCTTCTCCGGCGTCTTCTCCGGCCGCAGGAAATAGTAGGCAAGCAAAGGTAGAAACGTCATCGAGACCAGACGCGAGGCCACCAGCGCGCACGTCATTACAATCGGCAGGCTGTGCAGGAAGTCGCCCGTGCTTCCCGTGACAAGAAGAAACGGTAGATATGCGACGATGTTCGTTACCGTCGCATACATGATGGCAGTGGCCAGCTTCGTCGGCCCCAGCCACGCCGCGATGATGTTGGGATAACCCTCGGCCAGTGCTCGCTTGATCGAGTCGCCCGCCAGCACCGGATCGTCCACCAACAGCCCCAGCGCGATGATCAGCGTTGCCACTGAGACCTGCTGGATATCCATGCCCAGCATCGACATTCCGCCAAAGGTCATCGCCAGCGTCACCGGAATTGCAATCGCCATCAGCAATGCAGAGCGCCACTCCCAGAAGCCCAACCACGACACAAGCACCACCAGCAGGATGGCCTCGTACAGTGCATCCATGAACAGACTGATGTTCTCCTTCACCTGCAGCGGTTGATCCGACGTGCGCGAGATGATCAGGTCCTCGGGCAGATACTGCCTCACAGCGGCAAGCTTCCGGTCGATGCTTGCGCCGAAGACATTGATCTGTTCCCCCTCTTTCATTTGCACTGCAAGCGTGATCGCCCTTCCACGATGCCACACACCCGCTTTATCTACCCACGAGGAGTAGTTCAGATATCCTGGAGGACTCTGGTAGCCCCGCGACGTATCCACCAGATCGCGCAGATACACCGGGCTCTGCCCGGCCGAGGCCGACGTGCTCACCATGACGCTGCCAATCTGCTGCGGGTTCGTAAACTTGCCCAGCGTCTCAACGACAATGTTCTTGTCGCCAACCTCCAGTTGGCCACTCGGCAGCGTCATGTTTCGCGCACCAAGAAGATCCTTCAGCTTCGCCGGCTCAAGCCCGTACGAAGCCAGCTGCTCCTGCGAATATGTCAGATAGATCTGTTCCGGAAGCACTCCCTTGCGCTCTACCTTCGCGACCTCGGGAACCCCCTGCAGCGTCCTTCCAATCAAATCGGTGAAGTTGTCCAGTTCGCGATAGGTGTACTTGTCCCCGGCCACTTCTCGCACCAATTTCTCCGCGTCCTTCGGGTCACGAATGAAGACCGGACGCCATGAGTCGGGGTGAATCTCCGACTCATGCAGATTCTCTCCAACCCACTGGGCTCCGAAGATTCGCAGCTGCTCCTCCGTCAGCTTCGAATGAACGTCCACACCCACAAAGCCGCTGCCCTCAAAGAAGCTAGGATCTTCAATTGCTTTGGCCTCCACGGCGGAGCGAATCACAGAGCGCAGAGTCTCCCGTATCACGGTGACGCCAACGCTGCTGGGAAACGCGTACACGATACTGATTCGCGGCTGCTGCGATGCTTTACTCAATCTCCTACCGCGAGTCTTTTCAATCGCTCCTCGGATCGATCGACTGCGCAGCGCGACGTCCACCTCGCTGGCCGGGGGGCTCACAACAGTCAGCATCATGGCTGCTGTCTCGCCAAAATCGCTATTGAACTGGATAGGCCCGGCGCCCTGCGGAAGTCTCGCATTCAACGCATTCAGCTTCAGGTTTATATCCGAGAACTGCTTCTTCGTGTCCTTCACGCTGTCGTCCAGCTGAACATAGACGAACGACAGCCCCGGAAAGCTCAGTGAACGAATCCCGAAGTCCGCCGGTGTCGGCGACTTGAGGAACGGATTCTGCGCCATCGTCTGTTCCACCGGCCGCGAGACAAGCTGCTCCACCTGCTCCGCCGT
>Ga0193743_1002777_pt1 | contig 12061 bp, 19 predicted proteins | sample L2c2metaG_FD_143038 | JGI IMG/M metagenome (GOLD analysis project Ga0193743, IMG submission 143038) | Soil microbial communities from a riparian zone of the East river system, Colorado, United States - L2c2 | ecosystem: Environmental > Terrestrial > Soil > Riparian zone | place: USA: East River... | reverse complement strand
AAGCCAACGAATGACATAACCTGAGCAATCTCTGTAGGGGGAGGGGGGGGCAAATAGTTTAATGGAATGGGGAGCTCAAAATCGACATGAGAATGTAAGAGTTGAAACGAAGAATGCTTGTTGATCGCGCGGGGGGATCATGCTGCTGCTACTGGACCGATACCATTGATCTTGGTGTGATCGTGGCTATGTGGACCGTCACTTGCTTCCGTGCCACTCTCATTCATAGCGTCGTCGTCTGTCTCACAAGGACTATCCGTGAAGGCAGTGGCCCGTTGAGGCATTGCAGGTACTTCGTCGTCTTCATCTTCGTCCATCATTTGCGCCGCACGCTAGAAAAACTACATTAGACATATGTAGACTTGATTGGCGCCGGCTATACTGACCTTCATGGCTTCTGCTTCATTGGAATAATGTCTACCCCGAGCACGTACAAATTCTGCATGCTTGGCAGCAGCTAACCGCGTAGGTTGAGCAAAAAAAAAAAAATCTTTATCAGAAACACGATGAACCCACATTCTTCGTCCATTTCTTCATCGAATTCAACCTCTTCACCAGGTGATCGTCCATCAGCCCTGATCGCGCTACGCGCATCGTTCGGTAGACTGAAACTCGTGCTTCTGCTGGAGGCACCACTTCCAGAGCGGGCGGACATGGAAGTACCTGGTCGACCAATGCTAGAAATGGAAGTACGACGAGACGATGGCCCAGACGTATCTGCGCCTGTGGTCGAGATTGATATAGTTGGCGATGCAGGACGAGCCCCGTCCAATGAGGTCGCAGAGAGTTCCAATTGAAGGTTAGGTATATCTAGCCAAACCTGCTTCAGTAAAAAGTAGAAACGATAACCCACATATACAGACCTCTCTCCTCTACTTCATCTGTCTCAGCATTGTATCGAACGTAAGGTGTTTTAGGCTCTGTGATCTTCATCAGACTGTCTTTCTGGATCTCAGTCAGGGCAAGGTTCTCTTCATCCCATTGCAAGCTACTGTAGATGACATAAAAACAACACTGTGGCGGAGGTGAGCAGGGCTGCTTACTGTGCTGGTGCGCCAGGGGTTTGTGGGGTATTCTTTAAAATCCCTTTCGGCATTGGAAGAGATCCAGAACGAGGGAGAGGGGGAGGAACAGAACGATCCTGGTCAACCGACATTACGATAAACAAAAGGGTAGTAGAACAGAATTAAAGTTTGAAGGGACAAAGTTGAGTGCTGTGCCTTCATGTTCCACACCTTAAAGGTCGTGTTTGCCTTTTATGGTAAACTTGCCCGTTTCAGCCTTTACAAAAAGGTAATAATTATGCTCTCAATTCTATCAATGCTCCCGTAAGGCGTTCAGCAATACTCTCCGGTTCTTGCCGTGCCATCTCAATGATACTCAGCAGCTTTTTCACCCCAATCTGAAGCCTCGATGACAACCCATCCCTGTCAGAGCCGAAACCTGCATCTTCCAGCATCCTGATCGCTCTTCTTTGATCTTGTTCTGATGGGAACAGCTCTACCTCTTGAACAACATGCTCTAGAGCACGGAGGGAAGAAATTGGAGGTACACGCATTTCGGAGTCGAAGGTCTCTGAGAGGCCGAGATCCGTAAGAATAGGCCTCAAAGATGAGGTAGCAATGATGAGCAAGCGCCGGCCCTATTTAAAGTAATTTAGTGATGCAAAAACGGAGGAAAATCAGTTGGACAGACTTTCGGTGGTCGCCGGTTGAACAACACAAGTAACGTTTGTAGGACGGCGTTTGAGAACCTGGCTCCCATAGGTGTCCAATCTAGGTAGCAAACTGGTCAGAAGGTAACATGTAGGATGAGTGGGAAGGTATCTACCGATTAATCGTTCAATGTTGTCAACTACAACCACACTTAACGGACTCTTGTAACTGTCCGAGAAGACCTTTGTGATAGTAGAGACCTTTTGCGCTTCTGAAAATCCGACCATATTATCCGGGGATATCAATTTAATGAAGGGGTACTCTGACGCCTGAGCAATTGATGCTCCAAGGGCTGTTTTCCCCGACCCTGGTGGTCCGTGAAGTAGAATGCTAACAAGAGGTGTCCGTGTAGAAGAGCGAACTTGCTCAACAAATAACATCCCAGATTTCAAGAGTTCCTTGGACGGGTGTCAATAAGGAATAAAAATATTGCATCAGGACTTACATCGACGATAGTATCGTAGTGGATGATACCGTTTTGAATGACTTGTTGCAGTTCTTCCTCTGAAACACCGAAAGCAGGATGAACTTCATCAAGTGCTCTCATAAAGTCCGTTCTGTTGACACGCAAATTTTCCACGTCGTCAGAGATACCTGCCATTGTACCAACCTTCACATGTCGATTGAAGGCATAACTGGTCGCACTCTTAATTAACCCTCCAATTTCAGCTCCAGAAAAGTTTTTTGTCAAGGAGGCAAGTTCCATCAAGTCGACATCGTGGTCCATAAGCCCATTTGTCCGCATCTTGGATGTATGGATGTTGAGAATCTGATGTCGGCCATGCTCATCCGGCAGCGAAATTTCCATGTGAACCTCAAGACGACCAGGACGTAGAAGAGCCTCATCAATCATGTCAAGACGATTTGTCATACCGATAATGAGAATGTTGTTGAGTTGGTCCACACCATCCATCTATTTTGTTTTGAAAAATCTATAAGCGCATGATTAGATCAAAAAGGCAATTTTACCTTTGAGAGCAATTGATTGACGACGGTGTCCCCAACACCAGTTCCATTGTTCGTCGACCCACGTTGCTTGAAGAGGGCGTCTAATTCATCAAAAATGATGATATGTAAGCCACTCTCATCAGCCTTCTCCTTATACTCTTTCTCGGCCTCCGCAAAGAGTTTTCGGATATTCTCTTCAGAAGCACCAACAAATTTGCTGAGGATTTCGGGACCATTCACAATTTTGGGTTCTCGAGCATTTAGCATTTTTCCAATTTGTCTTGCGATCAGAGTTTTGCCTGTTCCTGGTGGACCGTGAAGGATGATACCTGAACAATGGCATCAACGGACAAATTAGTTGAGTGAATCACGATGTCAACTCAAGGTCACTTGCCTTTGACATGCTGGATGCCAAGTTTCTCGACAAGCCCAGGAGGAAATACACGAGATGCGAATGCACGACGGAATATCTCGCTAAATTCTGTATCTAAACCTCCGATGCCCATGTCTTCAAATTTGAAATTAGGAGCAAGGATTGCGTTCGGTGGAGCCCTAAGAGGTATTGTCAATAGAAGACTTCGAAAGTAGATCGGGTCACCGACTTTTTTGAATTGGACTTGAGCTTGATCGGGCTATCTGGCGCTTTCATGAAAGTGACATCCGTTTTTTCCATCAAGATACCAACGTTCTGACGACTAGCACGCTGGCCACCGCGAGCACCTCCCCGCTGCTCGTCCGCGAGTTCTAGGATTGAGATTGACTTGATAGTAGCCTTCAGATTGTGTCCATGAAACTCGAAAACGATGAATTGATCAGTAGACATAACGATCCCATTGAAAGCCTTGATGAAATTCCGTGTCATTTCATCCGTAGAAAATTGTTCGTCGATATCAACACCACGGCGCATAAACCCAACTTCAATGTCTATTGCCTGAAGGAACGAGGGGGCAGATGGGTGAGGGGGTGGTGGAAGGGGTTCCACTATTGCTGGTTCGCCTGTAAGTGACAATCCAATCCACTGGCGCTGCATGGCAGATGGACCAATAACACCAGATTGCAACTTGCCCACAGTATCATGACTAGGATGGCCGTAAGAACCGGAGGTTTAAAGTTGACTTTTGAACTCACCGGACGGTCAAAGCATAAGTCCCATTGATCAGAACATGTTGTCCTTGAGGAAAGTCTGAAGGGTGGACAATCAGACAATTCGTCAAGGCAAGAGCGTCACTGGGAGAGTTTGCTATGCCAAAGCTATCAAAAGGAACCCATAAGTCACTGAAACAAATCTCTATAGTTAAAAGAACCTGCCTTCCACCTGACCGTGGAGGAGCTTTTCTAGAGTAATTTGGCTTCTCAAAAAAACTGTTTGTAGGATCGTTATAAGGATTTTGCGGTGGGTTATATTGTGCAGAGGGTGGCGGTGGTCGACGTGCTGATCTAGGTAAGCTGTAGTCTGAACCATCGGGAGGTATACGATTATATGAGGCAGGCGGTGGTGGTGTATTGGAGGCTCCTGATCTAAAGAAACTCATTGCTTGTGTGGATAGCACTTGGTCTACAAATCCCTGGAATATAAGGCCAATAAGAAAGGGTGGTAGAACTACGCCGCAGGCTGCCGCGTTGCTCAAGGTCGAAATGATGATGTAAGCATCCCTAAGGGCTGTGACCTGGTTCACTCAAGTAACTATTCCTTCCACAGTGCTCAATCTAGTCCAACTCGTCTTCAAATGTCCCCATCTAATGATACGTCTGGACTAGTCGGAATACTGAGTTCTTATCCCAATGTTGACCGACATTCATGTCAGCTTCTGGGGCCAACTGCTCTGGTATGCCTCCTCTCGTGTTCCCCACCAATCATACGGTTAACAACTTGCTTAGATCGTGCAAGGTTTACTGGGAATATTTGTTCTCTTATCATTGGTGTACAAAAGGCATCGAGAAATACCTAAACGTCCGTGGAGAATCTGGTTCGTTTTGCTCCCTGTCATCTCCATACGTTCTGCTCATGCGAGACAGCGTAGGCTGTTTGACGTGTCGAAACAAGTTGTTGGTCAAATGTTCGTTCATACGGCCAACCTCCTTGTTTCCGGCCTGGCTTCCTATCATACATCCGGAAATGCCTGCGTACCTTATTTTCTGAACATCCTAATCGACACAACTTTTGGTGAGTCTGATTATCTAACGTTCATATTTCATGCTAATTTTTATTAGGTGTTGCGCTCATCTATATCATTCTACATACGCTCACTCGCCTGTTCACTGAACGTTTTGATCTAAAAGGATTTGAATCTGGAGTCTACGGTGATCCGCCATCAATCAAATATTGGGCTTGCCAAGCAGCCCTCTATGTGCTTTCTCTATTCTTGATGAAACTAATTGTCATAACTATTCTCATTTTGTTCCCCGGGATTTATGTTGTTGGAAAATGGCTATTGAGCTGGACATGGACAGGCAAGGGTGATGCGTTGCAAGTCGTCTTGTGAGTTCATAATGGCTTGATGTTACAAGATCTTTCTGATCGAGCCCATCTTGTCCAGCACAATGGGCATTTTCCCTATTATCATGAATATAGCCCAATTTTGGCTTATTGACTCTATCGTTAAAGCGTCTGCAGTTGCATTGACCGCTCAAGATGTAGAATCTACAGACCAGGATCGCGAGCCGTTGTTTAGGGCGCCTGCAGAAGAAGATGATGGCCAGCCTCTTCCGAGACTAGAAACTCTAAACCGTGGCTCTTCTCGTCGCTCCGTTTCTTCATTGGTCTCTCGGGATCCGGAACCACATGTCAATACGCCTTACCAAACCACTACTACCATTCCTGGCGAGCGCGAATCGGGCGCAAGCTCTTCCCAACGTCCGCTCGACGCTAATGCCTATCCTCCAAGTCTGTCCAGCAGCATTTCTTCAGATCGCTCTTCCATTCTCAATCATGATAAAGGACCTAAGTCAGTAAATAATGTGGGCAAGAACGCTCAGTATCGAGAACTCTCCCTCGCGCAACGTTCTGCTTCCAAATCATTTCCCGTGATTCCTCGAACGCCGAGTCCTCAGTTTGCCGCCTTTGTTATTGCCCAGGACCACGATGTTTGGGATGACACAGATGACTGGAATAAAGGCAATGAGGGCATAAGCATGATATCAAAGCAGAATATTTCATCGACTGTTGATTCACAACAACATTTGCGGTCGGATTAAATAATCGGACATCCAATTAGCTTCAACTGGGTTCAACGAGTTCAATGTGCATGTACATTATTATTCATTACACCGCTCCAAGAACTTTTAGACTACTTTGTAATACCACCCTCACAAGTTTTTTGGATGCAACTTTTGTGTGATAAATCCGGGATCACCGTAAGCGCATGGAACGCACGTGGACAATTTTCCCCAGCCCCTCTCCTCCGAATCCGCGCATCCATACGTTAGGGCTCTTCCTTGAGGAATGTCGGAAACTTCTTTACCTCCTGCATTAGAAGTCGGTACCAATGGTTCCTCAGTAAACACCTCCAATGGAACTTTCTCACTGGAAAACATCCTCGGAGAAAACCACGACGCGGTCCAGCATCTCGCATCTACAGTTGCACCAGCATCGGGATGGGATGAGGAAGACATTGAACGACCCATTGTAGAGGGATATTGTATCGAATGTGAAGGTAATTTCTGCCCGTAGATTTTGACGACGATGGCCATCAAGTCATCTCCGCCGTTTAGATCAGCCTGCCGAAGTGCTCTGTGTAACCTGTTCTGACCCATATTGTGAAGTCTGCTTCGCTGCTCAGCACAGAAAAGGCTCGCGAAAACAACATGCCGTCAAGCCGCTCGCAAGCAAAAAGCTGCTAAAGGTAAAGGTTAATGGAGGGAGTTCTGTTGCGGCGAAGGAATCCACCAATGATGAAATAGTGAGTGATGTCAGTATCCTTCTTAATGCTCACCTTACGAACGAATGTCATATTTAGATGATTGTTGATGGTGCGGAAAGCAACGAAACTTCCGATGACGAAGATTGGGAACGCGTCGTTCCTGGTGCATCCGTTGAAGTTCTTGGCGCCCAACCTGCCGTGGGCGCTCATGTCAATGAATGGTTCATCGAACGCGCCAAATTCATTCCGTTGCGCTTGACTCTTCCAGAACGGAAGTATCTGCGTCTGCTAGAAGCTGCCTTGACCGTTTCCGAATACACAGACAAGATCGATACCATTGGGTTTGGTCTTTCCAAAGCAAAAAGAATTGTGCATCAGATCCGGGAACTCTGCGCAATCATGTCTGGCTTGCTCATCTCTGCTGATTATAAAAAAGGACAAGAGTTGTTCACCGATCGCGATTTTCAAGCTAATGCAGGCTTCTACCAACAAGTGTTCGAGCTTGGACGCAGACACAAGATCATGAATCCAGACAAAATGCGCACGACCTACGGGAAACTGATCTATCTACTTCAAGTAAGTTCAAGTCTATTATTTGACTTGTCGTCTTGTTCAAAATCCCACTTCAGGATAGTCAAACACCAGATGTTAAAGATTTGTTGAGTTTCTCGTGTGTGATGCCAATCAAAACCGTGTACTCTGTCTTGGAGGAGCACGACGGACTCGACCTTCTTCGAGACGATCTGATAACTGTCGCTACAAAGGAAATCTACTCCGAAGGTCGCCCTCGAAGAGATGTCCAAAAAGACATTAAAAGCAAAGAACGTGCTATTGAAACTCTCTCTGCCCGCTATTCCCGTGGTAGTCTCTCCCAAGAAAATATCAGACAATGTCTTTATTCCATCGGGGATAACCATGCTTTCCTGCGAGCGAACCGTGATCCTTGTGAACGCATGATTGGTTACCTACAGCAATACTTCCATGCGGCTCAGGCAAAAGATGCCAACTCAAGCCTCGCAATTCGAAACGGAAAAGGCGGCGCGCGGTTATCTCATGACCACAGTAAACAATTTGCTTATGTTCTCCAAAGTCTTACTTTATGGAGGGAAATTCTGCATGGTATGGATCAGTTGATACGTGTCAAGCAGCCTCTAACAAACTGCCTGCTAGATATGTTCCACTTGTGGTCTCTAGCGGAGCAGGATCTGCTTTCTGAAAATGTTCCATACCGATTGCGCGACACAGGTCAAGGCCTCAATCGCGTCCAGGCAGCACCCAAAACTTCTCGCATGATGCACACAATTCTGCATAAAGCACAGCAAAGCGTTGGTACCTGGATTGGTTCCAGTGTCATTCACATGGGAGACCATAACGTCCCTAATGCTTTACTTTTCATCGACAAGTACACCCAGATCTACCGAATTCTCTTGCCGATCTGCAATACTCTGTCACAAATCCCCGTCCTCGTCAAAAAGCCTGCTCTCCAGTCATATATCAAGGAAGAGTTTGGCTCAGTCGACAACTGTATCAGAGAAATTTTAGGCGATTTCTTCCGACATGGATTCGATGGGTCTGGCGCAGATAATTTCTTTGATGCTGGGAGCTGCATAGATGGACGGCTGACGAGTGCTTGGAACTGGTGTTCTTCACTAGAGAAGAAGAGTTATTTCCCAATATTCCTGTTATCAGGTATGTTTACTCCAAATCATCCCAACGTTGCTTGGCTCACTGTACAGCAACAGGCTTCATAGGGTTCGACGGCGCGTGGTAGACTTTAGATAATCAGAACAGTGGTCCCTAAACGGCACGCCAAGACTTTGCCTCTGCTATTGCAGATATTAGAAGTACGAATTTTCCTCCCAACATACCATAGGATGGGTTCGCAATAAAGACATATTATATTACACAACGAATTAAGCAGCAGCTTGGCCGCTTTGTTTTTTTGCACTAGCCACGACATCAAGAACATTTTCTAAACCTGCCTTCCATGCCACCAGTCGCTTCTCTAATGCTTGCCATTGTTCACGCTCAAACGTCCGAGATGTGGACCGAGTAACTTGAAGGCTCTGTGTCGTTTGTGATAGCTTGCCCCAAACAAGACCAGCACGAATGACTACCACAACAGCAATGAACATGGATGATATTTGATTATAAAAAAAAAGTACCGACCATCAATGGCCCATTTTTCAACCTCCGAAATGTCAACTTGTAGCGCCTCGGCTGCTTTTGAATACGGTAGGTTCTGTCCAATGTATTTGAAAGCCAGGGATGAGAGTGTAAGTAGTCTAATTTTCCGCTCGAGTTGTTCAGGGGTGAGTTCTATGAATCTTCATAAACCTAAGGGCGCTATAAAAGTAAATCCTGGACGCACGGTATTTTTCTAGAAGGCCTGGATGGTCTTTTTTCCATGCTTGGTATTCAGGGAGACCGTTGTTGAGGAAAATCAAGAGCAATGAAAAAAGTTCATGGGTTTTCACAGCAAGGACAGTGTCTAGCTTGAACAAGGGATCGAAATTGAAGATTGTGTCCAGGCGCAGGGCAGCTGCAATTGCTTCAACGGCAGCAGTTTGTCCCGCTTGTGAGGATGGTGGGAGGCTTTGTACATAGAGCAATGAATACTCGTAAGAGGTCGTTCTAATTAAGACAATTGATGAATAGCCGCAACGTGACTGCAATTCAAAAAACTTACAGCTGGTCGGCTTTGGCATAGGCATCTACGATGGATTTTAAAAACAATGCTTTCTCGTCGGCGGATATTTCCCATTCAGATATCCATTTTTCTATGTCTGCCTTGGTAAGTTCCAAGACGTTGATATCATTGTGTGCAGTCGCAGTTGCAAGTAGGGATTGGTAAACAAGAAGTCGTAATGGAGATGTTCGAGGGAGGGTATTGAAGAGATTTGATAAACTAAACGGGGGTTTAGAGTTTAAGTAGATGAAAAAATATGAGGACGTACATTCGGTATCTAATAGACAGTCGGTCAGAAGACGAGGAGGATAATACTTTGAGCAAAGAGATAATATATTGTTTGAGTTCCGGAGAGCTTGGTGAGTATAGCGCGAACAAATGTGCGAACAAGAGATTGAAAAAGCCTTCGACTTCTGTTGCATTTGTTAGCTCTATGTCGATTCAAATTTCACAAAGAAACTCACCTTTATCAGATCCTTCACCCAAGCCTTTTACATCGGCCAACACCTTGGAAATAATCAGCTTCCTTCTAGCTGCATCCTCTTCAATAGGTTTTTTTCCCTCTCCTGATTTGAGAGCATTTTGGAATGGGGCAACAAAGGTGTTACGTTCATCCTCGGATCTGTTTCTTACAATATACGAGATGAGTTCTAAGATCTAGTTTGATAAAAGTCAATCTATGCCAGTCTTAGATGAAATGTTGTTCTATGTACCTGCTCCTCAAAAGTCCCTTCTGCAAATATCGATACAGAATCCGCTGTGTTCACCATCTTGCTTTGTGAAAATCGAAACGCGCCTCTTAAAGTTTTGTGCTGCAAAGCTTTTACACAACAAGAGCAAACTAACTTACTACCAGTAGGTCTAAATTTGGTAGGCCATATTAGGTGTTCCGATCATACGGCACACTTGTCCGTTCCGGGAATCGTACGCTACGGTCACCGGTGGTATTTGCACCATCATACAGTATTTCCTCTGAGTCTCTGAACTGCAGCACTGCGTGAACCAGATCAATTTAATTCACTGTTTTATTGCCTAAGGTCCTGCTGCATCACTCATGAGAAAATTATGATACTATGTATACCACAATTTGGACTTGGAAATGTTAGAACAGTGAGATTCATTGGTGAGCTGATGGACTGTATATACTGTAGTATTTAAATCAATTCGGCCATCCCCTGTCCCTGGCCTTGTGGCCGTGGCCGAAATTGGTCACTTGTCCCCTGTCCTTACCACATTGGCTGGTGCTGGGGGGCGGTTCTGTTAGGGGACACTCCGCTTCCTCCGATGTTTCCTCCAATATTTCTCCGTCACCTCTGTATATTCCTCCTCATTGTCGCTAGCCCAAGATGGAGTGCACTTGCGGCTCCAATACCGGAGTCTGATGGTCATGTGACGTAACATTCCTATCACTGTTTCACCATTCTCCATCTTTTTTCATCATTTTATTATCTTTCATCATTTTATTATTTCGACTCCGATTTCTTGGTATATAGGCATGCATCCCACCTTAGCTGGGTTTTATCCTTTTCTTTTAGGATCCCCTGCTAGGTGCGCTTTCCTGTCGTATTTATGTTTATATATATGTTTAGGATCCCCTGATAGATCTCGACTAAGTCGTTCCGCAGTTGCCCTAACATCAGAAAAGGATCTCCCAGAGGACTGATCCCAGCAGATAGCTAGTTCACCATAGTCGTCTTCCGCAGTTCCGATTTGGACTCCGCCGACTCCGTGTACTCCTCCGCTCTCAATCCCTCCTCAGCACTAACCGAAACTGTAATTTCTGACAAGGATCCGTTGCACTCCATGGAAGGCGAACGACTCGCAACCCTGGAGCAAGCCCTTGCTGAATTACAGGCAAAGGATGCAAACACTCAACACAAGTTAGACATCCTTATTTCCCATATTCCACAGTCCGAAAATCCGATCCCATCTACACAAATCACATCAGTCACTCTGAAGGCCCATGGCTTGAAACTGGCCCTTCCGTCGGAGTTCAATGGAGACCGCACCAAGGGAATAGCATTCCTTAATTCCTGTCAGGTCAATATCAGTCTCTGTCCAAACTCCTTCATGGACGAACAAGCCAAAATTGTCTGGGCCATGTCATACATGAAGGCAGGATGAGCGGCTAAGTGGTCCGCCCACGTATTCCAATGGGAGGAGCAACCGGAAAATGTTGGCTACCATAAATTCGTCGATTGGGAAGACTTCTGAGACAAGTTCAAAAGGGAGTTTTGTCCAGTCTATGCAGACTCAGCGGCCATCAACCGACTGGAATCCACAGCTTATTTCCAAAAAAGTCGCTCCGTGGATGAATACCTCAACAAATTGCAAGACCTTATCACAGAAGCCAGTTACTCTGATCTGAAGACCATAGTGGTGAAATTCTGTCAAGGACTCGACACTCAAATTCAGAATGCTATAGCAACCATGCCTTCTGGACGTCCCTCCGACATGGTTCCAACAGACTGGTACACTGCAGCCAGGACCATTGACCAGAACAGAGCCACCAATGAAGCCTTCCGATCTTCCTACCAAACTCCGAGTGCTGCTCCGACCCCGTCCTGTCCAGCTGTTACGATTTCATCTCAAACACGTACAATTTCATTTTTACAAATACTTCTTGAACAACATGCCACGAACGCATGTTCTTTTATTTCTACTTTCTTCCATGCATAACGCGCATGTTACATGCTAGCGACACATGTCTTTCATTCTTGATGCTGCACATCATGCTTTTACCTCATCGACAAACACATGTAGAACATGCTTTGACCATGCACTATACGCATGTTTTACTTTATATATACCATAGCTAGATATCATGTAACTTTAGCTAGTCTTTGTTT
>Ga0193743_1002776_pt1 | contig 12062 bp, 10 predicted proteins | sample L2c2metaG_FD_143038 | JGI IMG/M metagenome (GOLD analysis project Ga0193743, IMG submission 143038) | Soil microbial communities from a riparian zone of the East river system, Colorado, United States - L2c2 | ecosystem: Environmental > Terrestrial > Soil > Riparian zone | place: USA: East River... | reverse complement strand
CTCTTACACATAATTTCTATGGCCTATTGCTGCGCGGAGAGAATAGGTTGGGAATGAAATAAAAGATAAGTTGATCCTAACTACATGGTTACTTACAATAGTGTCGAACTGCAACTTGACCGCTCATAGGACTTGTACCATGGAACGTTATGGGTGACAAGTCACATGTAGTTCGTGTGCACTGCAACTCAATTTCGAATCGTTCCACACATAGTGTCTTTCACAATGTCTAGTTCATCGAGACCCCGATTCACTGCTGAGCAGATTCAGAAAATGCGAGCGAAGTTTACCCGATTCCGTATCCTCATTATCGGGCGAGCCAACGCGGGCAAGACTACGATTCTGCAAAGGCTTTGCAATACTACAGGAGAACCTATGATCTTCAGTCCGAAGGGCAAAAAGGTGATGTAAATAGTAGTAGTTCATACTAGATGCTGATATCCATATCCATGATCTTAGATCAAGTCATCCGTCCTTAATCCGTCCTTGGGGGTAAGCGGTTGTGTACCTGCGGGATAAGCACCTCAATTAATATCCTCGCACCGCAGTGCGGAGAGCATAACATCGAGAACCAAATGGTATTTGAAGGCAACCCTGGTTTTATCTTCCATGATTCCCGTGGTTTTGAAGCTGGCGATGCTGAGGAGTTAAATCTGGTTCGGAGGTTCATTGAGCAACGTTCAAAAGCAAAAAAAGTGAATGAGCAACTTCACGCAATCTGGTGTGTGTGCTTGCATTTAGAAACAACAAATTTCTTGATGCAAGCAAATTCTTTTTTGAGTAGGTACTGTATTCCAACAAGTGATGACCGACCAATCACCAAAGCAGAGAAGATGTTCTTCAATGATTGTGGGACAGGGCCTGGTAAGTACCATCTTATCAAATATGTTACAATGAAAGATGAGTCTGGTCTCCGTGAAGTGCCAGTGATTGTTTTGTGGACCAAGACTGACTCTCTTGATGATGATAAGATTATACAACTCATGGATGAAGGTAGCACCATGTCAGAGGCAAAACAACAAGCTCCCCAAAAAGCCTGGGCTGAGTATGAAGAGAATATTCATCCCCACTTTGTTAGGTTTAAGTATCCACCAAAGGCACATGTTATATTCCGAAGTAAGTGTTACACTTATTTTTATTGCTCAGTTAATACCCATTTGGCTAATTGTGTGGTGCAGAGATGCATGAGCCTGGAGCTGATTGCAATGACTTGATTGAAAAAACAACAGGTGCACTTTCTACTAGAGGGTTGCAGCAGCTCTTTCTGTCAACACAGCAGAACAATCTTGAGTTATGTGTCAAATATGGAGTTCAAAGGTGGGAAACTATGATTGTTGAGATTTACTTATTAATATGATTCTTAGAATTCTGAATTTGACAGAATCAACTCTGTTGGAAATTTTTAAAAAGAATAGTGGAGATTGGACATGTTTTGTGGGAATAGTGCTGTTGTATTTCCCCCATTTTGTGGTATGTGTTTGGCAGACTAACAGAAGCCTTTGGGACCAAGTGACTTTTTTGTAGAGTGTTACCTTGGACATTTAGTGCTCAACATATTCAACCAACATTTTATGGGAGAATGTGCGTATGAAGAATCATCACATTATCTTACTGATGACCCCAATCTTTTTATGGCAGATTGTAAGTGCAAGACCGTCTTGATCTTGACTCTAGCTCACTCTTTTGACAGCCTGTAAGTGCAAGACCATCTTGATCTGCCTTGACTCTAGCTTATTCTTCTGAAGGAGGTAACTGCAAGATTATCTTGATCTGCCCTCACTCCAGCTTACTGTTTTAACAGACTGTAAGTGCAGTATCATCTTGATCTCCATTGACTTCAGCTTACTCTTTGGACAGTTTGTAAGTGCAGGACCATCTTGATCTGCCTTGACTCCAGCTTATTCTTTTGACAGGAGGTAAATGCAAGACCATCATGATCTGCCCTGACTCCAGCTTACTCTTTTGACAGCCTGTAAGTGTAAAATTGTCTTGATCTGCCTCAACTCAGCTTATTCTTTGACAGTGGGTAAGTGCAAGACCATCTTGATCTGCCTAAACTCCAACTTACCCTTTTAACAGATTGTAAGTGCAGGACCATTTTAATCTGCCTCAACTCCAGCTACAGTAACTTTGGACAGGTTGTAAGTGCAGGACCATGTTGATCTGCCTTAACTCTAGCTTACTCTTTTGACAGCTTGTAAGTGCAGGATCATGTGGATCTGCCTTGATTCCAGCTTACTCTTTTGACAGTGGGTAAGTGCAAGACCATCTTAATCTGCCTTGACTCCAGCCTACTTGTTTGATAGGATGTAAGTGGAGGACAATCTTACCCTGCTTTGACTCCAGCTTACTTTTTTGACAGCTTGTAAGTGGAGGACCATCTTGATCTGCCTTGACTCCAGCTTAGTTGTTGGACAGGTTGTAAGTGGAGGACTGTCTTGATCTACCTTGACTCCAGCTCACTCTTTTTAACAGTGGGTAAGTGCAAGACCATCCTGATCTGCCTTGACTCCAGCCTACTCTTTTGACAGAAGGTAATTGCAAGACCATCTTGATCTGCCTTGACTTCAGCTTACTCTTTTGATAGGATGTGAGTGAAGGACCATCTTGATCTGTCTTGACTCCAGCTTACTCTTTTGACAGCTTGTGAGTGAAGGACCATCCTTGATCTGTTTTGACTCCTGCTTACTCTTTGACAGTGGGTAAGTGCAAGACCATCTTGGTCTGCCATGGCTCCAGCTTACTCTTTTGACAGAAGGTAAGTGCAAGATCATCTTAATCTGCCTCGACTCCAGCTTATTCTTTTGACAGCCTGTAAGGCTATCTTGATCTGCCTTGACTCCAGCTTACTCTTTTGACAGGATGTAAGTGAAAGACCATGTGGATCTGTCTTGACTCCACCTGACCCTTTTGACAGTGGGTAAGTGCAAGACCATCTTGATCTGCCTTGGCTCCAGCTTATGCTTTTGGCAGTCTGTAAGTAGAGAACAATCTTGATCTTCCTTGACTCCAGCTTACTCTTTCATCAGACTGTAAGTGCAAGACCGTCTTGACCTGCCTTGGCCCTAGCTGGCTCTTTTGACAGGATGTAAATGGAGGACCATCTTGATCTGCCTTGACTCCAGCTTACTCTTTTGACAGCTTGTGAGCAGAGGACAATCTTGATCTGCCTTGACTCCACCTGACTCTTTTGACAGACTGTAAGTGCAAGTTCATCTTGATCTGTCTCAACTCCATTATATTTTTTGACAGAATGTAAGTACAAGTCCATCTTGATCTGCCTTGACTCCAGCTTACTCTTTCAACAGACTGTAAGTGGAGGACCATCTTGACCTGCCTTTACTCCAGCTTACTCTTTTGATAGTGGGTAAGTGCAAGGCCAGAGGAGGTTCTATCATTGTATTCACTGTATTGATGTGTTATTTTCATTGATCACAGGAAGTATGTGCAAACAGTTATACTCTCACTTTTTTCCTGATCATGTCACAATATTTTTGGCCAGTTTGTAAGTGCACAGACTGCATCTTTATTTTTGCCTATTCAATTGGAATCTTTTTTGATAGCATGTGTGTCAAATATTTTATGTTGTTGCAATACTCCATGATATACATTTTGCCAACAGGATGTATGTGGAACAATTCTGTGGTCTGGCATTCTCACCACTTATTTCACCACTTTTGTTTACAGGAGGGAAGTCTTAATGTTATTTTCTACTCTTTATAATAATATTTGGTGATTGGTCTTTCACATTATCCTTATCTCTAAACTCACATGTTTTATTAAGTTTTTAAAAATTTCAATGTACAGCTTTCCATCTCCAGAATCATGTCACCCATTGTGAGTATTTACTTTTGGAAATACAGCAAAGTGCCAATTTGATTTTTTACAAGGTCTCTGGCCTATCAACCAAATTCAACTTAGAGCAAGCTACATATTGTGCAATTGGCATGCATCTGGTCCAATTTTTTCTCATGTTCTCCATATTCACTTTTTCCCTTAGTTACAGCTATTATCAGCCACTTGTCTTTCTTTCTTCATCAAGAAGACTCAAAGAAGAAAAACTCTTTGGAAAGAGCTGCCAAATTTTACCAGCAGTCAACTTGTGACACCTCTGTTAAGCAAGCAGTTGAAAAGATTTTCCGACTTGAAAATCTTTCCAAAGACCCTCACACCAATCATACAATGCTGCTTGAAGGGGCTGTACAGATTGCAATGAATAATCTCCTATGTAAGGATTTCATAATTCAATTCTTCATATTTGTCAATACATATTATTTAGGAAGAATAGCAATGAAATAAGCCAATGATCCACTGGCTCATGTAACATAATTGGAATCATCATGCCTCTGTATCTTGCTCTGTACTTGAAGAACCAAAAACAAAAAAAATGTGGTGGACTGTGGCAGGGAATTGTGATGGAACAACACTGGATATCTTTACTTGTGATTTGTGGAATGAATGAATTGACATGGAACAATGAGAATTTTAAATTAAGCACAACCTTCCTCCAAGATCAAGGGCACAAATGCAGTATCAACCCATTCTCTACGATTATTAACTATTATTAGAGTTTCAACACTAGTCCATGGAAATAAAAGAACATTCTAAGAGTGAGAGAACACAATAAAAAATAAATTCCAAAAGCACAAAGCAGCTTGCAAAACTACAGTACTAACACCAAAAAAAAGCTTCATTGATGAAAAAAAGGAAAGTCAAAGGCAGAGATTCTTCTGAGTAGCATGTGGTATCATTCACCATTACACAGACACCTGCCATGAAAAAGACAAATGACAACATATATTAATATAAAAAAAGAAAGATAAACCTCCTCCGTGTCCAAAAAACAGCGTGGAGGTGCGTAATGAGCAACAAAACAATTCAACAAGGTACGCTAGGAATACACATATTGCAAAGATGGTACAAGTGGCAAGAAAGTCAAATCGCAAGAGAGAGACAATGAAAATCATACAGGCAAAGCTCGCTTTCGTCGAACGTCGTCAAGTGCAGCAGCCACTGCTTGCTTCGATGAACTGTGCTCTTTCCAGGCCATACTCGATCGCCTATTGGACGATGGGTACATTCAGTTTTGATACGCGAACTCGGGGGAGAGTTTGTGCTTACTTTACGCGTGAGAGGAAGACGACCATTGAAGCCACACTCTTCAATTTACGAACTTTCCTCCGTGGTGGCGGAAGGGCTACAGGAAAGCCTATGCGTGCTATCGAGGCAAAAATCGTTCGTTCGCTGGAAACCAAAAAATGTCAATAATGATTTTAAGGATTCATGTGGGGGGTAAATGCTGACCTCTTCTCAAACTGCGTCAACAAAACCAAGAGATATTGTTTCTGATACGTGAGGTCATTCCGGAAGACCGATTCACGAATGAATTTGGCTTTCAGATATCGAATCTGGACGATCAAGCCCTTGCATTCCTTGTTATGCTGAAGCTTCATTTTGGATACCTGACGTTCATCCCTATTCAAATACATCGTATCAGAGACGGGGGAAATGTTCATCAAAAATCCATAATAAACGTACGCAGCACAGATATGGTTCTTGATTTCCTCCCGTGCTTTCAAGGTTTTCTCGTTTTGTGTCTCTAGTTGTTCGTTCAGCAATCGGATTTGGGTCTGGGCTTGCTTTTTCGATCTTTCAGCTTTCAATATCTCGTCCTTGTGCTTCATTTCCAATTCATCTTTCTCCATCCGAAGAAGCTTGAGATCCTGGCCAAACGCTTCTGCGTTGCGCCTGACGCGTTTAAGATCAGCTTCAAGGCTAGCTACCGTTCTAGCTATGTCGCTCTTTTCAGTAGCGATCTTGTCCTTTTCCTTCTCGACGCGTTGCAAGTCATTGGCTCGATCGTCAAGGGTTCGGCGTAGATCGTCAATTTCAAGCCGATGAAGATCGAGTTCATGACGGCGGTTATCATGAGACTGCGAATGTGCAACATATTCATTGTGGAGGTTATTGGCTGTCTACGGAACCAGAAACCTGTCAGCTGGGAATTCGATCTATTCTCTCTTATAACTGACTAACCTCTGAAATCTCAGCGAAACGGCGTTGCAGAGCTTTGTGATCAGTTGCTAGGAGAGATCGCTCTTGCCTCAGATTTTCGATAGTTTCTGCATTTTCAACAACGCGGGTCTCCAGAAGACGAGCCTTCTGCTCGATGTTCATGTTCTCTGCAAATGCAATCAGGGACGCAATGCTTGGACCCTTGTCACAAATAGCGTACCTCGGAGTTCCTTCTCAAGATCATGATTTTCTTTCTTCAACCTTTGAAGTTGTTGCCTAACATCATCCATGTCCTACAACGGGACAACTCAATAACCACTACGACTTTTTTTTTATTATGATCCACGCTTACCGATTCTGTCCTTTGCAGGTCCGTCAGTATTTGTTTCTTTTCACGCTGCATACGTTCTTGCTCAGTGATCATAGATCTCAAACGAGAACGCTCCGAGCCCAGTTCTTTCTCCAGAACAGAAATCGTACGTTTCGCTTTATCCAGCTCCTACAAAATCGTTATTCTCGAACGTATATATAGCGAACGGCCTGAACTAACGTACACTTTGGGCATTTGCTCTGGATTTTTCGTTGGCGCGGTGGCTTTCTACAAATTTTCTTGCTTCGTCCTTTGAACTTTTGACCTGTCCGTTGAGACGGTTGGCTGCATCTTCAAGAACAGCCTTTTCCCCAAGCAGTTTCTTCTTTTCTTCTTCCCATTGGTTCTTCAATTCGTCGAGATGCTTGTTGACCGATTGCAAGTTGGCTTTGAGTGCCTCGCTTGTCCGTGTTGGAGGCGTTGGAGGTTCGCGAGGAAGTTGATCTGGAACGATATCCACGGAACTACCAACATAGGACTAATAAGCACAATCAAGAGTCATCTTTTTTTTCAAAGCACCTACGCACCTTTCGTCTGCGTCTAGCTGAATCAAATGAAGCTTGACGCTACATTTCTGACATCTAGCTCGAGCCAATCGGCGCATCCGACGATCTTCCCTTCGTGTTAATCTCGCAATTTCATCTTCTAGAGAAACAACTTTAGAACGGGCATCTTCAAGTTTCTTCGTCAATCCGACAACCCCCATGCCAGCATCTTCGAGTTTGTCAAGTTTGTCGTCGATGCTCTCATTTGCACGGTCGAGTTCGCCTTGCAGACGGTGAATTTCTGCAACTAGTGGAGATACCGAGGGATCGGAAGGAGAGTTATTCAGCCAGGAGATCTATATATATTCATGTTTAAAATCAACCAAGCATTTTGCCCAAAGATGTGGAAAACGACTAACATCGCGTAATGGACCTCCTGGTGTCTTTGGCGCTCTGATTGACATTGAAAGCACCTGGCGATGGATAGGAGAAATTCCACTGGTATTAACGAGCTTGTTGGGTGTGTTCATGTCGTTGAAAGTGATCCTCAATGCCTTATTTCTCTCTGACAGCTCTTCTTTCTCCCTCTCCAGCATTTCAATCTTCATATCTTTAGCCTTCTCCATGGCCTTCCGAGCTGGAGACTGGCTGAGCAAAGTCGTCAATCTTGCAATCTCACGATTGGCATCATCAAGCTCGTTCTCCATAGCTTGCAGTTCCGACTCAGTAGTAGTAGGAGCAGCTTCGATAGGAGCCCGAGAGACATCAGCTTCTCGTTGTCTTTCACGTTCAAGTGTCGTGAGCTTGAATTGCAAGTCGGCAACCAATTCTTCATCGTGCATCATTTTCTTCTCCGCTTCTTCCAACGCTTCTTCCATCTGACGAGCAAGTTCTCGGGCACTGGTAGCTTCCTCCTCCAGAGCTTTCGATATTGTGGAAACCTGTTGTTCGGCAGCAGACATGGAGTTGATGGTCGCTTGGGCTGACACAAGCTCTCCCTCGATTTTCCTGACCCGATCGCACGTTTCATGAGCATTATCTTCCATCTCCTCCATATATTCTTTAGTCAAAGTCAATTCGTCGTCCAACTTGCGAATCGTGTCCTCTAGCTGCTTCATCTTGGCACGATCAGCAGCAAGTGCGTCGGAGCGGGAGCTGAGTTCTTCTTCAAGACCTGCAATGATATCCCTGTCTTCTCTGAAGTCCTTCTCGAGGTCATCGATTTTACCATCCGATCGCATAACTTCTTCCTCCAGCTCCTTGATTTGAGCGTTCGCATTACGCAAATCACTCATAACCTGCGCAACACGTTCATTAGCCTCCTTCAGTGCTCCATCCAGGTCCTTCCCACTTTCCAACATTCTTTCGGCTTTGGATGCTCGTTCCATGGCAATATCCCTATCCTCACGAATCTCTACAAGTCCCTTCTCCATCTGCTTAACCCGCTGAGATGCTTCTTCTTCAGCCTTCTTCATCTGTTTCTCGGCCGCTTGTAATTTCTGTTCCAGACCCGCAATAATTTGCGATACGCCTTGCTCAATCTCAGCCATGCGTTCTCTCCATCGTTCTTTATCCCTATCTCGACCCTCCTTCTCCTGCTCAAGTGTCCTCTCTACTTCTTCTTTCTCTGCCATACAAGTCGTCAACCCAGTTTTGAACTCCTCAACCATATCCTCTAGCTCAGCCTTTTCTTCAAGCCATCCTTCAGCCACGTCTTCCTGAACATTACCCAGAGAACTGCCAACAGAGCTCACCCTCCTACTCGCACCGCTCAACCTTCTATCGGGTTCCACAGCGTCGCTAGCGGCGTCCTCTTTCTTTACGTCTTCAAGTTTTTTTAATTTTTCAACGAGATTCTCGTTTTCTTCTTGAAGTCGTCGATTCAACCCATGCAGGTAATTATTCAATTTAGCAGCATTGAATCTGCCCACCCCGTGTCCTGGGGCACCAGCTCCAAAACCCATAGCAGGATCAAAGGAAGTGTTAACACGATGGTGGGTCGTTAGATCATGAGACGAAGCCGTAGATATGAAGGAAGCACGGTCGGCGGTACCATCATAAGGAGAGGAGTGAGCAGGAGTAGCCCATGGTACAGGATGTCCACCAGAAACAGGGGAAGCTTCCGATTCAGAGGTTCCATGAGAAGATGCCGATATCGTTTGCGAGAGAGGATGAGACATTCGTCTGTTAGGTGCCATCCGTGGTCTCTGCGTAACACCCACAAAAGCAGCCTGTAAACTTGGTCCCGGTGAAGATGACGACCCGCCACTAATAGCCCCAGGACCAGGAGTGGACTCTGTTATACTAGGGGTACCGAATCTACGTGGATGAGGTGTAGGGAATTTCATGCGAGGTCGCGCGGTTGAATTGATGACATCTAGAAGAAATGACCGACGGCGGGTATGAGGGGTGAGTAGGTCCTCGTCTTCTTCGCTGTCGGGGTTTGCATGCTCTTCTTGAGATTTTGGAGCTGGTGTTGTGAGGAGATCGCCCGGAGGAAGGGGGAGGTCGAATCGGGCGCGTGGGTGAGGGAAGGCTGGCGTTGGAGTAAATGCTACTGATTGAGCTGGGGAAGAAAATGTATCTGTATTTTTCCTCATAAACCTATTGGCTGAAGGATGAGGTGTTGCATCGCCCTCGGAAGAAAAGGTAGGCTCTCGTTCATCGTGTGAAGTGTCTTCACACTCATCGTCGTGTCGGGTATTTTGTTCTTGATCCTCAATTTCTCCATAATCACCATCGTCGCCTTCTATCCTGGGTGGAGAAACGTGAATATCTGTAATCTCCATTGAATGAAGCCCTGTTTCGTGTGTCTCATTACTGTAATCATCGTGTTCCTGTGAAGGCGTATCGTCATCCTCTGGTCGGTGTACATTAATTGCTGGTGAAGCAGTGGCTGAACGTGGAAGAGGGATAGCCATGGCTGATATCGGAGAACCATCATTGGAAAGAGGTAATACAAGTGATCTGTTGCTCTGAGGAGTAGAGTGCGTCGGTGAAGATGTTCGAGAGGAAGAGGTTCGTGAAAGGGAAGGGGTACGAGCACGTGGGTTGGTTCTACGAAGGGCAACATTACGATATTTCTCGAATGGGGAAGCCTAGTTGATTCCATGGGGTTTGGTTTCATACTATTAGAAAGAGTTTGTACTTACCTTGGGCTCCGATTTCAGACTAATTGAGTAATCATAATTCTTCTTGGGTGTCTCTTGATGTTTCATCGCTTCAGGGGAGAAGGGAGGTGAGCTCGTTCGACTGACTGACTCGAGTGCATCTGTCATGGACAAGTCGCTTTTGCGATCAAGGTCATCATGATCTTCCTCGTCTGGCGGTGGAAGATATACATCTGGGACACTTGATTCACGTTCTTCTTCTTCTTCTTTCTCTGGATAATGGTTTGTTGGTTGTATTCTAGGTAGCGACGGAACCTCGAAGGTGTCATGCTGACTGCGTCTGGTTGACATGCCACGGTAAGAACTTGAGAGCGCGACTGATGACTTGCTTGAACGTGAAGCAAGAGAATGTGCAAACCGCGCGGTGCTTGACGTGCTTGAAGGAGGTCTGGCTGTTGATGTGATTGTGTGGTGTGCAGATGGGGGTGTTGAGTGAATACGGGAGGAGATACTCTCGAGATCTTCTTGAAATTGATCATCGTAGTCTTGATGCAGGATTGACTCTGCATCAATGGAATCTTCAAAGGGTGGCAGAGACGGCAGTGAAGGCATGTCCCTGTCCTCTATGGCTTCAATACGCCGCCATATTCGGGATGGTGTTTCAAGCATTGCAGCCATATCAAACGTTCAAGTTGAAGAAACCGTTAATCACCTGACCGTGTTTGTATACATAACGCCAGTGTGACAGCCTCCAGTGTTGGTGTGTCACTCGAGTCCCTAGTCTGATCCATCGTGGCCAATCACTTGCGTACAGCGAAATCAGGATGTGACTCCGACCTCTATGCGTATACAACATCGTCGTCGAATTGCAGGACGCAGCCACCTTTTTTGGCGTCAACCCTCTACCACAACCAGCTGTTGCTGGTGAAGTCCTGAACACTCTTGCCACCGATGATATGGTAAACGATGCGAATTACAAACTCTGACGCTACATGGATTTGGCAATGGATCCTGTCCCTGCAGAGGACGATTTCGCTGTCCATTTGCTGACGTTGTTGGGCTACGTGCCACGAACCAGGATGGTGCGCACACGCGCAGACATTCCGCTTACCATTTGTGGACAGGAATGTCACGCGAAAACCGATGTTTTGTTTCGCGGATTCAGATGATATTCTGCTACTCGTTCAGGAGGACAAAAACGACACAAGGAGCCAAAGGATCCAGAGCCGCAGCTGATAGCCGGGGCGATTGCTGCTTTCAGATAAACAACTACATGCGGACACGTATCGCTCACAAGGTGATGCCAGGAATTACCTTGAAAGGGACCTCTCCCATTTTCTACAGGATTCCCGTCACCACCCAACTCGCCCAGTGTTGCACTTGACGTCTATCCTGCTGCACCCACTGTTGTGTATGCGCATCTCCCTGCACTGGCTCGCCCCGCTCGCCGTCTGAGATAGAGCATGAAAACAGAGCAACTATTCTCGCTTGTTACGAAGCATTCAAGAGGTTTGTAAACTAGAGTTCCCCCGTTGGATTGAAACTAATCAGGTAGATGACGGTGTGCGTGTTACCTCAGAAGCATCAAAGTGGCAGGGCGTCGTTAGTGAGATTCTCGGTGCTTGTTTAATGTAGCAGTTACTTTCGTTGCCTTGTTCTCTCGTCATCTAAGTACTATGGGTGACCGGACAATGCAAACTCTTGATTCTTCAAGCTTCAAGCTTCAAGCCCTACCTCTTTCTCAGTTAGTCCTCGAGTTAATTCCCCCGCAGTCGCCTAGTATCTCAAATCGATGTCTTGGTCGTGACGGAAACAATCACGAATGGCTTTCAGAGTTCGTCTGCTTGCTATCCATTTCCCGACGTGGTGAGATTTGAACTTCAGATCCGGGATTGAAACACAAATATGAAGGAGATTTCAGAAAATGAATCAAATAGCTCTATTGCTGGCTCACAACCGTGACTCTGGTGGAATTGTGATTGGCCCGTATACGAGTCCAGCCCACCATCTGGCTCCCTCTTCCTCCCGTAAATGAGTTTGGATGGACATGTGCTCTTCCTCAACTGTTATATATAAATGTAG
>Ga0193743_1002775_pt1 | contig 12070 bp, 12 predicted proteins | sample L2c2metaG_FD_143038 | JGI IMG/M metagenome (GOLD analysis project Ga0193743, IMG submission 143038) | Soil microbial communities from a riparian zone of the East river system, Colorado, United States - L2c2 | ecosystem: Environmental > Terrestrial > Soil > Riparian zone | place: USA: East River... | reverse complement strand
ACGAACTTTTCATACGAGCGGCACAATGCCCGGGCGCTGCCGTTCTCACAACACTGTTTTGCATGCAAAACAGTGTTGTGAGAACGGCAGCGCCCGGGCATTGTGCCGCTCGTATGAAAAGTTCGTTCCCGCGAGTCACGCACGGTGTCTTTCCCCGTGTCATTGCGCCGCCGCTCCAATCCCTACTGGGCCTGAACGTATGAGGCCTGAACATAGGAAATCACCCCGGCGATCTCTTCTTTAAGACTCTCCTCTTCAGCGGCATCACCCATATTCCGCAGCAACAGCAACGTCGCAACTGGGTTCTTTGCCGTCTCTGGGAGGAACTGCGGCCTTTCGAATGCGGAGCGGACGGTGGAGAGAACATTCCGCATTTCTTGGCCGGTCAATGCGTTGACGCCAATGAGTTTCGTGATGAGAACCGCGGCTTCATCTCCAAACGAACGAGCATACGCGAAGCTTCGGTCGCCGCCGGTAATCAGAGATTCAATGATTTCTGTGCGGTACTGTTCTGCTGTCCTATTTGATGGTGTGCGTCCGGGAACGGTCCTGCCATCTGGCGTACGGAACGGCTCCGTATCGGATGGCGTCATGAACGTCCGGCGCCCCTCCGCAGTCTCACAGGTCTCGCCCATCAAGCGACCCATATATAGCATGCTCCCCGCATTCGCCAAGCAGGCCCCACCGACGAAAAAATCAACGGTGGGAGCGGCCAATTTGCCTCCAACAGTCCAGACCTCGCTCCAATTGCCGAAGTCGCCTTCTTCAAGTTGCCGGGTGGTCCACCATAGGCCGCTCGCCTGGGTTTGGCCGATGACAGAACTCCAGTCCGTTCGTCCGTTCAGTGTCGTCCTGACGCTGACAGGCTGGTTTGGCATGCCGGTAATCATGATCTGAAAGTAATCGCCGACCTTAAAATCAGAGCTGCCAGGCCGGGACATATTAGTGAGTTGTACCTGGGTTTGAGCGAGCACGGGAATGGCGGAAAGTGCCCAAAGAAGCAAAATTCGCATGGACGTCCTTTTGACCTTCAGTCCAGAGTTGATCACACCTCCCAACTGACGAGACCGTACAGATTCGCGTTGCCAATAATCACAATGAATGATTTCTGTGCCGTGCCGTTCCGCCACCCCTCATGTCCACCACGAATTTGAAAAAACAAACCCAACCAGAGTTCGTTTCGCAAAACGCCGCCCCGCGCCCGCCGCCGCCCAACCCTCCCAACCATCACCGCTCAACCGGAAATATTTCCTGCCCATCAAATCAACAACCTATGCGAAAATCACAATCTCTCCCGGCCAGCCTTGCGTAAACCTGATACCGGGAAAAACAAATGCAACCTGCCGCCGCAGCCTCCGCGCAACCCGGTCGCTCCACTGGACCCCGCACTCCGGAAGGCAAAGAAATCTCCAGCAAAAACTCCACCAAACACGGCTGTTGTTCCAAGCGTCTCCTCCTCCCCGGCGAAGACCCGCGGCAATGGGAAGCGCTCAAAGCCGGCTGGCTAAAGGAATACGGCAGCAGCAGTCCGGTCTCCTCATTGCTCATCAGCCAGGCCGCCGAAAAGCAATGGCTGCTCGTTCGCGCCCAAAACCGCTTTCTGGAAATACAGCAATTTATCTATGACGCGGAGCCGGAATGCCGCCTCTGGAACGAAGAGCAATGCAAGCTCTACGAAAAATTCCAACGCTACCTGACCACCGCCGAACGTGCCTTCCAGCGCGCGTTCCAGGACATCGAACGCCTCCGCCGCACCCATCTCAAGCAGCATGACGTAGCGTTCCGGGAAGACCTGGAACTCCGCCGCTTCGCCCTCCGGGAAAGAAAAAACCGCTTTGAAATTGCGCTGCTTCACGCCAAAACGGAACTCTGCGAGACGAAATCCGCCGCCCAAAAGCCGCCCCCGTCGCCGCCTAATCCATATGCGGCAGCCGTGGCCGTTCACCCCCTGTGATGAAATGAAGGTTCAGCCGCGTGCTGGGCGCGTGGTTGCGCGCAAGAACGCTGGCTTCTGATTCATCGCGCAAGGTTTATAAATTTCGAATGACTAGAAGAATCCGTTCCACGACCATACTCTGCGTGCGGCGCAGCGGCAAGGTGGTTCTTGCCGGTGACGGCCAGGTCACCATGGGCGCCGAAGTATTGAAGAGTGGCGCGAAGAAGCTGCGGCGCTTCTATAACAACAAAATTATCTCCGGCTTCGCTGGCTCCACCGCCGACGCTTTCGCTTTGTTTTCCCGTTTTGAAGCCAAACTCGAACAACATAGCGGCAACCTGCCCCGCAGCGTAGTCGAACTGGCCAAAGAATGGCGGACCGATCGCATGCTGCGCCATTTGGAGGCCCTCCTCTTGGTGGCTGACGTGCAAAACATGTATATCGTGAGCGGCACCGGCGATGTCATTGAACCCGATAGTCCCGTGGCCGCCATCGGTTCCGGCGCCCCGTTCGCTAAGTGCGCGGCCGTGGCTTTGCTCGAAAATACCAATTTGGGCGCTCGCGACGTAGTGGAAAAGGCCATGAAAATTGCCAGCGACGTTTGCATTTACACTAATGAAAACGTCACCTTTGAGGAGCTGGCTTAATGGTTATCTATCTGCCGCTGCAATCATCCGACGAAGCTCCGCTGCTGGATGAGCTCACTCCTCGCGAAATTGTCGCCGAACTGGACAAACATGTTGTAGGCCAGGCCGATGCCAAGCGCTCCGTCGCCATTGCCCTGCGCAACCGCATCCGCCGTCAGAAGCTGGAGCCCGAAATGGCCGAGGAGGTGATGCCCAAGAATATCCTCATGATTGGGCCCACCGGCGTCGGCAAAACGGAAATCGCGCGGCGGCTCGCCAAACTTTCCAACTCCCCCTTTCTCAAGGTCGAAGCTAGCAAATTTACGGAAGTCGGTTATGTGGGCCGCGACGTCGAATCCATGATTCGCGACCTCGTGGATGTCTCTATTGACATGGTTCGTGAAGAGCGTTTGGAACAGGTCGCCGATCGTGCTGAACAGCAAGCCGAAGACCGCCTGCTCGATCTGCTCATGCCGCCGCCTCCCGAGTCTCCGGAAAGCGTGGAGCGCACGCGTGAGAAATTGCGCGAAAAGCTCCGGGCCGGAAAGCTGGACGATCGCACCGTCGAAGTCGACGTGAAAGAACGTGGTCCCACGTTTGAAGTCTCCACCAACGGCAGCATGGAGGAGATGGATATCAACCTGAAGGATATTATCCCGGGTCTCTTCGGACCGCGCACCAAGAAGCGGAACATGCGCGTCTCCGAAGCTCTGGAATACCTGATTCAGGAAGAAGAGCAGAAGCTCATCGACATGGATCAGGTCACCCGCATCGCGCTCGAACGCGTGGAGCGCAACGGCATCATCTTTCTGGATGAGATCGATAAAATCGCCGGCCGCGAGGGTGGCCATGGTCCCGACGTCAGCCGTGAGGGTGTGCAGCGCGACATTCTACCCATCGTGGAAGGAACTACCGTCAACACGCGCCACGGCTTTGTGCGCACGGACCATATTCTGTTCATTGCTGCCGGCGCGTTTCACGTCGCCAAGCCATCTGACTTGATACCTGAGCTGCAGGGCCGCTTTCCGATCCGCGTGGAACTGAAAACGCTCACCGAAGCCGATTTCATCCGCATTTTAAAGGAACCAAAATCGGCGCTGGTGAAGCAGTACTCCGCCTTGCTCGAAACCGAGGGCATCAAGCTGACGTTTTCGGAAGATTCGCTGATCGAGATTTCGAAAATAGCGGCGCAGGTCAACGAGAGCGCCGAAAATATCGGAGCCCGGCGGCTCCATACCATCATGGAGAAGCTGCTCGAAGACATCTCCTTTGATGGACCCGACCTGAAGAAAAAGAATATCCGCATCGACGCCGCTTACGTCCGCAAGCAGCTCGCGGAAATCGTCAAGGATCAAGACCTCAGCAGGTACATCCTATAGTGGGTCGATATATCCGCTTCTCGCTGTACGCTTTGCTTTTGCGCTTCGCTACCGAAACGGAGCCGGAAGCGTAAGCGCCCACGATGTTCCATTACTCACGAAACGCCGCTCAAACCCTGCCTGTCTTATGCTGCTTACTTGTACTTTCTACAGGCTGTGGTTACGTCGGCCCCGTGTTGCCCCCTTCGCCGGAGATCCCGAATTCGGTCGCGGATCTCACGGCGGTCCAGCGCGGTGGCCAGCTTATGATCGCGTTTCGCACTCCTCCGCGCACCACCGACAGTCTGCCGATTAAGAACTTTGCCGCAATAGACCTGCGCATCGGTCCCGCCGTGCCTCCGCCCTTCGACTTCGACCGTTGGGCCGCTGGCGCCAAGCCCTATCCCGTGCCTTCTCCCGACCTGGGCGATCCTCAAGATCCTCAGGCTGTCTCCATTTCCCAGACGGTACCCGCAGCCGATTGGGCGGGCCAGCGCGTCGTTATCGCGGTCCGCACGACTGCAAAAAAGGGCGAAACTCATTATTCGTCCTGGTCGAACCGCGTGACGCTGAACGTGATCGCCGCGCTCACGCCGCCGGCCGTCACCGCCCAGGCCACCGCCAAAGGCGTCCTGTTGAGCTGGCCGGCAACGCCCGGGGCCAAATATCGCGTCTTGCGGCAAGGTCCGGCTGAACCCGCGCCGGTCGAGGAAGGTATTGCGGAGGAAAGCACTTATTTGGATGCCTCGGCGCAATTCGATACCCCGTACAAATACTTTGTTGTTGTCCTGGTGGATACGGCTGAAAGCCTGCCTTCGGAAGCTACCTCCGTAACGCCACTCGATAAGTTTCCCCCATCGGTTCCCACCGCGCCCACGGCGCTTGCCAGTCCATCTTCCATCGAAGTATCATGGCAGCGAAACTCTGAATCCGATTTGGCCGGCTATTACGTGTACCGGTCGGTCAATGGTTCACCCTTCGAACGGCAGGGTCAAATAGTGACTCTGCCTCTTTACAGCGATCACGCGGTGGAAGCCGGCAAGCTCTACCGTTATCAGGTCACCGCCGTGGATAAGAAGAACAATGAGAGTGAAAAATCGGCAATCGCGGAAGCTGCTTTTTAGGCAGTTCACCCCGCCTCGGTCCATTACTGCATGTATGCTAGCATCGAGTCCATGCGGGCTAGGTCGTTGCTGGGAGCGCCTGATTGCTTGATTTCCTGACGACGTTGGTAGCGTCCTTCCAGGAATTCCTACTCCTAGCTGGCCGGTCACTTCGCAACCTATTCCGCGGCCCGCATTACTATGACGATGTCTTCTTGCAGATGGACATCATCGGCGTAGGTAGTCTTCCCATCGTGGCGTTGACGGGCGCTTTTAGCGGGGCCATCATCGCATTGCAAATGGCTCGCGCCTTGAATACTTACGGGGCCAGTAGTGAAGTTGGCACTATCGTCTCTCTTACTCTTGTCCGCGAATTGGGACCGGTCTTGACGGCGCTCCTGGTGGCTGGACGCAACGCCTCGGGTATCGCCAGCGAATTAGGTTCCATGAAGGTCACCGAGCAGATTGACGCCATGCGCGCGCTCGGCACCGATCCCGTACAAAAACTTGTCACGCCCCGGCTTATCGCCACCGCCATCATGCTTCCGTTGCTCACCATCATCGCCGACGCAATCGGGTTAATTGGGGCTTATCTCGTGGCGGTGCCGCTCCTCCACATTATTGCCAGCGGTCAGTATTGGACCTCTTCCTGGCAGGCGCTGGTGCTGAATGATTTGGCGCAAGGCTTACTCAAGCCGTTTGTCTTCGGCATGATTATTTCGCTGGTTGGGTGCTTCTATGGCCTGCGCACCAGCGGCGGCACGCAAGGCGTCGGGCGTTCCACCACCCAAGCCGTCGTGTCTGCTTCCATTTGGATTTTCGTTGTTACGTTCTTAATAGATAAGATCTTCGTTGGCCTCAAGTAGATTCGCATGCCGGAAGAGCCCATTCTCGAATTCAAAGACGTAAGCCTTCGCTTCGGCGAGAGCTGGGCTTTGCGGAATATCTCGCTGACCCTTGAACCGGGTGAGACGCGCATCATCTTTGGTGCGGCTGGTAGCGGCAAGACCACTCTATTGAAAGCAGTAGTCGGATTGGTGCGCGTGGACAAAGGCAGCATCAAACTCTTCGGGCAGGATGTTACGAAGCTAAGTGAGAATGAGTTGTTTGTGCTGCGCCGCCGCGCCGGCGTCTTATTCCAGGAAGGCGGCCTTTTCGATTCACTGACGGTGGGCGAAAATGTGGAATACCCACTGGTGACCCAGGATAACTTGAAACAAGTGAAAGCAGCCCAAGCGGGCGAGGCGCAAACATTCGACCCGGAAAAACTGGTCCGCGATACCTTGCGCTTTGTCGAACTCGAACAGACGTTCGATAAGTTTCCCGCCGAAATCTCCGGCGGTATGCGTCGCCGCGTCGGGATTGCGCGCGCCGTGGTGACCGAACCTCTGCTGGTGCTCTACGATTCTCCCACCGCCGGCCTTGACCCCATTACCGCCAACACCATCATGGCTTTACTCGCGAAGGAACGCGACGTTCGCAACAGCGCGTCGCTCGTGGTTACCCATCGCTACCAGGATGGCGAAATTATGGCGGACTTTCGCTACGATTCCGAACAGGAAGCCCTGCTTTCCAGCACCAAAAGCTCTCCCCCGCCCAAGCCGGCCCTCACTAAATTCATGGTGATGAAAGAAGGAGAGATCGTTTTTCTTGGAACGCGGCCGGAGCTGGAAAGCTCAAATGACGAGTACGTAAAAAGATTCGTGAGACACGAGGACAGGCATGCCCAGTAAAGAGAAAGTAAGTTTCGCCCAGTTGCGAGTAGGAATCTTGGGCATTGTTGCTCTGACATGCCTGGCGCTTCTCGTATTTCTACTTACCGGCAACATGAACTGGTTCACGAAAGAGACTTCGCTTCATCTCTTTACCTCCGATGCGTCCGGCCTCGCCCACGGAGCCCCGGTCCGCATCAACGGAATAGAAGCCGGCAAGGTGCAGAACGTAGGGCTCTCCGGCGAGACCAATCCGGCGCGAGTCATCCGCGTCGATTTCAATATCGAAGGCGAGATGATCAAGCAGATTCCAGCCGATTCCGTAGGCTCCATCTCTTCCGATAATCTTCTCGGTAGCAGCAAGTTCCTGCAGATCAACAAAGGCACCAGCGCAACTCAAATCCAGCCGGGCGCCACCATGACAGCCGCCGATACACGCCAGTTCGATGCCCTGGTGCAGCAGGGCTACAATGTGCTCGATTCACTCCAGGTCATTCTGGGCAAAGTCCAGGACATCGTCGGGCAGATCGAGGTCGGCCGCGGCACGATCGGCAAATTACTGGTGGATGAGACTTTGTACAACAGCCTGCAGGCTACCGTCAACCAGGTCCAACTTCTGACCACTACTTTGAACTCGAAGAACGGGACCATTGGACATTTGGTGAACGATGACGCGCTCTACACGCAGGTGCAAAGCATCATTACCAAGGTGGACGATCTGACGCAAGGCTTGCAGTCAGGGCAGGGAACTGCCGGCATGCTGCTGAAAGATCCCAAGCTGTATCACGAAGTGAACCGGACAGTGACCGAGTTGAATACGATTCTGACGAATCTGAATGCCGGCAAGGGTACCGCCGGCCAGCTCTTGACCGACGACAAGATCGCAAAACAGCTCTCGGTTACGCTCGACAAGGTCGACCTGACCATCGATAAGGTGAATGCCGGCCAGGGCACCTTGGGGCAGCTTTTGGTCAATCCGTCGCTTTATGAAGCCGCCACCGGCACTACGCGCGAACTGCATGAATTCATTAAGGATTTCCGGGGGAACCCCAAGAAATTCCTGCGGATTCAGCTGCATATTTTCTAGTGCCTATCTGACAACCCGCCCGTTAAAGATGGTCAGGAACACTTGTGTGTCCGCAATCTTCACCGGATCGACGGCGAATATATCGTCTGTCAGCACCGCCAGGTCAGCCAGCTTGCCTGGCTCGATGGACCCTTTGATGCCCTCCTCAAAGCTGGCGTAAGCCGAACCCATCGTATAGGCGCGAACCGCTTCGCCGACGCTGATCTTCTGTTCCGGTATCCAGCCTCCCGGGCGCTTGCCATCCAGCGTCCGGCGCGTTACCGCGGCATAGATGCCCATCAACGGGACCATCGGGGCCACATCCCAATCCGAGCCGAACGCCAGGGTGGCTCCCGAATCCAGCAGGCTGCGGAATGCATAGGCCATCTTGGCGCGTTCCGGCCCGATGCGCTTTTCAGCCCAACGTCCGTCGTCTATCAGGTGATACGGCTGCATGGATGCGATCACATGGTTCCGCCCGAAGCGCGGGATGTCCGCCGCTGTCAGGTGCTGCGCGTGTTCGATGCGCAAACGCCGGTCGCGCGCGCCATGTTCCCGTGCCAGGCGTTCATAGAAGTCGAGAATCGTCCGGTTGGCCCTATCGCCGATCGCGTGAATCGCAATCTGCAGCCCGGCTGCGTCCGCTCCTTCAATGTTGCTCCACATCTTTTCGGGCTCGGCCAGTTCCGCGCTGGTAATGCCGCTGGTCTGCGGCGAATCGAGATACGGTTGGAACAGCAGCGCTGTCGTGGATCCAAGCGAACCGTCCGCGAAGCCTTTGACACCGCCGATATGCAGATATTCGCTTCCGAAATCCGCCAGAATCCCCACATCCGCCAAACGCTTCCAGGCAGTCAGCGGCTGATGCCCCGAAATGCGCACCGTGAGCTGACCGTTCTTCAACATCGTCTGGTACGCGCGCAGCACGTCGGGAGAAGCAGACATATCCTGCACGCTGGTCACCCCATGCGAGTTTGCGTAGGTCTGTGCCGCTCTGATCGCCGTGATGATCTGCTCTTGGGATGGCGGAGGAATTACGCGCTGGACCAGAGCTTGCGCGGCGTCTTTCAGGATGCCCGTGGGATTTCCTTCCGCGTCGCGCACGATCACGCCGCCCGGAACGTCCTTCGTATTCCGGTCTATTTCCGCCAGCTTCAACGCCGTTGAATTCGCCAGCGCCATGTGCCCGTCCAGGCGGCTGATGAATACCGGCCAGCTTCTCGTGGCCTCATCGATCAGTTGCCGCGTGGGCAGATCGGCGGGTGACCAGTTTTCGTGATCCCACAGTCCGCCGGTGATCCACCGGCCCGCCGGCAGGTTCTTCGCGTAAGCACCCAGCGTGCCGCGAAACTCCTGCTGGCTCTTTGAAGAGCGCAGTTGCGGCCCCGCCAGGCTTGCTCCGCCGTAATAGAAGTGTACGTGCGCATCGTTAAAGCCGGGGACGGCTCTTTTGCCTCCCAGATCTATTTGCGTCGTCTCTGGTCCTTTGAGATGGAGAATCTCGGCTGTAGATCCCACCGCCGCAATGCGGTTACCGCGCAGCGCCACCGCCTCCGCTTCGGGCTGGTTCGGGTTGGCCGTCCAAATTTTGCCGTTCACCAAAACCAGCGTGACGGGAGCTTGCGCGAGCGCCTGTAGCGCAATCGCCAGATACAGCAACAGGCGTTTCATACGTACTGCACCTCCTCTTCGATCTCGAACCCGAAACGCTCCCGCACGCGCCTCTTCAGGTCCTGAATCATCGCCACCAGGTCCGCCGCCGTGCCCGCGCCGTCGTTGTAGAGCAGGTTGGCATGGTAATCCGCCACCTGAATGTCCCCGCGCCTGAGCCCTTTTGCTCCGGCCTGTTCCAGAAACCACGCAGACGGGACTTTCCCTTCGCGCACCACTTTCGGAGGAACTTGTGCCTGAACGCTTGCCGGGAGTTCGGCATAAATCAGGTTCTTGAAGATACTTCCCGCGCACTTCATCGTGGGCGGATATTTGGCGTCGCGGATCGTGCGAATGCCGTCTGCCGTCTTCTTCAGCTCCACGGAATCTCCCGGCGTGAACCGCAGCTCCGCCGAAAGAATCAGCCACTCTTTATGCTGCTTGAATACACTGTCGCGATAGCGGAACTGGCACTCCGCATTCGAGAATGTCTTCACGCATTCGCCATCGGTGGCGTGGACTGCCGTCACCAATTCCTGAATAGAGCGGCCATAGGCGCCGGCGTTGCCATACACCGCCCCGCCCAGATAACCGGGAATGCCGGTCATGGTCTCCAGACCTTTCAAGCCCAAGGCGATGCTGCGATCGACGACATCCTGTAGAATGGCCCCCGCCTCCACCCGCAAGCTCATTCCTTCCTGCTTGATCGCCGCGCTCGTATAGCGCAGCACGATGCCGTCGAATCCTGCATCGGACACGACCAGATTCGTTCCGCCGCCGATGATGATTCGGCGCGCCCCGGCTTGCTCCATCGCGCGCAGCGCCGCTTGGCCCGCTTCCGCGCTGGAAGCATCGCACAGCACGGCCGCCGGACCGCCAATACCGAAGCGCGTATAACCGGCCAGCGGCTCATTTGTAATAACTCTGAAATCGGGAATTGCAGTGAGCTGTTTCGTCACCGCCGCGGGCACTGTCATTGCCTTTGATTATGCGATAACAGATGAGATGGCTTAGACACCCGATCCCGAACTATCCGGCCGGCGGCGTGCCGGTCAAATTTAGGTCCAAGGTGGAAGTCAACTTCCGGGTTGTGCGGAAGCCGTAAGCTTCGCCAGGCTGTCCAATTCGCCGCCGCTGACACGGTATACCGTCCAGTCCCCCAGCGCTTCCGCGCCCAGTTTTTTGTAGAACCGGATCGCGGGTGCGTTCCAATCGAGCACTGCCCATTCCAGCCGCGCGCACTCGCGTTCCTTTGTAAGCTTTGCCAGGTGTGCCAGCAGCGCTTTCCCAATCCCCTTGCGCCGGAACTTTGGCTCCACGAATAGATCTTCCAGGTAAATTCCCGCCCGCCCCGCGAACGTCGAGAAGTTATGAAAGAAGACCGCAAACCCCGCCGGCTCGTCTCCAAAATAGGCGATCAGCACTTCCGCCATGGGCTGTTTGCCGAATAGCGACTCCCGCAGAAGCGCTTCGCTTGCCACCACTTTGCTTGCTAATTTCTCGTACTCCGCCAGTTCGCGGATGAAGCGCAAGATCAGCGGTATATGGCTTTCCTGGGCGGGCGAGATGGTGATTCCTTCGGCCATTTGCGACATCTTCTGATACTATCGGGTCAGATTACGGATGAAGTTTTTCCTCGATTCAGCGAATCTCGCCGAACTGAAAGCCGCCGCTGAATGGGGCATTGTGGACGGTGTCACCACCAATCCCAGCATCATCGCCAAGGAAGGCGTTCCAGTCGAAGAGCAGGTTCGCAAAATCTGTGACATCATCGACGGCGACGTCAGCGCCGAAGTGGTATCCACCACTGCGAAAGAGATGATTGCGGAGGGCCGCAGCCTGTCGAAGATTCACAAGAACATCGTTGTGAAAATTCCGCTCATTCCCGAAGGCATCAAGGCGGTGAGCGCGCTGTCCAAAGAAGGCATTCGCACCAACGTCACGCTTTGCTTCAGCGCCGCGCAAGCGATCGTTGCGGCCAAAGCCGGCGCATACATCGTCAGTCCGTTCGTGGGCCGCGTGGATGATATCGGTTGGCCCGGCATCGAGTTGATCGGCGACATCATGACGATTTACCGGAACTATAAGTTCCCGGCGCAGGTGCTGGCGGCTTCTTTACGCGGACCGCTGCACGTGATCGAAGTCGCTAAATCGGGCGTCCACATCGTCACGTTGTCTTACAAGGTGATGGAGCAAATGTTCCACCACCCGCTCACGGAAAAGGGCCTGGAGCAGTTCCTGAGCGATCACCGCAAAGCCTTTGATCTAGTCAACGCTTGATTGGCTCGCCCGTTTGAGGCGATCCAGTATTCCCGCCCATTCCGGTCCATCCGGCGGCCGCGCGATGGCAATCCACTCCCAGCCTTCTCCATCGGCCTTATGCAGCTCCGCATAGAGCAGGGCCGCATAAGCCGCCCGGTCAGAAGGCATCTCCAGCACGCGCCCTTTGCCTGCCGGTTTCGGCGCATCCGGTTCCAGTAAATAGAACGGGGTGCGCGGGGCATAGTGCTTCGCATGCAGCCCGGGCGACTCATCCGGCAGCCCGCCGATATGCGGAATATCGACTTCGCGCTCCCATGCCATGCCCGTCGCGGACTCGAGCTGGCTTTGCGTAATCAT
>Ga0193743_1002774_pt1 | contig 12073 bp, 13 predicted proteins | sample L2c2metaG_FD_143038 | JGI IMG/M metagenome (GOLD analysis project Ga0193743, IMG submission 143038) | Soil microbial communities from a riparian zone of the East river system, Colorado, United States - L2c2 | ecosystem: Environmental > Terrestrial > Soil > Riparian zone | place: USA: East River... | reverse complement strand
GACGGTGTCGATCGTCAACGCGATGAACTTCGTCGACGGCCTGGACGGGCTGGCCGCCGGCCTCGGCCTCATCACCGCGGCCGCGATCTGCATCTTCTCCATCGGGCTGCTGCGCGACCACGGCGGCGACGTGCTCTTCTACCCGCCCGCAGTGATCTCGGTGGTGCTCGCCGGCGCGTGCCTCGGCTTCCTGCCGCACAACTTCGACCCGGCCCGCATCTTCATGGGCGACTCCGGGTCGATGTTGATCGGTCTGATGCTCGCGGCGGCGTCGACCACGGCGGCGGGCCCGATTTCGCAGAACGCGTATGGCGCGCGGGACGTGTTCGCCTTGCTCTCGCCGTTCCTTCTGGTCGTTGCGGTGCTGTTCGTGCCCGCGCTCGACATGTTGCTGGCGATCGTGCGCCGCACCCGCGCCGGCCGCAGCCCGTTCAGCCCGGACAAGATGCATCTGCACCACCGACTGCTGCAGATCGGTCACTCGCAGCGACGCGCGGTGCTGCTGATCTACATGTGGGTGGGCATCGTCGCTCTTGGCGCGGCGAGCACCATTTTCTTCGATCCCCGCTACACCGGCGGGGTCATGTTGGCTGCGATTCTGGTGGCCGTCGTCATCACCCTCATCCCGCTGTTGCGGCGCCGCGAAGAGGCTCCCAGCGACCTGTCAGACTAGTAAGTACGACAAAAAGTAGTAGGCCTTGTTTTTGGCCTACCTGTATGTGGTACCGTGCTGGTAGAACCCGAAAAACCTCGCGGGTTGCCGGCCCCCGGGCCCATCGGTTCACCGACCGATCGGCGCCGAATTACGACCGACAAAGGGAGTTACCCCTTGGGTGAATCCAGCGCGCCCGACGCCCTTCGATACGCTCGTCGGGCACGCACCGGAACTTCGCTCGTCAAAGGGGACGGCTTCCGTGAAAGCGGGATTGAGGTGAAGCAGTGACGACGCCAGCGCAGGACGCGCCGTTGGTGTTTCCATCCGTGGCGTTTCGGCCAATTCGCCTGTTCGCCATCTGCGTGGCGCTGACCGGAGTCGCGGTTCTAGCCGCCGGCTACACGGGCCACATCTTCTTCGGCGTCTTCTTCGGCGTCGGCCTGATCTTGGGTTTGCTCAACGCACTGTTGGTCCGGCGCGCCGTTGAGGCCATCACCGCCGAGGACCATCCGCTCAAGAAGAAGATGGCACTCAACTCCGCGACGCGGTTGTTGGTCATCACCGCCATCGCAATGACCATTGCGTTCGTCTTCAAGGCACACGGCGGCATCGCGGTGCTGTTCGGGCTCGCGATCTTCCAGGCCCTGTTGGTGCTGAGCACCAGCCTGCCCGTGATGAAGAAGATCCGCACCGAGGGTCTGAAAGTCATCGACACGGAATCGAAGGATTGAGCTGACAGCAATGACTGAGACTGTTCTCGCCGAGGGCGGTGCCGCAATCCACGTCGGGCATCACGAAGAGGTGCATTGGCTCGGGCTGACGTTCAACGTCGACACCATCATCGGCACCGGTGTCGCGGCGATCATCGTGATCGGGTTGGCGTTCTTCCTGCGGGCGAAGGTCACCTCGACCGGCGTGCCCGGTGGCGTGCAGTTGTTCTTCGAGGCCATCACCATCCAGATGCGCCAGCAGATCGAGGCCGCGATCGGCATGAAGATCGCGCCGTTCGTGCTGCCGCTGGCGGTCACCATCTTCGTATTCGTGCTGGTCTCCAACTGGCTGTCGGTGCTGCCGGTGCAGTTCGCCGGTGCGGACGGCGTGGCCACCGAGTTGATCAAGCCGCCCGCAGCGGACATCAACTACGTGCTGGCGCTGGCGCTGTTCGTATTCCTCTACTACCACGCCGCAGGCATCTGGCGACGTGGCGCCTGGGGCCACCTCAAGAAGCTGGTCAAGGGACACGTCACTCTCATGGCGCCGATCAACATCGTCGAGGAGATCGCCAAGCCGATCTCGTTGTCCCTGCGACTCTTCGGCAACATGTTCGCCGGCGGCATCCTGGTCGGGCTGATCGCGCTGTTCCCCTGGTACATCCAGTGGGCGCCCAACGCCATCTGGAAGACCTTCGACCTGTTCGTCGGCCTGATCCAGGCGTTCATCTTCGCCCTGCTGACCATCCTGTACTTCAGCCAGTCGATGGAACTGGACCACGAGGACGAGAAAGAGCCCCACTAGCAGACCTGTACGACCCCGTTTGACCACAGTCCTGGTGGCACCGCCACCAGCTATCAAGGAGGAAATAGGAATGGATGCAAACGCCCTCATCACGGCGGGTGCGCTGATCGGCGGCGGCCTGATCATGGGTGGCGGCGCGATCGGCGCCGGCATCGGTGACGGTATCGCCGGTAACGCCCTGATCTCCGGCATCGCCCGGCAGCCCGAGGCCCAGGGCCGGCTGTTCACCCCGTTCTTCATCACCGTCGGCCTGGTGGAGGCTGCGTACTTCATCAACCTGGCGTTCATGGCGCTGTTCGTGTTCGCCACGCCGGGCCTGCAGTAGTCCGTCGGCATGGGTGAACTGAGCGCAACCATCTTGGCGGCGGAAGAGGGTGCAGGGACCAGCAACTTCCTGATCCCCAACGCCACCTTCTTCGTCGTGCTGATCATCTTCTTGATCGTGCTCGGCGTGATCGGGAAGTGGGTTGTGCCACCGATCAGCAAGGTCCTGGCCGAGCGGGAGGCGATGCTGGCCAAGACCGCTGCGGACAGCAGGAAGTCGGCCGAGCAGGTCGCCGCCGCGCAGGCCGACTACGACAAGGCGATGGCAGGCGCGCGTACCGACGCGTCGTCGATCCGCGACGAGGCTCGCACCGCAGGCCGACAGGTGATCGACGAGAAGCGGGCCGAGGCGAGCGGAGAGGTGGCCGAGACCGTGCAGCAGGCGGACGAGCAACTGTCCCAACAGGGTTCGGCGACGCAGTCCGAGCTGGAGTCGTCGGTGGACGGGTTGTCGGCCACGCTGGCCAGCCGCATCCTCGGCGTCGACGTGGGCGGTCCGCCCAAGAATGTGAGCCGGTAGATGTCGACCTTCATCGGACAGCTGATCGGGTTCGCCGTCATCGCATGGATCATCTGGCGCTACGTCGCGCCACCGGTGCGGACCCTGATGCAGAAGCAACAGGACGCCGTCCGTACCGCGCTGGCCGAAAGCGCAGAAGCGGCAAAGAAACTCACCGAAGCCGATGCTGAACACGCCAAGGCGCTGGAGAACGCCAAGGTGGAGTCGGCCAAGGTCACCGACGAGGCCAAGCACGACTCGGAGCGGATCGCCGCTCAGCTCGCCGAGCAGGCCGGCGTCGACGCGGAGCGGATCAAGGCCCAAGGTGTCCAGCAGGTCCAGCTGATGCGCCAGCAGCTCATCCGGCAGTTGCGCCAGGGCCTCGGGGACGAGGCTGTACAGAAGGCTGCCGGCCTGGTGCGCGGCCATGTGGCCGATCCCGCCGCACAGGCCGCGACGGTCGACCGCTTCCTGGACGAACTCGAGCAGATGGCCCCGTCGGAAGCGGTGATCGAGACTGGTGCGACCGCGCGGCTGCGGGCTGCCAGCCGCGAAGCGCTCGCTGCCGTCGTCGCTGAGTTCGACAGTGTGACCGGCGGTCTCGACGCCGACGGGCTGACCAAGCTGGCCGAGGAGTTGGCTTCGGTGGGCAAGCTACTCATCACCGAGCCCACGCTGGCCAGGCACCTGGCAGAGCCCAACGACGACGCGGCGCCCAAGGTCCACCTGGTCGAGACGCTGCTGTCCGGCAAGGTCGGCGACCCGACTCTCGACATCGTGCGCACCGTCGCTTCGCAACGGTGGTCGACGGCATCGAACATCGTCGACGGCATCGAGCACACCGCTCGTGTGGCGCTGCTGAAGCGTGCCGAGGTCGCGGGTGAGGTCGACGAGGTGGAGGATCAGCTCTTCCGATTCGGCCGAGTGCTCGACGCCCATCCGCGGCTCGCTGCGCTGCTCAGCGACTACACGACACCCGCCGAGGGTCGAATCGCGTTGCTGAACAAGGTCATCGAGAATTCGGGGGTGAGCGGTGTCGCAGCGGCCCTGCTGTCCCAAACCGTCGAACTGCTGCGCGGTGAGCGTGCCGACGAGGCCGTCATCGACCTCGTCGAGCTCGCAGTGTCCCGCCGGGGCGAGGTCGTCGCGCACGTCACCGCCGCCTCGGAACTCGCCGATGCCCAACGCGACCGGCTCACCGAGGTGCTCACCCGCATCTACGGGCACCCGGTCTCCGTGCAGCTTCACGTCGATCCCGAACTCCTCGGTGGCCTGTCGGTCGCCGTCGGTGACGAGGTCATCGACGGCTCCATCGCATCCCGCCTGGCCGCCGCTCAGACACAGTTGCCGGACTGACCCAAACGCTCATCCAGAGATCAAGGTAGGAAGACGAAAACATGGCAGAGTTGACAATCTCCGCTGCTGATATCGAAGGTGCCATCGAGGACTACGTATCCTCGTTCGCCGCCGATACCGAGCGTGAAGAGATCGGCACCGTCGTAGACGCCGGTGACGGCATCGCCCACGTCGAGGGCCTGCCCTCGGTGATGACGCAGGAACTCCTCGCGTTCCCGGGCGGCGTGCTTGGCGTCGCGCTCAACCTCGACGAGCACAGCATCGGTGCCGTCATCCTTGGCGACTTCGAGAAGATCGAAGAGGGCCAACAGGTCAAGCGCACCAATGAGGTGCTGTCGGTGCCGGTGGGCGACGCGTTCCTCGGCCGCGTGGTCAACCCGCTCGGGCAGCCGATCGACGCGCTGGGCGACATCGAGGCCGAGACGCGCCGCGCCCTGGAACTCCAGGCACCGTCGGTGGTTGAACGCCAGGGGGTCAGCGAGCCGCTGCAGACCGGCATCAAGGCCATCGACTCGCAGACCCCGATCGGGCGCGGCCAGCGCCAGCTGATCATCGGTGACCGCAAGACCGGCAAGACCGCGGTCTGCGTCGACACGATCCTCAACCAGCGCGAGAACTGGGAGACCGGCGATCCCAAGCTGCAGGTGCGCTGCGTGTACGTCGCGATCGGCCAGAAGGGCACCACCATCGCGAGCGTCAAGCGCGCTCTCGAGGAGGGCGGCGCGATGGAGTACACCACCATCGTCGCGGCGCCGGCGTCGGACCCCGCGGGCTTCAAATGGCTTGCGCCCTATACCGGTTCGGCCCTCGGTCAGCACTGGATGTACGACGGCAAGCACGTCCTCATCGTGTTCGACGACCTCACCAAGCAGGCCGAGGCCTATCGCGCGATCTCGCTGCTGCTGCGCCGCCCGCCGGGCCGCGAGGCGTACCCGGGCGACGTGTTCTATCTGCACTCCCGGCTGCTCGAGCGCTGCGCAAAGCTGTCCGACGAACTCGGTGGTGGTTCGATGACCGGGCTGCCGATCATCGAGACCAAGGCCAACGACATCTCGGCCTACATCCCCACCAACGTCATCTCGATCACCGACGGTCAGTGCTTCCTGGAGTCCGATCTGTTCAACCAGGGCGTCCGGCCGGCCATCAACGTCGGTGTCTCGGTGTCCCGCGTGGGTGGCGCCGCACAGATCAAGGCGATGAAGGAAGTGGCCGGCTCGCTGCGCCTGGATCTGTCGCAGTACCGCGAGCTGGAGGCGTTCGCGGCGTTCGCGTCCGACCTGGACCCCACGTCCAAGGCACAGCTGCAGCGCGGTGCCCGTCTGGTCGAACTGCTGAAGCAGGCGCAGTTCAGCCCGATGGCCGTCGAGGATCAGGTCGTCGCGATCTTCCTCGGCACCAAGGGCCATCTGGATTCCGTTCCGGTGGAAGACGTTCAGCGGTTCGAGACCGAATTGCTGGAGCACGTGAAGGCGTCCCACGACGACATCCTCAAGGATATCCGGGAGACCAAGAAACTCCCCGAGGAGGCCGAGGAGAAGCTGGTCGGGGTGATCAACGACTTCAAGAAGGGCTTCGCGGCCACCGACGGCAGCTCCGTCGTCGTCAAGGAGGCCGAGACCGAGGCGATGGACCCGGACGACGTCGAGAAGGAGTCGGTCAAGGTCCGCAAGCCGGCGCCGAAGAAGAAGTAGGTATCCGATGGCAGCCACACTGCGAGAGTTACGCGGACGCATCCGTTCCGCCGGGTCGATCAAGAAGATCACCAAGGCCCAGGAGCTGATCGCGACGTCGCGGATCGCCAAGGCGCAGGCCCGAGTCGAAGCGGCTCGGCCCTACGCCAGCGAGATCACCAACATGCTCACCGAGCTCGCCGGAGCCAGTGCGCTGGATCATCCGCTGCTGGTCCAGAGAGAGTCGCCCAAGCGCGCCGGTGTTCTGGTGGTGTCGTCCGACCGCGGGCTGTGTGGCGCCTACAACGCCAACGTGCTGCGCCGCTCCGAGGAGCTCTTCTCGCTGTTGCGGCAGGAGGGCAAGAAGCCGGTGCTGTACACCGTGGGCCGAAAGGCCCTGGGGTATTACCGCTTCCGGGCCCGCGACGTGACCGAGTCGTGGACCGGGTTCTCCGATCGGCCCACCTACGAGAACGCCAAGGAGATCGCGGACACGCTCGTCACGGCCTTCATGGCCGGGGCCGACGACGACGGTGACGACCCGGGTGAGGACGGCATCCTCGGTGTCGACGAATTGCACATCGTATTCACCGAGTTCAAGTCGATGCTGTCGCAGACGGCAGAGGCCCGGCGGATCGCACCGATGGTCGTCGAGTACGTCGGCGAGCCCGAAGAGGGCCCGCATACGCTGTTCTCGTTCGAGCCCGATCCCGAGTCGCTGTTCGACGCGCTGCTGCCGCGCTACGTCGCGACCCGGGTGTACTCGGCGCTGCTGGAGGCCGCTGCGTCCGAGAACGCTTCACGCCGCAGGGCCATGAAGTCGGCCAGCGACAACGCCGACGACCTGATCAAGGCGCTCACGTTGGAAGCCAACCGCGAGCGCCAGGCCCAGATCACCCAGGAAATCAGCGAGATCGTCGGCGGCGCAAACGCGCTCACCGACGCCAGGTAAGCCCCGTAGGAAGCGAAGAAGAGAAAATGACTGCCACCGCAGAAGATTCCAAGACCGCAGGTCGCGTGGTCCGCATCACCGGCCCCGTCGTCGACGTCGAGTTCCCGCGTGGTTCAGTGCCCGAGCTGTTCAACGCGCTGCACGCCGACATCACCTACGAGGAGATGGCCAAGACGCTGACCCTCGAGGTCGCGCAGCACCTCGGGGACAGTCTGGTTCGCACCATCTCCATGCAGCCCACCGACGGCCTGGTCCGCGGCGTCGAGGTCACCGACACCGGTGCCTCGATCTCGGTGCCCGTGGGCGACGGCGTCAAGGGCCACGTGTTCAACGCGCTCGGCAAGTGCTTGGACGAGCCCGGCTACGGCGACGACTTCGACCGGTGGTCCATCCACCGCAAGCCGCCGGCCTTCTCCGAGCTCGAGCCGCGCACGGAGATGTTGGAGACCGGCCTGAAGGTCGTCGACCTGCTCACCCCCTACGTGCGTGGCGGCAAGATCGCCCTGTTCGGCGGCGCCGGCGTGGGTAAGACGGTGCTCATCCAGGAGATGATCAACCGCATCGCCCGCAACTTCGGTGGCACCTCCGTGTTCGCCGGGGTGGGGGAGCGCACCCGCGAGGGCAACGACCTGTGGGTCGAGCTGGCGGACGCCAACGTGCTCAAGGACACCGCGCTGGTGTTCGGTCAGATGGACGAGCCGCCCGGCACCCGTATGCGCGTCGCCCTGTCCGCGCTGACCATGGCGGAGTACTTCCGCGACGAGCAGGGTCAGGACGTGCTTCTGTTCATCGACAACATCTTCCGATTCACCCAGGCGGGTTCCGAGGTCTCGACGCTGCTCGGCCGGATGCCGTCTGCGGTGGGTTACCAGCCGACCCTGGCCGACGAGATGGGCGAGCTGCAGGAACGCATCACCTCGACCCGCGGGCACTCGATCACGTCGATGCAGGCGGTCTACGTGCCCGCCGACGACTACACCGACCCCGCTCCTGCGACCACGTTCGCGCACCTGGACGCCACCACCGAGCTCTCCCGTGCAGTGTTCTCCAAGGGCATCTTCCCGGCGGTGGATCCGCTGGCCTCCAGCTCCACGATCCTGCACCCGAGCGTGGTCGGCGACGAGCATTACCGCGTCGCGCAGGAGGTCATCCGGATCTTGCAGCGTTACAAGGACCTTCAGGACATCATTGCCATCCTCGGTGTCGACGAACTGTCGGAGGAGGACAAGCAGCTGGTGTACCGGGCGCGCCGCATCGAGCGCTTCCTGTCACAGAACATGATGGCGGCCGAGCAGTTCACCGGCCAGCCCGGTTCGACGGTGCCGCTGAAGGAGACCGTCGAGGCGTTCGACAAGCTGGCCAAGGGCGACTTCGATCATGTGCCCGAGCAGGCGTTCTTCCTGATCGGCGGCCTCGACGACCTGGCCAAGAAGGCCGAGAGCCTCGGCGCCAAGCTGTGATTCGACTAGTCAGGCGAGAGGTGGTGTGCGATGGCTGAACTGAACGTCGAGATCGTCGCCGTCGAGCGCGAACTGTGGTCGGGTGAGGCCACGTTCGTCTTCACCCGCACCACCACCGGCGAGATCGGCATCCTGCCGCATCACATCCCGTTGGTGGCGCAGCTGGTCGACGACGCGATGGTGCGGGTCGAGCGCGAGGGCGAGGACGACCTGCGCATCGCCGTGGACGGCGGATTCCTTTCGGTGACCGAGGAAGCCGTCCGAATCCTGGTGGAGAACGCGGAATTCGAGTCGGAGATCAACGCCGACGCGGCCAAGCGGGACTCCGAGTCGGATGACGAGCGAACCGCGGCATGGGGCCGGGCGCGGTTGCGCGCCCTAGGCCAGATCGACTGATCGCCGATGAGTGCGTCCATGATGGTCATGGCCGCGCTCGTCGGTGTGCTCCTGCTCGTCGTCGTCGCGCTGTGCTACCGGCTCTGGAAGCTGCGTCAGGTGGGCGGCACCGCCGCGATCCTGCGTGACGTTCCCGCCGTGGGCGGGCATGGGTGGCGCCACGGCGTGATGCGTTACCGCGGTGGGGAAGCGGGCTTCTACCGGTTGTCGAGCCTGCGTTGGTGGCCCGATCGGAGGCTCCCCCGCCGAGGCCTGGAAGTCGTATCGAGACGTGCGCCGCGTGGCGATGAGTTCGACATCATGACCGCCGAGATCGTGGTGTTGGAGCTGCGCGACACCAGTCAGGAACGCCGGCGCGGCTACGAGATCGCACTGGACCGTGGGGCGTTGACGGCGTTCACCTCGTGGGTCGAGTCGCGGCCGTCGCCGCGGGCACGTCGGCGCTCGTACTAGCGGGCAGGCCCGCCGGCGCCGATGCGATACGTCGGTACTGCCCGGGCCCTGACCCGTACTCGCGCTTGAACGCCTTGGCGAAGGCGAACTCTGAGCCGTAACCGACGCTTTCGGCCACCTGACGAACCGGGCTTGACGTCTCCCTGAATATCCGCGCTGCCACCGTCATCCGCCACCACGTCAGATACGTGAGTGGAGGCTGACCCACCATCGAGGTGAACCGCCGCGCGAATGAAGCTCGCGACAGATCAGCTGCCGCACCGAGTGATTCGACCGTCCACGGTCGGCCGGGTTCTGAGTGAATCGCTTGCAACGCTGCCAGCAGCGCCGAGTCCCGGAGCGCGCCAACCCATCCGGAGTGTGCGCTGTGCTCGTCGAACCACGCACGGATCATGTACAGCAACAACACGTCCAGCAGGGCAGGCACGATCGCTTCGGAGCCGTGGCCCGGCCGTTCCAACTCGACTCCGAGCAAATCGACCGCTGCGCGCAATCTGGGCCGCACCCCGACGCGGGCGGGCAGCTGAATCAGCGGGGGAAGTTCAGCGAAGAGCGGATGCGGTCTGGCCTGGTCGAGTAGATAGGCGCCGCACAGCAGAACAGTTGTCGCAGTGTCGTCCCCCGGCGTCTCGTCGAGCTGCGTCAGGGACGCGGTACGCACTCCGTTCGGGAAATTGGATGGGCTGTCCGCCAACGCATGTGCGGCACCGTGGGGCAAGCAGACCACATCGCCGACGCCGAGTGCGACGGGTTCACGCCCGTCCGCGCAGATCCAGCAGCCGCCCTGGAGGACGACGTGGAACCCGGCCCCGGAGAACGGGTCGAATCGAACGCCCCAGCTTTCGCGGTGGGTGCGTCCAAACCCTCCGTCCTAGCGTCGATGCCATGACAACTGGAATGACAATTGCAGTCAACGGAGCTAGCGGCTACACCGGCAAGTTGGTCACGGCTGAACTTGCGCGCCGCGGTCTTCAGGCCGTGATGGTGGGTCGCAATCTCGACCGGCTGCGTAGTGCCGGGCCTGCCGCGTTCGAGCGTCGAATCGCTGACATCGCCGATGAGGCTGCACTCGTCGAGGCATTTGGCGGATGCGACGTGGTGATCAACTGCGCCGGTCCGTTTTCGTCCTTGGGGGAGCCGGTGATACGCGCTGCGTCGCCGCTGGCTGCCACTACGTCGACACCGCAGGCGAGCAGGGCTACATCATGGATGTCTTCACGTCGTTTGCCGACGACGCCGAGCGTGCCGGTGTCACCGTAGTACCCGGCATGGCCGAGGACGGTGGGCCGAGCGACTTGATTTCGCACCTCGTCAGCGAGCGGGTGGATTCATTGGACACCCTGACCGTGGCCCTGTGGTACCGGGATGGGGCCGTGACCCGCGGCACCATGCGGTCGATGCTCGCAATCGCCGGCCAGCCTGTCCTGCGGTATGAGGACGGGCGCTGGATCGAGGACCCATCGGCTGCCCGCGACACAGTGGTCTTCCCAGGCAGCGCGGGCGGAATCCCGGTGACCACCTTCCCATTACCGCCACTGGCCACTGTGCCCCGCCATGTAGTCGCGCGCCGGGTGGACGGACTCATCAATGCCGATCTGGTGGCAGCATCGGGGCAACTCACGCCGGAACTCGTTGAGAGTTCACCCGAGGGGCCGCCCGTGACGGAACGCCTCGCCCAACGGTGGACCATCGTCGCCGACGCAGCGGATAGCGACGGCAACGTCGTGCGCGGCGTCGTCGAAGGTTCGGACGGATACGGCACAACGGCGGTCATCGCGGTGGAGGCGGCGCACCGGCTTGCGTCCGGCGGCGCCAAGCCGGGAGTTTTTGCTCCGGCGCAGGCATTCGACGCCGCGGAGTTTCTGGATTTCCTTGCGCCACATGGCGTGCGCTGGAGCGTGACGTAGTTTCAAACCGTGCGTCAAACGCGCTAGCCCTGTGCGGGCCCACCGGGCTGCCAGAGCACGTCACCGTCGGGGTTGGCCACTCGCGAAAGAATGAAGAGCAAGTCCGACAGTCGATTCAGATACTTCGCTGGCAGCACGTTGATCGACTCACCGTGTTGTTCGATGGCCCGCCACGCGGACCGCTCCGCCCGCCGCGCCACCGTGCGGGCCACGTGGAGTAGCGCCGACAGCGCCGTGCCGCCGGGCAGCACGAACGAATTCAGGGCGGGCAGCGGCTCGTTGAACTCGTCGCACCACGACTCAAGTCGGTCGACGTAATCCTGGCTGATCCGCAGCGGCGGATGCTCGGGGTCCTCGACCACCGGTGTCGACAGGTCCGCCCCGGCGTCGAACAGATCGTTCTGAATTTGGCGCAGCACGTTGAGAATGCGTTCACCTGGCTGCCCCACCGCCACCGCAACGCCGATGGCGGCGTTGGTCTCGTCGCAGTCCGCGTAGGCCTCGAGTCGCGCGTCGTTCTTCGACACCCGGCTGAAGTCGCTGAGTCCGGTGGTCCCATCGTCACCGGTGCGGGTATAGATGCGGGTCAGGTGGACTGCCATGGGTGAAACCGTACCCGGGGCACCGTGTCGAGAGACTGACACTGACCGCCGTGCTGTCTACACTTGCCCGCGTGAGCGAGCGATTCGTGGTGACCGGTGGTGCCCGGTTATCGGGCGAAGTTGCCGTCGGGGGAGCAAAGAACAGTGTGTTGAAGCTGATGGCCGCGACGCTCTTGGCGGAGGGCACCAGCACCATCACCAACTGTCCCGACATCCTGGACGTCCCGTTGATGGCGGAGGTGCTGCGAGGACTCGGGGCCACTGTCGAACTCGATGGCGCGACG